>Ga0209075_1000470_pt1 | contig 39236 bp, 33 predicted proteins | sample Stecom2011_FD_187523 | JGI IMG/M metagenome (GOLD analysis project Ga0209075, IMG submission 187523) | Agricultural soil microbial communities from Utah to study Nitrogen management - Steer compost 2011 (SPAdes) (version 2) | ecosystem: Environmental > Terrestrial > Soil > Agricultural land...
AAACTCCTTAAACACAAAACAACATTAGTCCACCGTCAAATATCCATAAATAGCTAAGTGATCTGAATAACCGCCATAATATTTTGACCCACCGTAGGATTTGTTAGGTGTTTTTTCACCATTGTCAAAAATGTGCATGAATTGATCATCGTCTACAAGGTAAGCTTTTCTGTCTTTTATTCGCAGTCCTTTTTCAGGATTAATTAAACTTGGTGAAACAATAAACTGATCTAACATGCCCCAGTCTCCTCTATAGTTATATGATCCTAAACCTTCTTTGTGCATAGGTAACATTAGATTGACAAAACTTGAAGAGCTTGATGCTAAATCAGCACCTAAAACTTTACGAATTGACTTGTTGGTTGGGTAATCGTTAAAGTCTCCCATAATGATGATTTTTGCATTTTCATCAGTTTTTCTTATGGAGTCAGTTTTTTTTAGTAATGCCTCGGCAGCGTTAATTCTTTTGTATTCGCTTGCTTCGACACCACCTCTTCGTGAGGACCAGTGGTTAACGAATACATGTAGACTTAAACTGTCTTTTATTAATCCTTTAACGTAAAGAATATCACGTGTTTTGTAATTTGGTTCCTCAGTAATTGATAGGTCAATAGCTTCTTGATAAGTTACCATAAATCTATCGTGGTCATAAGCTAGGGCCACATCAATTCCACGAGCATCTGGCGAATCGTAATGTACTACTCTGTATTTTGATTCCGCTAAACGCCCAGTCTTCATAAGGTCTAAAACCACAAAGCGATTTTCTACTTCTGCAAATCCAACAAATAGAGGATTGTTTTCTGAAGGATGTGTTAAAACTGCTGCTAATTTTTCTAATTTATCAATGTATCTTTCCGTATTCCATTGCTTGTCGCTATCAGGTAGAAAAGCTTCGTCATTAGTTTGCGGGTCGTTGATGGTGTCAAACAGATTTTCAACATTATAAAACATGAAAGGTCTGCCTTCAAAAGACTTTAATAGCTCATGAGGATAGATTAAGCTTTCGCTGTTCGCACTATGTTTCTCCTTAGTCTTGTCTATTTTTTCACCGTTTCCACATGAGATGAAAAACACACTAAAGCAAAGAATTAAAATAAACTTACTTTTCATTACTGACATAATTTTTTACTCCCCCAGAGGTATAGGGATGGAGGTTGTTTGCTCGAAAAACTTATTAATGTGAGAACACATCAACACTCTTTTGTAAAATTACTTCTTCAATTTTTTAATAATTCCTTTTGGAACTCCGTCTTTATGAAGATAAACATTAATTGTTTTCAACTTAAAGTAGTTTTCTGAAACATACAGATATCCTTCAGGGTAGTTTCCTGTTCCCCAAGAGTTTTTTACTAAGAAATAACGTGTTCCATTCGCTTCAGTGTACAGGCCTGTAATGTGCATTCCATGATCGTCCGTAGTAGTTTTGTTTTCATAACCCTCTTGACGCATTTCTGGAGTTACCGTAATTTCTTTAACAGGTGTTAAGAAAGCATCCGATTCTTTATCTGCTCCAGCATCTGAGAAGTTAGTATTGTCTCTCCCTTTTACTTTAATTGTGCTTTCATCTTCAGGAACAATTGCCAACCCTTTACCAAAGTTGAATCCTTTTTCAGAAACGTCAGACGCCCATGCAACAGTATATCCGTTTTTTAATGCATGAACGGTAGTTTCTAGTAATTCATCCATAGAGACATTGTAACTTTTTCCCCATGCCCAGTTGTCTTGTATCATCAATTGAACCTCTTCGTGCATTGGGAAGTGTGTGAATGAAGTCAAAGAAATGTATTCATCCATGTTTAGCTTTGTAGATTCAGCAAAAGACCTTGGAGTATATTCTTTACCTTCATAAGTGAACTTCGTTGGATCTTCACCAAAATATGCATCTAAAATTCCGTTTAATCCGTTCTTCCATGCGCTTGATAACGGAGCGTTTCCTTTTCCATTTACATAATCAAGAACTCCTCCCATGTATCCGTTTAGACTTTTGAAAACCTGTTGATGGTTGTGTTTGTCTGTACCATAATTTAAACCTTGGTAAACATCATTGGGAACAATTCCATATCTTTTAAACACATAAGGAATGTCATGAAAAGCACCACCTTCAGAGAAATTAGCTTTTCCGCCCATTCTAATATAATTCTCAGCTTTCCCTTCATAAGCCTTCCGTGCAATATACATTTGAGAAAGAATAGGTGGGTTTTTAACTCCTTTTCTAATCATTTCAGACTCAAAGAATGACAAAGCAGAAAAACTCCAACAAGTTCCTGTATATCCTTGAGATAAAACAGGAGTTGCATCAAGGTGCGCAACTTTTGTAAAAGAATAAGATGAACCTTCAACGTTTGTTATGTTTTGTCCATAGCAGAAAAGCCCAGCAGATATAGCTACAAAGCCAATGATTATTTTTTTCATAAAAAATTAATTTTGATAAGTTTCCTTTTTTAGAACCCAAGTAGAAATGTCTGCATCAAACAAACGCTGACGTATTGAAGCAATGTCTTTACGGTTTTTTGCATTTCCTGCAGATACTCGGTGTAAACCACCTTTTACATCTACTTGGTATGCCTCAAAACCTTGTTCTTTTAAGTCATTGATAAGCTTGTTTGCGTTAACAGCATTACTAAAACAGCCCGCAATTGCATGGTATTTATTCTTAGTTGTAATGACTTTCGCTGAATGAGCGGTCTCTTCTTTAACAGTTTCTGAAACAGCTTTGTATTCTTCTACCTTTCTTCGAACTGGTATAAACAAGTCATCATCTAATGGATATGCAAAAACAGGTGTCGAAGAACTTAGGCTCTCAACAATCGAGGATAGAGTTTGTGAAGGCTGAACTGAATCAATTGTTAATGGAATTGGATTAACCTCAGGAGCATATTTAAATTCCTCATTCTTTTTAAAAGGATTAAAGTCTTCCATATATACTACTCCAGACTGTAAAACATCTGTTTTCATCGGAATCCAATAGCTATAAAATAGAACAGGCACTAAAGCAGCAACTGCAGTGTACTTGATTATTTTACCAATTAGTTTTCTTGAGTTGTTTTCTGAAGCTGCAGGATGTTGAATTTCTTTAGCTTCTGAAACCTCTGTATTTTCAACAACTGGTTGAGTAATTACTTTTTCTATTGGAGTAGCTACCTCAATGGTTTTTACAGGTTCAGAAACTCTCTCTTCCTGCGTAATTACTTGAGGTTTTACTTCTTCTTTCTCTTCTTCTGTTTCAGAGATGAATTGAACTGTACCTAATCCGTATGAAGATAATAGCAAGTTAAAGAAACGATCCTGTTCAAACGCTATTTTTCCAGCACTGTTGATGTATAAAAAACCAACATTGTGAAAGTTTACACGTTTTTGTTGATTAAGACTTGCCTTAATCTGTTGAACTTCTAATGCAATTATACTTTGTGCTTCATCAAAAGATATCTTCTTTTCATTTGCTAAGTGATGAACAATAAGCCCATCGTTATTGCTTAAGTTTTTATTAAAACTCAATGCTTTTGTCGGTGGAGTAATTAATCCATTCTTAACATCCACTTTTGCAGATACATTATTGGCTACAAACCCTCCAAAGGAAGGAATGATCACACAGTTATTGCGCAATAGTAAAGTTCCGAGTATAGCATCCAAATGAGTCATAGTAACAAATATACGGATTTTAAATTTTAAAGTTTCGCTTATTCTTATTTAAGTTGAAAGAATGAAATTATCTAAGCGGTATTGATCTGATATTCTTTTTTTTGCCTAAAGATTATTCCCTCTCAATTTCTTCAATACCTCTTCAACATCTTCTGGAGTATCAATGTTTGGTGTCTCGATTAATGTCTCAACTACTCGAATTTTATATCCATAATACATCCATCTTAATTGCTCTAAACTTTCTGTTTTTTCGAGTAAGGTAGGCGTGAGTTGAACGAGTTTTTTTAATGTTTTAGAACGAAATGCATAGAGTCCAATATGTTTTAAGAAAGGATAGCTTTCATCGTTCCTTTCAAAGGGAATTGGGCTTCTTGAAAAATATAAAGCATCTGACTGATGGTCTAGTACTATTTTAATTCTATTTGCATCTTGAATGTCAGCCGAAGAGATTTTAGGCGAACCCAAAGTTGCAATTTCAACAGAGTCATCATCGAAAGCGGCGAGTAAAACACGTAATTGTTCTGCATCAACAAGAGGCTCGTCACCTTGTATATTAACTACAATATCAAAATCGGAATAAGTTTCAATGACTTCACCACATCGATCAGTTCCGCTTTCATGTGTTGCTTTAGTTAGGATAACGTTTGCTCCAATTTCTTTAACATGGTTCGCAATTTTCTCATCATCTGTAGCTACAACAACTTCATCAAACTGATTTGAATTTGTAACGCCTTCTACTACACGTTGAATCATCGTTTTTCCATCTAAATCAATTAGGGGTTTACCAGGAAACCGAGAAGAAGCATATCTTGCAGGGATAATTGCGAGTTTTTTCATTTTTAAAATTTTGCTTGAATTCTAATTACAAACTGTCGAGGAGCTTGAATATCTCCTGGACGAGTCATGTATTCGCGGTTAAAGATATTATTTAAAATAAAATGAAACTGGAAGTAATCATTTAAATGATAGCCTAAGCGTGCATCAAAAACTAAATCACCATTGTTATTGTGCTCACGGTAGTCTTTTAGACCTGGTAAAACTTGGGTGTTACCCAATACGGTGTTTACACCATTTTCAAAAGAATTGTCAATATTTTCCATAAAGCTGTTATATCTTCCATTAAATCCAAGCATTAATTTTTTGTATTTAAGTTGAATATCTCCTTTTGCTAAATGTCTAAATCTATATTTCAACATATTAGAAGAAGGATTTGAAACTCCTCCGTTTCCTTCCTCTCCATAAATATAGCTTGAGTCAGGGTTTAGTACTATTGGATTCATATAAGTATATCCCAATAAAGCAGTTATTTCAACAGGACCAATCTTGCCTATCCCATTAATGGATAGTTCAACTCCTGAAATTCGTGCATGTTCAGCATTCTCTGCTCTGAAACCATACCAGTTTCCAAGAAACCCCGGTTGATTTGGGTTGAAGCTCATGGGTATAGAGTCAGGTTTATAGAATCCAAAAGTAAACTCCATCATATCTTTGTATTCACTTATGAAACCTGCAACATCAATAAAGCCTTTGAAGTTTTGAATTTTGAAACCTTGTTTCACTCCAAGTTCTGCTGACCAACCCATTTCTGGATTTAGATTTAGATTAGGGAAAATATTTAATGCCCCTACAGAAGTTGAAGCGAAACGCTCTGCTACAGATGGGTAGCGATAAGCTTGTCCGAAAGAAGCACGTATGTGCGTCGCTTTGGCAATTGGGTAATGAGCTCCGGCTCTAAAGATTGGACGAATAGGTAAAGATGAGGTTGAGTCTTTTGAGAAGTAAGTTTTAGAATCTGGAGAAAGATCATTGGCTTGATAATATTCTCCTCTAACTCCCGCTGTTAGATCTAATTTACCAATAGATTTTTCTAATTGAATATAGAGTGAGTAATTTCGAGAATCATGGTCTCCATATAACTCTGAATTAATAACTCCCCAATTCCCAGTTAATCCTGCTGTTAATCTCCAATCACCCTTAAACTTTCTTTCAAACTTATAGTCTGCATAATACATATTCGCAGCTGCACTTTGTCCACTACCGGAACGATTTGTTGTATTATAAAAACGTGTTTGTAAACTGTGTTTATTGTTAAATCCGTCATACCAAATGGCGTAAGGATCTACCATAACTCTCATTGTTTCTATTTGTGATAATGAAGATGTGTCAGCAAAAGGGTCTTCGGTTCCTCCACTTGGGTAATAACCTAAGCTATCACTTTCCCATATAATGAAAATACCTTTGTCCTCCATTGCTACTGAGTAGTTCAGTCCCAATTTTAGACGTTTAATTTTCTCGGGTTTAAAAACAAAACTACCGTTTATTCTTCCACGTTCTTGTTGTTCTCCTGCTCGGTATCCGTCTGTATTGTAGTAGTATCCGGAAATAGTGTAGCCGAATTTTTCTAACATTTTTCCGTGATAAACATTAATTTGATTAGAAAGCAATGACTTTTTTGTCCACTGTAGTCCAAACCGTGTGGGCTGATCATATATACCAAGTTGATAACTAATTTTCGTTTCTCCTTCTTTGGTTGGTTCTTTGTCACGCAATGAAATTATTCCATTTAGTGCACCACTACCGTAAAGCACCGAAGAAGCACCTTTTAATACTTCAATTTGAGATATGTTTTCTAGTGCTATGGATTCCCATTTAGCATCTCCAGCATCTGCAGATAGGAGAGGGACATCATTCCATACTAGCATAACTCTACTTCCTGCTCCGTAGGAAAATCCACTTCCTCCTCGGATACTTACTTGCCCATCCATTGTGTAGGCACCCGGAGAAAGATTGATTGCACTTTCAATATTGGTAATACCTTTGTTTTCAATCAATTCAGGTTTGATAATTTCTAAAGAAACAGAAACATTCTCGATTTTTTGTTCTCTTCTTGATGCGGATACAACAATTCCTTCAATCTCTTGTGTAGTGGATTCCATTTTAACCAAAAGGAGTTCTTTCGGCTCATTTTCTAGGGTTATTGTTGTGGTTTTATAGTCAAACAATTTAAAAGTTAACGTTACAGGATATTTTTCAACTTTTAGCGTGAAGTTACCATCTAAGTCGCTTCGTGTTTTTTCGCCTTGATCACTTTCAATAAGAACACCGATTATTGTATTTTTTGTTTCGTCGGTAATTTTCCCATTAATCTCTTGTCCATAAACGAAAGAAGAAATAAGAAATAAAAATAGTAGAGTTTGTTTCATTTTAAGAATAAAATCGTTTAACTTAGAATAACCTAAATGTAAAATAAATATTTTGAAAAACAACCACCTTAATCAACGAGTGGCGCTTACCCTAATGGATGGGATAGGTGCAAAGAATGCAAAAGTCTTATTGGCTTATCTAGGAAGTGAAGATAAAATCTTTGATGCTTCTTTTAATTTACGTACTGAGATACCCGGCTTTGCTAAAGAACGTTACCGAACGCTTAATAGAGAAAAGGCCTTAAAAGAGGCTGTTCCAATTGTTGAATTTGTCGAAAAAAATAATATTGATACGACATTCTTTACCGACAAAAGTTATCCAAAACGATTAAAAGAATGTGCTGATGGACCTGTTTTAATTTATCACCGAGGAAACTTTGATTTTAATCCAAGAAAATCTATCGCCATTGTGGGTACCCGAAACATGACCAGCTACGGAAAGCAGTTAATCAATGAATTGATTGCGGCAATAGCTCCTTATAACGTTCAGGTAGTTTCTGGATTGGCCTTAGGTGTTGATGGATATACACATAAGAAATGTTTAGAGTACGGAGTGCCTACAATTGGTGTTTTAGGACATGGTTTAGATAGGATTTATCCTCAGCTGCATCAGAAGTTAGCCAAAAAGATGGTTGAAACAGAAGGTTGTGGTGTCATCACTGAATTTCCCCACAATACACGTCCTGATCGTGAGAATTTCCCACAACGCAATAGAATTGTTGCGGGAATGACAGATGCTACCATTGTGATTGAAAGTGGAGAGAGAGGAGGTTCTTTAATCACAGCCCTTTTAGCCAATGATTATAATAGAGATGTTTATGCTTTTCCAGGAAATATAGATCGCCCCTTTTCAAAAGGATGTAATCATTTGATTTCAAATAACAAGGCGCATTTAATTACCAGCGGTAAAGATTTGATTCGTTTAATGGAATGGGAAATTGAAGACAAAGAAAAAGCAATTCAAACTAATTTATTTGATGGACTTGAAGGTGATGAGAAAATAATTGTGACAACCATTAAAGAGTTTGAAAAAATCTCTTTGGATGTGCTAGCTATTCGCATGAAAAAACCAGTGCATCTTTTAAGTGGTCTTTTGTTGGGTTTAGAATTGAAAGGAATTGTAATGAGTTTGCCTGGAAAGAAGTATGCTTTAGAAAGATTGTAAAAAAGGGATAATTCTTAAGAATTATCCCTTTTTCAAGTATTTTAAAACTTAATTAAGCAAATTCTTTATATGCTTCTTGAAGATTCTCTGAAATCATTTGTGCAGTAACACCTTCGATATGGTGACGCTCTAAGAAATGAACTAATTTCCCGTCTTTAAATACTGCAATCGATGGAGAAGATGGAGGATAAGGCAAGAAATAATTTCTTGCTTGTTTTGTTGCCTCGCTATCTACACCTGCAAAAACAGTTGCCAATGCATCTGGTTTTACGTCTCCTTTTAGAGATTCCTTTACTCCAGGACGCATATTCCCTGCTGCACAACCACACACACTGTTGACAACCATTAATAATGTTCCTTTTGTATTCTTAACGATATTATCTACCTGTTCTGGTGTTGTTAAATCTTCAAAGCCCACAGAAGTTAAATCTTCTTTCATTGGAGCTACTAATTCTGCTGGATACATAATTTTAAATTTTATGATTCATAATTCTATACAAAGGTAACAAGCAAAGTCTGAAAAAGTTGGAAATAAGATTAATTTTTTGATTACCTGAGTAATATCATTTTTTATAGTACTTTTTAAAGAACCTTTGGATATTTACTTCCTTATCAAGTTCACCGAACCCATTCAAATGATTTACAAATTCAATTGCAAAGTAAGGTGCAATCATATAGCCTTTTGCTCCTAGTCCATTGAAAATATATAATCCTTTATGCTCGGGGTGTTCACCAATCATAGGACGCCTGTCTGCAGCTGTAGGACGAATTCCTGCTTCGTGTGCTGTAACTTTGAAATTAGCGGTACTGATTTCTTTGTAATTGTTTATTAACTCTTCTTTTGCTTCTTCTGTTGGAGAGGTGTCTTTTGTTCCCCAACTATATGTTGAGCCTAACTTGAAATTACCATTTTTCGTTGGGAGAATAAAACACTTTCGATTCAGAATCTCGTCTTTTTTTAGTGTGTCTGAATCAATAGTCAATACTTCTCCCTTTGCATTCTTAAAAGGTAAATAATTAAAGAATGGGTTGTCTTCTCCAATGTATCCTTCGGCAAAGATGAGGTGAGTGAATGAAGTTCCTTGATAGGTTTTATGTTTTATGTCGAGTTCGTTAAAATTAAACGAGGTATATTCTAACCTTTCTTTCTGAAGGAAGTACTCATGGTTGTACTGCATAAACCTTTTGGAATCGACATATCCAGGGGTGTTTATAAAAGCATTTCCGAATAAGTCTTCTAGGTATTTTGGAGTGTTTTCTTCACTTTCTAGGGCGTTGATGTATAGGGAATATTCTGGGTCCTCTAACCTTTGTAACCACAGTTCTCGTTCATGTAGAGAATTAAAAGCACGTCTTAGCTTAATTGGAAAGAAAAAACGTTCACCAATTTTATTTTCAACTTCAGTATAAAATGATTTTAATGTAGGGATAAGTTCATCACCTTTCCATGTTTTTATCATTCTTCGGAAAGTCATGGGGTTAATCATTCCTGCAGCAACTTTAGAGCTATGGTTGATATTTTTGTCAAGAACTTTAAACGAGATTTTGTGTTTTTCCAATTGATGCGCTATGCATATACCGGATAATCCACCCCCAACTATAATTACTTTCATTTTCTTCGTCTAAACTTCTGGTCCCAATTCGGTTGTGTTGGTCAGCTTCTGTATTTCAGCTTCTAACCTTTCTTTTAAAGGAGATATGTGTTTGAGATATAGGGGTTTTACCTCTTCTTTCATAGGTTCAGATTTTGGGAATTTCTCTGCTCGGTGATTGATTTGTTTTCCATTCTTCCAAAAACGATAGCAGACATGAGGCCCAGTTGCTGCACCTGTTGACCCGACATATCCAATGACATCACCTTGTTTAACGCGTACACCCTCTCTAATTCCATTAGCAATTTTGCTCATGTGTAAATACTGTGTGTCATAAGTAGAGTTATGTCTTATTTTTACGTAAATACCATTTCCACGACTTCTTGAAGCTCTTGAAATTGTACCATCTGCCGTTGCTAATATTGGCGTTCCAGTTGGTGCAGCATAGTCTGTTCCTAAATGAGGTCTTCTTGTTTTGTAAATTGGATGAAGTCTATTCATGTTAAATGAAGAACTAATTCTTGAGAACTTCAGGGGTGACATTAAGAATGGGCGTTTCATTTCATTTCCTAAATGGTCATAAAACCCCGAAACCTCTCCGGTTGAGTCTGTATAGTTAAATGCATAAAGTCCTTGGTTAGCATGTTCAAACCAGACGTATTTTATATTATCTACAGAGTAAGGTTTACCGTCTACACTTTTCTCATCGTAAACAACAACGAATTTATCTCCTACTTGCAATTTAAAAAAGTCAACACTCCAAGCGTAAACCCCCTCTATAGCGTCGGTTAAAGATGCGGTCATCATGTAAGAATCGAAGTTTTTACCCATTTCTACAGAAAGGTTTGAGTTTTTTTCAATGACCCCACTTACCATTTTTTCGTGGATTTTTATAGGTCTATATTCTTTTCTAATCCCAACTGAATCATTCTTAAAATCAAAAGAAATGTAAGAAAAAGCATCAGGTTCGTATACAAGGTATGCTGGTATTTTACTGGTATCACTTTTTGCTTTAAAAGTCATAAAAGGTTTTCCAGCGATAATGTATTTTAGTCCTATAAGGCTATCTTTTAATCTTTCAGCAGTTGTGTTAACAGTGTATTGATTTACTTTAAAAGCTGCAAAAAGATCATTCCAAGTCCATCCTTTTTTTACAGTATCATAATAAACTTCATATTCGTCAAGGTCAAAGCCAAAAAGCAGGTTTTTTTCTACCTCGACAGTATCTATAATTGCGACAGGTTCAATTTCTACTTTTTTTGATTGGCTGCAAGATGTAGCCGTAATAAAACTTAATAAAAGAAAGGTAAATAGATATATGCTTCTCATTACAAAGACGTTTCTTGTTCTCATATTGTACCTTTAGGTTTAAAATTTACTTTTTTAATTTGGAAACAATATATGAAAACGATAAATTTTCGAACAAATTTAATGACTTTATACTGTTTAACGCATTATAATTGTGAAAAGTTACAAAGTTATTCTCTTCTATACTCTTGAAATATTAACTTTGCAGCTCAAAATAGAAAGAAATGAATATATTACTTTTAGGTTCGGGAGGAAGAGAACATGCTTTGGCATGGAAATTATCGAAAAGCAGCGCTTTAGAATCTCTTTTTATTGCACCGGGTAATGCGGGAACGCGTGAGTTTGGGGATAATATATCACTTGACCCATGTGATTTTGAAGCGGTAAAGAAAGTGGTTTTAGACAAGCGCATTGATATGGTTGTGGTGGGGCCGGAGGCTCCTCTTGTTGCTGGAATTGCAGATTTTTTTAAAGTTGATGAAGCGCTTTCGAAGGTGTCGGTTATTGGTCCAAATAAACAGGCTTCACAGCTTGAAGGAAGTAAAGATTTTGCAAAAGACTTTATGAATCGTCACAACATTCCTACAGCTAGGCATAAAACTTTTACCAAAGCAACCATAAAAGAAGGTTTTGCATTTTTAGATTCTTTAAAACCACCTTTTGTTTTAAAAGCAGATGGTTTAGCAGCAGGGAAAGGAGTTCTTATTTTAGACGATATTCACGAAGCTAAAAAGGAGTTTTCATCCATGTTGTTGGATAATAAATTCGGTGGTGCAGGAGCTAAAGTTGTTATTGAAGAATTTCTTAAGGGAGTTGAGATGTCTTCTTTTGTTTTAACAGACGGAGATGGATTTAAAGTTTTTCCAGAAGCGAAAGATTATAAAAGAATAGGTGAGGGTGATACAGGTCTAAATACAGGTGGAATGGGGGCAGTTTCTCCAGTTCCATTTGCAGAAGGAAAGTTTTCAGATAAGGTCTATAATCAAGTTATTGTTCCAACAATAAAAGGATTGAAAGCGGATGGAATTGAGTACAATGGTTTTATTTTTATTGGTATCATCAATGTGAATGGAGAGCCCTTTGTAATTGAATATAACTGTCGTCTAGGAGATCCTGAGACAGAAGTTATTTTGCCAAGATTGAAATCAGATTTAGTTGACTTATTTGAAGGTGTAGCAACCAAAACACTTTCAGAACGTGATATTGAATTCGATCCACGATCAGCAGTAACGGTGATGATGGTTTCTGGCGGTTATCCAGAGAGTTATCAAAAAGGGAAAATGATTTATGGACTTAATGCTGCTTCAGACAGTTTGGTTTTTCATGCAGGAACGGCATCTGATGGACCGGCAGTAACTACCGCTGGAGGACGTGTTTTAGCCGTTACTTCATTTGGTAAAGACATTGAATCAGCGATGGAAACAACTTATGAGAGTATACAAAAAATTGAGTTTGAAGGAGCGTACTATCGAAAAGATATTGGGCAAGATTTAATTTAAGCTCAGAATTTTTATATAAATTTAGTACATAAAATAATAAATGGATCCCTCGAGTATTATCGTTATTGTAATCGCCTTAACTGCTTCAGCATTTTTCTCTGGAATGGAGATTGCTTTCATTACAGCGAACAGGTTGAAGATTGAGTTAGATAATCAAAAGGGTTCTTTTTCAGGAAAGATCCTTTCTAATTTTGTTAAGCATGATAGTCGTTTTATAGCAACTATGCTTTTGGGTAATAACATTGCACTAGTTGTTTACGGTATTTGGATGGCCCAACTCATGGAGCCGTGGATAAATTCTTTTGTTGGTGGAAGTGAAGCCCTAACATTATTAATCCAGACCATCTTATCGACTTTATTAATCTTGGTGACGGCTGAGTTTCTTCCTAAAGCTACTTTTCAAATTAATCCCAATCGGGTTTTACAGTTTTTGTCTTTCCCATTGGTTGTTATTTACGCTCTTTTATATCCTTTAACTATTTTCACTATGGTAATCAGTAATGGTTTGCTGAAGCTGTTTGGAATGGATACCAAAAACGGTGAGGTTGCGTTTTCTAAGGTTGATTTAGACCATTATGTTAGGGATTTGAATGAACGTATGGAAGATGAGGGAGAGTTGGATAATGAAATGCAAATTCTTCAAAATGCAATTGGTTTTTCAGAAATTAAAGCCAGAGACTGTATGATTCCACGAACTGATATTGTGGCAATGGATATCGAATCATCGATTGAAAATTTAAAGAATAGATTTATCGAAACAGGGCTATCTAAAATTTTGATTTATCGCGATACAATTGATAATATTATCGGATATGTACACAGTTTCGAATTGTTTAAGAAGCCTAATAGAATAAAAGAAATACTGATTCCAATAGCTTTTGTTCCAGAAGCTGTTTTGGCGAAAGATTTATTAGAGTTATTTGCTAAACAACATGGGAATATTGCAATTGTTGTAGATGAATATGGTGGAACTTCAGGATTAATAACAATAGAAGACGTTGTAGAGGAAATATTTGGTGATATTGAAGACGAACATGATGTTGATGAATTGTTGGAACAACAAATTGATGAAACTACGTACTTGTTTTCTGCTCGACAAGACATCGACCACTTGAATGAAGTATATGGTCTGGATTTAGAAGAATCTACTGAATACGAGACTTTAGGAGGGTTGGTGTTGCACTACTTAGAGTCGATTCCAGAGGAGGGAACAATTTTAGAAATAGAAAACTACAGCATGAGAATTGAAGCTGTAAGTGACCGAAGAATTGAAGTTATTCGTCTTAAGATTCTTACAAATCAGTAAGAATGTTTTTTTAAGCGACTTTATCCTTTCATATTTTGAATCAAAATATTATATTCGCAACCTTAAATTAAACAGAACAAATGGCTTTAATTGGAAAAATACGCGAGAAATCGTGGCTTTTGATTGCAGTAGTAGGTATTGCAATGCTTGCATTTATTATTGGTGACTTAGATTTCCTAGGAAACGGACCTCAAGAAGATGTCTATGGAATAGGAACGGTTAATGGAGAAAAGGTTGATGAACAACAATACGAACTTTTCCTTAACAATGCGCGTAATAATATTATGCAAAACAAGCAGCAACAAAATCCTTCAGTACAACCACGTTATACTGAGGAAGATGAAAAGAATGCAGTTCAACAAGCTTGGCAGACTTCTATCATTGATGGTTTGATGCAAAAAGAATACGACAAACTTGGGTTAATAGTTGACGAGTATGAAGTAGAAAATATACTTTATGGAGAAAATGGATATACTCCATCGTCAATTTCTATGCAGTTTTTAGATTCTATAACTGGTGAGTTCGCACCAGATCAATTGCGTAAAGCTTTGAATCAGTTGCTAGACTCTAATGATCCAGCTAATGTTCAGCAATACAATGATATTTTAGATTATGTACGACAAGTTCGTTTAGAAGAAAAGTATACTGCTTTGTTAAAGTCAGGTGTTCACACAACAACCTTAGAAGGAAAGCACGAATACAATGCTAAGAAGACGGTTAAAAATATTACCTATGTTTACCAAAACTTCACAAAAGTTCCTAACGATGCAGTTTCTGAGCCAACTGAAGAAGAGTTGAAGAAGTATTTTGCTGAACACAAAAGTGATAAAAAATACAATCAAAAAGCGAGTCGTAAGATTTCATATTTTTCTATTCAAATTAGTCCGAGCAAAGAAGACTCTCTAAAGTCTATGGAGCTTTTAAGTAAATTAAAGCCAAAGTTTGAAGATGCAAAGAACGATTCTATTTTTGTAATGCGTTTTAGTGATTTAAAACGATATACAAATGATTCTACTGCAATGGCTCGTCCTGAAGGTTCAGGAACACCTGGCCCATCTTATCCTCGTTCGGTTGCTGAAGAAATTGAATCTGCAAAAGTAGGTGATGTTGTAGGACCATATATCGGTCAAGAAGGAGCGAAAATATCTAAGGTACTAGGGTTTGGAGAAGAGAAAACAGCATCTGTTAGACATATCTTATTAAATGCATCTACCCCTGAAGAGTTTGATGCTGCACAAAGCAAAGCTGACAGTATTGTAAAAGTTATTTTGTCAAAAAACAACTTTGAAGAAATGGTAACTGAATTTAGTCAGGATCCAGGTTCTGTTAATAATGGTGGTAAGTATGATAAGTTTACAGAAGGGACTATGGTTCCAGAGTTTAATGACTTCTCTTTCTTAAAGCCAATTGGAACTTTAGGAACGGTTAAGACTAGTTATGGAATTCATATTGTAGAAGTTTTAGATCGTGAAGCTACAAAACGACCAATACTTGCAGATATCGTAAAGAACATCGAAGCTACGAAGATGACTGCTGATCAAGTTAATAGTGAAGCATCAAATCATATTTATGAGTTAGATGATAGATTTGAAGGAAAGTCAAATGAAGAGAAATCTAAAGTGTTTGAAGCTTATGCAGTTGAGAATGGTTATACTGTTCGTTTTGCTACGATTCAAGATGAAAGCCCATCAATTACAGGTTTTAATGATATTTCAGAAGGACGTATGCTTCGTCTTGCCTATGAAGATGGTGTGAAAGAAGGGGCGTTAAGCTCTTCTCCAATTCGTGATCAAAACAGAATTATTGTAGCGTTTGTTTCTGAAATTATTGCTAAAGGAGAACCGCGTTTTGAATTAGTAATAGACCAAATGCGTGCTGAATTAAGAAAAGAAAAGCAAGCTCAGTATCTTACAGATCAAATGTTGGGTAAAACAGATCTTGAAGGTTTAGCAAATGAAATCGGAGCTAGAATTGAAACAGAGGGTTTAACTTTCTCTGCGAGTAATGTTGCTGTTGGACGTGAGCCACAAATTATCGGAACTGCTTTTTCTGGATTAGCAGATGGTGAAATGTCTGTACCAGTTACAGGAACGAATGGAGTGTTTGTTCTTAGAGTTGATCAAACAACACCAGCTGAAGAAACAACAGATTATTCTGTAGAAATTGAGCAGTTGAAATCACAAAACAGAACTTCACTTGAAAGTCAATACCGTAATTCAATGATTAAGTCAGCGGATGTGATTGATAATAGAAAATTGAGAAGATATGGAATTAGATAATTCTAAATGAATACTAAAAAAACCGTTTCGAGTAATTGAAACGGTTTTTTTATGCGTTATACTTTTTTCTATATGTAATGGTCCTTGCTAAACATGTACTGAGGTTATAGTATATATTGGTTGGTCGAGTACATTAACTCACCCCTAATGTATCTAGCTGCTTTCGGAGTGTTTTTATTTAGCTATTTAGGCTTACCCTTTAAACCACAATTTCTTAAGACATTTCACCAACCAGCGAGGCTTGCATTAAGCGACTGATCTCTTTAGTATCACTATAGTTCCCTAGTAAATACATTACCTTCGTTATTGCCGCCTCTGTGGTTAAATCTACACCGCTTACAACACCAATCTCGTTTAACATTGTGCTATTAGCATACTTTCCTTGAGAAACACTTCCAGATGAACATTGTGTAATGTTAATTACGACCCCACCTGAATCAATATAAGATTTAATCATTTCGAAGAAAGCCGTGTTGTTGGGTACATTTCCAGCTCCAAAAGATTCAATAACAACAGCTTTAACGTGTTGGATATCAAACATGTTTTTATACACTTTTGTTGAAAAACCGGGGAATATTTTCATGAGTGCTACCCTGTCGTCCATTTTGAATTTATAATTCAGTTCTGGCAATGAAGTTTTGAAGAATGCAGATGAATTATATTTGATATCCACTCCTGCAATTGCTAATTCTAGATAATTTGGAGAAATAAAAGCCTCGAAAGCATGGGCTGATACTTTTGATGTTCTATTTCCACGATATAATGAGTACTCAAAGTAGATAGCTACTTCTTGAATTATACTTTCCTCATTTTTATCCTTTGAAGCAGCAATTTCAATTGAAGTAATTAAGTTCTCTTTTCCATCGGTACGAATTGTTCCAATTGGAAGTTGTGAACCGGTTAAAATGACGGGCTTTTTAATTCCTTGAAGCATAAAGCTTAAGGCGCTTGCTGTAAACGCCATGGTGTCTGAACCATGTAGAACAACAAAGCCATCAAAGGCATCATAGCTGTCTACAACTTGTTGAGCGATATCTTGCCAAATCATCGGATTCATATCTGATGAGTCGATAGGCATTCCCATTGAGACTACTTTTAACTCTGTATTAATACGTGAAAGCTCGGGTATTTGATCGCTTAAATGATTAAAATCAAATGCCGTTAAAGCACCTGTTTCTGGATCTTCAATCATTCCAATTGTTCCCCCTGTATAGATTAACAATACTTTTGACTGCTTCATGATTATGCTTTTATTTTAAAGACCTCTAATGCGTTTTGAGAGGTGATTTTTCCGACCTCTTCTTCGCTAATTGAATGGATCTCCGATAGTTTTTTTGCAATATATGGAATATAAGCACTCTCATTTCTTTTTCCACGAAAAGGTGAGGGTGCAAGGTAGGGTGCATCTGTTTCTAGTACTATATTTTTTAAATCAATGTTTTGAATTGCCTTATCGACACCGCTGTTTTTAAAGGTAACAACTCCTCCTATTCCTAACTTAAAACCGCCATAATTAAGTATGCGCTGAGCTTGTTCTTTATTTCCTGTAAAGCAATGAAATACACCAAAAAGTTGTTCGTCATTTTCTTGATCTAGCACTTCGAAAATCTCATCAAAAGCATCTCTACAGTGAATAACAATTGGTAGTTTTTCCTCTTTAGCCCAGTTAATCTGTGCGCGAAATGATTCAGTTTGTTCTTTTTGTAGTGTTTTATCCCAATACAAGTCAATTCCTATTTCACCTATTGCAATATGATGTCCTCTTTTGTAATGTGTCTTTACTTCTTCAAATTGAGTTTTCCAGTCTTTTATTACACTGCATGGGTGTATCCCCATCATTGAATAACACATTTCAGGATAATCTTTAGCTAATTGTTCCATTTTTGGAATTGAAGAAATATCAATGTTTGGAAGAAATATTTTGTTTACACCGCTATCCAAAGCACGTTGAATCATCATTTCACGGTCTTCATCAAATTGATCAGTGTATAGATGAGCATGTGTGTCAATGTAAGTCATTATTGTTTGTTTCTAATGCGTTTATAAATTTTAATTCCAATCATCAATGCTACTGCTGTAGCGAAAAACCCAACAGTTCCGTAAATCCAATTGAGGCTGTTTTTCATGATAACTAAAAAAACAATGGCTACCAAGCCTAATGTAGCAACCTCATTCCATAAGCGTAGTTGATTAGAATTCCAAGTAAAGCTGTTTTTATCGAGCTTTCGCATAATTTTCTGACATATAAAGTGGTAAACGAGAAGTAATACAACAAATGTGAGTTTGAGGTGCATCCATCCTAGTTTCAATAAAGCGGTATTTTCTATAAGCATTAAAGTCCCAAAAAGAACTGTTAAAACCATTGCAGGTGTTGTGATAATCCACCATAGCTTGCGTTCCATGATTTTAAACTGTTCACCAAGAATTTTCTTCTCTTGTTCACCTTTATCTTGTGCTTCTGTGTGATATATGAACAAACGCACGATATAGAATAGACCAGCAAACCAACTGACCATAAAAATTATGTGTAATGCTTTTAATACGGTATAACTCATGGTGAGCAAAGTTAAATGGATTCTTTAATATTTTCCTAAAATAGGAAGAGTTTAACGTTAATCTAAAATTAGTATTTGTGGAAGAAAGCAAATAAACACTTCGAAACACTTAAATGTCTTCAGCATGTATTAATTTTGTAAAAAAGAAACAGATGAAAGCGAAAACTCCTTCAGAATCTAAAACCGTTACAACGAAAATTGTTTTGCCTAACGATACGAATCCACATGGAAACTTATTTGGGGGTCAACTTTTAGGTTGGATGGATGTTACGGCTGCAATAACAGCACAGCGTCACAGTAGGAGAGTTGTTGTAACAGCATCTGTTAACAATGTCTCTTTTGGTTCACCAATAAGAGAGTCTGATGTTGTTACCTTAGAGGCTAAAGTTTCTCGCGCTTTTAACAGTTCAATGGAGATTTTTATTGATGTTTTTGTAGAAAATCAAGTTTCTGGTGAACGAATCAAACACAACGAAGCAATTTATACTTTTGTTGCTGTTGACCAAAATGGGGGAACAATCAGTGTTCCAGAACTAATCCCTGAGACTGAAGAAGAAAAAGAACGTTTTGAGGGGGCTCTTCGCCGTAAACAATTAAGCTTAATCCTTGCTGGAAAGATGAAGCCTCAAGATGCAACTGAACTGAAACGATTATTTCTAGGAGAGGATTAGTTCTATTATTTTTTAATAAATTTTATTGTTGAAACACCACTTTGTGTGTTTAGTTGTATAAAATAGATCGCTGGTGATAAATTACTCAAGTCTATTTTTGAAGTAATCTGTCCGTTTAAGACTTGATTTCCTGTAATGTCAATTATATTAAAAGTTCCCTTCAAATCAGTTTGAATGTTAAGTGTATTTTCTACAGGATTAGGATATATACTGATGTTTTCTAACTCTTTTTCTTCTTCTACATTTACAACACAACCAGAAACACAGTCTGTAACTCCTGCTGCAATTGTCCCCGTATTGATGTCAAAGTAACCCGTTCCAGTATTGTCACAAATGTCTAGTGTTCCTATTACCACTCCATGATTTGCACTTGATTCACTGATGCAAAATATCCCAGAACCACGGAGTGTATCCATGTTAAGAAAGTTGTTTCCTACCTCAAAAAGTCCATCGTTATATATGTTTGAACCGTTGTTTGTATTTACATTAGAAAAGTCGTTGTCAATACTAATGCTTCTTCCTGCTGCTATTGTTATATGACCATCATTAATTGAATTGTTTGAAACAGTCATATATGAAGAACCACTAATTTCAAAACTACCATTGTTCCCAAAATCATAGGCTTCAATATTTCCTGCTGAAGAGATAAAGCTACCTCTATTCGCTAGGGAGTCAGACCGAATATAACCAGAGTTGATAACCGTTCCGTCATTTAGAAAATCACCTTTTTTAAATACACCTTCATTCACGAGTTTTCCTTGGATATAGGTGCTGTCTAAATCAATTGTATTTCCATAATTAAAATAAGTAGAGCCAATACCTACTAATAATGCAGAATCTAGACTGAGAACGTAATGATTTTGTACTTCGGCACCATTAATAACACCGAAAGTTGTCATTTTAGTTGTACCATGGTTTACAAATCGAGATCCATTTCCATCAATTAAAATGGAACGGTATTGACTATCTTCATTAAAAGAAGCTCCCCAATTAACAACAATTGATCCTCCACCACTGATGAGCCAGTTCGTATTCATTGTAATGTTGTGATTTACAATGATCTTATCATTAGTAGCTGGAAAGCATTGACAGTCCCATACAGCAGGGTTTGAAGCTATTCCATTTGATATTGAAGTTATGGTTTTCTGTGATAAAACTGCAAATGGTAATATTATTGTGAGTATTAATGAAAAACGTTTCATAAGTAGTGTTTTAGTTCTTAGCTTTTGTTTGTGTAATACAAATCTATAGTAAAAGTATAAAATAAACTTGAAAAACAAGTGGTTAACCCTCATTTAAAGGTTTTACCAAAAAGAGGAAATATTAAATTTTTCGGGTACACTTGGGTTTTTAAGTATTAACTTAATTTGTGCAGATGTATTTGAGATCTTTCGTATCGTGAAACTTCCATTTACCAATTCATTTTCTGAATTTATATATACTAGGTAATTGCTCTTTTCAATATTAAAATCATCATCCTTTGAAGTTGCTTTTATGGCTAAGGTTTCTTGCTTTATGTTTAATGGAGGGAATAACGCCATTTGAAGATGGTTGTTATGCACCTTAACATTGGGTAGTCTTTTTAATAGCTCAAAGCTTTCTTTGGGTAAAGATGTTCCCCAATAAAAACCTAAATCTGGAATGCTATCTATAGTTGAGATCTTCTTTTCAATTTGATTGAAATCATCGTCAAACTCTGTAACATATTGTATTGATTCTACAGCATGTTTTCCACCCATTTGAAGTGAAGCTTGTCCATTCCATAATCTTAACATTTCCTTTACTGCTGAAGGAAGCTTTTCAAACAGTCCTGTTCCTATTTGTGTTAAATGTGGATTGTTATACTCTTGAATTTGTTCAATGTTAATGTTGGAATAGGCTTGTACTTTGTTTTTCTGAGAAGGGTAGACAGGAATTGTTTTGTGATTTAGTTGTAAAGGGTGACTTTCTGTTACGTTCCAATTCATTGTTAACTCAAAGTCTTTGTCGTATTCATAAGTAAAGATGGCGTAATCACTTATTTCAAGAGTAGGTGTCCCAAGGGTATTAATAAAGCCTGAATTTGTTGAGGTAAGTAGTTTTTTAGAGAACTCGCTTAAAAGATTTTCGTTATTAGGAATTGATTCTTTTGCGTGCTTTCCCCAATTTACTTTAACATATCGAGGGTGTTTTTCTATACTTAAATCTACACTTTGAGATATATAAAATAAAGGATATGTATCTGAGTTTTCTAAATCAAAGTAGCTAGAAAATCGCTCGAAAGCAACCTCGAAGAGACTTGTATCTTCAATCTCAGCATAAAATGATCCAGTTTGCTGCTTGTAAATTGAATAAGTAAGATAAGTTTCTTTTAATTTTAATCCAGACTTGAGTAATTGTTGTTTTACTTGGCCAGTGATTAGCCTGTCAGTAAATTTCATTTCGTTGCCTTTGCTATATTTTTCAAAATCGTGAAAAAACTGAGTCAAATCAGCATGAAAAACCAGGTCGCTTTCTTGAACTTCATTTATCAACTTAAAAGGAGGCTTGTTTTTCTTTGAAGAAAACAACTCTATTAAAGTAACCGTTCCAAACAGGAGAATGAAAAAGGCAAGCGCGACTTTAATATAGATTTTCATAGTTTATGTTGACTACTTATTCATTAAGTATAGTTCGTTAATCAATTCAAATAAAAAGTAGGCCCCGTTTTTATACTTTTTATTTGTTTCCATATTTAAAGAAAAATTAATTTGATCCTTATCAATAGACGCTACTTCAAAATGAATTTTAGCTGTTTTGTCTTCAAATCTCTTTATGAAATCATCGGATTTATTTAAACCTAAAGCGACAATATCATTAGTCACTTGAGAAAGATCTAAATGCGCATATAACATTTTAGCTTTCTTCATCTTTTTATTCACAGCGCGATCAAATGTATTGTTGTTAAATCCATCCAAATGGTTTTCAACCGTATTTTTATCATTGGTAACAATTATAATATCATTTCTTATAGCAACATAATAAGGCATTCCAATTCCTGCAGGGTCTTCTAAAACAGTGTAATAGTTTTTGTTCTTTTCGATTAAGCCTTCTTCTAGTTTCATTATTGCTTTGAAGTATTTTTCTAATAAATACGCCCGTTCGTTTGCAAGAACAAATGAAACCATTGGGATTTTCTCCATATAGGTTGTATCTACTTCAGTATATTGGAAGGTTTCTTCATCATAATCGTAAGACACCTTGTTTAATTCAACCTCTTTTAATCCTCCGTATGTCATAAGCAGTTGGGGTGGATATAATGAAGTAATTGCCTCCATATTGATGAATTCATCTATTGTAGACCAAATTGCAGCCCCCAACAATTCTCTTCCATCCTCGGAAGCATCTAGAATAGGCAGGTAAGTTTCTTTTAATTGCTCATATGCTCCAAATGAATTGATGTTGTAAATTGCAAATCCTTGTGCATAATCTGGAACGTACTTAAGTAGTTTTCTATTCAACTTATCGGAAGCAGCTTTATTTATAACCTTTCCTAATTTTTCTGAGCTTTTAAGTTTCCAATCTACTTTTATTCCTTCTGAAGTGAAGTTTAAGTATGCAAATTGTCTAAAGTCGTTGAATTCTTTGTGAAGAAAGTTTCCAAAAGGTTGATATATTAATTCCTTATTAATCTCAGGATTCATAGAAGGGTTATAGTAAAGTTTAGCATCGGAAACTTCCGAGCTCATTTTTCTAAAAATAGGGTCATTTGCTAGAAGGTTGTTTTTAGGGTTGTCGAAAAAAGCTAAATGTTTACTTGTGAATTGCATTTTCTCTACTTCTTTAATAGAGTCCATAACCTCCTGAAATCTAATTTCTAATTCACGCTCTTTAACTTCTTCATCGTCCTCATAATATACCTCCTCATCACTTTCTTCAACGACCTCCTCTTCGTTATCTTCGTAACTTTCAACCGCGTCCTCAGCATATTCTTCTTCGTAAATGCTTTCTTCATAATAAATATCATCATAGAAGTCATCTCCATAGTCAATATAGTCATAACCATACAAATAGTAATAATTGTCTGGTAGCTTCCAGTCTTTTTCTTCAAATAAATTTTTAGTTTTCATTGAAAGGTAACTGTTCTTCCATTCCACACTGGTAATGATACACTCATTGCTTCTTACTGAAATAACAAAATCATCCTTTATAATTGGATTATTTTTTTTCAGTATGAGTTGATCGATATCATCAAAAAATTGGATGAATTTATTTCTATCTATAATAGGTAGAATGACAGTTGTAGATCTTGATTTTTCATTTTCTGAGGTAAAAGCAATTAATTTAGAATTAAAATCTACTCCTAATTGAGCAATGTCTTTGATGTCTTCTGTTAAATCCGTTAAATGACTTAGGTTATTTCTGATTACTTCGAATTTATTAATGTCTTCGATAGGAACAGATTTTATGACTTTACCTAAATCTACCTCCATTACAAAATAAACCGAATCAGGAATTAGCTGAACTTGTGCTTTAACAAATGTGAAACTAAAAAGTAGAAGTAATGTTGTAATTATTTTGTTCATTTTGATTATTTATTAGAGTACTAAATTAATTAAAAAAGGCATTAATTTATTATAGTAATCATTTAATTAAGGTGTTGTTTTTATGGTGTAATCTAACTTTTCTGGATGATTAACAATTTCAGCTGGTGAGAGTTGTAGCATTACTGCTTTTTTACTCTTGGAAATACGAGCTTCTGCTGAGCTGACTTCGGTTACTTCCTGGTCAAAGCGTTGGATAAATACACATTTCCCATCATTAAGACGGTTGAAATCTTTATCAGATTTAATTTGATTTTGCCATTTTTCAGGTATCAACACGCCAAATTTTCTGATGTATAAATTATCTTGATAACTTAATTGTACTTCATTTACATTATCTGAAGTTTTGTGTTTATTAATTTCTTGACTTACTTCAAGAAGTCCTGCTTGAAGTTGATCTAACGACTCGAATGCTAAGTCAATTTTAATAATCCAATTGTTTGTATTAAGTGATCCATTAACACTTGAGATTCCTTTTTTGGAATCTAGCTTTTTGAGATATTCTTGTAACTCAATTTCTAGCTCATCTCTAGTAGGAAGTTTCTTTCCATCAATCGAGTCCATTGCCATAACAGAGTTAACCCTTGTTGTGCTTGCGCTTAAATTAAGGGTGAGCTTATATTGACCTGAACCTTTTTGGTTAAGTGTTATATCTTCTATCAGCTCAAAACATGAGGAGAGGACAATTGGTAATACCAAAAAAATTAAATATTTGAATATTTTATACATAGGAATATAAAAATACTAAATCTCTTTGTATTAATAACATGCTATCTTAATCTGTTATGTTGATTTTTTAAATTGAACAAGATTAATCAATTAAATATTAAGGAAATATTTTGATGATAAAAACCTTTAATATTGGAAAGCTAAGACTTGAAAAAGTGATGTTTTTCGCTTAAGATGTGGGTGTTTTTGTCATTGTTTTAATGTCCTAGAATTACTGCTATTGTTGGGAAATCAGATGATTATGTCTTTTTCCATCTCGTCTTTTTATTTTGGTTATATTATTATCAGTCAAATATTTACCCTTTCTTTTGTTTTAAAATTTTCTTTCATTTTTTCTTTTTAATCAAAGAAGTTTATGTAAGTTTGTCGAAGTAGTAGTAGGTTAGGTTGATTAGTGTAATAAGAGTTTAGGACGCCCGTCCTAGACTCTTATTCTTTTTTAAGAACAATCGAAATGCGTATTTTTGTCACAGAATTAAAATTATCACTGTGCAGGAGACTCCCACAATTATAGAATCATTATTTAATATTAAAACAGAAGCTGATTTTAATCGTGCAGCTTTAAGTGTTTTTGAATACCAATTTCATAAAGTTGGTGTTTACCGTGATTTCTGTAAAGCGCTTGGACGTACATCGCCTAAACATTATACAGAAATACCTTTTTTACCTATTTCGTTTTTTAAAACCCATCAAATTATAGCTGAAGATTATAAATTCAAGCATGAAGTGATTTTTAAAAGTTCGGGTACTACACTCGGAACGAGGAGTAAACACTATGTTGCTTCGTTAGATATATATGAGCGTTCCTTTCTACATACTTTTAGCGAACAAATTTCTAATCCAGAAGAGGCAATTATTATGGCTTTACTGCCGAATTACGTTCAGCAAGGTGATTCGTCATTAGTTTATATGGTTGACCATCTTATACGCATGTCGAATCATTCGTTGTCTGGATTTTATCTATCCGACCCTGAGTTGCTTGTTGAGGCGATAGAGAAAGCTAAAAATGAAAGCAGACCAATTGTTTTATTTGGAGTTTCATATGCTTTATTAGATTTCGCGGAGAAGAAAGTTGATCTTTCAGGTGTTACAATTATTGAAACAGGAGGGATGAAAGGCAAACGAAAGGAGATGATTAAAGAAGAGTTGCATCAAATTCTAAAAGAGGGGCTCAATGTGCCAAAAATCTTTTCAGAATATGGAATGACAGAGCTGCTTTCACAGGCATATACTGATGGAGGGGAGTATTTTAAAACACCAAGTTGGATGAAGATACTTACGCGTGATGTTAATGACCCTTTCCATCTACTTCCTGATTCCAGAACTGGAGGTGTTAACATAATTGACTTAGCTAATATTTATAGTTGTGCATTTATTGCTACAGATGACCTTGGCGTTAAAGCAGGAAATAAGTTTAAAATTTTGGGTCGATTCGATCAAAGTGATATGCGAGGATGTAATTTATTGGTTAATTAATTGCTTTGGAACATTATTTGTTCTTATTTTCGTAATCTATAAACAACAATTTAAAATACATCATAATGAGAATATTATTTGCATTATTAACTCTTGTTTTACTTGGAAGCTGTGCTACTAAAGTACCTTATACTTCAAAAATTAAAACTGATTTTGACTTAACTCCAGATAAAATGAAGAAGGTTCAGTTTTATACTTCTGAAACAATAATTCTAGAAAGAAGTGATGAACAACAGAAGGTTGCTACAACAGGTAGTTCTGGAGAGTTAGTTACTTCTGAGCGCTCAACTTCTGAGAGAATTGTTATTCCAGCAAATAGACCTTGTATTTTTGAAAAATTAGAAGAAGATGGTACTGTTCAAATTCGTTTTGAATTAGGAGCAGGTCGTGTTTTAAGATTCGCTGAACGTCAAAATATTTCAAATGGAAGATCTTACCTTGTTGCACAATGGGCAAACGGGAAAGGTGAACTTGATTATGGAGGTTCTGTATACTATGCTGTACGTGGAAGTTCTTCAGCTTACTTAATGGTAAAGCTTAAAAACTGGAAGAAAAACCAAAGAAAAGATAGAGTTGTTAAAGGAATGAAAGTTAAGTAAACCAACTTAATAAAGTATATTAAAACGGGTGAGCAGAAATGTTCACCCGTTTTACTTTTAATTAATTCCCCGTCTTCTTACCACTAATTGTTTTTAAGGTTAAAATAACACCTTCTTTTAAGGAATGATTACTATTTATAACCTTTTTTACACATTAAAGATTTAATTCTAAGTGGGTATATAAGGATTTCTCGTCATCCCATAAAAATGGGATTCCATCGAAATGACAAGTGTCAGTTGGGGCAGATGGAAAAGAAGAAAAGTGAAGCTCTTCTTCTTTTCCTCTAACTCCACCCTAGATTACTGTCATTTCGATCATCGTTAAAATCTTTGATTTTTAAGATGGAGAAATCTTATAATATGCTTCTGGTATAATAGTGGGGAATCATTACTTTTATATACCTAACTATAAAATTGTTTTCAACTGCTTCAACTTTAACATCAGTTCGTCAAACTCCTTAAATGATAAGGTTTGTTGTCCGTCTGTGGCAGCTTTTTCAGGTGTTTTGTGTGTTTCGATTAATAATCCATCTGCTCCAACGGCTGCTGAAGCCAAAGCCATTTGAATCACATGCTTGCGAATTCCAATTCCATGTGATGGATCCACAACGACAGGTAAATGCGACTTTTCTTTTAGAATTGGAACAGCGTTTAAATCCAATGTGTTTCTGTAAGCACTTTCGAAAGTTCTAATTCCGCGTTCGCAAAGAATGAGTTTTTCGTTCCCACTTTTAAAAACATACTCAGCAGAATAAAGTAATTCATCTATTGTTCCGCTAATTCCTCGTTTCAAGAGAACGGGTTTGTCAATTTCTCCTAGGGCTTCCAAGAGGTTAAAGTTTTGCGCATTTCGAGCACCCACCTGAAAAATATCTACATAGGGCATCATGTCTTCAATTTGTCCAGACTCCATGACTTCAGTAATTATCTTAATCCCGTTTTTATTACAGGCTTCATAGAACATTTTCAATCCTTCCATTCCTAATCCTCTAAAACTATAAGGACTGGTTCTTGGCTTGTAAACCCCACCTCTCATGATGCGAACCCCATTCTTTATGAGGGATTCTACTGTGTCGTTGATTTGCTCTTCACTTTCTATACTGCAGGGTCCAGCCATAACCGCTAAGTTATTATCGCCAATAAGAACACCGTCTCCGCAATCAATTATGGTGTTTTCAACTTTCCATTTATTACTTACCATCTTGTGGTTGCCAGTTACCCTGTGAACATCACTAATTCCTTTGAAATACCCGATTTTTCGAATGTCAAACTCTTGTTTTGGAGTACAAATGAAATAGGTTCCCATTTGGGTAACTACAGGGTAGAATTCTATTTTTAATTGATTTAACCCTTGTTCTAAATCTAACCTTTGATTTGGCTGAATATCTTTCTTTAATTGTATAATCATAGTTTCTGTTTTTTAGGTCGAATGGATTGAATAAACGTTTGAATGTCTTTTTCTAAACTTTGGGTTCCACTTATACTTTTAATAAAGGCACTTCCAATGATTCCTCCTGAAGCATATTGACAGGCAAAATCAAAATCCTCTTTGGTGCTGATATTAAAACCAACCAAGATTGGATGCTTTAATTGCATGGCTTGAAGTTTTTTCAAATAAGATTCAGCTGATTTAATTCCTGTTCCTTTTCCAGTCGTACTTGAACTACTCACGGCATAAATAAATGCTGAACTGCAGTCATCGATATAACGAATCCGTTCGTCACTCGTTTCTGGGGTGACTAAAAAGATAGGAGATATTCCATATTGGTCGAAAATAGCCTTGTATTTTTCTTGATAAACTGGAATAGGTAAATCGGGTAAAATAACACCTTCAATGTTATTCTCTTTGCATTTCTGACAGAATTTTTCAACTCCATATTGATAAACAGCGTTAAAATACCCCATCATTACTTTTGGCATTTTAGAATCACTTTCTGCCAATTGTTTGAAAATTAAATCTGTGGTTATTCCATTCTTCAATGCAATTTCACTGCTTTTTTGAATGGTTGGACCATCAGATAAAGGATCGGAATAAGGCATTCCAATTTCTACCATGTCTACACCAGCTTCTTCAAGTGTTTTCAAAACTTTAGGCATACTGTCTATATTTGGATAACCCGCTGTAAAGTAGATGTTGAGCAAAGGGCTCGTTCTATTTTTAAAAAGTTCTTTTAGCATTTTAAGGAAGTGTTTTAATTAATGTTTCTAAATCTTTATCACCTCTACCGCTGAGGTTGATGACTATTTTATCAGTTGGTTTGATGTCCATTTTATCCAAATAGGCCAAAGCATGTGAAGACTCTAAAGCTGGAATAATTCCTTCTGTACGGGAAAGAAAGTATGCTGCCTTGAGGGCTTCTTTATCGGTGACACTTTCGTAAAGCACTCTTTTGGTTTGGTGTAAATGTGCGTGCTGCGGACCAACTCCTGGATAATCCAATCCTGCAGAAATGCTGTAGGGTTCGATAATCTGACCATCTATGTTTTGAAGTAAAGTAGTCATACAAGCATGAATTATTCCTTGTGTTCCCAAAGCCAATGTTGCCGCAGTTTGGTGAGTGTCGATTCCTAAACCTGCAGCTTCAACTCCGATTAATTGAACATCTTGCTCATCTAAATAATGGTAAAACGCACCAATCGCATTACTTCCTCCGCCGATACAAGCAATGATATGTGTTGGATCTCCCTCAATTTGTTGTTTTATTTCCTTGCTTATAATGGCTTGAAATCTTGCCACCATGTCAGGATAAGGGTGCGGACCAACTACAGAACCAATGATGTAATGGGTGTCTACCGGATTGTTAATCCAATCTCTAATCGCTTCGTTGGTTGCGTCTTTTAACGTTTTACTTCCGCTGTGAACAGGAATGATTTCTGCACCTAACATTTTCATTCTTGCAACGTTTGGCGCTTGTCTTTCTATGTCTTTTGCGCCCATGAAAATACAGCATTTTATTCCCATTAAAGCACAAGCTGTTGCTGTAGCTACACCATGTTGACCAGCACCTGTCTCTGCGATTATTCTGGTTTTATTGAGTTTTTTCGCCAACAGAATCTGACCTAAAGCATTGTTGATTTTGTGTGCTCCTGTGTGACATAAATCTTCTCGTTTTAGATAGATTTCTGCACCGTAATGTTGACTTAATCTTTTGGCAAAGTACAATGGAGTTGGCCTGCCCACATAATCTTGAAGCAATTGATTTAACTCCTTTTGGAATTCAGACGATTGTATAATCTCTAAATAGGAGTTTTTTAATTCCTCAACATTAGGATGAAGCATTTCTGGAATGAAAGCTCCTCCAAATTCACCGTAGAATCCTTCTTGATTTACACTATATTTTTGTTCCATTTCTAACTTGATTAATCATTGTTTTTACTAACTCCTCATTCTTTTCTCCTGGTGCTGTTTCAAACTTACTGTTGACATCTATTCCAAAGAGAAATGATAATTTTAATTTCATTATTTCTTGAATATCCTCTAGACCAATTCCTCCGCTTAGAAAAAAAGGTGTATTTCCTTTGTAATTATTGAGTTTACTCCAGTCAAATTGCTTTCCACTTCCACCATAACTTGCTGTTGGAGTATCGAAAAGAAAATAGTCTACTGATTTTTGATAGGCCTGTAATAAACTCCAATCAAAATCTGTCTTGATTTGAAAAGCCTTTATTATTTTAATTCCTTTCTTATGAAGTTCTTTTACATATGCTGGAGATTCATCGCCATGAAGTTGGACGTAATTCAAAGCAAACGTTTTTACTTTTTCGGTAATGTAAACAATGGAAGCATTAACAAAAACACCCACTTTAGCAATTTCATTTGTTGTAGCAGTGATCTTCCTCTCTTTTTCTTGATTCACAAATCGAGGAGATTTATCATAGAAAATGAATCCCATAAAATCAGGGCTTAATTTTTGAATCTCAGTGATGTTTTCAGGAAACTTCATCCCGCAAACTTTTATTTTCATTTCGAAAGGGATTTATAATTTTCAATTAATGTTTTACAAGCTTGACCAGGATCATCGTATTGCATGAAGTATCCACCAATCAGAAATCCGTCAAAACCAGTTTTTTTAAGCTCTACCATTTGTTTAGCGGTTTTTATTCCACTTTCACTGATTTTTACCAGTTCTTTAGGAAGGAATTCAAATAGCTCTACACTGTTCGAAATGTTTGTGGTAAAGTCTTTTAAATTTCGATTGTTTACTCCGATAATGTCAACATTTGAATTGACATGACTTTCTATTTCTTCCTTTGTGGTTATTTCTAAAAGGACTTCTAATTTTAGGCTTTTTGCAAATGCAGCAAGGTTTCTACATTGTTGAGGCGATAGACATGCAGCAATAAGTAAAATACAATCTGCTCCAATACTTTTTGCTTCTACAATTTGATATTCATCAATGATAAAGTCTTTCCTTAGAATAGGGCAGTAATTATTTTTTCTAGCAATTTCTAAGTCCAAATTACTTCCACCAAAGTATTTATCATCTGTCAGAACAGACAAAGCTGATGCTCCAGCTTGCATGTATTCAATGCTTAATTTTTCTATATCTATTCTGTTGTTGATGATTCCCGTGCTTGGAGAACTGCGTTTGATTTCCGCAATAATTCCAATTTTATCTTCTCTTGTTAAATAAGATTTCATTGAAACAGGAGTAGTGTCAAAATAGATGCTTTGCTCTAGTTTTTTAATCGGATTAAGGTCTTTTGATTCTTGAACTACAGTTTTTTTGTAGTCTACAATTTGTTCTAAAATATTCATAATGATAAAAGAGTTTTAAATGTTTGTAATGCAGCTTTACTTTTTAATGATTCTTCTGCGATTTGTAATGCAATAGAAAAGTCTTGATCTTGATGATAACATTGAATTGCCATTGCAGCATTTGCAACTACAACAGCATTTTGTGCCTCAGTTCCATTTCCTTCAAGTATTTGAATAAATAATTCAGCGGAGGACTTGATGTTTTTCCCACCTTTTAATTCAGCAGGAGTGATGATTTTATCATAAATATCCCTTGGGTTCAGCATTATTTCTTTTCCAGGGCTAATTATTTTTGCTGGTCCAGTTAAACTGATCTCATCATAACCATCCAAAGAATGAACTATGCGGTAGGATACATTTTCCTGTTCGTAGATGTATTTATAGTAGCGTTGCAATTGTAGTGAAAATACACCGACCAATTGTTTTTTAGGAAATGAAGGATTTACCATCGGTCCTAGCATATTGAAAAAAGTAGGAACCCCAATGTTTTTTCGTATCGGAGCTACCTCTTTCATAGCAGGGTGGAATAAAGGAGCGTGTAAGAAGCAAATTCCACTTTTGTCGATTTGCTTTTTTAGTGTTGCTGAATCATTTGTGAATTCATACCCTAAATATTCCATCACATTTGAAGAACCACAGGTTGAACTCACGCCATAATTCCCATGTTTTGCAACCTTGTATCCTGCGCCTGCAACAACAAAGGAAGCCAATGTACTCACATTAAAAGTGTCTTTTCCGTCTCCACCAGTTCCACATAAATCCACAGCGTCGAATTCCTCTAAATCAATAGAAATGCATCTTTCTAGCAAACAATTTCTAAAACCTCTTAATTCATCAACAGTAATGTTTCTCATTTTGAATACCGTCAGAAAGGAACTGATTTCATAAGGATTATACTTTCCTTCGGAGATTTCTCCTAAAACCTTTTTGGCATCACTTTCTGTGAGGTATTGTTGATAAAATAATTTTTCTAAGATCTTTTTCATGATTGTCTTTCTTTACAAATGCTTAAAAAATTGCGAATGATATGGTCTCCTTCTGGTGATAGAATACTTTCTGGATGAAATTGAATTCCATAAAGACCTTGTTGCTCGTTTTGAATGGCCATTATACTTTGATCTTCTGTTGTAGCAGTAATATAAAAATCACCCTTCTGACTTGAATCAATGACCCAAGAATGATATCTTCCCGCTAAGAAAGTAGATGGAAGTCCTTGAAATAAAGGTAAATCAGCTGAGCTTAACTTAACTTCTGATTGCACGCCATGAAACACATCGTTTAACATGCGTAGTTTTCCGCCTAAGTGTTCTGCAATGGCTTGGTGACCTAAACAAACACCAAGTATTGGGACTTTTCCTGCGCAAGTCGCAATGATTTGCATTAAGTTTCCTGCTTCAGACGGTATGCCTGGACCGGGAGATAAAATAACAGCATCATAATTCAAACATGCTGTCGGTGCTATTTTATCGTTTCTAATCACTTCAACATGATTTGATTCTTGACGTAGAATGTAAACCAAGTTATAGGTGAAACTATCGTAATTATCGATGACGAGTATTTTCATAATTCATTTGCTTTTTGAATCGCTTTTCTAATTGCTGTAATTTTATTATTGACTTCTTGGAGTTCTCCTTTAGGTGTGCTGTCTGAAACAATTCCTGCTCCTGCTTGATAAATCAAGGTGTTGTTTTTACTCAAAACCGAACGAATGATAATGGCATGATTTATACTTCCATCAAATCCTAGAAATCCAATTGCTCCACCATAAAAGTTACGTGTGTTATTTTCATATTTATCAATCAATTGAAGTGCTTTGTATTTTGGAGCTCCTGATAAAGTTCCTGCAGGAAAAGTGTCTCCGTAAACCTCTAACCCCTTTTTATCCTTAAATAATTTTCCTTTGACTTTACTCACCATGTGAATTACATGCGAGAAGAATTGAATTTCAGCATAACTTTCAATGCTTACTTTTTCAGCGTTTTTACTTAAATCGTTTCTTGCTAGGTCTACCAGCATGACATGTTCAGACATTTCTTTGGGGTTTTCTTTCAATTCCTCAGCTCTTTTTCTGTCTTCTTCTTGTGAATTTCCACGAAGTACGGTTCCTGCAATGGGATTAATAGAGGCTTCACCATTGTGGACTTGCAGTTGAGATTCTGGAGAAGCACCAAAGATTTTGAAATCACCATAGTCAAAATAGAAGAGGTAAGGAGAAGGGTTTATACTTCTTATGCAGCGGTACAAATTAAAATCATCTCCTTTGTACTTTTGTTGGAATTCGCGAGAGAGCACCAATTGAAAGGTATCGCCAACTTTGCAGTGGTGAATTCCATTCCTCACCATTTCCATATATTCCTCATTACTTAAGTTTGAGGTTTCTTCACCATTTGTTGAAAAAGAGAAATTAGGGAGGTTATTGATGTCTATTAACTGGGCAATGGTTTCAATATTATCTTCAAAATCTGCTCCTGAATTGACTTCGTTTTGCGTGATGTAAAGTTCATTTTTGAAATGATCAAAGATCAAAACATACCTAAAGAACTGATATTTTAAGTCTGGATTATCTTTGAGTTCACTTCGTTGAGTTGTCAATGTTATGTCTTCCATATATTGAACCGCCTCGAAAGAAGAATATCCATATAAACCCTGAATGTTAAAAGGCAAATCAGATGAAGTAGATTCGAAATTTGAAAGGTAATCTTGAAATGCTGTATAAACCTCGCTTGATTTTTCAACCTCTTTCTTTATTTCCTCTTGATTTGGGAAGTTGTATTTGTATTCTTTACCGTTCGCTTCAAACCCATAAACAGGTTCTAAACAAATAAAACTTTTACTGTCTGTTCGGTCATGATAATCTGCACCTTCCAACAATAAAGCATTCGGAAAATGATCCCGAAGTTTATTGTAGAGGTTTACTGGAGTGTAGAGGTCTGCCAGTTTCTTTTGGTACTTAGTGTAAATTACGTGTTTCATTTCATTAATTATTAAGCATAAAAAAAGCCTGCAAGAAGCAGGCTTTAATAAATAGGGGTATACCCAATAGCGTCTTCTTAGATTCTAAAATCATTAAAGTGCCACCACCAAGTTTTGTTTGTTTTTAAATTTTTCATTTCCATTTTATTGCAAAAAAAAAGACCTGCTCGAAGCAGGTCTTTTTCAATATATTTATATAGCGTGCTTCTTTAGATAGTATTATCCATTAGCCACCAAATGTTATTTTCAATTCTTTTAATCATGTTGCAAATATATAATTATTTGTATTCAAAAAACTAAAAAGGTTTTTTTTTATTTACCTAACGATAAACTTCATTGGTTTAATTGCCTTTTGAGAATGATTAAAATGTATGAAATAACTTCCTTTTGAAAGGTTTGTGTTTTTAAAGTTGTAATAAGTTGTTCCCTTTCCAAAAGTTGTTTGATCAACGTGTATAACCTTTCCTGCGGCATCTGTGATAGAGATAGTAATATCACTCAGCCTTTGGTCACTTTCACTTCTTATGGTGAAATTCCCATCGTTTGGATTCGGATATAAGCTTATTGAGAAATCACTGTAGTTACATTTCGATGATATCGGTCCGTATTCTTCAAACTCACCATTCATATCATATTGAATTAACCTGTAGTAGTTAACATCACGTAAAGGACTGTAGTCTGTAACCATATAGTTTGAGGTTACATTTGAAGTTCCTTTTCCGTTAACAATTGCAACATCTGTCCACGAAGTTAAATCATCACTACGTTGAACAATATAATGAGATGAGTTTAATTCCGAAGCTGTTTTCCAAGCAATCTCAACTTTGTCGTTGTCACATTCTGCAGATAGAGAAGTAAGCTCAACTGGAAGTGGAGAAGGTTCTGTTACAGTTAACCAAATATCTTGTACAGTTGGAGTTGTATTGGTTCTATAAACAGATGCAGATACATATATAAACTGAGCACCTACAGACGATATATCAAAACTTTGACTTCCATTAAGACCAGCTGTACGTGTAAATGGTCCAGCTAAAACAGCATTTGTTACAGCATCATGAATTCTGTACTGTACATCACAAGAGTTACAAAGTGTATTGTCTGTTATTTTTAATTCATCCCATGCCATTCCTACGTCTCCATAGATAGCTCTATCTACAGTTGGGAAGTGAACAGTGTTTCTGAAGTTTGTGAAATCACCTTCGATGCGAGGAGCAGTTGTAGCACCATTATTAGCTTGACGCATACAACGATTGTTATTTGATTCAGGTGAATATGCACTGTTCCAATCTAATAATAAATTGAATGTATTCCCTACGGACCAGTCACCACGGTTCACTATTTCTTGTAAAATTGTATTTACTGGCGCAAGTGTATATCTAATATTATTTGACCATGTTGGTGTTGTATAATTAATGATTTGCTTGGCGGTTGTTCTGTTTGCCGCACTTTGAATATTAGTTGTATTCAATGCTGGAGCATTTCCAAAATTATGGGCATCTGCAATAAGATGCAATGGTTTACTTTGAGTTTCACAGGAACAGGCATTAGTTCCAACAACTGAAAAGTCTGCTGAAAGTATCAAACTGTTTTGCGGAATATTAACATTAAAAGGGAATCCATTATAAATACGATTATTTCCATGACAATCATTTTGCCATCCGATGGTCATATAATTAGCATTAGGGTAAAACACTCCATTTTCTTTAACAGCGTCACCTGTTCCAGCATTAATACTAAATGCACCTTGATCTAGCGTTACATTCCCATTGTCTGGAAATGCAGTCGTTGTAATTCTCGTGAAGTCATATAATGTTTCTTGTACTACACCTGTGTTAAATTGCTCTCCAGTTGTATAATACCAACCTTCTTCTTCATATACTGTACCTGAAAAATAAGAATAAGGCCAGAGCTCTATTGTCCATGGACTATAAGTTGCCCCGCCATCAGTAGAAACCCTACATCGTGCAAAATACGTTCTGTTATCAGTAGGTAAGGGAGTAGTTGTCCAAATATCATGTAATGTTCCTGCTGCATAAGTTGTTCCATCATTTATAGTGGAAACAGTTGCTGTTCCTGAAAAGTCTGACTGCGTGTTGAGTTCAAACTGTACAGCGTTAAAGGCTGTTGTTGACCTAATGGTAAACTTGGGCGTTTCGTCTGCACCTCTTCTGTGTGCAAAAGAAGTTGATAAATTGGGATCGGCAGAATAATCACTGAAAAAGACAGCGTTAACGATGGTGATTGTTACTGTATTGCTATAGTTCCATCCTGTACCATCACAATCATCATAAGCTCCTCGACGATATTCAGTCGTTTCAGTAGCACTAGTTGGTAAGTTCCCAACGTTTGAATTTGGAATATCTACCCAAGCACCACCTGTTGCTGGTGATCTTCTCTGCCACCGATATCCATCATAGTCTTCAGCGGATTCATCGTTCAATATTGTAAATGATTCGCCTGGTAAAAATGTTGGTCCATTGGAAGGTGCTTGTATTTTACCTACGTAAAAGGTACAAGCTAGAGCCTCATTGGTCCAAAGGCTAGTAATCATCAAGAATATCACCAGTAAAATAGGTTTAAATAGTCGTGTAGTTATTGCTAACTTAATAGTAGTAATCATAGTAGAAGTATTAAAAATTATAATATAATAAGTTAACTGCATAATAAAAACACTTGCCAAGTTGTTTTCATGTTAATTATCTTAGTATATAAAAGTAGTAACTCATTTTCGGAACTAACATACAGATTAAATATCAAAATGACAAATTTTTTAGACTAAGATAGGTGATTGTAAAAGTTTTTTTAATTTAAGTCAGAAAAATAGAGCACTATATACTACATTTACTATTGCCTTCACTTATTTAAATTTTAAGCAACTAATCAAAAAGCACATGCATAAAAATCATATTACTTATATACTATTAAGCGTTCTTAGCGGTTTGCTTTTAACTATTTCTTTTCCTTTTTCTGGGAGTCTTTACCCATTAGCATTTATAGCACTAGTACCTTTGCTTCTTTTTCAAGATAATGTTTTGCGCACAAAGACTAAATCTAGTCTTGTCTTTATATTTTCACTCTTAAGTTTTTTAATATATTATGTAGGAACATCGTATTGGCTTTTTTTTACCTTAAATGAAAGATTGAAAGCAGTTATAGCATATATTTTATTTGCGGGGATGATGGCTATGGTTTTTTGGGTATATCATTTAGCAAGAAAGTATTTGCCTTTAAGACTTGGTAATTTAAGCTTTTTTATTTTATGGATAAGCTTTGAGTTTGGTCATTATCATTGGGATTTAAGTTGGCCAGGAATGAATTTAGGTAATATTTTATCAACAGCTCCTGAGTTGATTCAGTGGTATAGTGTAACGGGTGTTTTAGGAGGGAGTTTGTGGATATTATTGATCAACTTCATGATTTTTAAAATAATCCAAGCACTGCTTATTCAAAAGAAAGGCCTTAAGACCCAATATAACTATATAATCTTTACAATAGGCGCTCTATTATTGCCAAGTGTGCTCTCAATTTGGATGTACTCAAATTATAAAGAAATTGGTAAATCAATTGAGGTTGTAATAACGCAACCAAATATAGAGACTTACACAGATAAGTCTACTGATGATGAAGACGAGCTAATCGAGTTGCTTTCCAAAGTCACAATACAAGCTGAAGAGTTAATGACTCCTAATACAAAAGTTGTTTTAGCGCCAGAAACCGTTTTGTCAATTCCTATGGAAACTGACAATTATAAAAACATAAAAAGTTTTAATTTTCTTCAGAATCACGTTAATAGTTGGGAAACAGTGAGTTTAGTTGCCGGAGCCAAGACGTATAAGTTTTTTAAGCAAAAATTAAGAAACAACATGAAGTTTATGGAAAGTCACAACGTTTATTATGAGGTGTATAATGATTTAATGGTACTTACCAAAAACTCTCCGCCAACTTTTGTTCATAAAACCAAATTATTTCCAGGAGTTGAAAAGTTTCCATTTACTAATCAACTTCCGTTTTTAGAAGAGTTTGCTTATAATAATAAATGGTTCGCAGGAACTCTAGGTACAGAACCAAAAGTTAAATCTTTACGTACTAAAGATTTTGTTTTCGCTCCCGTTATCTGCTATGAGTCAGTTTATGGCGATTTTATAGCGGAGCAGTGTAGAAAAAGAGCAGAAGTTATTTTTATTATTACAAATGATTCTTGGTGGGGGAATACTGCAGGACATAAACAACATAAGATTGCAGCACGATTAAGGGCAATTGAAAACCGTCGCTATGTTGCACGTTCTGCTAATACTGGAATTTCTTGTATTGTCAATCAACGAGGGGATGTCGTTCAAGAAACTAACTATGGTGAGTATGAAGGTTTACGTGGAGATATTATACTTAATAAAGAGATGACTTTCTACACACGCTATGGAGATTTTCTTGGTAAGATTGCCATTGCTCTACTTGTTTTATTAAATGTATTTACAATATTTAAGCAATTTGTGTTTACAACGAAAAAGATTTGATAGTGAAAGGTATTTAGACAAATGTTTAATCTTTAAAGAAAGTTCAGGTCATGATAGAGATAGTAACATCACTCAGCCTTTGGTCACTTTCACTTCTTATGGTGAAATTCCCATCGTTTGGATTCGGATATAAGCTTATTGAGAAATCACTGTAATTACACTTCGATGATATCTGTCCGTATTCTTCAAACTCACCATTCATATCATATTGAATTAACCTGTAGTAGTTAACATCACGTAAAGGACTGTAGTCTGTAACCATATAGTTTGAGGTTACATTTATAATTAACACCAGGGTAAAACACTCCATTTTCTTTAACAGCGTCACCTGTTCCAGCATTAATACTAAATGCACCTTGATCTAGTGTAACATTCCCATTGTCTGGAAATGCAGTCGTTGTAATTCTCGT
>Ga0209075_1000471_pt1 | contig 39166 bp, 45 predicted proteins | sample Stecom2011_FD_187523 | JGI IMG/M metagenome (GOLD analysis project Ga0209075, IMG submission 187523) | Agricultural soil microbial communities from Utah to study Nitrogen management - Steer compost 2011 (SPAdes) (version 2) | ecosystem: Environmental > Terrestrial > Soil > Agricultural land...
GGGTTGTTTTTGCGACGCCAGCCAGAAATCAGTGAAATCTGGGCGAAATTGGTGGCAGAAGAACTGATCACTGTGGAAAAGGTGGCCGATGCCATGATAAACGGCAGCCGAGGCGATCGAACCCGGGCGATCATACAGAAGCACCTGAGGCCGTTGCTAGATAACTCTTTGTTGATGAAGCTCAGCGCTCAGGTAACCGTGGGGATGAGTGGCTACACCGAGCTAAAGAAAGCCATGAATCAACAGGCACTTCTGGCGACTCAAGATGTATTCAGCGACCCTTCCTTTAACAAGGAGCGAGCGCCAGTTGTTGCTAATGTGTTGGCTGGGCAAATGAAAGCGCTACAGCCCGAAGAGTTTCAGGACATACTCCGCCCCGCATTTCGGGAGGAGGAAATACAGCTTATGTTTGTAGGTGGCTTATTCGGGGCGATGGCGGGAGCTATTCAGTTTTTTGCTCTAACGTATTTTTCGTTATAGCTACCCCGTTATAGCTACCCCATAGTGACAAAAAGGAGGGTACGGCTATGCCAGCTTGGGCACTGCTTGTTTTGCAGTTTATCGTTACGGCTGCTGCTGTATTGGTGGTTTTATCGGGCTTCTGGGCACTCGTTATTCGGCCCTACCTAGATCGGAAAGTTGCCGAGCTGATCGCGGTCTCCGAGGAGATCGAGCCTCGGGTGGCGCGCGGCGTAAAAGCAGGCGTTGCAGATACCTTGCGAGAGCTGCCAGAAAACGCCTGGGACGGCACAGTGAAAGAATCTACACGGCAATTCCTCAAGTTTGGATCGGGTATCTTCGAGAATGGGCTTAGCAGCTTACTTGGTAGTGCTGCCGATCTGGAACGGCGCAGACAGCAAGAGCGTGGGTCAACCGCGAACGGTGAAGAGGTAATGCCGAAGTAACTGTGTGGGTGCTGATTAGCAGCCCATTCTAAAAAGATGAAATCTTTACAAGCAGTTTGTCGGCCGGGGTAGGCCAGCTATTCGGCATGCAGTTTTTGCGGGGGTGCCCGGAAACAGCTGCATAAGATAAATGCTGTTGCCCCTTTCGTCGCCTAAAGCCTCTTTTACCGACTTTACAAACAGCCTGTTTGAGGGCGGCGACATTTCATGTTCTTTATAAAATAACCGCAAAAACTCGATGATTTCCCAGTGTTTTTCGTTTAGCTCTATACTGTCATCAGAGGCAATGAGTGTGGCAATCTCGGGTGTCCAGTCATTGGCGTTTTCGAGAAATCCTTCGTTATTTCTTGCAGGTATTGCAGGCTTTTTCATGGGTTACCAGCTTATTACGTTTTGAGCCCGGGTCGTAAGATCAACCATGGCTGGAAAGTCGACGAGTGAGGCCTCTCGAGCGCATTGCCCAAGCCCGCGAGCAACGATATCCGATGCTAGAGCGTAAACGGGTACATCTGATTCTGGACCACTCTGGGCCGCAAGGGCGAGCACGGCGCTTTCGATGAGAAGCAAAGCGTCTCCGGGCCGTAACGCATCCCGGCATGCCTTCGAGCGTGGGTGTTCGGGGGTTTTGTTGAGAATGTGAAGCGTGTGAATGTCAGTCATAACGCTCGGCTCCGCCATGTTCGGGTATTAATTAGCCTGCAAAGGCCGTGTGGGAGTGTTGGCGTATTAAATCAGAGCTGTTTTCAGCTAGCACGACACCATCCACCATGTTTTCAGGCCCGAGTCCGTATTGGGTGCAGGCGCGCGCGCATGCGTACATTGCTTCGACACCGAAAATCGGCGCCGCTGAAAGATTTTTTTCTACGGATTTTTGATTGATTTCTCTTGTGTCTTGATAGGTTCGCAGCCAATTAACGCCAGCACCGGTAAACAGTATGGATACCGGTTGGTCAAACGCCGCAAGAGAAAACGCCATATCCAGCGCTTCACGGCCGGCCCAGATTCCATAGGGCGGTTGATCAATAACCATCAATGTGCCCATATTCAGCCTCCCGCGTGGAAGTAGAGCGTTCGAGACGAGGCCATGTTGCCCTCAACCCACTCGCCAAGCCCGGCAATTATGAATGGCTTCAGAAGGTTGCTAGCGGATAACTCATAACGCTTGCGTTCTGATTCGTTTACCAGCCCGCGCCTCAATGCAGATGCAATGCAAGCGACTCCGGGTATGCCATTGTCTGTGAGAAATATCGACCATTCGGTAGGCCAATGGGTTTCATCCGACGGAGGTGCGCAGAGGGACGACGCAAGGTGAACGCCGTCACCATAGAGGAAGACCCGGTCCACCGTGTGGCCTGCTGCAATGGCGGCGCGAGCGAACGATAAGGCCGTTTGCGGAGCCTGCGTAGAGTAGGGCGCGCCAGTGATGACCAAGGTATAACTGTGTATGGGGTTAGCAGCCATGGATGCGATTCTCGCCGGAAATGTAACCAGTGTACCAATAGCAAAAACCCCGGCAAAGGCCGGGGTTTGCGTAAACACTTATCTGCGCTGTGCGCTCCAAACGTTAGTCGCTGGAGAAGGCGCCAATAAGATGCAGCAGGCTTACAAACAGGTTGTAGATATTCAGGTACAAGCCAGTAGTCGCCATGATGTAGTTGGTTTCACCGCCGTTAACGATACGGCTGGTGTCATACAGGATGAAGCCTGACATTAGGAATACAATGGCTGCGCTCAGAGCCAGACTGAAGGCTGTAACTTCAACACCGAACATCGACGCAACCATGGCGCCCACTGCTGCGACCAGCACCACAACTAGACCAGCAACGAGCATGCCCCGCATGAAGCTGAAGTCTTTCTTGGTGGTCAGCACATAGCCAGACAGTGCAAAAAACACTAGGCCGGTTCCGCCCAGAGCTTGCATGATGATTTGGCTGCCATTAGGGAATTGCAGGTAGTGAAACAGAATTGGGCCAAGGGAAAGACCCAATAGACCGGTAAACGCAAAGACTACTGCAATGCCAGCTGAGCTGTTGGCGGTTCGTGGCAATACAAACCAGATCAGAGCAAGCGCACCCAAACTGCACATAAGGCTTGCGCCTTGGCTCAGACCAATAGACATAGAAACGCTTGCCATAATTGCACTGAAAACCAGTGTCATCGCAAGCAGGGTGTAAGTATTGCGCAAAACCTTGGTCGCCGAAGCACTGATTGGCGCGGTAGCGGACCCACGGGCAATCATGCCGTTGCGGTTCTGCTGAGCATTAAACTGTCTGTTTTGCATTCTGTTCTCCGATTTAAAGCAGCTTGACTGGTTACGGGCAGCAGGCCCAAAGCCTGCTAAACGCCAATCACTTGGTATTGCACACTATAGTAATGTCGAATTCTCAACTTTCAATCATTTACGACACGAAAGTGGTCGCCAGATTCCATTAAAGACAGTTAATGTTCAAATTTACACGGAGTTTAGTCCAGGGCGTTGACAGCACAGGCAATTCCGGTATCATGCACACCGCTGTCGTTTGGCAGCAATGGAAAACCGGTGGGCTGGCAGAGTGGCTTAATGCAGCGGTCTTGAAAACCGCCGTACGTTAGTAGCGTACCCGGGGTTCGAATCCCTGGCCCACCGCCATTTTTTCCAAAGAAGTTATTAGTTTTATCCTTCCTGAATATCTCTGTAGTCAAAAAAATTCTTTTAAGTCACGTATCGCTCTAGCCTTGTGTATTCTGTGGCCTTTAAATCTGTGTTAGTCGCCCCCACTTCGGACTTATAACCCGCCATAGTTCCTAATATCGAGGTAGCTGGAGGATGAGTATGTCCGAGAAACAGGCAGGCAACGACATTAAAACCGACTTAGATGATCGCCGTGATCGAAAATTTGCGGTGTCCACTAACCGTGGCAAAGCGAACCACCGGGTCCGTTACGTGGAGGCAGGCGGTGCCAATGTGAATGTTGATGAGTGCGCTTTCTGTGAAGCCATGCCGGATCTTTCTGATGAGGGGCGGGAGCAAACCGATAAGAAGGGCGAGTAATTTCGATATTAATCGCCCATTTTTTCTACCACTCTCTTCGCGACGACTGTCGCGCCAGCGATAGACATGTGGTCATCGTCAAAATAATAGGCAACGCCGTTCTTCGCCGCAAAGCATTGGGTTTCATCACAAAACAGCTGAGTCGGATCAACGATCGCTATTGATTTAGGTATGTCTGAGATCCGTGTACGAACAAACTGGTTTCTGTTGAGCCACCACTCCTTTGAGATGCCAGACAGATCACCATTTGAAACCTGATCTCTTTTGATCAGCCTCTCTATGGGCTCTTTCAATTCCGGAGCCTGCATAACGAGAATGACGTTCTTACCGTTTTCGTCAAGAGCGTTCAGAACATCAACATATGCCCGCCAAATCTTCTCCCTCTCTTGTTTTGATCGATTGCTCGGCAGTGTAGGAAAGGTTGCTTCGTGCCCGCCAAAAAGAGCTTCATTTATTCGATAGGATACGACAACGGTTTCTATTGAACCTTCGTTGATCACGCGGCTTATCACGTCGTTGGTCCAGTTAGAGCAGTCGTCGTATCCTTCAATCAGGATCCCGTAGCTCGGAATGCAATTAGAGAAGGATAAGTGCTTTAAACGTTGTTGGGTCGGCGCCAATTCTTTGGCCAGCGCATAAGCGAGCTCGACAGTGTGGCTATCGCCAAAAACAGCGACCTTGAGTTCACCCTCAAAATACTCACAGGCGTCGTCATAGCCAAAATAGTCTCGTTTACTGGCATGGCAATCATCGCGCTTTGGACTATTAATCGCCGTGTCCAGCAAACCCCGTTGATTGGCATTTAGCAAGCTGCCTTCGAATCCGTTGTTGGCGTGGCCGACCAGACCCAAGGAGAGCGGAAAGAATAGAAAAACGGGTGTTATGTAAAGAACCATTTTTTTCGACACTAAAGCCCGGTCTCGAAAAGGTGTTTCAATGAACTTCCAGCTTAGCACCGCCAAACCCATAGATACGGCCGAAAGTATCAGCATATAGGTTGGGCTTGGGGACTCCTGAGCGTGTATCCTTGCGAACGCGAATAGCGGCTGGTGCCACAAATAGGCGCTGTAACTGATCAATCCAATCCCGACGATCACGCGAGTGCTTAAGAGCTTTGCGACCGCCGTGTGTTTGTCTGCGAACAAAATGATGAGTACAACGCCTAAAACCGTTGGTAGGGCATATAGGCTAGGGAAGGGCGTGTTTTTATCGTATAAAAAGATAGTCAGCAAAATAGCGAACAAACCAATAAGAGACAGTGTGTTATTTTTATTTATGCCAGCTTTCTGAACGATAAACGCAGACATAGAGCCTGCTAGAAGTTCCCATACACGGGTTGGTGCTAAATAAAAATTCGCTACAGGGCTGTTCCGCCAACTCCATTCACTAAGGGCGAGACTGGCTAAAGAGAGGAACGCAATCAGCCAAAATACGCGGTTTTTTCCATAACGCCAGGTAAGCAGTAAGAAGATCGGGAAGAGGAAGTAATACTGCTCTTCAACTGCCAGACTCCAAGTGTGTAGCAGAGGTTTCTCTTCTGCCGCCGGTGCAAAATAATCGCTTTCGCTCCAAAAAAGAAAATTCGACGCAAACAAGCTCACTGCAATAAGGCTTTGAGAGAAGTCCTCCATCTGGCTTGGGACCATCAAAAACCAAGCGAATGGCACGCAAGCTAACATAACGAAGAATAGGGCGGGCAAGATACGCCTTGCCCGCCTCTCGTAAAAGTTAATCAAACTGAACTTATTTTTTTCAATATCAGAAATAAGTATTGTGGTGATCAAGTAGCCACTGATGACAAAAAATACGTCTACACCAACAAACCCACCACTGAACAGATCGAACCCTGCATGGAATAGAATTACTGGCACAACGGCAAGAGCTCTTAAACCGTCTATTTCGGCGCGATACTTCAATATAAAAACCCTGAATCAAGATGCTTATTAAGCCTGAGATCCTTTTTCACTCTTTGGTGAGCCTAATTGCACTAGAGGTCGCGGCCGGGGTAGATGGCTTGTTTTTGCTCGTCTGCACATGTTTGGCGAGCGGCCAGAGTTTCAGGTTGGTTGTTTGGAGACTGCCAGCCTTGTAGGTTGTCCTCGATTAACTGTACCAACGCATCAATGTGGCCCGGGGTCGCATTCAAGGCAGTTATGTAATTGAAACCTTCGCCACCAGACGCCATGAAGTATTCGCGGTTCTCTTCATCAATCTCTTCAATGGTTTCCAGACAGTCAGAAGAAAACCCTGGGCAAAACACATCTATGGATTTAACTCCCTGCCCGGGCAGCGATTTTAGCGTTTCGTCAGTATAAGGTTTGAGCCATTCTTCTTTGCCAAAACGAGACTGGAAGGTGGTTATGTAGTCATCTTTTGCCAGCCCCAGACGCTCTGCCAGTAGTCTTGAAGTCTTGTGACACTCACAATGGTAGGGGTCCCCCTTGGTGAGGTACTTCAGTGGAACGCCGTGATAGGAAAGCACCAACTTTTGATTGCGCCCATTATCAGCCCAGTGATTTTCAATGTGACGGGCCATTGCCTCTATGTAGGGCGGATAATCCGGATAGTGGGAGATAAAACGCAGATCCGGCAGCCAGCGGCGCTTCGAAAAGTCTTTCGCGATCGCGTCAAAAGTAGACGCGGATGTTGAGGCGGAATACTGTGGGTAGAGCGGCAGCACTACCAGTTTTCGCACACCTTGTTGTTGCATTTCATCAAGCACCCTCGGAATAGAGGGGTTGCCGTAGCGCATGGCAAAGCCTACAACCACATCAGTGCCGTACTTCTTCTTTAGAGCTTTCTGTATGCCTTCAGCCTGCTTGGCTGTGTGGATTAGCAGCGGCGAGCCTTCAGGCTGCCAAACGCTGGCATAGGCTGCAGCGCTGCGTTTGGGGCGGATTCGCAAGATGACTCCGTGCAATATCAGCCACCACAAAGGGCGAGGCAGCTCAACAACTCTGGGATCGGAGAGAAACTCCCCCAAATAACGCCGTAAAGCTGAAGGGGTGGGTGCATCTGGAGTGCCTAGGTTGGTTACCAGTACACCAAGCCGTTCCGGCTGATTATGCCGGAAGTTCTCTGAACCTTTGTATTGCATGTGAAGGTGGATCCTGAGCGTTGATCGTAAGAAACAAATTACTGATTATTTGCTTGCTGGGCCATGCGCGGAGCAAGGCCGCTGATGTCGTAGCCAGCACTGCGGGCCTTGGTGAAAATTTCCTCCGCCGGAGTGGTGCGGGCTGCGTTTAGCGCCCAAAGGACTGTACAACGAGTTCCGCTTCTGCAAAAGGCCAATACGGGCTTTTCTGACTCGCGGATCATTGCTCCGAAGCGCTCAACGTCTGCGTCTGCTATGTTTCCCGATTCAACGGGCATATAAACCCACGCCATGCCGTTCTCAATAGCGGCCGCTTCAATATCTGCCATGGGGGGCTGGCCAAACTCTTCTTGGTCCGGGCGGTTGGCTACCAGTGTTTTGAAGCCGAGTTTGGCGGCCTCTGCTACATCTGTGTAGGTAATCTGGGGAGCGACGGAAATTGAGTCATCTATTTTTCGGATATCCATGGGGGTTCGTCTCCGGATTCAGTAGAAAAACGACGCCATCATCTCATAGCTGATGGCGTCTGTCAGAAGGATACACCGCTAATCCGCTCACTCCTGAGTGGTCGCACTCCAGCCGCTTCCGGACCGGGTTGGGTTTGCGCCAGCCCGGCTGCGCTCTATCAGTTCGAACACGCCCATGCCGACGATCATGGAGGCCACGAAAACAGCGGATTTGAGTTCGCCTGCGCCCAAACCTACCAGCCCGGGTCCGGGGCAAATGCCGGCAATACCCCAGCCCACACCAAATAATAAACCACCAATGATCAAGCGTTTATCTACGTGGGACTGGCCGGGCACTTTCATGCTGAAGCCGAGGAAGGAGAGGGTTCTTTTACGGGCGATGGCGAATGCCACAAGGCCAACAAGGATGGCGCCACCCATCACGAAAGCAAGGGACGGGTCCCAGAGCCCGGCAATATCGAGAAAGCCCAAGACCTTTTCCGGATTCGCCATGCCGGAAACCAGTAGGCCGAAGCCAAACAGCAAGCCAGAAAATAGTGCGGCGATAGCAGATTTCATAGAGTTACACTCCCAGCAGATGGCGGATAACAAACACGGTGGCAAACCCGGCAAACATAAAACTAAGGGTTGCTACTAAAGACCGGGGAGAGAGTCGTGACAGCCCGCAAACGCCATGCCCGCTGGTACAGCCTGAGCCGTAGCGAGTGCCAACGCCTACAATAAGGCCAGCCAAAATGAGAGCGGGGTATCCCGCATTGATTTCAATTGGCGGCAATTGAGCCACCAAGGCCCAAAGAGCTGGCGCGCCGATGAGCCCGGCCAAAAAAGCAATGCGCCAGCTGATGTCGCCGACAGTCGGCGTTAGCAGGCCGCCTAAAATGCCGCTTATTCCGGCTATCCTGCCATTCAGCAAAAGAAAGCTCGCAGCCGCGAGACCTACAAGCACGCCACCGATGAGTGCTGACCAGGGAGTAAAACTACTCCAGGCAATATCAATCATTCAATCATTCCTCCAGTTAGCCGGTAAGGTAAGGTATTCGAATTGCTTTTTGCGATACAAAAGCGTCTAGTTCTGCGAACTCCAAAGTTGTTTTTGGAATAAGCATATAAGTGCAGGCAATAATAACAAAAAAAAGCCCGGCGTGAATGCCGGGCAGAGGCGTGCGAGTTTTATCCATGAAAGGCTTCCAGACAAACCGGTGTCAACAGGGACTCCGGTATGAATAAGTATTGTCTAAAATTCGTACACTTCAAGCTTGCAGCTATTCGCTTTGGGAACATTTTCGCATATAAATTTCGCCTTTATACTGAGGCCTGTGGTTATGCGGCTTTCAAGCCGACTGAAATTGCGCTTTAGCTGTAATACAATAGGCTTTAAGCGCACTTTTCTTCCCGAGGTTGTTGCATGTCTAATGAGAACGACAAGAAACCCGAAAACGATCCGCAGTTGGCAGCAAAGATAAAAGGCTCTGCCCGACAGATTTGGCTTGCTGGCCTTGGCGCTTACACGAAAGCGGAAGAGGATACAGGTCGGTTTTTTGATCGCTTGGTTCAGGAAGGTGAACAACTGGAGAATAAAACCCGGGGAGTGGTAGAGAAGCAGATACGCTCCGTGGAAGATCGGGTCGAGGGTGTTCGTGAGCGGGCAACCGGCACCTGGGACAGGCTTGAGCACCTATTTGATGAGCGGGTGTCCGGCGCGTTACGCCGCCTAGGCATTCATCGCCGGGAAGACATCGAAGCGCTTGAGCAAAGAATAAATGCATTGGAAGCAGAACTTTCGGCGCTCAGGGATAACAGCAGTAGAGATGAAGAAGAGTAAGCGCTTGGGGGCCTAAGGGACTGAGAGAGGGGCTAAGAGGTGTACTACAGCAAATAGTCCCGGCTAATCAGTTTTGCGTGCTCTTGAACGTCCGGCGCGAAATAGGGCAGCATAAGATTCATCATCTGATAAACACCACGTCCGGGATCGACAGACTCCCTGTCGTCAAGGTGGGAAAGCGTATCGTACGCGCTCCAGTAACACGCAGTCAGGGTTAATTGTTCACACAAGGAGTCTACTTCTTCCTGATCAGCGCTCATCATGTTTTGGTTCCGCAGGCTTTCGCAGATACCCCGGAAAGCCTCCGTTTTCTTCTTCAAAATCCGTTTGAAACGCAGTTGCAAGCGCTCGTATCTGGATAAGACGTTCACCAGGTCCTGATACAAAAACCGGTATCGTGCCACTGCCTCGAACAGCAAATGCAGAAAAAAGCTCTGTTGGTCTAGACTGATGTCAACGTCATCCGGCACCGCGAGCAAGTCCAACATTTCCGTTTCAAAAGCCGAAAACAGCTCCTCGACAATGTCACCCTTGCTCTTAAAGTGGTAATACAGGTTTCCCGGGCTTATATCCAGCTCATCCGAGATCAGCAACGTTGTTACATTTGGCTCGCCCAGACTGTTGAACAGCGAAAGGCTGGTGTTAAGTATTCGGTCCCGGGTTTTTACTTTTGTCATGGGGCGCCCGATCAGATCTCAGAGTTCAAAGGTCGCCCAAACCGGGCAATGATCGGATGGACGCTCCATCGCGCGGAAATCATAAGACACGCCCGCTTCCTTTGCTTTAGGCAGCAGCCCATCGCTGGCCATGATGAGGTCAATACGTAGGCCTCGCTTGGGCTCACGTTCAAAGCCTTTGCTGCGGTAATCAAACCAACTGAATGTTTGTGCCTCATCCGGATGCAGGTGGCGGAACACATCGGTATAGCCGCGAGCCTCAACTTGGCCTAACCATTCCCTTTCTTCCGGAAGAAATGAACATTTACCGGTGCGTAACCAACGCTTGGCGTTGTCCGGGCCTATGCCAATGTCTTTATCCGTGGGGGAAATGTTCATGTCGCCCATAATCACCACGTGGCCATCCCGCTCATTAAGTTCATCCAAATAAGCCATGAGGTCTGCGTAGAATTTCTCTTTGGCTGGAAACTTGATGGGGTGGTCGCGGCTCTCGCCCTGAGGAAAATAACCGTTAAGAACCGTAAGCTTTTTGCCATTGACGGTGAACTGCCCGGTAATCATTCGCCGCTGGGCGTCGTCTTCATCTCCGGGGTAGCCTTTAAAAACCCGGTCCGGCTCTATGCGGGATAGCAATGCAACCCCATAGTGTGTTTTCTGGCCGTGAAAATGCACGTGATAGCCCAGTTCGCGTATGGCTTCAACCGGAAATTCTTCGTCCCGTACCTTGGTTTCCTGAAGGCCGATAATATCCGGGTTATGGCTTTCTACCAGTGCCTCAAGCTGGTGCAGGCGGGTACGTATACTGTTGACGTTAAAAGACACAAACATCATGGCTAAACATTCTCCGGCGTTGGTTGCCGCAGAAGTTTAACACATAGGAACCTGTGCACCGCCTCTTCAAAGGCGGCAAGATTAAGGGGTAAGTTCACATTCCGGGTAGGTGGTCACGTTATAGAGGATGGTTGCAGTGAAATTTTGATCGGCATTCTCGCGAATATTGGTGAGGCCAGAATAGACGGTGAGCACCCCTTTTTTGCTGTAGCCGAGGACAATAGGGTCCACCAAAAATTTGAGCATGAAGCTGTCCGGGCGAATTTGTACCAAGTAGTCTGCTTTCACGGTCTGGTTTTGTGCAGGCTCCAATACAAACGCGTAATCGGTTCCGCGAGTTGGCGCCAGAAAACGGAATCTTACAGATTCACCGTTAATAACTTTGTGCCAATTCTGACGCACGAAATTATCAAAGCCTGCGTCCACCACCAAATCATTGGGCATATCAAGGGTTGACCGGTTGGTATCGCCTCCGGGCTGTTGCCACACAAGGCTCACGATATCTTTATCAGGATAGGTGACTTTAAGAAACTCATTAAAATTTGGCTGCCGGAAATTCACTGTTGGACGTACAGCCGAAGCGCTGTAATCCAGCCATTTTTCTGCGAATGGTTGATCGCTGCCGCTGCCCCTAGAGGGGAGGTAGATAACGTGATGCTCCAGTGGCTCGAACAAGCCACGTTCACACAGTCCCTCGACTCGGTGTTGTTCCTCGTACAGCACTGTTCCATCGTTTCTGGCGGCGGAACCGGTAAACTCGAACAAAGCAGCATAGGTAGGCTCAGCCAGAGAGGCCGCCACCAGTAAAAATCCACCGCGTATGGCCGTCATGACAGTTCCGGATACAGAGATTTTCGGGTAAACAGCAGCAACGGAAACACCAATAGCCATCCAAGGGCCAGAGCTGCGATTGAGAGAGCAAGATCCGGCAAGGTAACCGCTCCCAATTTACTTGCCGACCAGTAGGCAAACGGGCCTGCAATGGGCGCAAACAAAAACGCAAGCCAGACCTTACGGCTGATCCAGTTTAGGGAATGGCTGAGGGTGGACATGAATGTCGCCCAAATAGCCACCAACCAAAGCGGAGTAATCACCAACGCGTCGCTTCCGTTATCAAGGACGCCAGTGTTGAGCCAGAGACCGTCTAGCAATGAGCCTACAACCGTTCCCAAGCCGATAAATTGCAGCTCGGTTAAGCGATTCTGGCTCACCAGCACAAAATGGATCACCAGTAACAGCAGCGCGACAACTGGACCAATCACATCGGGGTAGACGACGCAAGCAAACCATCCGATCTGAAAAAGTATAAAATTCAGTACATTACGAGCCGTTTCTGATGTAATCATACACTCAGTATGTTCTGCCGTTTGTTGCCGGGTTTGGCGAAAACCAACTGTGATACACCGATAGCTCGTTCGCTAAAGCCTGCTTCGCAGTAGGCAAAGTAGAAGTGCCAGAGCTTGCGGAAAGCTTGATCGTAGCCCATGGATTCAAGGGTTTCGCGGTTGGCCATAAACCGGTCGCACCAGTCCCTGAGCGTGCGCGCATAGTGAAAGCCGGTATCTTCCGAATGGGTCAAAACCAGATTGGATTCATTACGTACCGATTCCAGAATGGCGCCGAATGACGGTATAAAACTGCCGGGAAAGATAAACCGCTGGATAAAATCGACGTTTTTTAGGGCACGCTGGTAACGCTGCTCAGGCATGTTGATGGCCTGAACCAAGGCCAATCCGTTTGGCTTTAGTAACGCGTTAATCTGACTGAAATAGCTGTCCAGATACTGAGGGCCTACGGCTTCAATCATTTCAATGGAAACCAGTTTGTCGAACTGACCCGCAAGGTCTCGATAATCGTCGAACAGTAAGGTGATGCGATCTTCGAGGCCTTCACTGCGAACCCGCTCTTGTGCGAGTTCCAGTTGTTCTTTGGAAATAGTGGTTGTGGTTACATGGCAACCATAGTGTTTAGCCGCATGGATAGCGAAACCTCCCCAGCCGGTGCCTATCTCTATAACTCTGTCACTTGGCTGCAAATCCAGTTTTTTGCAGATGGTGTCGAGTTTGTGAACGGCAGCTTCTTCGATCGTGGAATCTTCGCTGGGGTAAATTGCAGAAGAGTACATCATGGTCGGGTCGAGGAAGGTCTCGAACAAATCGTTGCCCAGATCGTAATGGGCGCTGATGTTCTTTCTCGAACCGTCTTTTGTGTTGCGGTTAAGCCAGTGCAGTCCTTTGAGCGCTGGTTTGGTCACCCAACTGAACTTGTCCTCAAACTCGTTCATGCGGTCAATATTGCGCGTAAAGAACCGCAGCAGCACAACGAGATCCGGTGATGACCAATCTCCGGCTACATAGGCTTCGGCAGCGCCGACGCTGCCGCCCGTCAGCAAATCCCGCCAAGTGCTTGGATCATGAACAATCAGCTCTGCAGGTGGGTGCTCATCGCTGCCATCGCCAAATACCAGATCCTCCATTCCGGATTCACGAATGATGAGCGTGCCGGCTCCCAGTTGCCGCAGTTGATGGATCACCAAATTGCGCGCTACCCGGCTAGCCAGTGAGATATTGGCCTGAGGGCTGGTGACAGTATTTGCCGGTGTATTCAGGTTCTCCATGAGCTTACCTTTCCTCGAGTCTTATTTGAGTCGTCTGTGCTGGTTACATCAACTCCCTGATCGGTGACCCCTAGCTTGTGGGCGGGATCGCTATCAGCGAGTTTGTCCGGGTGCGTATAGAAGGGCGCACCTTTGAGTTTCAGCTTCAGCGCGTGCCAGTAAATACCGGCTGCCACCTTAAGTGCCTCCACCGGGAACTGGCGCAGACTTTTATGAAGAGTTTTACGTGTAAGAGGGGCTCTATGGACTACAAGTGTGGCATCAAAATGTTTCTTTCCTTCTTCGAGCACGTTCATGTGGATTCTCAAATCCTTCCCACGGAAGCTGAACATCCATTCGTACTGCTGTGCCATGGCGTTAAACGGCGACACATGAAAGCGCTTGGTAAAGTCGAATCGTTCGGTGCGCCAGCCAGCGGCATTGGGTGCGCTGTGTGTGGTTTCTAAGCAATAAACATGGCGTTCATGCCAGGGGGTATTCGTAATCTGGGCCACGATAACAGCGGGAACATCGCCGTTGGCACCGCTTTCGCCAGCGCGATAGCAAAAGTAAAAGCTCACAGGATTGAAAACATACCCCGCGTAACGAGGATGGGTTATGAGTTCCACAGCGCCATCAGGGCGCCAACCGGTGGCGATTTCAACGTGCGCGCGTAGCGCTTCTGATAACTCACCGGCTTCGGGCTGGAAATAGTCATTACGCTTCAAAGACACCCAATTGAAGCTTTCCAGAGAAAAGAAGGGGCTTATGTTGGCTATTTGATTCCACTCATCCGTATCCAGCGCCAACATGCCAGTATGGTATTCAAACTCATGCCGAACCGGATACAAGCGCCGGTGCCGGATGGAGCCTTGTAACCATTGGCTGTCCATAATCAGAGCTCCACACCAAAATCACTGGTTACCCGTAGCGCACTGCGCACGCCATCTTCATGGAAACCATTGAACCAATAGGCGCCGCAGTAATGGGTGCGATTTTTGTTACCAATCTCGCCGTAGCGTGCCTGAGCTTCTACCGCATCCAAAGTGAACACTGGGTGAGAATAATTGAAGCGCTTGATGACTTTGTCTTCGGCAATATCTTGGCTTCGGTTTAGGGTGACGCAAAAAACCTCCGGAGCCTGATGGAAGTTCTGTAGTACGTTCATGTTGTATGTTACCGAAACCGGTTCAGTGCTGTGCTTCGGAATATAGTAATTCCATGCCGCCCAAGCTCTGCGGTTGTCTGGCAGAACGCTGCTGTCTGTATGAAGCACCACATCGTTCTTCTGGTACGGAATAGCTCCTAGAATGTCACGCTCTGTATCACTCGGGTCGGCTAGCATGGCTAGCGCTTGATCGCTATGACAAGCAAAAATAACCTGATCAAACTCAAGGGTCTGTCCTTCTAGGACAACCGTAACGCCTTTCTCATTTCTGCTTACAGTCTGTACTGGCGTGTTCAAATGCGTGTGTTTTGCTAGCCTTTCCATCATGGCCTTCACATATTGCGCGGAGCCACCTGAAATAACCCGCCACGTGGGGCGATCGTCCACTGACAACATGCCGTGGTTATTAAAGAACTGTAGGAAAAAGCGTATTGGAAACTGTTCGAGGACGATTTCCGGGGCCGACCATATCGCTGCGCCCATGGGCACTATGTAGTAATTGCGAAAGTACCGGGAATAGCCGTTGCGGTTTAAGTATTCGCCGAGTGTTTCGGTACTGAGGATCTTGCCAGCAGCCATATCGGCGCGGGTTTCTTTGTTGAACCTCAGAATTTCCCGCACCATATTTAAAAAGCGTACGTTAAGCAGGTTTTTGCGCTGGGCGAAGAGCGTATTCAAGCTGGTGCCGTTGTATTGCAGCCCTGTGGTGCTGCTATCCACACTGAAGCTCATGTCGCTGACTTCCGAGGGCACTCCCAATCGCTCCATAAGGCGCATAAAGTTCGGGTATGTCCAATCGTTGAACACAATAAACCCCGTATTTACCGGCCACATGCGCCCTCCGGCTTCTACAAACTCGGTATTGGTGTGGCCCCCGGCGTAATCTGCGGCCTCAAAGAGTTCGACATCGTGCTTTTCAGCGAGAAGCCACGCTGCCGTAAGGCCGGAGACACCGGCGCCAATAACCGCAATACGCTGACGTTCGTTATTCATTATGTATCCTGTTCGCTGGAGCTTTTACGGGCCATGGAAGCGGCCATACGGTCAATCAATGACTGGGGAAGGGCACCCAGACACTTCAAGATCCATGTAAAGCGTTTCGGGAAGGCAATTTCATTGTGACCTTTAGCAAGCCCGCTGACGATGCGTTCTGCAGCATCTTCGGCTGTGACCAGAAACGGCATAGGGAAATCATTCCGGTCGGTCAGTGGCGTTTTCACAAAGCCGGGTGACACCAACACAACATCGATACCTTCCGCCGCCAGATCGGCTCTCAAGCTTTGTGCGAAATAGGCTAAGGCTGCTTTGGATGCGCCATAACCCTCCGCACGGCCAAACGGGAACCACCAAGCGGATGAGCCTACAATAACCAACGTGGCGGGCTGCCCTTTAGCTCTGGTGCGTCGCAATGCAGGCAAGGCGATCTCAACGCAACGGGCTGTGCCAACAACGTTGGTGTGTATGTTTTTCTCGATCACGTCACTGCTGTAGTGAGCGACATCCAGATACTCGCAAGTGCCAGCATTCAGAATCGCCATGTTCAACTCGCCGAAGGATTCCAATGTTGCAGCAATTGATTGCAAATCCCCCTTGCTGGTTGTGTCTGCTGCTGCGGTTGCGACCCGCTCTGGCGCGAGAGTTTTCAACTGATCCAGAGGTTCTACGCGGCGCCCGGTAACAATCAGTCGGTGTCTGCCGCGTATCAATGCACGGGTTACTGATTCACCGATGCCAGAGCTGGCGCCGGTAATCCATATATTGGACACAGTGTCGAGACGTTTGCTCATCCTGCGTACCCCTTAACCCAGCGGATAACGCCACCGATCACCGGGAGGTTTTCATACAGCAGTTGCCCGGCGTCGAAATAGTCCCGGTGGTAGCAGATTCTGCCGTTTTTCACGACGACGTGGCTAATGCCTGCCACCTGTATGTCACGGCCACCGCGAATGCGCTTATGGCGAAGGTGCATCACCCAAGGAATGGAGGCGGAGCTGCCTTGAACCACCGGCTCGTCAAAAATAAAGTGACACGAAATAACGTTGGTGTAGGCGCTGGCGAAGTAGTGAGTTAGGGCATCAAGGCCTTCGACCTGACCTAATGGGTCCTGAAACCTTATGTCTTCGCTATACACGGCGGACAGAGTGTGCAGGTTTCCCCTATCCAACTGGTTAAATAAAGCCTTGAACTTCTCCAGAGTGATGGGCACAGCGGAGTTGGGATGTCCTACTTCTATTGCCGGGGCGGTTGTCATTTTTGCGCCCTCCTCATTTGATCACGTTGGCGGGTTTCTTCTTGGATGTGTTTAGGTATCGGGTTTAGATCCCAGATAATGCCCACTTTCGACAGAGCCCAAAGCCCGTACCAAGTTACGTCGATCTCGTACCAACGGAAGCCCTGTCGAACGGACTGGGGCCAGCGGTGATGATTGTTGTGCCAGCCTTCACCTAATGTCAGGAGGGCAAGCCAGACGTTATTGCGACTGTCGTCAGAGGTTTCGAATCGTCGCTTGCCCCAAACATGGGATAGCGAGTTGATAGAGACGGTGGCGTGAAACAGCACAACGGTAGAGATGAAGAACCCCCAAACCAGCAATTGCAGGCCATTGGTGCCAAGATCCGGTGCCCAGACGGCAAGGGCTTCGCCTAGGCCATAAATTAAAATGGCGGCGGCGGCAGGTACCAGCGCGTCAAACCTATTAATTGCTTTCAGCTCCGGGAACTTTAACCAGTCGCGAATGCGGCGTTCGTCTGTAACAAAGCCTGCATCACAGGTAAACCACCCCATGTGAGACCACCAGAAGCCGCCTTGATGAGGCGAGTGTAGATCTTGCTCACGGTCCGAGTGCTGGTGGTGATGCCTGTGGTGGGCAGCCCACCAAAGTGGTCCACGTTGGGCTGCACTCGCACCCAACACGGCAAATATAAACTGGGCCGGGCGGCTGGTTTTGAATGTCTTATGGGCAAAGTAGCGGTGGTAGAATCCGGTAATCGCAAACATTCTGACCACAAAAAAGACGAGTGCGAACCCGACGGCGAATGCACTTACGCCGGTATAAAAAGCCAATAGGCAGGCCAGATGCAGCGCAATAAACGGAATTACGCGCACGAAGCTGAAAGAACGGGAGGTTCTGTCTATGTGATCCAAACCTGCTTCGGAATCGAACCACCTTAGAATGTTTACAAATAAGTTTTGCACGCGGGTCATACCCTGACTGCCTTTTTTCTGAATGGAACCTGTACAGCGATGTTTTCCCATATATCGGGCTCTGTCGCTTGCTGGTTTGTACGCTCTGACCACAGCACTTGGATGCACCATAAACCATGTTTAATGAGACGCTTACTAAAAATGATATACGCCGTATCGCGATTGTTGGTTCAGGCCTAGCGGGCTTGAGTGCAGCTATAAAGCTGAAACAGCAGGGACACGATGTGACTGTGTTCGAAAAAAGCCGTGGCCCCGGTGGTAGGCTCGCCGCAAAACGGGTTGCAGAGGGGTCGGCGGATATTGGCGCGCAGTATTTCACCTCCCGTAATCCGGACTTTCTTCCGTTTCTTGAAGAGTTTGCCGGCAACCGACGTTTTAGCACTTGGGAAGGCTCATTTGGTTTTCAAGACAAAGACGGCCAGTGGCAGGCATTTCCTGATGAGCACCGGTACGTGGGCGTGCCGCGAATGACAGCAATTTCGCGGGCTCTTTCCAGCCATGTAAATCTGATTGCGGAAACGCGCATAGAGAGCTTAAAACGAAACAGCAAAGGCTGGCGGCTCACTGATACAAGCGGTGATGAAGTAGGCGAATTCGATCAGGTAATTATCACCGCGCCGCCAGCTCAGGCCAGAGATTTGCTTGAACAAAGCAATTTACCGGAACTGGCTGCGGAGCTTAACGACGCCGTAAGCCGGGTGTTGCCTTGCTGGGCGGTAGCTGCGCGATTTACGGAAAACCCGTGGCCGCGCCACGTTGGCATGCGGTGTAATCACCGGGCGCTGTACTGGGTTGCCAACAATTCCAGCAAGCCCGGCCGTGAAACCTCGGATCAGACCAGCGAAGGCGTATGGTGGGTGTTACACGCGAACCCGGAATGGACGGAACAACATGTTGATGCGGCGCCTGAAAAGGTCACGGAAGAGCTCATTGCAGCATTTCGGGATCTGACAGGCACAACGGCAATGGTGACGGATTCCGTTGCCCACCGCTGGCTTTATGCTCGCTCAGAAGGAGGTGCCAATCCCGGCTATCTCTGGTTTGAAGATCACGGCATCGGCCTTGCGGGCGATTGGCTCAGCGGTGGCAGGGTTGAAGGCGCCTTCGACAGCGCCTGTAGTTTGGTGTCCGCCTGCGCGGAGCGGCCGGTTAGCCGTTAATTCCGGGGGTGGTCTTTACGGTGGTGTCTGGCCTTGTGTAGAAGTGGGTGATGGTTCCGTCGCTGAACTTGCTGAAAAAGGCACTTACATTGGTGATCTTTTTCAGCGAGCGTGTCCGGTTAACAGGGTCTCGAACCAATACCTTAATGCCATTGAAGTTGTCCTGAATATTGGAGAAGCGCGCCCGCATGGAGCAAGTAACCACGTGGGCCGGATTAAGCTCCATTGCTTCGGCCAGCCAAGCGCTGTGACTGGCAATGCCACTGGCGGAGAGATCTTCCCGTGTATCTAGGTGGTTCAGTTTTACCCGGTTCACAATACAGAACGAGAAGCTCTCCGGTCGCTGGCGGGCGACTTTCCGGAAGGCTTCCCAAAAAAAGTTGTCTGTGAGTTCGGCAAAGTACCGCATATTGCTGAGGCAGGTGTCGATCCATTCAAAGCTTTCCGGGTCTTCCAAAACCTCGTTAATGGCTTCCCTCAGTAGCCAGTCAAACCCCAGAGCCGTTTTGTGGGCGTAGACTTTGCGGTACATCTGATACCGGCTGTAAACAAAATCCTCCAGCGCGCCAAGGCCTTTTTGGGTAATGGCTAGGCCCAACCAAGGTTCTGATTCATCCCAGCCAAAACGTAAGTTGCTCAGAAGATGGTCAAGGTTGAAGCCGCCAATTGTAACGGATGAATGAAACCCGTCCCGCAGCATGTAATCGGCGCGGTCAGCGTCAATCTCGCCGGATACGATGGATGAGAGCAGGTCCAGCACCAAGCGCGGAATGTTGTCGCTGATCAAAGACCCAGCTTCAGCGTCTTCGCCCGCAATAAAGCCCCAAAAGGTACGAGCGTGGCGGCAGAAGGTATCGCTTGGCGTTACATCTGTGGTCTCCATTATTCCGATCACATCTTGAGCGTGGAGACCTGCTGCTTTCAAATCCACTACAGACAGCACATCGTGCGCTACCCGAACGGAATAGTGCTCATGTTCAAGCTCTTCCGGTTCCACGCTATGGTAGGCAGAATAGTCAACGCCTTCCCAAAGGTCGGCAAACCGCCCCGGGCGACTCATGAGGTCGCGAATCCGTTGGGCCTGAGTGAACTGGTGGGAGAAGCTGGAGTGCCCGCTGTCATGAAGCAGACAGCCAAGGCGGATGGTTTTGGCCAAGTAATCAATGGCATCCAGTTGATTCAAGCTCAGGTCGGTTTGCTCACTGAGTTGACGCTCCCGCAGGTAGGCGTCAATCATTGAGCGAAACATTCGCGTGCCCACATGCATTACGCCAATACTGTGCAAAAAGCGGGAGTGCGTGGCACCGGGGAACACCAAGCTGAGGATATCGTTCTGGCAAATATTACGCAGACGTTGGAAAAGCGGATGGTCAATCACCTGAACTTCGTGACGGTATAATGGAATCGCGCCGTGAACCGGGTCCATAATCAGCTTGTCATAAGCACCTAACAGGTCATTTACCGCTCTTCTCATTCGCAGGAATCTCCGGATTTGGCCAAACTGGCCTTGTTATATCACAGGGGCATGCCAAAATAGGTTTTGACACGTCATTTTTCGTTTATCGCTGGTAGTTTAGGGCAGCAGCCATGACCTCGCGCACCGGGCGCCTACTTATTCGAATACTGATCATTGATGCAGACGAGAAGGCTCGTGCAGAGCTTGCGCGCCACCTTGAAACCAGAGGCTTTTACGTCTCAGGCTATCGCGATCTCTCAACTGCCAGTGCGGTGATTGACGATAACATGCCCGATGTTATCTTTGCAGATCTGGATCCCGTGCAGATAGAAAGTCTGGCGGACCATCTGGAAGAGGCCGAATCCCTCACGCCCATCGTGGCCTTCTCATGCAGTGAATCCAGCAAGCAGGTTGTCGATGCGCTTCGAGCAGGCGCTTCCGATTTTGTGCTTAAGCCTTTTAGCAAAGACAAGAAAGCTCTTGGTGACGTGATTCGCAAGCTGCTTGACCGTGTACGTTTGAGCCGTCTTAATCAGTTATATCGGCAAGAACTGGAAGACGCCAACCGGGACCTAAGAGATGGCATTGCTGAGTTGCGCGCAGATCAGAGGGCAGGGCGCAAAGTTCAGCTGCGTATGTTGCCTGAGAAAGAGCAGTTCACCGGTGGTTTGTTTGTGGATCACTTAATTAAGCCGTCGCTCTATCTGAGTGGTGACTTTCTCGATTATTTTCCGCTCACCGAAGATAAAACGCTGGTTTACATCGCCGATGTCTCTGGTCACGGCGCCAGTTCTGCCTTCGTGACAGTGCTACTGAAGAACCTTAGTAACCGTTTACAGCGCAACCTACGCCGAGGGTCGACAGACGATATTCTCTACCCCGACCGGTTTCTTCAACGCATCAACTCGGAGCTGCTTGATACGGGTCTGGGAAAACACGTAACGATGTTTGTTGGCATTATTTCTTTGAGTGAGCGTAAATTGAAGTATTCAGTGGGGGCTCACTTCCCAATGCCAGTGCTTTCCTTTGAGGGTGGAGAAACAGCGTTTCTGGAGGGTAGCGGGCTTCCTATCGGGCTCTTTGAATCGCCGCAGTGGGAGGTTTATGAAGTCCCACTGGACAAGCCTTTTCACCTAATTCTGTTTTCAGACGGAATTCTGGAGGTAATAAAGCAGAAGAGTCTTGATGAAAAGGAGCAGAGACTACTTGAACTCGTATCTGCAGGTCGTCACACTGTCGCATCTCTTAGCGAGGCTCTTAACCTCGACGAGATCACAGAGTTACCGGACGATATCGGTATTGTGACGGTTACTGATGCGGTGACAGTGTCAGACAACACGTCGACGAACTAGTGGCAGTGTGAGAGACATGGCTGGTTATAAAATTCTGCAGGCTGAAAAACAGGGCATTTATGTTCTGAAGTTCATTGGAGAAATCCGGCTGAACCTATGCTGTACATTAGACAATCTGGTTGACTCCATCACCTTGGATCCCCAGTTCAAAACTGTGGTGATTGATCTCACCGAAACCGAGATCATCGACAGTACCACCCTCGGCCTGCTCGCCAAGATCGCCATGGCGGCCCAAAAGCAAAGCCACTTTTTACCCACGCTGATCTCCACCAACCCGGACATTACCCGTATTATCACCTCCATGGGGTTCGATAAGATCTTTATTATTGTTCGTGAGCCCGCCTCGCGCATTGAAGAACTTGAAGAAATACCTGTGCTGAAGGCCAGCGAACAAGACGTTCGGGATAAGGTACTGGACGCCCATAAAGTGCTTATGGGGCTGAACAAGCAAAACCGGGAAGAGTTCAAGAATCTAGTGCGTGCTTTGGAATGTGAAGAGCCCGGCTAAACGTCGCGCTTCTCATTTCGGCCTCGCTGATTCGAACCTGAATTACATAAACACGGAATAACTATGCCTGAAAATAATGAGCCTCTTGTAAATGAGGTCGAAGAACCGGTGCATGATGTGGCGGTTCTCGGAGGCGGCAGCTTCGGCTCTGCCATGGCAAAAGTGCTTGGCGAGAATGGCCACCGGGTGCACTTCTGGATGCGCGATGAAGCTCAGGCAGAAGAAATCCGCACTACCGGTATTAACAGTCGCTACATGCCCGATGTGGAAATTAAAGGCGACATACAGCCGACCACGGATCTTGCGGGCGCCGTCCGCAAAGCAGAGATTGTATTTGTCGCCATCCCCAGCAAGGCCTTTCGTACCGTTATTCGTGAAAACAGCGACAAATTCCGTGAAGGGCAAATTGTTGTAAGCCTCACAAAAGGGATTGAAGCGCACGGCTTCAAGCTTATGAGTGAGATTCTTCAGGAAGAAATCCCCCGCTGCCGTATCGGCGTATTGAGCGGCCCGAATTTGGCGAGTGAAATTGTAAACCGCGACCTTACCGCAACGGTTATCGCCGCTAAGGACCCGGAAGTAAGGCGCGCTGTTCAGGATCTGTTGGGGTGCGAGTATTTCCGTGTATACGCCAACGTAGATATTTACGGGGTTGAGCTGGCGGGCGCACTCAAGAATATCTATGCCATTGTTGCTGGCTTGGCCTCTGCCTTAAACATGGGTGAGAACGCCAATGCTATGTTGATTACACGCGGGCTGGCGGAAATGAGCCGTTTTGCTGTCAGCCTAGGCGCCAACCCAATGACGTTTATGGGGCTGGCCGGTGTGGGTGATCTAATTGTTACCTGCACGTCTTCAAAAAGCCGCAATTTCCGGGTTGGCCATGCTGTTGGTCAAGGGAAGAAGTTGGATGATGCGGTGGCTGAACTGGGGCAGGTGGCAGAAGGCATTTACACGCTGGAATTGGTAAAAGAAAAGGCTGAAGCCATAGGGATATACATGCCTCTGGTACGCGGCCTTTATGAAATTCTCTACGGGGATGCGTCCATCAGCGCAGTAATCAATAGCCTGATGATGTCTGTACAGAACTCCGACGTTGAGTTTATTCTGCCTAGAACCATCGCTGAGTAATACCGGAGGTTGCTTATGCACCTGCTTATCATGCGCCATGGTGAGGCTGGCTGGCACTCGCTGGACCAAGAGCGAACGCTCACCGAAACCGGCCGGAAACAAGTTGCAAACTGCGCTGCCCAGATAGCCGCGTCGCCTTGGCGGCCTGTGCAAATTTGGAGTAGCCCCTATGTGCGGGCAAGACAGACGGCAGCTATTGTTTCTGAAATTCTCAATTGCCCGGTGGAGGAAAAGACCTTCATTACGCCGGAAGACGACCCTGGGACCTGCTTAAACGCCTTACTTGAGAACCAGCATACACCGCTGATGCTGGTGTCCCACATGCCTTTAGTGGGCAGCTTGTCTACGCTTCTGGTTGACGGGCATCGCCGTGGCATTCCTTTTATGACCGGGCAAGCTGTTGTGCTCGATATGCCAGTGGTCGGCCCCGGCTGCGCAGACTTGAAAACCCAGTATTTGCCCTGACTACGTTATTATCAGGGTCATTTCTAATTGTTGAGTACAGAGTATGTACAGTTTTCCTATTGAGTATGTAGAGCCAGTTTTTCGGCCTCCCAGCGAAGCAAAATCGTTGATTCTGCCGGTGACTAACGGCTGCTCCTGGAATAAATGCACCTTCTGCGAGATGTATACCCAACCCCAGAAAAAATTCCGGGCACGCAAGCCGGAAGATGTTCGTAAGGATATCGAGAAGGCAGCAAAAAGTCTGGGAGGTGTAAGGCGGGTTTTCTTGGCAGACGGAGACGCCATGGTGCTGCCAACCCGCAGATTGCTAGAAATTCTTGGCGATCTGAATGCGGCCTTCCCGGCGTTGCAACGAGTGTCCAGTTATTGCCTCCCGAGAAACCTTGCGAAAAAGACCGTAGAAGAACTTAAACAGTTAAAAGAAGCGGGGCTCAAGATTCTATACGTTGGTATGGAGTCAGGAGACGACGAAGTCCTTCGACGCATAAACAAAGGGGAAACTTGGGAATCAACCCGATCTGCTTTGCTGAAAATTCGCGAAGCTGGGTTGACGAGTTCAGTTATGGTGCTCAATGGACTGGGCGGTGAAACGCTCTCGCGCCAACACGCGATAAATACCGCCACTCTCTGCAACGAAACCCAGCCGGATTACTTGTCTACTCTGGTGGTCAGTTTCCCTCAAGGCGAAGAGCGCTTTCGAGAAGGTTTTGGCGAGGACTTCATTCCACTTTCCCAGCAAGGTCTGTTTGAAGAAATTCGTACTTTTCTGGAGCACCTTGAGCTGGAGAAGACCGTATTTAGAAGTGACCATGCATCAAACTATTTAATCCTTAAAGGGAATCTGGGGCGAGACAAGCAGACGCTTTTGGATCAGGTTAATCTGGCCATTACAAGCCCCGGTGCCGTGCCGCTAAGGCCTGAATGGCAGCGTGGTTTGTAATAAATTATCGGTTTGCGGAGCAGAACTATGAGCCAGAGCCCGGAGAAGCTTGCCGAGCAAGTGCAGAAAACCGCGAAGAATGTCAGCCAGCCGCCAATTGATAAGTGGCACCCGGAGCTGTCTGGCGATATGGACCTGAGAATAAGCAGAGACGGACAGTGGATTCATAAAGGTGAACCGCTGGGCCGAGAGGCTATCGTTAAACTGTTTTCCACCATTCTCCGCCGAGAAGGCGATGGTCACTACTATCTGGTTACACCGGTAGAGAAATGGCGGATACAGGTCGAAGATACCCCCTTACTGGCCCACTCTTTTGTCGTTGAAGGCAGCGGTGAACAGCAGGTTATAAGGCTGACAACCAATGTGGGAGAAACCATTGAGGTTGGTGACGAGCATGCACTCGAAGTGGGTAGTTACGAGGGCTCGGGGCAACCCCGTCCTATAGTAAAGGTGCGCCACGGGCTAGTTGCCCGCCTTGTAACCGCTGCCTACTACGACCTAGCAGAGCATGTTGTGGAGCAAACCATTGACGGAAAGGCGGTGCTAGGCGTTTTCAGCCACGGAAATTTCTACAAAATCGGGCAGGGCGGTTGAAAAGCCTGAGGGCGCCCCCAGAAATGACGGTGGAAAACGCACAGTATCAGTTGTTAAACTGTACATTCGTGCTTGTTACGAGCCCGGCTCTCAAACGAGGCCTGGTGGTCGTTAGTCCCTCTGTTCAGTCTGGCTGTTCATGATTACTTTCGATTGCCCTTAATCAATCAAACAGTCATTGCGACACTCAAGGAGATCACATGGCCCAACCTCGCGTTGTTACCATCCACTACACGCTTACCAATAATCAGGGAGAAGAGCTGGACTCCTCCCGTGGAGAAGGTCGCGAGCCATTGGCTTATCTGGAAGGTGCACAAAACATTATCGGTGGTCTGGAAAGTGCCTTGGCCGAAAAGAACCCAGGCGATCAGGTAAAAGTTTCTGTAGAGCCAGCTGAAGGCTACGGCGAAATCAACGAAGAGTTGGTTCAGCCAGTTCCGCGTACTGCTTTTGAAGGCGTGGACACCATTGAGCCGGGCATGCAGTTCCAAGCCCAGACTCCAGGCGGTCCTCAGGTTGTTCGTGTTGTGGAAGTGAGCGAAGAAACCGTTACCATTGATGCGAACCACCCGCTAGCTGGCGAAACTCTGCACTTTGATGTTGAAGTCATCGAAGCGCGTGATGCCACTGACGAAGAAAAGGAACACGGCCACGCTCACTAAGAGTGTTGATTCCGTTTTCTAAAAGGCTCCTACGGGAGCCTTTTTAGTGTCTGGGATAAAGATAGGCACAAAAAAAGGAGGTGCAGTCTAAACTGCACCTCCGCTTCAAAAGCAATCACTGATAAACAAGCTGGTGATGCTTTGGATTAGTAAGCCAAATCACATATTGGGATAATTTGGCCCACCACCGCCTTCCGGCGTTACCCAGGTAATGTTCTGCGAAGGATCCTTAATGTCACAGGTCTTGCAGTGAACACAGTTCTGGGCGTTGATCTGGAACCGTTTACCGCTGCCATCGTCTTTATCAACCACCTCGTAAACCCCTGCAGGACAGTAGCGCTGAGCAGGCTCGTCGTACTTGGGTAGGTTATGGTTGATGGGAATATCCGGGTCAGTCAGCTTCAGGTGAACCGGCTGGTTCTCGGCGTGATTGGTGTTGGAAATAAACACCGAGGTAAGCCGGTCAAAGGTCAGCTTATTATCTGGCTTGGGGTAGTTCGGCTTCTTGCAATCAGCAGCGGGCTTCATTGCGGCGTAATCTGGTGTTAGATCACGCAGCGTGAAAGGCAGACTTCTGCGCAGAATGTTCTGCTCAAAGAAAGCGATTGCACCACCGATGAAGTTACCAAACTTGTGCATTGCCGGGCCAAAGTTACGCTCGTCATAAAGCTCTTTGTACAGCCAGCTCTTCTCAAAGCGATCAGCAAAGCTGGTGATTTCTTCACCGTTCTTTCCGCTCTTGAGGGCTTCAAACACGGCTTCCGCGCCCAGTAGGCCAGACTTCATAGCAGTATGGGAGCCTTTGATCTTGGAGCTATTTAGCGTACCGGCATCGCAGCCAAGCAGCAGACCGCCGGGGAAGCTCATCTTAGGTAGAGCGTTATATCCACCTTTGGTTAGAGCGCGGGCACCGTAGGAAACACGCTTACCGCCTTCCAGATACTGTTTGAATTCCGGGTGGGTCTTCAAACGCTGGAACTCTTCGAATGGGCTCAAATGTGGGTTGCTGTAGGAAAGGTCTGCAATCAAACCCACGTAAACCTGACCGTTTTCTAGGTGATAAAGGAAGGAGCCACCGGTAGAACCGGTTTCCGTCAGGGGCCAGCCAGTGGTGTGTACAACCAGTCCTGGCTCGTGTTTGGCCGGATCTATGTCCCACAGCTCTTTAATACCAATACCGTAATGCTGGGGGTCTTTGCCTTCGTCGAGCTTGAAATCTTTAATCAGGCGCTTGCCTAGATGGCCGCGACAGCCTTCTGTGAACAGAGTGTATTTGGCGCGCAGTTCCATGCCCGGCATATAGCCGTCTTTTTCTGAACCGTCGGCTGCGACACCCATATCGCCGGTCAGAATACCTTTGACTTGGCCGTCTTCAATAATAGTCTCGGCTGCAGCAAAGCCCGGGTAAACTTCAACGCCCAGAGCTTCGGCCTGCTCACCAAGCCAACGGCACAGGTTACCAAGGCTGATAATATAGTTGCCATGGTTGTGCATGTTTTTGGGGACAAAAGCGTTCGGGATTTTGGTTCCCTTTTCCTGATCTTTTAGCAGGAAAATATCGTCACGGGTAACCGGGGTGTTCAGGGGTGCGCCTTTCTCTTTCCAGTCAGGGAAGAGTTCATTGAGAGCGGTTGGCTCAAAAACAGTGCCGGCCAAAATATGTGCACCAATCTCAGAACCTTTCTCAACTACGCATACCGTCAGTTCTTCGCCAGCTTCCTGTGCCAACTGCATAACTCGGCAAGCTGCCGACAAGCCAGCAGGCCCGCCGCCGACGATAAGAACATCAAATTCCATCGATTCGCGTTCCACGTTGGTCTCCTCAAACATCTTTAATGGATATTTTATGCCCGCAGGCTTTTTAATTTCTGGAGCGCCATCATACCGTTAAAAGTATTCTCAGACGACTACCCATAGCCCAATGCTCCGGCTTTATTGCACATAAAGAATAACGTATTTAGAGTTTCAAACAAACGTTTGTTTGAAATTTGGCCAAAGCTTTGGCATTGTAGATTCGTGCTGCGATACAGCCCGCTGGATCGGTTGTAATGCTATCAACTGCGGACGCAGTGTCGACTGATTGGCTCAGGAAACAGGTGTGGGGCGTCTCATTGGACTATTGACCCACTTTATCTTTGCCTTCAGTATTAGTGCGCCGTGACGGATGGCCCCAGTGTGAGGCCGCTGTTTGTAACGTTCGGTTCCTATACCCATAATCCCGGTATATCACCGAGACGAAGCAATCGAAAATGTTCTGTAACTCGCCCGCACAGGGCCTGTATTAGAGTATTTTTGGTTGAGAGTCATTAACCCATCGTAGAAGAACGAGGAATCTATGAAGGTTCTGGTCGCTGTAAAACGAGTAATCGACTACAACGTAAAGGTACGTGTCAAGCCGGATAACACTGGTGTTGATCTCGCCAACGTCAAAATGGCAATGAACCCATTCTGCGAAATCGCTGTTGAAGAAGCGGTTCGTCTGAAAGAAAAGGGTATTGCAAACGAAATTGTCGTGGTTTCCATTGGCCCCAAGGCTTGTCAGGAGCAGATTCGTACTGCGCTGGCGCTGGGTGCTGACCGTGGTATCCACATTGAAGCCGACGGAGACGTTCAGTCTCTTGACGCGGCCAAGCTACTTAAAGCCGTTGTTGAGAAAGAAGAGCCCAAGCTCGTCATTCTTGGCAAGCAGTCCATCGATTCTGATAACAACCAAACTGGCCAGATGCTGGCTGCACTGACCGGAATGGGTCAGGGCACTTTCGCTTCCGAAGTGGTTGTTGATGGCGAAAAAGTAAATGTTACCCGTGAGGTAGACGGTGGTCTTATGACCCTTTCCCTGAACCTCCCCGCGGTTGTAACCACAGACCTGCGTTTGAATGAGCCTCGCTATGCGTCTCTGCCAAACATTATGAAGGCAAAGAAAAAGCCGCTCGATACAATGAGCCCGGCTGATCTAGGTGTTGAAATTGCATCGCGCCTGACCACTTTGAAAGTTGAAGCACCGGCTGGCCGTTCAGCAGGTGTTAAAGTGGCCGACGTTGCCGAGCTGGTCGATAAACTGAAGAACGAAGCGAAGGTGATCTAAATGAGCATCCTTGTAATTGCTGAACACGACAATAGCAGCCTGAAGCAGGCTACTCTGAGCGTTGTAGCGGCTGCCAAGGCCATCGGTGGCGATATCGACGTACTGGTTGCTGGTGAAAACTGTGGCGCTGTTGCTGAAGCCGCAGCCAAAGCCGAAGGCGTTGCAAAGGTATTGGTTGCCGACAACGCAGCTTACGGCCACTTCTTGGGTGAAAACCTAGGTGAGTTGGTAGCGGAAGTGGGTAAGGGTTACAGCCACATTCTGAGCTCTGCCGGCACCACGGGTAAGGACTTCATGCCGCGCGTTGCTGCGCTGCTGGACGTTGCTCAGGTATCTGACATCATCCGCGTTGAGTCTGAGGACACCTTTGTTCGCCCGATTTACGCGGGTAATGCTATCGCAACGGTTAAAACCAGCGATAGCATCAAGGTTGTAACCGTTCGCCCGACAGGGTTTGATCCGGTTGCCGCGGAAGGCGGTTCTGCTTCCGTTGAGCAGTTAGACGTTGTTAAAGACGCTGGCCTATCCTCGTTTGTTGGCGAGCAGAAAGCTGAATCCGATCGTCCTGATCTTGCCAGTGCCGGTATTGTTATCTCCGGTGGCCGCGGCATGCAAAATGGCGACAACTTCAAGATGCTGGAGCAGGTTGCTGACTTGCTGGGCGCAGGTATCGGTGCCTCACGTGCAGCGGTCGATGCAGGCTTCGTGCCGAACGACATGCAGGTAGGCCAGACTGGTAAGATTGTTGCTCCGCAGCTGTACATCGCTGTGGGTATCTCCGGTGCGATTCAGCACTTGGCAGGTATGTCTGATTCCAAGGTGATCGTTGCGATCAACAAGGATGAAGAAGCTCCGATCTTCCAAGTTGCCGATTACGGCCTAGTCGCGGATCTGTTTGAAGCAGTACCGCAACTTGAGGAAGAACTGAAGAAAGTTCTGTAACTTTCTATCAGGCAACGAAAAGGCACCTTCGGGTGTCTTTTTTGTTTCTACGTAATAAACTATCAGCATGTGTTTGTAATCGCCTTCCCAACCCGGATACCTCTCAATGACTATCAGTGCATTCGAAGCTTTTGCTTGCCCACTCGACGGTTCTGCGTTGCAGCTAAAGGGCAGAAGCTGGCAGTGCGAGGCTGGTCATAGTTTCGATATTGCCCGACAGGGTTATGTCCATTTACTACCCGTGCAGAATAAACGCTCCAAAGATCCCGGCGACAACAAAGAGATGGTTGCGGCTCGCCAGCGATTTTTGAACGCTGGTTTTTATCAACCTATTGCAGATGCTCTCAGCTCTGCCGTTTTTCATAAGAACGACCACAAGACTAGGCTGACGTGCTTAGATGCAGGGTGCGGTGAAGGGTATTACATGCACTATTTGGCCGAAAAGGCGCCCGGCACCACAGAGCTATCTCTTGTGGGGTTGGATATTTCCAAGTGGGCCGTGCTGGCAGCCGCCAAGCAATACAAAGGCCCCGCATGGGTTGTGGGAAGCAATGCAAACTTGCCTGTACTTCCGGAAACATTGGACCGCGTGCTGTGCCTATTCGGCTTTCCCGTGTATCCGGAATTTGCCCGGGTGCTACGTTCAGGTGGAGAGGCTGTTTTGGTGGAGGCAGGGCCGGACCACCTTAAAGAGCTGCGTGAAATCATTTATCCGGAACTGAAAGCGCCCAAACCGCCTTCAAATGCAGCTCCGGATGGGTTTACCACGGTAGAGACGAACGTTATTCGTTACAGCCTGACGTTGCCAAACAAAAACGCCATTGCCGATTTGTTGGCGATGACACCGCACCTTTACCGTGCAAAGGCGGAAGGTTTAGCCCGCGCTGAAGAGCTTGAATCACTCACAGTAACGGTTGAAGCCAACCTTAAACGCCTTAAAAAGAATTGATTAACATAGCAGGCTATTGGTCTTCATCAGTCGAGTCTGAGCGGTCGCCCCTTCCTAATATGACCCGCTTTTCCGCCTTGGTGATAAACAGAGAATCCGCGAGAATGTGAATGGCTTTGTTGGTGGTGCGCACCGCATGGTAAATCTGCTTACTCGCTTGATCGTGGGTTTGCCGGGCTTTGTTTGCACTCTGCCGAAACTCGTCGTCTTTTGAAAACCGAGCGACCAGACTGAAGGTGGTATTCGAAATGGCTCTGTGCATCTTTTCCACCGCACTGGCGCCGCCGGATACCGTATCTTCCAGCAGCTTCGCCCTGTTACGAACTTCGTAAAGATCCAAACGGCGCTTTTGTATATCGCTGTTGACCGCTATGCGGTGGGCGTTGAGCGTGCGCATAAGCGTTCTGGAGCGCTGGAGCTGCGAAAACCCATAACAAAGACTTCCGGCTGCAGCCACCAGTAAGAGCAATGCGAAAGCGAGAGAGGTAGTCACAGCGGGATTCTCCTAGCGGTACTCAATATTCAGCTCAACGTCGATGCCACGCTCAATCATCTCAACTTCCAGTTCTTTTATTACTTCTTGATAGACCATTTTTCGCACCATTACGGGGAGCTTATCGGCTAAAACCCGAGCAGAACGGGATTCACGCTTTGCCACCGCAATCGGATTGAGCACTTTTAACGTAAGGATCAAATCCGGTTCTTTATCTAAATCGGATAAGGGGTCCTTCTGTTTAGTCTCGGTGATCATGCGAGCAACGATTTTGCGTTGCTCGATCACTTGCCAGCAAAGAACTCCGCTGAACACGGTGAGTAGTATGCTGAATATCAGGAGTAAAGTGGCCAATGCATGCCTCCGCGAATTCATTATTCGATAGTCAGCAGTGTGCCTTATAGGCGGGGCTGTGCGATTGGCCGTGACGACGACGCTAAAGCGCTCCGTATGAAGTTAGAACATCAGCTTAAAGCTGTTAAGATCCGTTCATTGCGACTCTTAGCAAAATTCGCCCAATAATCGTAGAAAGACCTCTTAAAAGGGATAGGTAATGACCAAGCCAGCACCAACCACATACGACCTGATTGTCTTCGGAGCTACCAGTTTCGTCGGCCAGATACTTACGCAATATTTGTTTGATTCATACGGCATTGCAGGTGAGGTCAAGTGGGCCATTGCCGGTCGTTCAGAATCCAAACTGAGCACACTTAAATCCAGCTTGGGCGAAGGTGCTGGCGAACTACCGGTGATACTCGCAGATGCTACGGATGATCAGGCCCTTAAAGCGATGTGTGAGCAAACACGAGTTGTTATCTCTACAGTTGGACCATACGCACTGTATGGCGAGCCTCTTGTGAAAGCTTGTGTTGAGACTGGCACTGATTACTGCGATTTGACTGGCGAAGTTCAGTGGATCCGCCGCATGGTTGAGCGCTATGAGGATCAAGCAAAGGCATCTGGCGCACGTATTGTGCATTGTTGCGGATTTGATTCTATCCCATCGGATATGGGCGTGTGGTTTCTGCAGCAACAGGCTGAAAAAACATTTGGTGAAGCCTGTCAGGATGTACGCATGCGCGTGAAGGTTGCTAAAGGTGGTATATCCGGGGGCACCGTTGCCTCTATGATCAACGTCGCCAAAGAAGCTGCAAGCGACCCGAAACTGCGCAAAGAACTGGCCAATCCATTTTCTATCTGCCCGCCTGAGCATCGCTCAAAGGTACGCCAGCCCAGCCTTAAAGGTGCGGAGTTCGACAAAACCTTCAACGTATGGCTGGCACCCTTTGTAATGGGGGCAATCAATACCCGTATTGTGCATCGATCCAACGCGATGCAAAACGCACGTTATGGCAAAGAGTTCACCTACGATGAAGCCATGATGACGGGCACAGGCACTAAAGGCCGCCTTACGGCCTACGGTATTACCGCTGCCTTGATGGGCTTTCTGACTGCATCCGCGATCAAGCCAAGTCGCTGGCTGGTTGAAAAATTTGTACCCCAGCCGGGTGAGGGTCCGACTCCGGAAGCCCAAAAAGCAGGATTTTACGATTTGCGTTTTGTGGGGCGCACTCAGGATGGCAAAACCATGATCACAAAAGTGACGGGCGATGCTGACCCGGGTTACGGATCTACCGGCAAAATGCTGGGCGAAGCCGGTATGTGCCTGGCATTCGACATTCCCGCCGACCAGCCGGGCGGATTCTGGACCCCGGCATCGCTTTTGGACGGTCATTTGCTTGATCGCTTAACCAGCAAAGCTGGGCTTACGTTTGACGTTGTTGAAACTCGTTAACATGCTGCTTTAAATCGTAAGCTGAACCACGCGGTCGGTGCCCGGTAGGGCGTCCGGCCCGTGGGCCAAGCTAATAACCGCTTTGCCTTCCAACCACGCATCCATTTGCTCAATGATTTTCTCCCGCGTGGCTGCATCAACGCCCGTAAAAGGCTCGTCCAATATAAGCAAAGAGGTGGGGCTCAAAAGCACCCGGGCAAGAGCAACACGACGTGCCTCACCGCCCGACAAGCGGCTTCCTGAATTGCCCAACCAAGTATCAAGTTGATCTTTTTCAGTAAGGAACCGTTGCGCCAAACCCACCAGTTCTAAAACTCTCCATAACTGCGCATCGCTTGCATCCGGAGCGCCCAACAATAGATTTGCCCGTAAGCTGTCTTCGAACAAGACAGTTTTCTGGGTTAGGTAAGAACAGGGAAGGCTCGCACAGCCGCCGTTCGATGGAGTCAGTAGGCCTGAAAATACATCGGCAAGTGAGGACTTGCCGCTGCCTGAGTACCCAAGAACACCAACCCGCTCTCCCTTTTTCACCTGCAGATTAAAATGCGTAAAAATCGGCGCATGTTCGGGATGTTTCACTGTCAGGTCTTTGGCCAGCAGGGCCGTGTCTGCAGGCAGTTGAATGGGTTCCAAGCCAGCTTGAGGTCTTGTCTCTCTGCAGTCGCGATTTAGGCGCGCAGCAGAAGCCTGAGTCGCCCCTAGCTTGCTGAAGGCTTCAGGTAGCATGTTGTACACTTCTGCCAGGCCGAGCAGGGCGATAGGCAGCAGAACCAAAACCGGCCCGGAAATGATTCCCGAGCGGAATAGTTCAAAGCCCGCCCAAAGCGCAAACACAGCAGTTAGATTTACTAATAAAAGGGAGCCAGCCTGATGCCATCCGGTACGGGTATCTGCTTTTACCTGCTCTGACGACACCTGATGCGCCTGCCGTAAAAGCCACGCGCCGTGCTTGCCCGTGCGGCCCGCTGCGGTAAGTTCTGCAAAGCCTTCCAAGTGCTCCACAACCGCCATCCGCAGCGCTTCTTGTTGATCACTTTGGCTAGAGGAGATTTTTGCTGTTCGCACATAAACAGCCAGCGTTGCCAGCAGAAATGCTGCGCTGAGTATGAGTGCGATGCCTGCAGCAATCTGAATATTAAACAGTAACCAAGCCAGTCCGAAGACCAACAGCGTTACAAACGCCGCTAAGCCCGCAGGAGCAATCAGGCGCAAGTACACAGTATCCAGCGCATCAACATCGTTGGTCAGCCTGGATAGCCATTGGGCTCCGGTTAACTCTCGCCTCTGGCCGCGGCCGGTAGCCGCAAGCTTACGGAACAGCGCTACCCGAATGTCCGTTAACAGCCTGAGCACGGTATCGTGGTTATAAAGTCGCTCCACATAGCGGGAAACCGTTCGGGATACGGCGAAAAAACGAATACCCCCGCCGGGTACATACAGATTTATTGTGGCGGGTAGGCTCGCTGCCAGAAGAATGCCCACTAAAGCGGTTTTAGTGATAAACCACCCGGAAAGCGCAAGCAAACCAAGGCCGGAGAGCAGGGCGGCTAGCATCAGCAAAGCGCCGACAAACAGCCGCCCCGGGCGGCGGTAGATCAACTTCAGCCAGGGTTTTAATTCAAACATCGTTAACCTCCCCGGCAGACACCAGCAGTACTCGGTTAGCGAGTGCCAAGAGCGCCTGATGGTGGGTAGAAAAAATCAATGTTTTTCCGGCTAAAGCAAGCTTGTGGAGCGCCTCCAGTACAAAAATTTCACTGTCGCTGTCGAGACCGGCAGTGGGTTCATCCAGCAGGATCACATCGTAGTTGGCCACAAAAATCCGCGCCAAACTCAAACGCCTGGCCTGACCACCGGATAAGCCCTGACCATCTTCTGCAATCTTGCTGTAAATACCCTCCTCCCGGCTGTCCAGCAGGGGGCCAAGACCAACATTTCTTAATGCGGTTTCAATCGCTATATCGGACGAGTTTGGGCTGGTTAACCGAAGGTTGTCGGCCCAAGTACCCTGCACGAGAAAGCCGCTCTGGCCGAGCCAGCCGAAGGCGAAGCTTCCCGCTGCCTGGCCAAACAAGTGAACTTCGCCGCTGTCTGGCGTAAGAAACCCCGCCATAAGATTCAAAAGCGTGGATTTCCCGCCTCCGGATGGGCCAGTTAGGGCAATAACATCGCCTTTTCGGATGACCAGAGATACATCGTCCAAAACCTTATGGCCTGAACGAAAAACCAGAGATACGCCGCTTAATTCAATCGTTTCGATGCGGGCAATGGGGGTGGGGCTAGAAGGCGCATTATGATGATTTTCTATCTCTGCGCTTGCGGCTGATATAGGTGATTCCACTTCACCCAATCTGGCCAATATCTCTGCACCAGCGCCAAGAGCAGCGGCCCGGTCATGGTAATGCTGCGAAAGCGTGCGCAAGGGCTGAAAGAACTCAGGCGCAAGCAGCAAAATCAAAAGCCCGGAGAAGAGGGTTAAATCAGAAGACGGGCCGTAGGTGATATAGCCCAGAAGACCAAAACCAATGTAGATGGCGATAACGGCAATGGCCACAGAGGCGAAAAACTCCAGAACCGCCGAGGATAAAAACGCAACGCGCAGTGTTTTCAGGGTAATTTTACGGTAGTGGTCCGACCGCTGCTCAATCACCTCTGCAGCACTTTCGGTTTGCCCAAACAGTTGCAGAGTGGTTAAGCCGCGCACTTTATCCAAAAACTGCCCAGACAACCTGCTGATGGTTTCAAAATGCTGCTGGTTGAGCTTTTCCGCGCCCATACCCACAAGCGCCATAAAAAAGGGAATCAACGGCGCGGAAAGAAGCAAAAAGATCCCGGCAAGCCAGTCGAGATAGAACACCAGAGCCAGAATCAGTAGCGGAACAACAAGAGATAGCGCCATCTGCGGCAAAAAACGGGCGAAGTACCCATGCAAAGCGTCGACGTGGTCAATCCACTCCCGGGCTAAACTGCCCGCAGAGATTTGCCCCAGCTCTAGAGGGCCGCTGTTGCGCCAATGTTGATGAATCTGTCGTCGGGCAGTGCGGCGCACCTGTTGGCTGCATTGAGCCGCTAGGTGGGCCTGAGTACCTTGAGCAATCGCCCGAAACACAATGGCCAGTACAAGCCCGATAAAAAATGGCGCTAGCGCCGAAGCTGAAGCTTTTTCAATAACCCCAAGATGAATAATGTGCGCCAGAAAGACCATCTGTACGATAGTCGCTATGCCCGCGAGAGTACCTGCAGCAACCGTGCCCTGAATCCAGCGCCGGTTGCCGCTTGTAAGCCCTGAAAGCCAGCGCCGGACTGCGCGCTGGTCAAGAGCTGGATTTGACACTTAGTGGTAACCCTCCCCGGCGCGCACTTTACCCCGGAACACCCAATAGGTCCAGGCGGTATACGCCAGTACAAAAGGAATCACAATCAACAGGCCGATCAGCAGGAACAGTTGTGAATCGTATGCCGATGCGGCGTCCCATAAGGTGTAGTCGGGCGGGACAAGATATGGCCAACGGCTGACAATCAATCCAAGGTAGGTCGTAATAAATAACCCCATCGTGGCCACAAATGGCATGCCTTCAAAACGGTTGCGTACCGACCGGAAAATCTGGAAAGCGCACAGCAGAGTCAGCGCTGGAAATATCCAGATTATGCTCAGGTTTGAGAACCAGCGTTCCCGAACCATATCGTCAATAAACGGTGTCCAAACGCTGATAATACCGAACACCACAAGCACGGCCGCCAAAAGGGGCAGGGTGATTTTATAGGCCCACTCCTGTAACCGGCCTTCGGTTTTCATAATCAACCAGGTAGACCCCAGCAGCGCGTAACCTGCAAGCAGACCAAGCCCTGTCAGCACCGTGAAGGGAGTGAGCCAATCCAAGGCGCCACCTGTGAACACGCCGTTAGCGGTTTCATAGCCCTCGATGTAAGTGCCTACGACAACGCCCTGAGCGAATGCTGCCACGGTTGAGCCACCGGCAAACGCCCAGTTCCACAGATAGCGAGAGCTACGCGCCTTGAAGCGGAACTCAAAGGCAATACCCCGAAAGATCAAGCCAGCGAGCATTAGGAATACACCAATGTACAAGGCTGGTAGCAGAATGCTGTACACCAATGGGAAAGCCCCCAGAAGCCCGGCGCCGCCGAGTACCAACCAGGTTTCGTTGCCGTCCCATACGGGCGCAACAGAGTTCATCATGATGTCGCGGTCTTGCTCTGACGGTGCAAAAGGAAACAGAATTCCCACGCCCAGATCAAAGCCGTCCATCAGCACGTACATGATGACGCCAAAACCGATGATAAACGCCCAAACCAATGCTAGATCAAGCAGTTCCATAATCAGTGTCCTCCCTGTTTGGTCGGCTGTTCATTCGAGTCGTGAAGCTCAAACTTGGTGTGTGCCGCAGACATAGGCCGCTTAGGGCGTTCCGACTGTATATCCGGCTCGTGTTGAGAGCTTTCCATTCCTTCGTACAGCACACGCATTAGGTAATAAACACCAGCGGTGAAGACCAACGAATACACAACCACGTAGCCAATCAGCGTAAACAGCGCCATGCCGCCAGTCAGCGATGGTGTAACAGCTTCTGCCTGAGTCATCATGCCGTACACAAGCCAAGGTGCTCGCCCAACCTCTGTTACGAACCAACCGGTCAGCACCGCGATGAATGGAGCAACACTCATAAAGCGCATGCTCTGCAGGAACCAGCGGGAGCGCCAGTAGCGGTCACCAAAGCGCAAAGCAAGGCCGGTGAGAGCGAACAAAATCATCAGCATTCCTAGCCCAACCATGATTCGGAACGACCAGAACACGATGGCAACCGGCGGTTGCTCTTCTACCGCAACCTCCTTGAGGCCGGGAATTTCTCCATCCCACTCATGGGTCAGGATGAGGCTGGCAAGCCCGGGAATGCCAACTTCATAAAGGTTTCTCTGGTTTTCTTGATCCGGAATGGCAAAAAGTAGCAACGGAACATTCCGGGAGGTTTCCCAGTTCCCTTCCATTGCAGCGACTTTTGTTGGCTGGTGTTCGAGGGTATTAAGCCCGTGGAAATCACCAACCACCAACTGCGTCGGTGCCAGAATAAGCAGCAGCCAAAGACACATAGAAAGCGCCTTGCGGTTTGCTTCCACCTCACGACCTTTCAGGAGGTACCAAGCGCTAACGCCTGCTACAACAAAACCACCGGTAAGGAATGAAGCAATCACCTTGTGAGCAAAGCGGAACTGGAATGACGGGTTGAAGATTGCCTCGCTCCAGGAGGTGACATGGAAAATGCCATCCCTCAATTCGGTGCCTGCCGGAGTTTGCATCCAACTGTTTGCTGAAAGGATCCAGAACGACGATATGAAGGTGCCAGTAGCGACCATAATTGCGGCAAAAAGGTGAACGCCAGGGGGAACTCTATCTCGACCGAATAGAAGTACACCAAGGAAGGCGGCTTCGAGGAAGAAGGCTGTAATAACTTCATAGCTCAACATGGGGCCAAGGAAGTTGGCAGAGGCCTGAGAAAAGTTACTCCAGTTGGTTCCGAACTGGAACGACATAACGATGCCCGAAACCACACCCATCCCGAACACAACCGCAAACACAGTCGTCCAGAATGACGACAGCTTCACCCAAACCGGATTTTTGGTTTTAAAGGCAAGCCCTTCGAGTACGGCGATATAGGAAGCAAGACCGATGGTGAACACCGGAAAAATGGCGTGAAATGACACGACAAAAGCGAACTGGATTCGCGATAGGATGAGAGGATCTAGTTCCATAGGAACCCCCGGTAAAGTTAACGTCACAATAAACGAGCACAGCGCGCCCGCTCAGCTGCTGCCTTAGCTT
>Ga0209075_1000472_pt1 | contig 39164 bp, 38 predicted proteins | sample Stecom2011_FD_187523 | JGI IMG/M metagenome (GOLD analysis project Ga0209075, IMG submission 187523) | Agricultural soil microbial communities from Utah to study Nitrogen management - Steer compost 2011 (SPAdes) (version 2) | ecosystem: Environmental > Terrestrial > Soil > Agricultural land...
GCACGAGATCACGGCGCCCATTGTCTACACCGTGCCTTTGCAGCTGCTGTCGTACCACGTTGCAGTACTTAAGGGCACTGATGTGGACCAGCCCCGAAACCTGGCCAAGAGTGTGACGGTGGAATAAACGGCGAGATTCAGGCTGGCCGCCTGTGGGATGGTAATAAAGTTGGTAACAAGGTAAGAGAGTTGGTAACTTTGTAATAAAGTTGGTAACTCCCGACCGATGTGGCAAAGTCAGGCTATTCTCCTTGGGAGTGATAGGGAATGGCCGACTACAAACTCGACAAGAAAACCCAGAAGTGGATCAAAGAAGGACGCGGGAGGGGCAGAGGTAAGGATTACCATCCCTGGCTGACCGTCAGAGACCTATCCTCCAGGGGGCGCTCGCATCGAGTGATGGGCCACCTGACAGGGCGAACGCATCATTTCTTCTCCGATACAGAGTTGGCGGCGTTCCTGTTACTTGAATGGAATCCCGCTGTCACCGATATACGTGAGCAGTTTCCTCTCCGAATAGAAGATACCCTCTCACTGGCTGAGCAAGCCAATATTCGCCATCCCGAAGCAGGCGGATACCACCAGATCATGTCCAGCGATTTTGTTGTTGACCTTTCCACACCTACCGGGCCACAGAGATTGGCCCTTCAGGTGAAAGTTTCATCCGACCTGAAGGATCCGCGCACAGTCGAAAAACTGGAAATTGAACGCCGGTATTGGAAACTTAAAGGTATCCCCTGGTATCTGATTACCGAGAAGCAGATGCCTTCCACCATAATGGCAAATCTCAATCTGCTTTACTCCGCACGAGTGCAAAGTGACAGCCTGGAGCTCCTATTTCAGAGCTTGCCGATCTATGTCGATGTGTTGGCAGATAACCCTAATACCAGGCTCCCGGAGATTGGCATGTTGATTGACCGTTCTTACTCACTTGAGCCGGGCACATCGCTGGCAAGATTACGGGCGCTGGCAGCTTTGAGAGCATTAACGTTTGATATTTCCATTCCGTGGAACAAGCTGGCATCACGAGACCTGCAGGTAGTGGAGGATATCGGGCTGCTGAGGGCTAGTTATGCTGCGAATCAATGACGTCTTCAAGCTCGGGCAGGAGCGGTATCGCATATTGGCATTGGCGGGCCAACACGCTATCTGGATAAATATTGACTCAGATAAAGCGTGGCCTGAGCTGGTTAAAGCCGCTGAGATCGAGCAATGGATATTGGACGAATTACTTCGCCGGGTAGAAGACCCCTACTCGAAACTTGCTTCGCTAACCGTGGAGCAGGGCAGTAAAGCCCAAGCGATTCGGGATCAGCGGTATGAATTAATAGCCCCTTTGATTGCCGATGAAGAGATTTATTACCGCAATGGCAGGGGCCAGCTAGTCCAGTCTCGTAGTGACGAAACCGGAAAACCCAGAAAATCGCTTTATAAAAACCTCCGTCAGTACTGGCAGCGAGGAGCAGTGCCCAATGCGTTGTTACCTGATTACCGAAAATCCGGAGGAAAGGGCCAGAAAAAAGTCTCCAGGAAGAAACTGGGCCGACCCCGAAAAATCTCGCCGGGTACCGGCGTTACCGTAGATGGCTCCATTGCAAAGATGTTCCGTCTGGTACTTGATCGCTACTATGTGAACGACAAGGGCCATAGCCTGCCATACGCCCATCGACGATTCATCGACATGTTCGAGGCTGCCTATCCCGATGTACGGCCGGAAGATTATCCAACACTTGATCAAATCAGATATTTTTACCGCAGAGAGTATGAGAACGCCGACCGGATTCGCTTAAGAGCAAACAGAATCTCTTACCAAAAAGATATACGACCGTTAATAGGGACCGCCACAACAGGAGTGCTGGGCCCAGGCTCAAGGTATGAAATTGATGCAACGATTGCTGATGTTTACCTGCTATCGGCAGATCGGCAACGGATCATTGGTCGTCCGACTCTGTATGTAGTGGTTGATGTCTTTAGTCGCATGGTGGCGGGCTTTTACATCGGGTTGGAAAATCCCTCCTATGCCACAGCAATGAGTGCTCTGACTACGGCCATGTCAGACAAGACTGAACTTTGCGCCCGTTATAATATGGGGATTACCCAAGAGCAGTGGCCAACCGTTGGGATCCCAGATGCTATCCTTGCAGACCGTGGGGAATTGCTGGGGCATCAGATTGAATCGCTGGAGAAAGCGTTTGGCGTGCGTATTGAAGTTACACCGCCATATCGGGGAGATGCGAAAGGGATAGTTGAGCGTTGTTTCCGAACCCTGCAAGCTGAATTCAAGCCGTTTACGCCGGGTGTCGTGACAGGGACAAAAGTCAGAAAGCAGGGCGGAAAGGACTATAGGCTTGATGCAACACTAGCTCTGGACGATTTCACTCAAATCATGCTCGCCTCGATTCTTCACCGGAACCAATATGCCGTGCTGTCGAAGTACGACCGCGATCCGGACATGCCTAACAATATGGCGTTAACCCCGCTCAACATCTGGAATTGGGGCATACAGAATAGAACCGGTCGCTTGAAGAACGTATCGGAACAAGCCCTGCGGATTGCTTTGTTGCCACGCCAAAAAGTCCATCTTTCTGATTTGGGGATCAGCTGTTTTGGTGCTTACTACACGTCTAAGGAGTTATTAGCATCTGGATGGCTGCACCGGAACGGAGACCGCAGAGTCACCGGCCTTCAGGCAGCTTATGATCCTGCAGTGGCTGATTATATTTATCTGTTCCCGGAAAAAGACGGTTCTGAATACTGGGTGTGTTCTCTGACCGATCGTTCGCGCCAGTTTCGCGGCAAGTCTATGTGGGAGTTATGGGCCAGTCAGGAGGAGCAACGAAAAGCCACGAGCGCCGCCAAAGTGGCTGAGACAACCAGCAAACGGGACCTGGAAAATCTGGTCAGCAACACTATCAAAAACGCGGAGCGTTCGCGCCCGGCCATCAATAAACAGCAATCCAAAGCCGAAACAGTCAGAGGCATACGTGATAATCGCAAGCAGGAGCGGGATGCGCAAAGAACTGAACAAATGAAGGCCCGGCAACCCGACACTAGTAAACCGAAATCTGATGTAACCTACCTACATGGAAAGCCCGACGATGGCGCCTTCCCGGATTTCCTGGATGAGCTGTTTGGAGACGATGAATGACTTTACCTTCAGGAATGGTAACTGCCGTTTATCAAGACACGGGAATACCATCGTATCAGGGGAACCCACTGATTGAGGCGTTACCGCCGATTCCTGAGCGAAAACAGCTCATAGCCGGGCTAAGTGAGACCATGGCGCTCCGACCGAGGGAAATATACCTGGACGGTCAGACACGGATTCATATCATCTCCCAGCTACTGGACGGTTTTTTTCAGCCACTGGCACGCCATATCGAGCTTGAGTCAAAAGTCTCGATTATGCTGCGCCAGGGATATGTGGGTCGAAACATTGCTACTGGTGATCTGTCGGCCCACTTACAGAACGGCTATGAGCGCATCAAGAGTGGAGACTTGAAGGCCTTCCGGTTTGACCATGTTGAGTCGACTGCGAAAAGCCTAGCGTTTATCGGGTGCTCAGGTTCTGGCAAAACCAGCTCTCTGAACCGCATTCTGGCAACGTACCCCCAGATGATTCATCACCCGGAACATAATTTCACGCAGATTGTCTTCCTGAAAATCGATTGCCCCCACGATGGCGCCCTCAAGAGCCTATGTCATAATTTTTTCCGGGAAATCGATTCCATCCTTGGGACAGATTATGTCCGGCGCTATGGTGAAAAACGCCACGGCGTAGAAACAATGATTGCGTTAATGTCGCAGCTGGCAAACACCTACGCGATTGGTTTACTGGTCATTGATGAAATTCAGCATTTGAATGTTCGTGCCTCAGGCGGTGCGGAGAAAATGCTGAACTTCTTCGTAACTTTGGTAAATGAGATCTCCGTACCGGTGGTAATGGTCGGAACACCGAAGGCCCGACCAGTCTTTGAAACAGACCTGAGGTCCGCACGGCGTGGGGCCGGGTTTGGGTCAATATTGTGGGAACCCCTGCGTCAACCTGCGGCTGAAGAAAATATAGATCGAACCGAATGGGGTGCGTTCACGAGAAAGCTTTGGAAGTACCAGTGGCTCACTAAAGCCAGTGACACCATTTCGGATGATTTAAGGGATCTTTGGTTCGATCTGTCTCAGGGCATCATGGATGTCGTCATCAAGTTGTTCGTGTTGTCCCAGATCCGGGCGGTTGTAACAGGCACGGAACGAATTACGCCTAATATCATGAAAAAGGTTTATCACGACGAACTGAAGCCGATACATCCAATGATGGAAGCTTTGCGTTCCGGAGACCCGAGCAAAATAGCCCAATACTCAGACCTCACGATCCCTGATGTGGATAAGAAGATTCTGGAGCTCAGTACCCTCCTGGAATCGAGCAAAGACCAGATCCGGAAATCCGTTCAGTACAAAGGCAACGATCGGGCAGTTCGACTGCACAACCTGATGGTTGATATGGGTTGTGAATCAGACCTTTTGGAACCGTTAATTCAAAGAGCATTCGAGGAGCACTCTGACTTACAGCTAAAAGACCTGTTGCCGATCATTCTTGACTGGTACCAGTCTTCCGAGAAGACGCTACCGGTAACGGAAAAGCAAAAAATCAAATCGATCAAAGTGAAAGATTGGCACACCCTTGAGTCAGACGATTTGCGCTTTATGCACTCCCAGGCGGCAAACGAAGACGAAATGCTGGATGCCGCGCGTCAATTGGGTCTGGTTTTTAACAGCGACCAGTGGCTGGGTTCTGGTAACCAGGTATAGCGACCATGCTGAACTTCCCGGTTCCGTACCCTGAAGAACTGATATATAGCACAGTCGCCAGGGCCGGCATTCGGGAGGGGGTTATTAGCCCTAAGGATTTGCTGGATGACGTGTATGGTAACCGCAACGTCATTGCAACGCTGGATTTGCCTAATCAACTATCGAGGATTTCTCGGTGGTTGCCCTCTGATTATAGTGTTGAAGTGATTGCCTACCGCCACACTCTATTTCCCTTGTATGCCCCATTTATCCCGGAAGAACGTCGCAAACGGTGCCTGGTATGGATGGCTGGAGAATCCCGGGGTGCAGTGCACCTGGCGATTGGTATCGCCGCATCGCTTGTGAAGGTGCCTAGCCATGTTCGATATTGTCCCGGGTGCCTGAAAAAGCAACAACGTACCTTTGGAGAGTATTTTTGGAAGCGGGAGTGGCAGATAGCTGGAGTAGACTGTTGTGACCAGCACGGCGACCTCATAAACACAGCCATTACACGCCCCTTAGTGGAGCAACACCACTATCATGATGCCTCGCCAGCTACTTGCCCGCTATTCCCTCAAAAAAGAGCTTGTCACGAATCAGAGATGGTTTTGACTCAGGTTAGGCAGCTATTGGAAGAACGACCGGATACCTCACCGAGTTATGAACAGTGGTCTTCCTATTACCACCGGTTGGCCCAACAATCTGGTTTTATTCGCGGCCAGGCTCACATTGACCATGCTGCGATTGCCGAGTCTGTTTCAGACCACTGGCCTACAAGCTTTTTGCGGCGATACGGTTTGGGGATAGATCAGAACTCAGATTATTGCTGGCTACGAGCGATTTTCCGGAAGCATCGGAAATCCTTCAGCTACCTCCAGCACATTGTTGCTCACCACGCGTTGTTGCCTGAAGGGTGGTCCATTACCGATGTTATTGACAGTGTCAGAGAGTTGCCCATGCCCTTGTCAACAGAGTCAACAGAGTCAACAGAGTCAACAGGAGAGGCGCAGACTGGCATTAAACACGGTGGTTTAACGCCAGATCAGCACTACTGGATGCAAATGCTGGCAGACCAGCCACCGAAAAAAGCCCGTGCGGCCGCCCCGGCGCTTTACGCCCGGTTGTATCGGTACGATCGATTGTGGCTGACGCAGGTAAATCTAGCCCAATCACGCCTCCAGATTCTTAAAAGAAAACCGATAGTTGATTGGCGGCAGAGGGACCGGCATTATTTAACCAAACTGCAGGAAATTCTCAGGTTTTTGCGTTCGGATCCACGCGGACCCCGGCATTCACAAACGTATTTGCTGAAACAACTGGGTAAGCTATCCACGCTGGAAAAGATACTCGACCGGGTGCCGCGAACCCGGAGACTGCTGGCACGCTATACCGAAAGCGTTCCCGAATATCAGGTACGGCGGCTGAGAAATGCTTGGTGGGAATTAAAGCAGGAGTTCCAGTACCCACCACGTTGGCGTTTAATTCGTATCGCCGGGCTAAGTGAAACACGGCTTACCGACCAAGCACGGGATTACTTGCATGGCCTCGAGGAAAACGAAGAAGACACCAACGATCAAGGGAATCAAGGACAACAGCCAGGTTAAAGAAATCGGCTCAATGGTTCGTGATCTGCGAACTCCAAACTGGTACATCGAGGTGAAGCTGGATCCGGCCCAAGAAAAGGAAAAGTTTGGCATATCGCAGCTGGGTCTGATGCCGAGGCGACGCGTGTTAAATGTGACAAAGGCCGGAGCTTCCAAAGTTGCCGGCTATGAAAAGGACTTAAAGATAAACACTACCAGCACCTGGTCGCCTTGCCGGATAGCCGACTGTCCAATAGTAAACATTCGCAGTCAGGGAGATCGGCAGCAATGGTGTTTTAGCTTTAAAGCTGGCGATACACAGTTTTTCTTGCCGCAAATAGAACTGGCCCGGGCTCTTTTTTTCCATTCTGCCTACCTGACCCGCTTGGCAATGAATCCGAATGGACTAGATGAGGAGTTCGACGTTCAGATGGGTGAGAACCCGAATAGGGCAGAGATCCATATCTTGCCAAGTAGTTCTCTACCCAGGGTAGTGCGAGGTAACCCCAGCCAACGAAGAATGCTGGCGTGGCTTCTGTTGGATCAAGAGGTTCGGAGCTCATATCAAAGTATTGCCCAATATCAACTGACGGATGGCGAAGTTAGAAATAGTCGCCGGTATTGGCTGTTCTGTTTCGACCCCCCGCCCTTAGAAAATGTAAAAATGAAGGTGCGAGGTCAGTACGTCAAAGAATCAGAGCTTTTCTTCGTTTATGAAATCCACAGCCTTACAAACTTGAGCAGCCAGACCCCGAAAGAGATTGAGTTCTTCGATCCGAAATTTACTGACCAAAAAGCAGGGAAAAAAGGGGAGTCTACAGAAAAAGGGGGAACAGATGGCCCACCGGAGATTGATGATGACGAACTGCCAACTACGGATACAGATGAGTATGTTCTGGAGGTTCCAGAAGTAGAACTGGAGTTCTCCGAACCCGCTTATACTACCCGCAAGCCTTCGGATGGCAGACGTCGGTCTGGTGCCAGGAAGGGAAAATCAGAGGAAGGCGTTGATGATCCGGCCAATGGTCAAATAGATGTCAGTACCGACGAGCCAACTGTTCGGGGAGAGATACCAGCCGGTGTTCCTGATGGCATTGATGACCAGAGTGACGATTCACATCTATTCACCCACAAATTTGAAGCATTTATTGCCATGAGCGACCTATTGGAAATCAAAGGTTGCCGAATCGTGGCTGAAGAAATGATCCCACTACCGGCGTTGAAAGGTCACTCGAAATATCGACTGCCAGATGGCAACCCAAGATACTTGCTTTACCGTGTGTTCAGATATCAAAACCAGAACTATGCATTGGTGGAGGTTGATACCGTAGACTCTGAAGCAAGACTCTCGACACTGCTTCTGAAGCAACCATCTGAAAAATACGATTGGCACTCAAAGCTTTCGACTTTAGGCTGGTCGTTGGTGAAGGCTTCCTTACGCTGGCCTACCAATGAGAAGCTAAAAAAGGACTTTCCTGCTGGGTTTCGTCGAATTTCCCATCAACAAAACATCACATCAAGCCTGGGCCCAACAGACAAGGCTACATTGAGTCATTGGATGGGCCGGGTCTATGCGTTACTTGCTGAATTACATACTGCCCGGTTTCCCTAAGTGCATCAGCCCAATTCCGACTTTTTGTTGGCTCTGTATGTGATAGATCATTAGGACCGCGCAGCAGTTGTGCTACAAACTATGTCATTCTCGGCTTACTACTGCGTCGGTAGCTCCAGCCGAACTTGACGATACGTTTAATAACGACGCTCCATTCTTCGTTGGAGATATACTTCTCAACTGCTTTCCTCCCAGTACGCCTGGGTACCTGAAACTTGGTCCCAACATTAAAGACCTGTCCCATGAATCCTAAAAACGGGAAAGCGATGACCCTGGAAACGTGTGTCTTGGGAACCAGGGGATCGAAATTCTAGCTGGGGTGGTCCTTAACTGTAGCCCCCTGCCCCCCCTTCAATTGTCTTTGCGATTTGAGCTACCCACTGGCGCCCCTCGAAAGAATCGAATAAATCTAGAGGCTTTCGCCGTCAAGTGCCGGCACTTCTGAGTTCAACCACGTGTCAGAGAGCTCATATGAACTCCAGGCTATTCGGACTGCCGAAAGCGTTCTAAGACTGTCGAGCAACGCTTCTGATTTCCGGCTGCTCAGCAGGGGGAAGCACAGTCTTCCTCAAGACCTTTGTGATTGGTGCCAAGGGCATTCGCAAACAGTTCCGGACAGTGAAAGTGGGCCAGGGCTTGCTTGAGCGTCTTGCCAGGTATGCCGCCTCGCACTGAAGTAATTAGGCGTGCAGGATTCTGGAATATTTCCGGATCGAGCTCCAGCTGAACTGCGATAACCTGCATGGGGTTTGTCATGACCATCCTCGATGACTGATGGGGTTCCGTGTTTTGGGGTTGGACCCTTTGCATCTGGCTTCGGCTCCTTCGGTATCTTTATACCATTTCACGCCTGCATCTTCGTATTTTGTACCCACGAAACTTTAACTCCCATTTCAATCGACAATTCCATGAGTACAATCACAGCAACTGGAGAAACACTGATGAATGATGAGCAAGTGCCGATTGACCAACTCAAAAAACTCGCCTTTGCAGAGGTGGTAGAGATGTTCGAAGGCGATCGAGAGGAGGCGAATAGATGGCTCTTTTCAAGGTTCAACTTTCTTCAAATCATAGAAACAAAAAGGCCCCCTATGCGGGGGCAAAAGAGAGGTAAAGAACAATTCCCCCGTTAACCTCTCATAACGCTTTGCTGAGTTCATTCTCTATTTCGGGAACCGCTTCGAACAGGTCCGCGACCAGGCCGTAATCAGCCACCTGGAAGATCGGGGCTTCTTCGTCCTTGTTGATCGCAACGATCACCTTGGAGTCAGACATGCCGGCCAGGTGCTGGATGGCACCGGAAATACCCACGGCAATGTACAGCTGGGGAGCAACAATCTTACCGGTCTGGCCAACCTGCATGTCGTTCGGTACGAAACCGGCGTCAACAGCAGCACGGGATGCGCCAACAGCAGCACCCATCAGATCAGCTACCTGCTCCAGCATCTTGAAGTTGTCGCCGTTCTGCATGCCGCGACCACCGGAAACAACGATACCGGCGCTTGCCAGATCCGGGCGGTCAGACTTGGCCAGCTCTTCGTTTACGAACTGGGACAGGCCGGCGTCTTTTACTACGTCTAGCTGTTCGACAGCAGCGGAGCCACCTTCACCGGCAACCGGGTCGAAAGCGGTCGGACGAACAGTAACCACCTTGATGCTGTCACTGGATTTAACAGTGGCAATGGCGTTACCTGCGTAGATCGGGCGAACGAAGGTGTCTTCGGACTCCACACGCATGATGTCGGAAACCTGGGCAACGTCCAGCAGTGCGGCAACCCGTGGCATGAAATCTTTGCCCACGGTGCCAGCGGCGGCCAGAATGTGGCTGTAGCCCTTGCCCACTTCGGCGACCAGCTCACCCAGGTTCTCGCCCAGGAAGTGACCATAAGCAGCGTTGTCGGCAACCAGAACCTTGTTCACGCCCTCGGCCTTGGCAGCAGCTTCGGCAACGGCACCACAGTTCTCGCCGGCAACCAGTACGTCGATGTCACCGCCAATGGCCTTGGCAGCCGCTACAACATTCAGGGTAGCCTGCTTCAGGCTGCTGTTGTCGTGTTCAGCAATTACCAGGATGCTCATTTAGATCACCTTCGCTTCGTTCTTCAGTTTATCGACCAGCTCAGCTACGTCAGCCACCTTGACACCCGCCTGGCGCGCGGCCGGGGCTTCGACTTTCAGGGTGGACAGGCGCGGTGCAACATCAACACCCAGGTCAGCCGGGCTCATGTTGTCCAGCGGCTTCTTCTTGGCCTTCATGATGTTCGGCAGAGACGCGTAACGCGGCTCGTTCAGACGCAGGTCAGTGGTGACAACCGCCGGCAGGTTCAGGGAAACGGTCATCAGACCACCGTCTACCTCGCGGGTTACGTTGACCTTGTCGCCCTCAACAACCACTTCGGAAGCGAAGGTGCCCTGACCCATACCGGTCAGCGCGGCCAGCATCTGGCCAGTCTGGTTGTTGTCGGAATCGATGGACTGCTTGCCGAGAATGACCAGCGTCGGCTCTTCCTTCTCAACAACAGCCTTCAGCAGCTTGGCCGCTTCGAGAGACTGGACTTCTTCGTCGGTCTCGACGTGGATACCACGGTCAGCACCCAGGGCCAGAGCGGTACGGATTTGCTCCTGCGCAGCCTTCGGGCCGATGGAAACCACCACGATTTCACTGGCAACACCCTTTTCTTTCAGACGAACCGCTTCTTCAACAGCGATTTCGCAGAACGGGTTCATTGCCATCTTGACGTTGGCGAGGTCAACACCGGTGTTGTCCGGCTTGACGCGCACCTTCACGTTGTAGTCGATAACTCGTTTTACAGCGACGAGGACTTTCATTTCTCACCCGTTTTACTTCGTTCAAACACTTTCAATCAGAGTGGCAATACCCTGACCCACACCGACACACATGGTGCACAGTGCATAACGTCCGCCGATGCGCTGCAGCTGGTGAGCGGAAGTCATCAGCAGGCGAGCGCCCGACATGCCTAACGGATGGCCGAGTGCAATGGCGCCGCCGTTCGGGTTCACCCGGGGATCGTCGTCGGCGATCCCTAGCTCACGCAGAACCGCCAGGCCCTGGGCGGCAAAGGCTTCATTCAGCTCGATCACGTCGATGTCGGCGATGCTGATGTGCTGTTTCTCCAACAGTTTTTGTACTGCCGGCACCGGCCCAATGCCCATAATGCGAGGATCCACACCGGAAGTGGCCATGCCGAGGATCCTCGCCATGGGCTTGAGTCCGTGTTGCTTCACAGCTGCCTCACTTGCGACCAGCATCGCCGCGGCGCCGTCGTTGACACCGGAGGCGTTGCCGGCGGTCACAGTGCCGTTTTCTCGAAATGGCGTGGGCAGGGAAGCGAGCTTCTCCAGCGTGGTGTTGCGGGGATGCTCATCGGTATCAAAGACCAGCGGATCTTGCTTCCGACGCGGAATGGACACCGGTACAATTTCTTGGGCGAACAGGCCTTCTCGCTGCGCTCGGGCAGCCTTCTGCTGGGAGCGGAAGGCGAACAGATCCTGGTCTTCTCGGGATATGTGGAATTGTTCAGCGACGTTTTCGGCCGTTTCCGGCATGGAATCGATGCCGTACTGCTTTTTCATCAAGGGGTTTACGAAGCGCCAACCGATGGTTGTGTCTTCGATTATTTGATCCCGAGAGAAGGTTGAGTCCGCCTTGCCCAGGACATAGGGAGCTCGAGACATAGATTCCACGCCGCCCGCTAAAACCAGGTCCAACTCACGAGCGCGGACGGCGCGGAAAGCAGTGCCCACGGTATCCATGCCGGACCCACACAACCGGTTGAGGGTGGTACCGGGTACGGAAGTGGGCAAACCAGCGAGCAACGCGGCCATACGGGCCACGTTGCGGTTGTCTTCACCGGCCTGGTTGGCACAGCCCATCATTACCTCGTCGATGGCCGCAGGGTCCAGCTCCGGAGCCTGCTCGAGCACAGTTTTAAAGATATGAGCTGCTAGGTCATCCGGGCGAACGCTGGCGAGAGCACCGCCGAAACGTCCAATGGCTGAACGACGAGGGTGACAAAGAAAAACATTCATGACTTCAATGCCTCATTTAAGTCTGAAACCATCTAGGCAGACACTTCAAAAAAACAGGTTTTAAAATTACCAAGAGACGAAGTAATGTCGCAATTAGATAATTTATATATGTTCTATGCCAAAAACGTATACGACATTAAGAAAGATAGAATTAACCATTTAATAAGGATCAAATAACAATTTACCGCTACATCGACCAGTTTTGACGTGTTGTGCAATCTGGTCAAAAACCACCTCGATCAGTTTCCTAGTAGCAATGGAAAGGGGAAGATTGCCCGGAGTTGCGACTGCCAAACATCGATACAATTCCGGATTAGCGATGGGGATAGCGATGACTTCACCGCGTTCCACCATGTCATTAACAGTTGCCGAGGACAAAACGCTATAACCGAGTTGCTGTTTGATCATTTCGCTTAGCAGTGGCCACGCACTGACTTCAAAAGCTAAGTTTATTTTTTTTTCTAGCTTCTTCGCTTCCCACTCCAATTTTGCGCGTAGTCCATGCTTTTCCTCCGGCAAAATAAGCGGTAAATCTAAAACTTCATCAAGATCTACTGAGTCTCGTGTGGACATCTCTGTGCCAGGTGACGTAACTAAAAAAAATTGCTCGTTAATTAGGGGAAAGTATCGCAACTGATTGTTCTTCTTTTGATTATAGGTTATTGCTAAATCCAGCTTTTGCTGGGAGACCATTTGCTGGAGAGTACCGCTCATGGCAGACCTTACTGAAAGGGTCACCCGCGGATAGCGTTCACGGAACTCTTTTATGATTCCGGTCGCTATTTCATTGGACACTGTTGGCAGTAAGCCAAGATTGATTTGACCAGTAACACTCCCGGAGACTGCGGCAACGTCGGATTGGAGTTGCTCAGCCTCCTGCAGAAGAGCCTTGGCCCGCTCGTATAAGACCTCCCCAGCCGTGGTCAACAAAACCCCGCGTCCATGACGCACAAACAACTCAGTATCAAGACCCTCTTCCAATAATCGAATCTGGCGACTTAAGGCAGGTTGGGTGATAAATAATGACTCCGAAGCTCGGCTGAAGCTCCCCCTGTCGGCAATAGTAATAAATGTATTTAATTGCCGAAGATCTAGTTTTAGGTTTGACGTCATGCTGCCTCTTAATTATTTATCGCATTAAAATGGTGACAAATATATGTTTTACGAAATAAGATATTGAGTGTTAGCTACCTACGATGTTCAAAAATGACAGAGACGCATCGACGCTTGGACAGTTTTTAGAACTTATTTGACCCAATTTTGATATGGCCTGTAGTTGCCCCCGTTAAACCGGACACCACCTCATTCATTTGATGCCAGTTCTGCCCGGTACTTCCATGGCGATTTCATTTTCAATACTTGTGCGGGTGGCTGTTGTTATAGTCCTTGACCCATTCAGGCAACCTGGCCATCATAGGGTTACATTAGGAAGATCGTTCAGATACACATAGTTCCGCCCAAACGTCTTCACGAAGGCTTCAGCCATGCCGTTGCTCCGAGAGCTTCTGACCGGTGTGGCAGTACACACCACAAAGCCCAAAGAGAATGCGAAGACTCGCGTTTCTTTGGCAATGTAGCAACTGCTATTATCCGTCAGCCATTCGAGTAGGTGCGGAACACGCTTTGACTGGCCGAAGCAATATTCGATCTTTTCCAGCAATAAGTCTTGAACCATCTCTGCAATGATGCCGCCAGTGGTTGCCACATAAGGCATCAGCTCGTGATCACAGCAGTCCAGGCTGACGGCAACCCGCACAACTTCCCTGTTCAAGCAGCGGATTTCAAAGCCATCTGAGCACCGGCGAAGGTTCGGCTTCAACGTAATGAATTGGTCACTGTGATAGCGCTCCTGTAGTGGGCCCGTGTACTGGGGCAACAGCAGCCCATCCAGCTTCATCAACCTGTACCACGCGCTTGTGGCTTACTCGCTCATCGTTGGGTGTCAGCAACCGATTCAGGCGTGCAGTGATCCTCCGATATCCATTGGCAGCACAGGCATCGCACAGCTCTCGGGTAACCGGCAAATGCCTGTCATCGTTTATCTCGGGCCTCAGCCTTTCTCGTGCCTAGGGAGGCGATCCTAACGATTGGAGTGCGATACCTTCAGCACTTCTGCAACCCGTTTCAGAGGATATTGTCCGGTGGCAGCAAAGGCATGTGCGAGATCAACTTTTTGACTAAGCAACCTCCAGGGCTTACCGGAGTATTTCAGCTTCCATCTTCTTGCGGCCCAACATCCGCTCCTACTCCCGGAACTTCTTGTTTAGGGCTTTCACCTCGGATGCGCTTACTACCTGATCACCGGATTCAATCGCTGACATGCCACCATCTCGCATTAGCTTCTTCCAACGAAACACCAGACTTTCTGATATGCCATGCCGGCGGGCTACAAGCGACACCGACATGCTTGGTTGCTCAAATTCTGCAACCATGAGCGTTTTCTCTTGCGCAGGAAACCGGCGACGACCTTGCACTCCGGTTATGACTTAGATTCCCTCCACTTTGGACACTCCTTTGCACTAGGTCTATGCCTAGGCCTTTGCTTCTAAAAAGGTGACCGCTTTAGATGGAGGCTACTACTTGGCCAGAGGTGAACGTGTTACATATCAAGACATATAAAACACCGATAGCAATACCAACATGTATTGATAACTTGCTTTTATTTTTAAGCTCCAAATCAAAAATAAGTCAAAGTCACTAGTGGCTCATATTTTTTAACATGAAGTATTTCATAATATTTTACATCGAAATATTAGATACTTTTTCGGCGTGCTTCGATATGTTCAGAGTCTTTTTGCTCCTTTAGCAAGGCGGGTAAACGAGCACGACCAGATTCACGATAAGCTAAAAGCGATGCGGAGCCATCGGTTTTTGAAATTTAATTATGTTAATCGTTTTTAATCTATTGACTCCGCAAATCAAGATTTTTGCCGGCCAACTGATTGCTATATCCTGCATGATCTACCCATGCACCTGGTGCCCCACGACGCATCGCTTCACGCATTTCCGATGACATTGGGACTTTTTTCAGTGTGAAAGGGTCCACAGCGACGCCGATCATTTCTGCCCTTGCTACGATTTCTTTTCCGCCAGCTATTCTCATAGATACGTTGATGGTAAAAGAGGTGTTTCCGATATCGCTGACATGCGTTGATAGTTCAAGGACTTGTCGAAACTGTGCCGGCGCCCTCCATTCTATGGTCAGCTTGACTACTTGATAGTCAAATTCTTCCGGAGTTAGCCCTTGCTCAAAAGTTAACGCTCGGAAGAACTCAGTTACGGCGAGATCGACGTAATCACCATATCGAGCGTTGAACACAACCTTTTGTGCATCACACTCGTTGTAACGAACCCTTAAGTAATAGCGAAATTGTTTGCTCATAATTCCCATGCCCTTTTAGAAAAGGAATCAAGCTGCAATTAATTAAATTAGTTTAAACTTTGCATCCCAAAAACCAAAGAAGTTTGGCGCTTGTAGTAAGCGTTTTTGTGATTATAGCAGGTCAACCTCCTTTGATATTTTTTTAACCTGTTTTTTTTAACTGTTATTTTAATAACTGAAAGAAGTTCTTAGCTGCAAGGACTTGACGTCAAATATTCTATAATTGAAATAACCAACATACATCTATCACAGTTATCCTGAAAGAGGCGCGTTCATTTTTATTTTCTTTAAAAAATAACAATTAGGACTAGGAGTCACGTGTAACTTCCTGGTTCAGCGCATGGTTTATCATAGATATTCTCACATACCGTAAACGGAAAATGGCTTATTTGATTTAGGTCTGGGTTGTTTTATTGGTACCTATCACTGTCCCTAATAGCAGTACGTTAACGCTAGCCTTCGCACTAAAGTGAGGAGTGACATTTCAGCTAATCAGTGGAGTTTTCATTACAGAAATCGGTGTGCCCTTTATTCTTATATTTTATCTCAAAGAAAAATCGAGTGCGGCCATAAATTCTCGCGCTCAATAAATTCGGCCTCAATTGGGGGCGTTTTGTTGCTGTATTTTGCTATTCTAATTTTTTGGTCGAAGACTTCTTATTCTTCGGAGCTTCATTGTTAGGGGGGGCATGATTAAATTGAGCGATGTTAACAGGACAAGCGAGACCATCGACGAGCCGTTGACGATCTCGTTCCAGTGCAGCCTGCAACTCCTTAACCTGTTGAGATAATGCGTCCAGTTTAGATGCAGTTTCGGTCATCGCTTCGGAACTTTCCGCGTAACGTGGCCAAGCTCCAACACGTTGACCACCGTTGGCGACAAAGCCGCGCTCGAGTAGCTCACAAATGGTACCGATGACCTCTTCTTCGGGAAGACGTACAAATTTGATCCAATAGTGGACATAGTTACACATGCCAAACAATGATAGTACCATTATTCGAGATGGCATGGCTTTAAACAATCCTTGCGCTTGTCCTTCTTGGACGACTACTTCGAATTCTTTCTCAAAAGCACGCTTACGTTTTAAAGTTGATTCGTAATTTTCGGGGGACAAGGCATTTTGCTGATAGTGAATCAAGGACCACATATCGGCGTCTTCAATCATGAGGCGAACATATCGGTAGACCATGCGTCTGAGCCTCTCGTCTGGGGAGAAAGGTTCAGATGCAATAGGTAACACTTCGACTTCGGCTTTTGTGAGCATCCGATCATAGATCGCAACGAGTATGTCCTCCTTGGTACGGACATAATGAAAAAGCGCTGCTTTCTGAATACCAAGCCGATCACTAAGTTCATCGAGTGAGGCACCGTGATAACCTTTCAACGAGAAAAGCTCAGCTGAGGCGCTGAGTATCTGCTCCCAGCGCTCAGCACGTCGGAGACGCCGCCTTGGCCTGGGTTTCGGCTGGCCTGGAACATCGGCGTTTGTGGTCATAATGTTGTTTCCAACTTTCCGAAGGCCCCATTATGGGGCCATTTTGTCGTGGAGGCATAGCTGCAATTGAGATGGCTGCCGTTAAAATGACAGCAACCATAGCTGCTCGTTTTCGCCATAAAAGTGCTCAAGAACTTAACGGGCAAGGTAACGGGCTGGGCGCCGTTCCGCCCAAGCTTTCTCACCTTCCTTAGAATCTTCTGTAAGATGGATCAATTTATTAAGTTCACGATAGATACGCAAGCCGTCATTTATTGATAACTCTCGACCTCGTAGTACAATCTCCTTAGTCATGCGCACTGCAAGCGGGCCATTAGAACATATTTCGTCGGCCAACTTGTCTGCTGCAGCCTGAAGATCGTCAACTGGCACCACTCGGTTGACGATGCCAAGTCTATAAGCCTCTTCAGCGTCGTAACGACGTCCAGTCATCAATAACTCCATGACTGCCCCCAGCGGCGCCAGACGTGGCATGACCAGCGCTCCAAACCCGTGGAGCACGCTCCATTTTACTTCCGGAGATGCAAATACTGCGTTGTCAGCGGCAATGCGGATATCGCAGCTAAGAGCCAGCTCTAGGCCGCCAGCTAAACAAAAACCATGTACGGCAGCAATCACCGGTTTGGACACCTGCAATCCCATGTCGAATCGTTCGGGACGAAAAGGCTTCCACTCGAACGGTCCGTTGGTAAGCGAGCCGTGCAAGAGTTCAAGGTCAGCGCCAGCAGAGAAAGCGCGCTCTCCAGCGCCACGTACAATGATCACCCAGATATCATCATCAGCGTCATATTCCTGCAGGCCGGCTGATATCTCCTGATACATCTTACGAGGCATCGCATTAAGCTTTTCCGGGCGGTTGAGTGTAAGGTACCCAATGCGATTGCGGCGTTCCATTGTAATAAAGGTCTTAGCAGACATAGTGTAATACTCTCCTAATTAATGATGATATCGAAAAAAAGCTTCGTGACTGAAAGGGAACGACAAGTGGTTCCCGTTCTAGACAATCATTGCGACTTTTCAATATTTCTCCGATCGAGGTGTGAGACTATTCGTCTACGCGGATGCTTTTATACCCAGCAGCCTCCCTTTTGACGGAACCGAGTGATGCCAGCTATGAAGCGGAGAGAGGTTCCGTTGAACTGATATTTTTAAGCCGGACATCACCTAACGGAACCGTAGCTCACGCAAACTTCCAACTGGCCGAGTCACTAACTTACCATACGGTAGTTAGGCATGCAAGCGCGCGATGGGAAATTCTATAGGGAATGCGGAGGCACTAGGATCCACCCCTCCCCAGGGGTCTAGGCGTCTTACTTGTTAAATAACAAACGATCAATCGGTAAGTAAGGGGTGTGTCTGTAGGCCGATTGCCATACCAAAGAGGCCCGCACAACATCCCGGGTGAAGTAGGATTACTGGGCTCTTGTCTCGGCCGTGAGTCGATTTCCGGTCGGCTAGTAATGCACCCAATTCATGATCAATAGAGAAGGTATTAGGAACTCTGTTTGCCTTGATCATCTGCTGGGCCTGAAGAGCATCGTCAGCAATTACGAGAGGCCGCAAGTTGCTGCCTCGCAGCCAAGGCCGAAGCATGTCGACGGAAGATAGGAATGCGTGAGGCTTCAGCCAATCGGTATCTAAAAAAGGTTTTACTCCGAATGATTCGGAGATGGCTGAAATGACAATATCTCCTTGAGAAACCGCACTTCTTGGATCCATACATATTTCAGTCTTGATTCCCAGGCTTTCGGCATGCTCGACTAACGCCATTGCAGAGTGTTGGGATCGGGAATAACAAAAAATTCGAGTGATTGGATACATCTGTGCCAGCGCATTAAGATGAAGTTTCGCCTGTAAACCCACGCCGATAAATGAAATGGTTTGAGCGTTAATCGGTGCAAAATGCTGAGCTGTAATAATTGTCATCACTACAGGCAAAACGCTACTCATTGTATTGCCGTGAATCATTAACAGTGGCGTTGCATCGCTGGAACGGAATAGGACTTGAGATGAGCGGTAGGTCGAACGTTGACCTTTGACAGGTTCGCGATCTAATCCGACGAGATTGTGAAAGAAGGTTAGGTCTCGATTACCCCAAATACCATGGGTTCCAATCGCATAGGCCCCGGTTTTCGCAATTAGCATGTGTTTTGGCTCGACCACCATCTCCCCTTTAGCATGAGCGGCTAGCGCGAGAGAAACTGGTTCGACCAGATCACTTGCGTGAATTCCAGCTCTTGCAATAGCCTTATCGTCTATTACGTGCATGTTTTCTCCTCCGTTTGAGCTTACCTTTCCTGACACAAGAAAATCAGATTGGCGGCAAGCCCTAATTCATGTACTTGTCGTAGATGCGGTAAAGCCGAACAGCGGTTCCGAGTAGGGTCGGTTGTCTTTGCCAGGCAGGAATCCGTGGCAGGGGCATCTGGAACACCGTCTCGGCATCACTACCTCCCAAAATACGCCTTGCGATCTTATGTCCTAGATACGACGACATGGTAATGCCAGTTCCACAACAACCGACCAACCAATGGATGCTGTCACTGCTCCCTGTATGTGGAATGAGGTCTGAAGTAATAGCAAATCGGCCTGACCAGAAGAACTCCGGTGACACACCTTGGGTCGCCGGGATCAGCTTTGCAAAGTCTGCCACGATTCGTCGCGCTTTGTTTGCAGCATTGCCTTCATAAAAGCCGGCCCGCGCGCTGTAAATCAAACGGGTGCCGCATGGCGATAAAGCCATATAATTGAGCACCTTCCGAGTATCACCGAATATCTGTGCCCCTTGTATCACCTTCGCGATACGTTCCGACGAAAGGGCTTCGGTAACGACGCAGAAAGATGGGACTGCCGCAATAGATCGCGCCAAACTCGCTAGCAACGGAGTGTCCGGGGCCGTCTCAGCATTTGTCGCGAGAACGACATGTGAGGCCCTTACTTTTCCTATTGGATGTAGTTCCACTTCAACACCGCTGGCAGCATGTGTTAGACCGATCAACCTGGTTTGTTGGATAATACGAACACCATATGATCGCGCTGCGCGAGCTAACCCAAATTGGTAGGCGGCTGGATTGACCGTAGCAGAATCTGGCAACAACATGCCGCCTTTGTAGGGAGAGTCGCCAATGAACGAGGTCAGCTCGTGCGCCGAAAGCATTCGGGATTCCGGTAACTGCGACTGGGTAATGGGAAATTCCGCACGCAAACGTCGAAGCGATTTTTCGCTATGCGCGGCTATTACACGAGAGCGCCTTCCCAAATCGCACGCAATATCATGATCAGATATGATCTGTTCAGTGTGAGCCCGCGCAAGAACTGCTTCACCATAGACTGAATTTGCGGTTTCACTTCCGTAGCGACGAGTAAGGTCTCGAAGGCGAGCTTTCGGTACATTAGCCAGTGATCCAGCGGCGCGTGATGAGGCGCCATCACCAATGCGACGCGCATCGACAACGAGCACTTTCATGCCTTGCCGTGCGAGTTCGAGCGCCGCACTCAGGCCACCGTAACCCGCTCCGGCTACAACGACATCAAACACCTCCCCCGAAGAAAGTTGATCATCGTTGATAGAATTAAAGCCGACAGACCAGAAAGGGTTTTCACTATTATTAATCACGTCACAACACCTTTTCTCCAGGATGAAGTACCCGTTGCAGAAAATCACGAGTCCGTTCGTTCTGTGGATTTTTGAGAATCTCTGAGGGCGGGCCTTGTTCAAGGATTTCTCCGTGATCCAAGAACAAAACTCGGTTCGCCACTTCTGATGCGAAGCCCATTTCATGGGTTACAACGAGCATTGTCATACCCTCCCGGGCGAGCTCTTCCACCACCGAGAGGACATCTCCAACGGTTTCCGGGTCCAATGCACTTGTGGGCTCATCGAATAACATCGCCCTTGGCTTCATTGCCAACGCCCGAGCTATAGCGACTCGCTGTTGTTGTCCGCCTGAAAGTTGTGAAGGATAACTATTGGCTAGGTGCGATAGACCAACTTTGTGCAGTAATGCCATAGCCTCGTCCCTTGCCTCCGGCTTCGGACGTTTACGCACTTGCGTGGGCCCTTCGATAATATTCTCGAGTGCCGTCATGTGTGGGAAAAGGTTGAATCTTTGGAATACCATCCCCACCTCCGCACGAACCGAGCCAATTTCCTTCGACCGGACATCCACTTTCATGTCATCGACGGAGATGAATCCTGTATCGTAATATTCTAATCCATTAACACAACGCAACATCGTCGACTTACCCGATCCTGATGGACCTATCAGGCATACGACCTCGCCGCGTGCAACCGTGAATGACATTGACTTCAAGACTTCTACTTCCCCAAAACTTTTCGAAACTTCTTTAACCTTTATCATTTGTAGTCCCCTCGCTCACTTGGCGGAAAATCGACGCTCTAACCAGGAGTTCAATGCTGACACAGGCAAACTCATCGCCAAATAAATAAGAGCAACCAGCGTGAAAACTGTCATGTTCATGAATGTCGACGAGGCTATGAGCTGACCAGAGCGGGTAAGCTCCGCTACTGTGATGGTGGATGCCAAAGACGAGTCCTTGAGCATCATGATGGCAATGTTCCCATAAGGCGGCAGGGCTATGCGTACAGCTTGGGGCAGAATAATACGACTCATCAGTCGTACCTTACCCATGCCGATACTCAAGGCGGCCTCATACTGACCACGGTCCACGGACAGAATCGCGGCGCGGAAGTTTTCGGCATGATAGGCACTGAAAGCCACGCCAAGGCCTATCCAACCTGCGGAGAACGCACTTAGCTCTATACCAATTTCTGGGAAGACAAAATAGATGTACATAAGCTGCACGAGGATTGGGACTCCACGTAGCACCGTAATAATAGTCACGGCTGGTACATAAAGAATACGCAGGCTCGATAGGCGCATCAGGGCTAACGTAAGACCCAGGACGGTAGATAGTGCCAAAGAGAGAAATGCAATTTGGATAGTGACTAGGGCGCCTTCCAACAACATCGGCATAAAAAACCTGGCATTTTCGAGAAATTCCATGTTTTATGCTCCGTTTCTTGTGGTCGAATCCCAGAGTTGGTCGGGATGGATTTCATCCCTCAGCTTGAACTTTTGGGGCTTTCCGGTGGGGGTTTTGGGTACGGCATCAATGATCGCGAGATAACGCGGAACCATGAATTTCGGTAGCAATGTAACAATGCGTTCATGTAGTTCATTCATGGTGAGTGACTGGCCTGAACGAAAGACCACACAGGCCAGTACCTCCTGTTCAGTCAGTTCGGAAGGCACTGGTAAGACTGCTGATTCTAGAATTTCTGGGATGGAGTTGATTGCATTCTCGACTTCGACCGATGAAATGTTCTCTCCGCGACGGCGAATAGAGTCTTTGAGTCTATCGATAAAGTAGTAGTAGCCATTTTGATCGCGCCGGAACAAATCACCACTGTGGAGCCATAGATTGCGCCAGGCTTTCTGGGTTTCAGCTGGTCTGTTCCAGTAGCCCACCATCACGATCCAAGGTAGTTTCGGGCGGACGACGAGTTCCCCTACTTCTCCTACAGGCACCTCTTCGTCGAACTCATCAACGAGCCTGACTTCGAACTGATCTGATCTGACCTTCCCACAGGTGGCAGCATTTGGAGGAGATAAATCAGTACCAATAACGCCGTTAACTTCGGTGGAGGCATACGAGGTACATACGTGTACTCCGAATTTTTCGCAGAACTCCCGGTATTCTGGAATAAGCGGTGACATCAGAACTTTTCTTAGTGAAGTCCTTTTTTGTCCAGGCGTGGTACGAAACAGCATGCTACCCATAGCGCCCAACATGAATGTTGTGGTAACGCCGAATTTTTCCACATCCGACCAGAAATCCCGAATACTGAACTTGTCTTTTAAGACTGCTGTTGCCCCACGAATAAGGCAGTTGTAGATGACAGCCCACTGACCGGCGACATGAAACAGGGGCAGGGGTGCGTAGTAAACATCTCCTGGCCCTAGTTGGAGCGAGTTGCTGCCCGCGGCATACTGATATGAATGGGCATGAGTTACCATCACCCCTTTGGATGGGCCGGTAGTTCCCGATGTATACATGATGGACGCTACACTGTTGTAGGCAGGGCCCGTCTCGTTATGGGCATCCGGTGCTGCAGTAATTTCGAGTAACGATAGGTAATCAACTATCTCTGTGTCATTAGACACTGGATCAACTGCTCTGCTACCACCGACGACGATCATCGTTTCTAGCTGTGATCCGATGTTGGCCGATATTCCTTTCACGGCCTCCAGATAACAAGCGTGGATGATAATGCGTGTTGCGCCTGAGTCCTGGATTAGATGCTCCAGCATCGCACCAAAGTATGCAGTGTTGACGGGAACCTGTATTGCCTTCAGCTTTGCTAAGGCAAGCCAGCAATCGATGAATTCGATGCCATTCGGGAGCATCACTAGAACAGTGTCGCTTGGCGAAACGCCGATCCTTGATAAATTGCGTGCCACAATGGATGAGCGTTTGTCCATTTCCAACACGGAATACTTATAGTCTTCCGTTGTGATCCAGGTGCGTTCTGGGTTTTTGGATACTTGGTCACGCAATACATGAACTACTGTACGATTTAAGCCGTAATAATCAGCCATTCTATAAAACCTCAAGAAAAAGCTAGATATGGGTCCGCTTTAGGCGCGGCAAGAAACGAGTGGTAGGTCCGCCGGCGACCTCAGTCCCGGCATAGTAGCGGTGAGCGGTTCAATACTGTTTACCATTCGTGCAGAACTACTTGTCATCGAACCTGCCCCTGACAGTACCTCTCCGCTAACCTCTACTCGCATGGTGGAATTGCCTACAATATCGATGGTCATCTCAGGAGCTTCGTTTGGGCCGGCTGGGTCAAGATAGCCAACAACTTCTAGAACGAGCCTACGCTCATTGTCAAAAACAAGCGTTACACAGTGACTGAACCCACCGACCGTGCCTGCTAGCACACGAACATACTCACCTTGCCTATTGCGCGTGGAAATGATCGGGTGTTTCGATTCATACTCTTCTGTGACCGACCAACCAAGCTCCCGAGCAATGAAGTAGGCCGATTGCCACAGGGACTTGAATAGTGTGATCTCTCCCGATTTTGCCGCCCTTTCAAAGTCTGTTTCACTTAGGCCAAAGCCGTACCTTTTCATTACGTCCGGGCCCCACTTGCTATAATCTGCCCTACGCTTGAAGTTAATCGACTGGACTTGCGAGCAACACCCTGTGAACGTCAGGGGAATGACATCACTGAAGAAACCAGGAATAGCCCCAACACCTAAAACTCGGATGCCTGCTTTTTTAGCAATGCTATTAATTTCGTCATGCATTGGCGGCTGTAGTACTTCACTATTGACAATCCCATTGATCGAGATCACATCCGTCCGAGTTGTAGCAGCTGTACGAATAACTTCGATCATGTCTTGGGGTTCAAACGTTGTCGCCTGGAGAATGACATCCGGCTGAGTTTCTTCCAAACAAAAAGATAAACTGGAATTCAACAGTGGGAGCGGAGCTTTACCAAATTCGAACTCGCTGAAATCTATGCTGTCCAGCACATCTTGCGTATCTACAATGGCGACAATATGATGGCGCTTGTTAAGAAGTTGGCGGACGTTCTCTCGACCCACCGCTCCAAATCCAAGCTGTAAAACTTTCATGGTCTACCACCTTGTTAAATTAGCTGTAATGCGAAGAATAATATTTAGCTATTATCTGCCTATCCATCGATATGAAAGATGGGACGTCCGTGCGAGCGGCTTAAGAAAAAGCGCGCCCGCAAGTAATAGCTTTTCGGATTGTTAAATCAAAATACTAGGCTTAACGTAAACCCCATTTCTTCTGAAGCTCCTCAAGGGTGCCGTCGCTCTTGATCTTCTCGACACCGGCATTCAATTTCGAGAGAAGCTCGGTGTTTCCTTGTCTGACGGCAAGCGCAACCTGGCCATGATAGAAAGGCTCATAAGTTGGAACCAATTTGATGGGGGAGTCTTTTTCCTGGCTTAACCGATATTGCATGATTGGAGCGTCGGCGAATCCCGCGGAGATTCGACCCAGAGCAACATCGCGCATGATGTCAGCGATAGAATTATAGGTCTTAATCTCTTTAAAACCACCGACACGCTTTAGATGGTCGTAAAACGCCGTACCACCTTGGACGCCAATAGTTTTGCCTGCAAAATCTTCTGCTGTCCTGTATTCACGATTGTCATCGACAGGTACGACGACGGCGTCGGTATACGGGAAGATCGGCATCGTAAAATCAATATTTTTTTCACGCTCTGGTGTAATGGTCACAGCGGCCGCCATGATGTCGATTTTGCCACCCTGAAGAGATGGGATCATTGCCTGAAATGGCACTGCCTGGATTTCGACCTTGAAGTCTTGATCCTCAGCGATCGCATGCATCAGATCGACCATCATGCCGTCAATCTTGTTCGTTTTCACATCAAGGAATGTAAAAGGGTTTCCGGTAGTGGTAGCTGCAGCTGTGTAGGTGGGTTCTGCCGCCACCGTGCTGGCATACAGTAGTGAAGCAAAGATGCCGAATGTAATGGCTTTTTTAATAAACATATTTGATCTCCTCATGAAATTTTTGTTCTTGAACCAAGCAAAGCAATTGGTTGCCCCTTAGTCGGGTTTTTGTCACCCGGTCTGTGATCGGAGTGCGATCTCACCTTGCTATTTATCGAGTGTATGTTTAACCTACCGCTCGGTCAATAGAGTTTCTTTGATTTTTTCGGCGAATTGAATGCAGACGCATCCAGTCGCTTGCTAGCTGCCTTCTTGAGCGTTCAGCGGTTCAGAGATGGTTAGCAACAGTTGGGACTCCTTTGTTTATGTGGTTTACGGAACGTTCATGATGGGGTTACACAAGGTGGTCCACCGGACCGTTCGAATCACTAAGTGTTTATTGGGATGAATGTTGTATGGATTTGTCGTCGTGACTTGAATTGAGGGATGTCTACGGTTCTTGGAGACCGGTTGAGGTCGAACTTTTCGTCATGACTTGAGGATTGTAGTGACCCGCGTTTATAGCCGCCCATCTAATTCACAGCGCTATTACGAAATGCCGGGGTGTCGCTGGTCATTGGGAACGTTGAATTGGTTGGGGCAAGGCTAGTTCACCTCAGCCCCTGGGTGGCCAAAGGTGCTAAGAGGGTAAATATGCATTGATGAATAAAGAGTGGTTCACTGAAAGCGCAACTAAGAGTTAAAAATACTTGGAAACACTTTGATTTTATTGGGCTAAATACATCTTTTTAAAATTTGAGGAGTAATTATGTCTAAGGTCGTTAGCTATAACCGGGAAGGCAGTGTCGGCGTTATCACCGTGAATTATCCGCCGGTCAATGCCCTCGGCCACGCTGTTCGCTCGGGGCTGCTGGAAGCCCTGGAGCAAGGCCAGAAGGACACAGACGCCAAGGTACTGCTGCTGGTGTGCGAAGGTCGCACCTTTATTGCCGGCGCCGACATCCGGGAATTCGGCAAGCCGATGCAGGACCCGACCCTGCCCACGGTCGTGAATACCTATGAAAACAGTGACAAGCCCTTGGTCGCCGCGATTCATGGCACCGCTCTGGGCGGTGGCCTGGAAACCGCGCTGAGCTGCCATTACCGGGTGGCTCTGAGCAGCGCCAAGGTGGGCCTGCCGGAAGTGAAGCTCGGCCTGCTGCCGGGTGCTGGTGGTACCCAGCGGCTGCCTCGCCTGACCGGTGCCCAGAAGGCTCTGGAAATGATTACCACCGGTGAGTTCGTCGGTGCCAGGGACGCTCTGGAGCTGGGTATTGTCGATGCCGTGGAGGATGGCGACGACATCCGTGCCGTGGGTCTGGCCTTTGCTCAAAAAATCGCGGATGAAGGCAAGCCGGTGCGCCGGGTGCGTGACATCACCGACAAGATCGAGGCCGAAAAGGGCAGTGATGTCTTCGATCAGTTCCGCGAAGGCCTGAAGAAGCGGGCTCGCGGTCTGTTCTCCCCGTTCAAGTGTGTCGATGCCGTGGAAGCCGCGTTCAACCTGCCGTTCGAGGAAGGCATGAAGCGCGAGCGGGAACTGTTCATGGAATGCATGGAATCGCCCCAGCGCGCGGGTCTGATCCACTCGTTCTTTGGCGAGCGCGAGGTTTCCAAGGTCAAGGGTCTGGCCAAGGATACCCCGGTCCGTGACGTGAAAAGCGTCGGTATCATTGGTGCCGGCACCATGGGTGGTGGTATTGCCATGAACTTCGTGAACGTGGGGATTCCGGTCACCATTGTTGAAGTAAAGCAGGAGGCGCTCGATAAGGGGCTGGCGATCATCCGCCGCAACTACGAGAACTCGGCCAAGAAGGGCAAACTGACCCAGGAGCAGGTGGAGCAGCGCATGGCTCTGATCACACCGAGCCTGACTTACGACGATTTCCGGGATGTTGATCTGGTCATCGAGGCGGTGTTCGAAAACATGGCAATCAAGAAGGAAATCTTCGCCAAGCTGGATGAGGTCTGTAAGCCTGGCGCGATCCTGGCCTCCAACACCTCCACTCTGGATATTGACGAGATCGCTTCTGCCACCAGCCGTCCCGAGGACGTGGTGGGCATGCACTTCTTCAGCCCGGCCAACGTCATGAAGCTGCTGGAGAATGTGCGTGGCAGCAAGACGTCTGATGAGGTCAAGGCCACGGTCATGGCGGTCGCCAAGAAGATCAAGAAGGTTGGTGTCATGGTCGGCAACTGCTATGGCTTCGTTGGTAACCGGATGCTGCACAAGCGCGGCACCGAAGCCATGTCCCTGGTGGATGAGGGCGCCACCCCGCAGCAGGTGGACAAGGTCCTGACCGACCTGGGCTTCCCGATGGGGCAGTTTGCGATGTCGGATCTGGCGGGTATCGATGTGGGTTACCGCATCCGTGAAGAGCGCCGCAAGGCCGGCGAGGATATCCCGGCCAGCTGGATGGACAAACTCGCGGAGCAGGGCCGTCTTGGCCAGAAGACTCAGGCAGGTGTCTATAAATACGAAGAAGGCAGCCGCAAGCCGATTCCGGATCCGGAGGTGGAGCAGCTGATCGAGGAGTTCCGCAAGGAGCAGGGTATTACCCCGCGCGAGATCACCGATCAGGAAATCCTCGAGCGCTGTATGTACGTGATGATCAACGAAGGCGCCAAGATCCTGGAAGAAGGCATCGCCGACCGTCCCATCGACATCGACATCGTCTGGATCTACGGCTACGGCTTCCCGGCCTACCGGGGTGGTCCCATGTTCTGGGCCGATCAGGAAGGTCTGGACACCATCCTTGCGGCCGTGAAGAAGTACCAGGACACCGTCGGTGGTGAGCAGTGGCAGCCGGCGGCATTGCTGGAGAAGCTGGTCAGCGAAGGCAAGACATTCGGCGATCTTTGATGTGAGTGTGGGGTCAGATGAACGCCTTCATCTGACCCCACCTTCACCAGCGTTCAAACCAAACTCCGGGGTCTGAAGAAAGCCTTCTTCTGACCCCTCCTTCAAGGGAACACAATCATGTCCGAAGCAGTCATCGTCTCCACCGCCCGCACCGGTCTTGGCAAGTCATACCGGGGCGCCCTGAACAACACCCACAGTGTCGATATGGCCGGCCATGTCATTGAACAGGCGGTCAAGCGCGCCGGTATCGATCCGGCCATCGTCGAGGATGTCATTCTCGGTGCCACCTTCCACGAAGGTGCCCAGGGCAAGAACATGGCGCGCCTGGCGGCCATCCGTGCCGGTCTTCCGGTCACAACCGCGGGCCTCTCCATCAACCGGTTCTGCAGCTCCGGGCTGCAGTCCATTGCCATCGCGGCCCAGCGTGTGGTGTCCGAGAAGGTGCCCGCCATGGTTGCCGGTGGTGTGGAGTCCATCTCCCTGGTGCAGAACGACAAGATCAACAGCTTCCACGCCACCAACGACTGGCTGATGAAACACAAGCCGGAGCTGTACCTGTCCATGATCGAGACCGCGGACATTGTGGCCAAGCGCTACAACGTCAGCCGCGAAGCCCAGGATGAATACGCGCTCATCTCCCAGCAGCGCACTGCAGCCGCCCAGCAGGCCGGCAAATTCGATGACGAGATCGTGCCTTTCGACACCACCATGCTGGTGAAAAATAAGGAAACCGGTGAGGTCAGCGAGAAGCAGGTGACCCTGGACCGGGACGAGTGCAACCGCCCGAACACCACGCTGGAGGGCCTGGCAGGCCTGGATTCGGTGCGTGGCCCGGACCAGTTCATCACCGCCGGTAACGCCAGCCAGCTGTCCGACGGCGCCTCGGTGTGCACGGTGATGAACAGCACCTATGCCGAGAAAAATAACATCGAGCCCATGGGCATCTTCCGGGGCTTCGCAGTCGCCGGTTGCGAGCCGGACGAGATGGGTATTGGCCCGGTGTTCGCGATTCCGCGGCTGTTGGAGCGCACTGGCCTGACCATGGACGACATTGATTTGTGGGAACTGAACGAAGCGTTTGCCTCCCAGGTGGTGTACTGCCGTGACCGGCTCGGTATCCCCATGGAGAAGCTGAACGTGAATGGCGGCTCCATTGCCGTCGGTCACCCCTACGGTGTCACCGGCTCCCGCCTGACCGGCCATGCCCTAATCGAAGGTAAGCGTCGCGGTGCCAAGTACGTGGTAATCACCATGTGCATCGGTGGCGGCCAGGGCGCTGCGGGTTTGTTTGAAGTGATCTGAGAGAATCTACGGGTTCGAGATAATTCGAAACATTTGAAGTTCTTCGATTATTAATTATCAAAAGATTGAGCCTTTAAGTCATCCCTGGCTCATTGAACTCTCCAAATCCTTAATTTAGGAGATAAAAGGAAACACAAAAAACAGCCAGTGTATTATCTACAGGAGATTACGGAATGAGTTTTTCTGCCAAATTCTCGAGCCGAGATAGTCTTACAAGAGGTTAGATTGTTAAGCGCAATAAACGCGTTTGATGTATGTCGATGCCGGCTCTTGCTGGGGTTCTAAATACAGCTTCCTCCAATGGGATCGAGGAAGTGGAGTAGCTAAAGAAGGGCCACGCTGGATATCTTCTATCAGAGTCATGCCAAGTGAAAGGGGGTTAATCTATGTAATATTGAGACGACATTTAACGTCGGTTTTTTTAGAGTTGAGACTGTTTTTCTCTAGTTTATATTCTCCCTAGTTTCTCTTAGGTTTATAGCTTAACTCCATGAAATGGATTACACTGATTTCGCGAAAAAAAACACTTAACTATACCGAATTTCAAGATTACTACGAATACAATCATTGCTTGAAAGCGATGAAATATTTTCCATTTCATAGATACGAAAGGAACTATATTTTTTCGGGTAGTAAGGATCTGGACTTCGATTGTATTTGTAAATTTGAAGTTGATGATGGTTATCACCTGCACGATATTTATAGCTGTCATTCCAGGCAAATTATGAATGGAGACACATGCCCTTCTATGAGTTCCGAGAACGTGCGTTACCTTCGAGTCCGTGAACACATATTAAATGACGGTATTGATTCGATCGATTTTATTGGTGAGAAACGTTATGTTTTACTATTTAAATTTGAAGGAATGATTGCGGATGTCCGTGAAGCGCGCATGGAGGAGGCTGCAAAGATTATCGTTGAAAAACTTAATTACGTTCGAAAGCTAAGTTATGATATCGTTGAACTAAGACGAGAAGATGAATTTCCTTTTGATGCGTGCTTGTGGGTCTCTGCTGATATAGGCTTTAAAAGCATGTGTCGTTATTTTAGAAAGCTGTCTGGAATGCAGTCACTATTTGAAGTTAATACATACAATAGCAGTCCAGAAGTTCTTCAGTATCGTTTTACAGGAAACATGTAACGAATACGTAGGATGTTTTGTGCTACCTAAAAATTTAATCTTGTGGGCTTCGGGCATTTTATAAATAATTAGGCTTCCCCATTGGTTATTACCTAGGCCGATAAAATCGACATCTGTCAGCGTTGTATCAACGTAAAACAACCAGACTTTGATGATGGGTAGCAACCGCTATAGCGAAGAATCTTGAATCGAAGCGTTCGAACAAATGATGGAGTGGAGCTATAAGGTCACCAAGTAGCATCGTATAGAGAAAGTTCACAGCTTGTATTGTTTAAAGAGACTGAATATAAATAACGTTTCAAGGCTCGCTATGGACTTTTCCCAGTGCAGTAGACACTCTTAGCCTATGATTGGCGGACAAATCAAAAGTGTCGGTGGCCCCTGGCAGGGGGTCTTCGTGTCGTAAGGGTGTGATGGCCACTGCTTTGTCCCGGAGCACGGTGACATCGGCATCAGGGGCCACAATATGGCGTGAGCTGCGCTCAAATCCCAGCCACCAGTAAGGCAGGCTGCGGGCGTCTCGCCCTGCCAGCAGCTTCGGGCGCTGGATGGAGCCGGTGGACTGCCGGCACCAGCGCGCCGTGGTAATCTCGTCGGTATCGCAGGCCGGAAAATTCACGTTCCAGGCGCGGGCCTCGCCGGGCTGGTACAGCTTTCGGATCAGGGCTTCGCCGTGAGTCTCCACCGGCGACCAGCGGATGCCGTCCCGGGTCAGGAATGCCTGGCTCAGGGCGATGGCCGGAATATTCATGTGCAGGGCACTGAGCACCGCGCCCACGGTACCGGAGTATTGCACCGAATCGCTGATGTTGGCACCGCAATTGACGCCGGAGAGCACCAGATCCGGCGGCGTTTCCCCGAACCACTCGGCCAGGGAATAGAGCACACAGTCCGCCGGCGTGCCGGAGACGGCATAGCGCTTGGCGCCGGTTTCATAAACCCGGAGCGGGCTGTGAATGGAAATGCTCTGGCCGGCGCCACTGCGGTCATGCTCCGGTGCGACCACCCAGACCTCTTCCGCCAGTCGTCGGGCGATGTTTTCCAGGATCGCTAGCCCCGGCGCGTTGATGCCGTCGTCGTTGGTGATCAGGATGCGTTCGCAAATCGGACCGTTCATAGGGTTTCTCTCTGCTCCGTCAATTACGTGGGCCGTCACTGGCAATTTTCCAGCCGATGTCCGCCAGCAGGCTCGCGCGCTTCCCGACCTGCAGGGCATTGGCATTGGCGGCGTTACCGTCCAGGGCCCGCTTGTAGACCCCCTGCAGGATGGCCGCTAACCGGAACAGGGAAAACGCCAGGAACACGTGCCAGTCGTCGATACCATCGCGGCCGGTGCTGGCGCAGTAGCGGGCAATGGTTTCCTGCTCGTCAGGAATGCCCAGGGCTTCCAGATCCTCGCCCTGTAACCCGCGCATGCCTTCCATGTCCGAAGGCAGGTAATAAGGAAGACAGTAGTAGGCCAGGTCCGCGAGCGGATGGCCCAGGGTGGACAATTCCCAATCCAGAATCGCGATCACCTCCGGCTTGTCGGGCGCCAGCATCAGGTTGCCGAAACGATAGTCGCCGTGAGCAATGGCGGTTTCGTCTTTCGCCGGCAGGTTCTCAGGCAGCCAAGCCATCAACTTGTCCATGGCGGGCAGGTCATCGGTCTTTGAGGCCAGATATTGCTTGCTCCAGCGGGCCACCTGCCGGGCCACATAGCCCTCGGGCCGCCCGTAATCGCCCAGGCCTACCGCGTTCACATCCACCCCGTGCAGGGCTGCAAGGGTATCAATGGCGGAATGGTGCGCAGGCAAGCGGTCCTTGCGGTCCAGGGCCCGGAGCGCGGAGTGGCTAATGATTCGGCCTTCCAGGAAATCCATGACGTAAAAAGGCGTGCCGATGACGTCGCTGTCCTCGCACAGCACCCGCACGTTGGGTACCGGAACGTCTGTGTGCTCGGAAAGAGCCTTCATGACGCGGTACTCCCGCTCGACCATGTGGGCGGACGGCAATGTCTTTCCGGGCGGTTTCTTGCGCAGGACGTAACGGCCACTGTCGGTATCGAGCAGGAACGTGGGGTTAGACTGACCGCCCTGGAACTGTTTCACCTCAAGACGATTGCCTACCTCCGGCAGCTCCTTCTGTAGCCAACCAAGAAGCCTTTTCTCATCAAACTTGTGCGCTGGCAGAACCTCTACCAACTCTGGCGTCATACTCATTATTCGATTCAGCCTTACTTAATCGTTACCGGTCGCCCGCAAAGTTCTGCGGCCGGCGGGTGGGGAGCCACCAATCAATGGAGGTATGTCTCAACAAACTGTTTCGCCTCCGTCCGCTACGATGACCTGGCCGGTGATGTAGGCGCTGGCCTTCGTGGACAGGAACACGGCCAAACCGGCGATATCGACGGGGTCACCGATGCGGCGGAGCGGGGTTTTGTCCTCGGCGCGTTTGACGCGGACGGGGTCTTCCCAGAGCGCCTTGGCGAAATCAGTCTTGATCAGGCCCGGGGCGATGGCGTTGACGCGGATGCCCCTGGGGCCCCACTCCACGGCCAGGTTGCGGGCCAGGGCAGCTTCGGCGGCCTTGGAAACGCCATAGGTGCCGATCACGGTGTTGCCACGCAGGCCGGCGATGCTGGAAAGAAGCACCACGGCGCCCTCACCTTTTTCCGCCATCTGCGGCAGCACCATGTTGGTGAGCCAGAAGGTGCCTTTGACGTTGGTGTCCATGATCTTGTCCCAGGCGTCGTCGGTCAGTTCGGACGTCGGGCCGTAGACCGGATTGGTGGCGGCGTTGCACACCAGCACATCGATGCTGCCCCAGGCTTCGTTGGTCTTGTCGACCAGGTTCTGCAGGTCTTCTTTCTTGCCGACGTGGCAGGGAACAGCCATGGCCTCGAAGCCCTGCTCCTTCAACTCGGCAGCCACCTGCTCACAGGCATCGGCCTTGCGGCTGGAGATAACGACTTTGGCCCCACATTTGGCCATTTCCTCGGCGATGGAGCGGCCGATGCCCTTGGTGGAACCTGTGATCACGGCAACTTTGCCGGTCATATCAAAAAGCGGATTGGTCATTGTTCGATCCTCATGCTCAATGCTCAGGTGCCTCCCCGTTCGTTCATGCACCCGTATCAACGGGCCGGGCAGAAATCAGCGGTATTGACGAAGTTCCATCTTGGCCACGGAATCCAGATGCACCTCGTCCGGTCCGTCGGCCAGACGCAGGGTGCGAACCTTCGCCCAGGCAGAGGCCAGGAAAGTATCCTGGCTGACACCGGCGCCGCCGTGGACCTGGATGGCCCGGTCGATGACCTTCAGCGCCATGCTCGGCGCCACCACCTTGATCATGGCGATTTCCTGGCGTGCCACCTTGTTGCCGACGGTGTCCATCATGTGGGCTGCCTTCAGGGTCAACAGGCGCGCCTGCTCGATTTCCAGCCGGCTGCGGGCAATGTCCTTGCGGATGGAATCGAAGTCGGACAGTTTTCGGCCAAAGGCCTCGCGGGCATTGGCACGCTTGCACATGGCTTCCAGTGCCCGCTCGGCGACGCCGATGGTGCGCATGCAGTGGTGAATCCGGCCCGGCCCCAAACGGCCTTGGGCAATCTCGAAGCCACGGCCTTCACCCAGCAACATGTTGCTGACCGGCACCCGCACGTTTTCGTAATGGATTTCAGCATGGCCATGGGGCGCGTGGTCATAGCCGAACACGTGCAATGGGCGGATCATCTTCACGCCGGGGGCATCCAACGGCACCAGGATCATGGACTGCTGCTTGTGTTTTTCCGCGTTCGGGTCGGTCTTGCCCATAACGATGGCAATCTTCGCAGTACGGGTCATGGCCCCGGACGACCACCACTTGCGGCCATTGATCACGTACTCGTCGCCCTCGCGCCGGATTTCACAGGCGATGTTGGTGGCATCGGAGGACGCCACGTCCGGCTCGGTCATGGAAAAGCAGGAGCGGATTTCGCCGGCCAGCAGCGGTTTCAACCACTGGTCCTGCTGTTCCTTGTTGCCATAGCGGGCGATGGTTTCCATGTTTCCGGTGTCCGGCGCGGAGCAGTTGAACACCTCCGGGGCCATCTCGGAGCGGCCCATGATTTCGCACAGGTGGGCGTATTCGAAGTTGGACAGACCCGCACCGAACTCGCTGTCGGGCAGGAACAGGTTCCACAGGCCGGCGGCTTTCGCCTTCTGTTTCAGTTCTTCAATGATGGGAACCGGCGCCCAGCGATCCTCGGCCGCTTCCACCTGATGGTGATGCTTCTCTTCGTTTGGATAGATGTAGGCATCCATGAACTCGGTTAACTCGGTCTGCAGCTTTTTAGCCTTGTCAGACAGCTCGAACATGTCCGTTTCCTCTCGTTGATTTTACTTAAGGCAGTCGCTTCTAGGGATCCTCGTCGCCAAACCTTGTCAGCCAAATTTCAGCTGACCCCCATCAAAGTCACTAGCCCTCTTCTATGCGAAAGTAATCGTGTGGAATAGAGAAGTCGCGGTCCCTCCACTACATCTCAAAACTTGCAGAATTAGGCTGAAACCGGGGCTTAAGTTGCTCTTCTTTGACACTTCGACCCCAGCACCAACGTTCTCGAATAAGTAATTCACACTAGCAGCGCTTTTTTGTGATTAACTCAAAAATCACCTTTTACCTAGGTTTTGGGAGCAAATATCGGCCTAATTTGATGAACTTCTGTACTTTTCTTGGGGAATCGGCCCTTGAAACGTGCAGAAAAGATAACACGATTACCAATTGGTATTCAACACAACCAAGCGGTAAATAAGCAATATTAACTGTCTTTTGAGAGTGACAGATTAGGTGGCTATCTATATGAGATAAAGGGTCGATGGGATAATTCACAAGGATTCTTACCGTAGATTTGGAAGGCCACAGTCCCTTTAATTACGACTACAGTCGATCAAGGAATGAGCTAAACGAGTAGGCCTGTAACCTCCGGAATCCGCTGCCATTGTTCCTGCAAGGCTTCCTCCGATCTAGCATGAAATACCAGTCATAGAAAGTGGGCGTCCAGGGAGAGCCCAAAACCGCACGTCCTCAATCTCGATGCTGTCATCTCCGAGGTATACCACGCTGGTAAGGCAGGCTCTCGCGGCTTCCGGTGTGTTCTGAAACGCCCGGTCATGGTTATCGGCAATTACGAGTTTGTATCGGTGTGGCAACATTCCAAGCCAGTCATTGAGGCCTTCCATGTTGGCCAGCGTGCTTTGCCCCAAACTGTCGCCGGCATGGATCAGCACATCACCCTCAGGTACTGTCTCAATGCGTCGATGCAGGCCGCGGGTATCGGAAAGACAGACCAGCCTCATCAAGGGCTCCCCCGTATATCCTTCATCTGTTCAAACCGCTCCAGTTCTTCAAATCGCCGCCGCAGAAGTCGCCGGACTCTCTCGTTCTCTACATTCACGGACACATGGCCATCCTCATCAATTATTTGAGTGCCATCGGCAACGGTGATCCGTGCGCCCCATTCATTGGGAGCCGTGGGGGCATCGTTATCCGGCTTTCGAAACCAATCACGAATCGACATGATCAATGCCTCCGATCAGTAATTCGGGCTCCAGCTTCCAGTCCATGAAGGGTAGCAGTCGCACGATATTCCGGGCGTCATCCACGCCGCGATGCGGTCGCCCTTCAAACGCCAGGTTGTGGAATGCCAGCGCACTGGCCAGCCCCGTCTTTTTCTTCTGGCCGGTGGATCGCCGCCAGATCCGTTTCAGATGCAGGTGCGGCCAGGCCATGAATCCCGGGGAAATGCCGTGGGCCTCGCTTTCCGCCCGGATATGATGCCAGTCGTAGTTGCCCCAACTGCACCAGACTAGGGACTCGGCAGGCTGACCCAACCACTCATCCAGTGCGCGAACGACTTCTAGGTATGGCGGGGCGGCATTTATCACGGCCTGGGAAATTCCGGTCAGGGAACGACAAAACGCACTGAGATCTGGGTTCCGGACCGGCCGCACCAGGAACGATTAGCTATCCAGTAACTCCCCGGCACGTGTCGCCAGCGCACACCCGAACTCGATGATTTCCATATTCTCGGTGCTCTGGCGTTCGCCTGACGGCAGCAGGGAGATTTCCCAGCAGGTGGCTTCCAGGTCCACGATCAGAATTGGGTTGTCGTTTTGCTCGGGCATAGGAAGTTTCATGCGATAGTTGGGCCATGAGAGGCAACAAAATTGTGAACCTGTTGCCGAAGGAAACGGCTTCATGACGACTCTACTATAGCGGAGGCGGTTGTCGGAGCGCATAGGAAGTTTGATGCGAAGACAATTACATACTGCTCCAGCTTTACCTACTGTAGTGGTCAACTAATCCCGGACAGTATTTTAAGGTTTTCCTCAGCGGCAACAGGCGAAATGCCATCGTTGAATGTGTGAGGTCGCTGTCGGTTGTAGTAGTCCATCAGATAACCACCAACATCCTTCTTGGCCTCGGGTAGGTTTCGAGAGCCCAGGGCCGGTATCCACTCCGATTTCAGACTCTGGAATTGTCTCTCCATCGGTGCGTTATCTCAGCAGTTGCCGCGCCGGCTCATGCTTTGGGTCATTCGATAGCGCCAGAGCCTCTGACGGAACTTACGGCTGGCATACTGGCTTCCCTGATCCGAGTGGAACATGATTTTCTCTGGCTGGCCACGCTGTTCCCAGGCGTGATTAGAGCTTTTACAACTAGGTCCGCATCCGGACTGGGTGACATCGCCCAACCAACAACTCGGCGGGCGTAAAGATCCAAGATCACGGCCAGATAGCTCCATCGCTGACCGCTCCATACGTAGGTGATGCCACCACACCACGTCTGATTGGGCCGATCAACCGTAAACTCACGAGCCAGATGGTTCGGGATATCCGGCCGCTCAACGGTGGCCTGCTTGTAAGCGTGAGGGCCTGGTTGTTTACAGATCAGCCCCAGCTCACTCATCAGTCGTCGCACCTTGAAGCGACCAATCACCACACCGTCCTCGTTGAGTATGCCTTTGATCGTCCGGCTGCCTGCAGAACTTCGGCTTTTGGTGAACAGGCGGTTTACCTGAGCCTTCAGGGCCAGGCGCTCAACGTCTAAGTGCTTCCGCCGATGACGATACTCGTAGTAGCTGGAACGGCTGATATCGAACGCATTGCAGACCATTTCAACAGGCATTTGCTCACTTAACTGGTCTATCAGCGCGTACGACTCATGTCGTCCGACATCAAGAGAGCGGTAGCCTTTTTTAGTATTTCTTTCTCCTGCTCAAGGCGTTTACAGCGGGCTTCCAGTTCCTGAATCCGGCGCTGTTCCGGGGTTAAGGCCTTGCCCTGCGGGGTAACTCCGTCACGATCATCGGCCAGTTGGTTAACCCAGCGCCGGATAGCGCTTTCCCCAACCCCCAGGGACACACTCGCCTGCGGAACTGTGTAGCCTTGATCCAGCACCAGGCTGGCTGCTTCCTGCTTGAACTCAGGAGAAAAAGAACGTCGCTTTCTGGTCATCAGACACCTCGTTTATAGTGGCGATCTTACCACCTACGTTGGTGTCCGGAGTCATTGAACCACTACAACCGGGTGTCCATTTTTCGTGGGTAGGACCAACTCCATCAGTCGCGGGGGGAATGAATGGAAATTAAGTGTATTGCGGGTTTTGCGTCAATTACTAAAGATCCTGCGGCAAGTGCGTCTCTGTATCAGAATGCGCTAGGTTTGCCACTGGAGGAGATGGACGATTATCGTTTCATGGATAAATTCCCTGGAGCGAATCATTTCGGGGTATGGCCACTTTCTATGGCGGCCCAGTCTTGTTTTGGGCAGGAGGAATGGCCTGATCATGTGCCTGAGCCGACAGCCACAATTGAATTTAAGTTGACGGACGCGGCCGCTGTGGAGGCGGCAGTACAAGAAATGAAGGAAAGGGGACAGGAGTTCGTTCATGAATCCCGGACCGAACCCTGGGGGCAGACAGTAGCAAGGTTTATGAGCCCCGAGGGAGGGTTGGTTGGTCTGAGCTATGCGCCGAGCCTAACCATAGCGTCAACGCGGACTGACTTTTCCGCTAACGCTCCAAGGCCAGCCGGTTACGCTGGGCGACCGTTTGAACCCTTTTCGAACCTCATTTTGGGAAGCCTAAATCTTTGACTGCGAGCTTGCCACAAAAAAGTTACCAACTTTATTACCATGATTTCCGATGGATTTTGATCCGATTCCTTCCAAAGTTACCAGCTTTATTTATTTTATGATTGATGGGGCACGATGAAATGGGGCTTGGAGAGTTATTTTGTTACCAACTTTTTTACGCTACTACACCGCCGTCCGCGGTAAACCTGGGCCAGCCTGATTTTCCGGAAACATGATCCAGAGCAAGTCTTTCCGGGCGATGTAGGTCCAAGTACGGAGACCCGGGCGGCCCCACAGGGGTACCCTATACACAAATATCAAGGCAGGTAATGGT
>Ga0209075_1000473_pt1 | contig 39154 bp, 39 predicted proteins | sample Stecom2011_FD_187523 | JGI IMG/M metagenome (GOLD analysis project Ga0209075, IMG submission 187523) | Agricultural soil microbial communities from Utah to study Nitrogen management - Steer compost 2011 (SPAdes) (version 2) | ecosystem: Environmental > Terrestrial > Soil > Agricultural land...
AGCAAAACGCCAACCAGGCGCTGAAGCTGGCCGACCGTGGCTATGTGATGGAGCATGGCCGGGTGGTGCTGGAGGATACTGGCGCTAGCCTGCTGGTCAATGAGGATGTTCGGCGGGCTTATTTGGGTGGCTGATATTTTTGCACTGCGGCGCCAGGGCCGGCTGGAGCGCTGCGTCAGGCTGCGCTGGTTCGGCCCGGTAAACCGGCCCAAACCGCTAAAGGCCTGACTCCGGCCCCTGCCGGCCCAAATCTGCCTTGTGCGGGCGGGGAGATTCTGGTCCGGCTACTGCCGGACTGCTGTCGCGGTGTAAATACCAGGGTTGTGTTAGTTTCCTGCCTTTGCGTTTATTAAAAACAAAAAAGGACGCTATTGCGTCCTTTTTGTAGCAACCAAGCAAGCATCAGGCTTGCTGACGGACCGGGGTTTCCGGGTACCAGGCATCCTGCAGCGGGCTGAGCTCGAAGCTTTCCGGCTCGCTGCGCTCTTTCAGCCAGGCCTCCACAGCAGTGCGCTGCTCCTCGCTGACCGAACCTCGCTTGCCCAGGCAAATCAGCGAATACTCAGGACCACCTATCAGACCCAAGCCATTACGCTCAACAGCCTCAATAACAAAATCGGAGAAAAAAGCCTCAATAGCTTCATCTGACAGGGACTCCGGATAGACAACCTGGACTTCGAAGCCCAGCTCCTGAAACTCATCGACACAAAGTTTTTTGCGCAGACGGCGCGAACGATTTTTTGCCATGACAACCTCCAAATAACAAGGCGCACAGTCTAGCAGACTTCCTGTTGCCCCTAGCCAAATAATTGATCACAGCCCCGGGCAATCGAACAGCTACCGTTCGACAGGCGCCAGCCATCTTCCCCCGCCGGGCCAGCAGCACAACAACACGGGCGGCCATTTTTGTAGAAGGACAGTTATTTTGCTGCAGGACTGCCACACTGTCGCAGAACGCCCTGCTTGCACACTGTCTACTGCACCCTGGCATCCAGGCTGTTTGCTCGGTTGCCCGGCACCGCAAATCCGAATGGCCCATTTGTACAGCCGCTTCCACTCTGGCGTCATTTTTTATTGACGGCAGTTCAGGCATACTGTGCAGCCTGAAACACTTATCCGGCATAGCGGCCGGCCCACTCTCAAGTACTGCAGTTCACTTCAATGCGCAAACTCCTGTTTTCTGTTTTTCTCAGTCTGTCCGCCGGTTTGACCCACAACGCCCATGCGGTTCACCCTGATAGCGATGATATTCAGCGCGTACTAACACGTCATCAGCTGCCCGCAGATGCTCTCGCCCTGGTTACCCTGCCCCTGAATGGCAATGTGCAGGGTATCGCCTATAACGCGGACAAGCCGGTCAATCCGGCCTCGGTTATGAAGCTGGTAACCACCTATGCTGCACTGGACACGCTTGGCCCGACCTATACCTGGAAAACCGACCTGTTAACCGACGGCGAGGTTATAGGTGATACATTGCATGGCAACCTGTATTTTCGTAGTGGTGGCGATCCCAAGCTGACCACCGAACGTTTGTGGTTGCTGTTGCGTGATCTCAAGCTGCAGGGCATCCGCCATATTCGCGGCAATCTGATCCTGGATGGCAGCTACTACGACATCAAGAACCTGGTTGCTTTTGACGGTGAGGCCAGCGACCTGTACCGGCCTTTCATGGTCGAGCCCGATGGCCTGCTGATCAACTTCAACGCCCAGCGCTTCATTGTACGCACCGACCGCGGCAAGGCGGTGGTGGTTTCCGACCCGCTGGTACCCGAAGTGCAGGTCAACAACCAGGTGCAGGTGGTTCCAGCCAAGGCCTGCCACCTGCACACCAAGGTCAGTTTTCTGCCGCGTCAGAGCGCCGACCAGCTCAGCCTGACCGTCTCCGGCAGCATTCCAGAAGGTTGTAAAAGCGAGCGCTATTTCGCCTTTATCGATCATGCCCGCTATTCTTCCGGCGTCATCCGCAGCACCTGGGATGACATGGGCGGTACCCTGAACGGTAAAACCCTGCTTGGCGAAACACCATCCAGTGCCAAGCTGCTGGCCAGACTGCCATCCGCATCTGTTGCCGACACCATCCGCGATATCAACAAGTTCAGCAACAACACCATTGCCAAACAGCTGTTCATTACACTGGGCGCACACTTCCGTGCTCCCGATGATGCCGATGATGTGGTGGCTGCACGCCGCGCACTGGGCAACTGGTGGCAAGGCATGGGGGGCCGCAGTAACAACCTGGTGATTGAAAACGGCTCCGGCCTGTCACGCCAGGAACGTCTTACAGCCCGCGAACTGGCACTGATGCTGCAACAGGCAGCCCGCAGCCCCTATGCTGCCGAGTTCAAGGCATCCCTGCCTGTGGTCGGTGTTGACGGCACCATGCGCCGCCGTCTGGCCAAACAGCCAATTGCCGGCAAGGCCAGGGTCAAGACGGGCACACTGAAAAACGTCCGTGCCATTGCCGGCTATAGTCAGGACAAGGACGGCAACGACTGGGCAGTGGTAATCATTGCCAACCATCACAGAAACCTTAATAACGCTGTGCTCGACGACCTGCTGGCTGCGCTCTATACCCAGCGACCGGTACGCTGACCCACAGACAGACACCTTGCCAACCTGTTGTTAACGGCCAACAGGTCCGGTCTGGTGCTTTCCTTGCAAGGCGGGCACTGCAGCACGGGCGAACAGTACGCCCAGCAGTGCCGCCTGTCAACACACCGTATGAGTCTCCGTGGCGGTTAAAGTGCTGGGGCCCCAGGCTCACAGCACCCTGGCGCAACAACCCACTCCCGGGCTGGTTGACGCACGCAAAGACGAATTAAAATACTCCCTCATCCCGCCCTTCCAGCATATTGCGCTTGAGCAATACATAGAGTGCACCTGTACCGCCATGTTTTGGCTGACATGAGCTGAACCCCAATACCCTGTCGTGCTGGCGCAACCAGGTATTGACGTGGCTCTTCAGCATGGGTTTGCGGCCATCCAGCCGGTTCGCCTTGCCGTGTGTGACTCGTACACAGCGTACTTCCAGTTTTACTGCTTCGGCCAAAAAAGCCCAAAGCTCGCTACGGGCACGGTCAACAGTCATGCCGTGCAGATCGATGCTGCCCTCAAAGAGAATTTGTCCAGCCTTCAGGCGGCGCAACTGACTGCTTTGCACACCGTCACGACCCCAGAGCAGAAAATCTTCCGGCCCCACATCCAGCACATACTGGTCCGACAACCCGTCCATCTTCAGCTTTTCATCAACATGCACTGCACGTTTGCGGGCCAGCTCAAAATTTTTCCGGTCAATTTTTTGCTTGCCAGTATCTGCCTGATCCACCCGGATTCTGCGCACACCCTGCATTTCCCGGGCAAAGAGTGCAAAATCGTCTTCTTCCATCATCTTTGTCACCCAGACAAAAACGCCCCACTTTGTGGGGCGTTTTTTGATCCAGCGGCCAGACTTACATCTTGGCAATCATGGCATCGCCGAAGCCGGAGCAAGAAACCAGCTTGGCATCGTCCATCAGGCGCTCGAAGTCGTAGGTTACAGTCTTGTCGCCGATGGCACCATTAATACCGTCGATAATCAGGTCGGCGGCTTCAGTCCAGCCCATGTGACGCAGCATCATTTCGGCTGACAGGATCAGCGAACCGGGGTTCACCTTGTCCTGGCCTGCGTACTTGGGTGCAGTACCGTGAGTGGCTTCAAACATGGCAACGGTATCGGACAGGTTGGCACCTGGCGCAATACCGATACCACCCACCTGGGCAGCCAGTGCGTCGGAGATGTAGTCACCGTTCAGGTTCAGGGTGGCAATTACGTCGTACTCTGCCGGGCGCAGAACGATTTGTTGCAGCATGGCGTCAGCAATGGCGTCTTTGACGATGATGTTCTTGCCGGTGTTCGGGTTCTTGTACTGCATCCATGGGCCGCCATCCAGCAGCTCGGCGCCGAACTCGTCACGGGCAACTTCGTAACCCCAGTCCTTGAAGGCACCTTCGGTGAACTTCATGATGTTGCCCTTGTGCACCAGGGTCACGGACTCGCGGTTGTTGTCAATTGCGTATTGCAGGGCACGGCGAACCAGGCGCTTGGTACCTTCTTCGGAAACCGGCTTGATGCCGATACCGCAGCTTTCGGTAAAGCGGATCTTGGTAACACCCATTTCTTCGGTCAGGAACTTGATGACTTTGTCGGCTTCCGGAGTACCGGCCTGCCACTCAACACCGGCGTAGATGTCTTCCGAGTTCTCACGGAAGATGACCATGTCGGTATCCTGGGGGCGCTTGACCGGGCTTGGAACACCGTTAAACCAGCGTACCGGACGCAGGCAAACGTACAGGTCCAGCTGCTGGCGCAGGGCAACGTTCAGGGAACGGATACCCCCGCCAACCGGAGTGGTCAGAGGGCCTTTGATGGATACAACGTAGTCGCGGACAGCTTCCAGGGTTTCTTCTGGCAGCCAGGTTTCGGAATCGTATACCTGGGTGGCTTTTTCGCCGGCATAAACTTCCATCCAGGAAATTTTGCGGTCACCGCCATAGGCTTTCTCAACGGCCGCATCAACCACCTTGATCATGACGGGGCTGATGTCAACACCAATACCGTCACCCTCAATGTAGGGAATGATCGGGTTGTTAGGAACATTTAAGGACAAGTCTGCATTAACGGTGATTTTGTCACCGGCTGGCACCTGGATCTTTTGGTATCCCATGCTGTAACTCCGTGGTTAACGTGGTTTAAAACAAAAAGCTGTCACGCGTGTGGCCTGACAGCACTGAAATTCTGATTCAACAGCTCATGCGACAATGGATGTTGTTTGCAAGTCACATGTTTTGCAACGGCGGGCATTGTAACATAAAACCGCCCGCTTACCTTGTACCGGATCAAGTTGTACCGGCATTATGGCTGGCCGCCATAATAAACCCATATGGCCAGTCAGGTGTTAAGACCTTAGACTTACGTCGCCCGCATATTATATGGAGACCATGCCATGGCCTTTACTCCTCACATTACGGTCGCCAGCATCGTCGAGCAGGACGGCCGCTTCCTGTTTGTGCGTGAGCGCACCAGTCGCGGCATCGTAATCAACCAGCCGGCTGGCCATCTGGACCCTGACGAAACACTGGAGCAGGCTGCCGTGCGCGAAACCCTGGAAGAAACCGGCTGGCACGTTGAGCCATTTGCCATCACCGGCATCTATCTTTATCTGGCGCCTAACGGGGTAACCTACCAGCGCCTGTGTTTTGCCGCCCGGCCACTGGGTGCCAAAGAAAACGCACAGCTGGACCAGGAAATCATCGAGCCACTGTGGCTAACCAAGCAGCAGTTGCAGGCCGAACAGAAGCAATGGCGCAGCCCGCTGGTCATGCAGTGTGTGCAAGACTACCTGAACGGTCCGCACTACCCGCTGCACATGCTCAAGGGTATTTTTTGACGCCAACCTGATAAACTGCACTCATTCATTCTATTCAGCTGTACTCGTGGCAATCATGACTCAAGCAAATACCACCCGCATCATCGTTGGCATGTCCGGCGGCGTTGACTCTTCCGTTGCTGCCTTGTTGTTGCTGCAACAGGGTTATCAGGTCGAAGGCCTGTTCATGAAAAACTGGGAAGAAGACGACGGCACCGAATACTGCACGGCAAAAGAAGATCTGGCTGATGCACAAGCAGTCTGTGATCGCCTGGGCATCAAGCTGCACACGGCCAACTTCGCCGCCGAGTACTGGGATAACGTGTTCGAGCATTTCCTGGCTGAATACAAAGCCGGGCGCACACCCAACCCGGATATCCTCTGCAACCGTGAAATCAAGTTCAAGGCATTCCTCGACTACGCCAGAATGCTTGGTGCAGAGCTGATCGCCACCGGCCACTATGTGCGCCGCCAGGACACCAATGGTCAAAGCCTGCTGCTCAAGGGCGTGGACGGCAACAAGGACCAGAGTTACTTTCTGTATGCGGTGGGCGGGCGTGAAATTGCCCAGAGCCTGTTCCCCATTGGCGAGCTGGAAAAACCTGCTGTGCGGGCGCTGGCCGAGCAGCACGGACTGGTCACCGCCAACAAAAAGGACTCCACCGGCATCTGTTTTATCGGCGAGCGCCGTTTTACCGATTTTCTCAAGCAATACCTGCCGGCCCAGCCCGGCAAGATTGAAACCACTGACGGCCAGGTCATTGGCGAGCATGCCGGCCTGATGTACCACACCATCGGCCAGCGCCAGGGACTGGGTATTGGCGGCATGAAGGATGCCAGCGAAGAGCCCTGGTATGTACTGGCCAAAGACCTGGCGCGCAACGTGCTGATTGTCGGCCAGGGCAACGAACATCCCTGGTTGTTCTCGCGCAGCCTGGTATGTCGTCAGGTCAACTGGATCAATCCGCTCGATGTGGCTGCATTAGACAACCTGACCGCCAAGGTGCGCTATCGCCAGCCAGATCAGCCCTGCCGTATCGAAGTACTGGACGAGGACGAATACCGGGTCACTTTTGACCAGCCACAACGTGCGGTCACACTGGGCCAGTCCATTGTGTTTTATGCCGGTGATGTCTGCCTGGGTGGCGGCATTATCGAGTCCTGCCAGCCCTGGGATGAAGGAATCGAACGACCATGACCCCCATGCAAGAACAACTGGTCGCCCTTGCCGGCCTGTTCCAGTCTGCCCAGCTGGTACACAAGCTGGCCCAGACCGGCCAGATCAGCGATGCCTCACTGGAGCACATGCTCAACACCCTGCTGGTAACCAGCCCGCAAACCACCCTGGATGTGTACGGCGGCGATGACTATGCACTACGTGAAGGCTATCGCACCCTGCAGGCCGCCCTGCTGCGCGACGCCCACAATCTGCCCCGGGAAAGCCTGCGCTATGCCCTGTCGATGCTGGGTCTGGAGCAGCAGTTTGCCCGCCGTGACGACCTGCTGCAGCTGACCGGCGAACGCCTGGAGCGCATCAGCCAGCAGGCGGAGCAGTTCGGCATTACCAGCAGCGGTGTCATTGGCGCCTTTGCCGACCTCTACCAGGACACCATCAGCACTTTCAACGTACGCATTCAGGTGCATGGCGACATGCGTTATTTGCAACAGGAAGCCGTGGCAGCAAAAATTCGCGCCCTGCTGTTTGCCGGCATCCGCTCGGCCCGCCTGTGGCGTCAGCTCGGTGGCAAGCGCTGGCACCTGCTGTTCAAGCGTGCTGCCATGCTGCAACAGCTGCAAAACCGGCTGTCACACTGATGCGCAGCGTCCAGCCGCTGCGTGGTGCTGCCCTGCTGGCGCTGTCCGCCCTGCTGTTTTCCCTGATGGGCGTCTTTGTACGCGAGGCCTCGTTGACCGTTGGCAACGAGGTCATTGTGTTTTTTCGCAATCTGGTTGGCGTGCTGTTTTTCCTGCCGCTGGTTCTGGCCAAAGGCTTTGGTCCGTTAAAAACCAGTCGTCCGCTCACCCACCTGAAACGAACCGGCTACGGGCTGGGCGCAATGTACTGCTTTTTCTACGCCATTGCCCACCTGCCGCTGGCCGACGCCATGCTGTTTACCTATTCGGCCCCGGTATTTACCCCGGTACTGGCCTGGCTCTGGCTCAAAGAGCCGCTGACCCGGCGCATGCTCGCGCTGTCGTTACTGGGACTGGTTGGCGTATTGCTGGTCAGCAAGCCATCGGGCGCACTGTTCAGCCCGATGTCGCTGGTCGGCCTGGCCGCCAGCCTGCTGGCCGCCAGCGCTTTTGTTTCCATCCGTGAAATGAGCGACAGCGAACCCTCCTACCGGATTGTCTTTTACTTTGCCTTTTTCAGTGCCAGCCTGTCAGCCATCCCCCTGGGCTGGGCCTGGCAACCCCTGGACGGACACCAGCTGACCCTGCTGCTGGCCGCCGGCATGTTCGCCGCCGTGGCCCAGTTCGCCATGTCCCGCGCCTACAGCCTGGCCCCGCCCGGCCTGATCGGCCCGGTCGCCTACAGCGCCATTGTCTTCTCAGGCATCATCGCCTGGCTGCTCTGGAACGAAACCCCCGGCCCCAGCTCTTTTATGGGTGCCGCCCTGATCTTCTGCGCCAGCACCCTCAGCGTTATCCAGAAAAAAGCCTGAGCATCCCGCCTTTACCCGCAAAGCCCCGACCACCCTTTACCAATATCAGCTACAAACCGTCCACAGACCGCCCGCACAAAACCAGCAACCCACACCGCGACAGCAGCCCGCCACAGGCGGGCCAGATACTCCCATCCCGCACAAGGCAGATTCGGCGCAGGCGAAACCGGAGTCCGGCCTTAGCGGCGTGTGGCAGCCTGCTGACACGCGCCAGCGTCAGCTGGACGCAGCGTTTCACCTGAGCCAGCCGCCACAGTGCAAATCACAATTTATACTTGATGTACTTCCGCCGCGCCTGCGCATAAGGCAAGTCAAACAAATCCGTCTTGCTGCGCAGCAACTCCAGATTCTTCACATAGCTCTGCGCAATCTCCCGAGTAATACCGTCTTTGTGCTCCAGCAAGCCCTGCATGATCTCCATCGCAGCCTTGGCACCTGCCTCCAGAATATCTTCCGGGAACTCGTGCAGCTCTACCCCATGCTTGTCCACCAGGTTTTTCAGCGCCAGCGGATCATTGGCATAGTAGTCCGCCGCCACCTGCTCGTACTCGGCCTGACAGGCAATTTCGACTATCGCCTGCAAGTCCTTTGGCAGAGCCAGAAACTTGTCCTTGTTCACCGCCAGCTCAATGGCCATGCCCGGCTCGATAAAGCTTGGCAGGTAATAGTTCTTGCAGATCTGGTGAAAGCCCAGCGCCTGATCGTTGTATGGGCCAACAAATTCCACCGCATCCAGCGCACCGGACTGCAGCGCGGTATAGATGTCACCGGCGGCCAGATTGACCACGTTGGCACCCAGCTTCTGCCAGACCTGCCCGCCCAGCCCCGGCGTGCGGAAATTAATGCCTTTCAGGTCATCCAGACTGGCAATCGGCTTGCGGAACCAGCCGCCGGACTGGGCGCTGGTATCGCCGGCCAGAAAGCCCTTGACGCCAAACTGGTCATACAGCTTGTCCCACAGCTCCTGCCCGCCGTGATAGCGCATCCAGGCGGCAAACTCGCCGGAGGTCATGCCATAGGGCACACCGGTAAAAAAGTTGGTGCCCTGGCTTTTGTTCTGCCAGTAATAGGGCGTGCCATGACACATCTCCGCCGCCCCCTCGATCACCGCATCAAATGCCTGCAACGCCGGCACCAGCTCGCCAGCCGAGTATACTTTGATCGTCAGCCGGCCACCGGACATGGCGGTAATGCGGTCGGCCAGACGCTGGGCACCCACGCCCAGCCCGGGAAAGTTCTTCGGCCAGGCAGTAACCATGCGCCAGGTGATGTTCGGCGCGGCAATGACCGGCAGACTCATTGCTGCAACCGCCGCTCCAGCACCGGCAACTGCGGTTTTCATAAAGCGGCGCTTGCCTGTATCCAACGTCATGCTAACTGGCTCCTGTAAACACTGTACATAATTTTAAAGCCGGCATTACACCGGAAATCACCCGACAATGTAGCAGAACGGGACAAAAAAAGAAGTTGCCAAACACCTATGGCACCGTGCCACCCTACAGAACAGTGACCAGCAGCCGAGACAGGCGGTAACATACAAAGCCGACCAGTCAAAGTCAGAACTGATATGAGCCAACCACACACTCATCCCCCCAGCGAAGGATCACAACAGCCTGGCATGACAGCCAACACTGGAGCTGGAGCAGATACAGTAGAAAATACCGAAGCAACCACAGTGGCTCCGGCCGAAACTGCGCTGCAAAAAAAACGTCAGCTATGGGCTTCCTTGCCCCCTGACAACACACACCTGTTACGTCTTGCTCCCCTCACTGCCGAGCGCGAAACCGGTCTGCGTCCACTGCTTTTTGCCAGCCTGGCTCGCACCAGCCGACACAGCAAAGAATTGAGCATGTTGCGACTGGTGGTATCACTGCCGGAACAAAAAACCGACAAGTCAATTAACCACCTGGAACTCTGGGTTGACCACACAGCAAAGGAAATCCGGATTTTTCCGGAACATGGGCTCATTACCAAACCCGGCAACCGGGGACTTGGCAGGTTACTGATGGCACAAGCCATTAGCTGGTGCAAGCCAGCCTGGAACGACTATCAGATAATTTCCGTCAGCCTGTTGACCAAACAGGCCGACAACGAACTGGCCCGCCTGCGACGCGATCATGCCCTGCAGGCCCAGGGATTCACCGTGACTTATAACGACGCGGTTAAAATGAGCGCAACCTGCAGTGCCATTCGCCTTGAACAGCTGGGTCGCGACTGGAACCGGGAAAAGGTACGCCTCATGGACCACCTGGAAGCGGCACAGATGCTATTCAGTTGCGACCAAAACCTAAAAGCACAAACCAGTCAAATCAACAAGCAGCAAGAGCGCATTGAGCTGCTAAAGCGCGATGACAATACCCTGCGCTTTACTATCTTCACGTTGATTTTTTTTGCCGTCTTTCAGGCCGGCCTGCTGATCTGGATGGCTACACGCTAGTGGCTTGTTCGAAATGGCTGAAGTTTCGAGGCAAGGCGCTGTAACGAAGAACAGCAAAACGGCACCGAAGCATCAAGCGCAATTTGACTTATGGAGCCCAGCGGACAGGCCGCTGGCCCTAACAAGAATCGCAGCATATAGACTGCCTTACAGCCAGACGCACCTGTCATCAGCAATCATCCCGGCACTGCTATATGTCGTGTTTGCTGCCACCCATGCAATGGGGCGAATCCGGCGCCTGCTGGGCCTTTGCCCACTCGTCCGGGGTATAAGTGTGCTGGGCCAGCGCATAGGGCATGGCATCTTTTAGTGCAGCATAAACAGCCTGCTGCCGCCTGACTTTGCTCAGCCCCTCAAAATGATCCGTAACAATCACTGCCTTGTAGTGGGTTTCCTGACCCCGGCTGTGCATGTGGCTTTCATCAATGACCTCAAGAAAGGCCGGCTCCAGTGCCTGCAGTGCGGTTCTGATTTTTTCCAGCATCATGATGCTACCTCCTGTGAACTCTGAATCAAGTGGTGCTGCGGTTGTCAGCGTGCAAAGGCGTCGCCCTGCATCCAGTCAAGGCTGTCGAGGGTACTGCCGGACGGACGATACTCTGCAGCCCAGCCGCCGCTGTAACCAGCCTGCTGCAAACGCTCACGCAATGCCATAAAGTCCAGACTGCCAGTACCTGGCTGGTGCCGGCCCGGACAGTCGGCAAACTGAACGTGGCCTATTTGTTCGCCCAGTTCGCCAATCGCCAGCAACGGGTCAATACCCTGCCTGGCCATATGATACAGGTCCAGCTGGGCACGGACATTGGGCTGGGAAATTTCACGCAACAACTCCAGCTGCTGCTGCGGAGTATTCAGGCAAAAACCCGGCATATCCAGCGGGTTGACTGCTTCGGCCAGCACCTGCACATGCAGCCGTGAAAACGCCCTCGCAGCCTCATACAGATTGTTGGCCAGCGTCATGAACACCTGTTGCGGATCCTGCCCTTCGAGCAAGCGACCCGCCAGCACATTGACCTTCTGTGGTTTGACTATGGCGGCATATTCCAGCGCCGTATCCAGCGCTTCGGCAAACTTTCTGCCCAGTTTGGGCTGGCAGGCCAGCCCGGCACCTCCACTCATCAGGTCGCCGGCCGGAAGGTTAATCAATACCAGCGGCATCCCGTTATCATCCAGCTCGCGCCTCAGCTCAAAGGGCGATACTTCATAAGGAAATTGAATTTCGACCGCATCAAAACCGGCCTCGCGGGCAGCCGCCACACGCTGTAACAGGGGGCGTTCGGTAAACAGCATGGACAGGTTGGCAATCAGTTGCATGCATTACTCCTTGCCATACAGTTCAATCAGCGTGGCCGGATCGCGCCCTGCGTTGCCAGCTGCCGCATGGGTGCGCATCAGCTGTGCGGCCAGGCCGCTCATGGGTGTAGCACTGCCCTGGTCCTGCGACAACCGCACAGCCATATCCAGGTCCTTCAGTAATGTACGCACGTGCCATTTGACCGGCTCGAAGGTGCGGCTGGCCATTTGTGGCGCCAAAATCTGTAGCGGTTTGCTGTCGGCAAAGCCGCCAGTCAACGCTGCTGCCAGCTTGCCTGCATCAACACCCGACTGCTGTGCCAGCGCCACCACCTCGGCAATCACCATGGCGTTACAAGCCACCAGCATCTGGTTGCAAACCTTGGTTGCCTGTCCGCTACCAGACGGCCCCATATGAGTCAGGCGCTGCCCCAACTGCATCAAGACAGGCTCGACCTGGGCCAGCGCACCTGCATCCCCACCAGCCATCAGGGTCAGACTGCCGTTTTCGGCACCGGTGACACCGCCGGAAACGGGCACATCCAGCCAGTGTGCACCCTGCTTCGCAGCCCGCGCCGCCAGCTTGCGAGTGGCTTCGGGCTCAATACTGGAGCAGTCAATGATAATCTGACCATTACCCAGCGCAGGCAATAAGCCAGCAGCCACTTCCTGTACCGCCGTGGTATCAGCCAGGCACAGAATCAGCACATCAGAGCTTTGTGCCAGTGCTGCCGGAGTTTCTGCCACAGTAGCTCCTTCAGCCTGCAGCGGCCCACACTTGGCCGCGTTACGGTTCCATACGGTGAGCGGATAACCTGCTGCCAACAAACGGCGACACATTGGCAGCCCCATCAAGCCGATACCGGCAAACCCCAGGGATATCTGTGAAGAAGTCATGGCTGTTTCCTCTTTAACTCAGCAGTTGATTGGTTTACTGACGCGCCAGCCGGCCGGTTGCCCAGACGGTATCAACAGTGCTGCGGTACGGATTGATATCCAGACCGCCACGACGCACGTAGCGGGCATATACCTTCAGGTGTTCCGGCTGCAGCAAGTGGTGCAGATCCAGAAAGATACGCTCCACGCACTGCTCGTGAAAGTCCTGATGTTCACGAAAGCTGACCAGATAACGCAACAAGCTGGCCCGGCACAGCGTCTGCTGTGCGCTGTACTCAATGACCACACTGCCCCAGTCGGGCTGGCCGGTGACCGGACAAAGCGAACGCAAAAGGTGACTGTGCAGCTGCTCCTGCCCCTGGCCAGGTATGCATTGCAACATGGCCGCGTCTGGCTTGCTGTACTGGTCCATGGCAACATCCAGCCCGTCGATACAAAGACCCGGCATGGTCACCAAGCCTGTTGCGGTTACCTGCTCCAGGGTTTCCAGCCGCACCCGCACCGCAGCACCGGTCACCACAGCAAGATCGCGCTCCATTACTGCGGCGACCTCGGCAAAGCCGGAAAAACAGGTTTGGTTGAAGGTGTTCAGGTAGAGCTTGAAAGATTTTGACTCAACAATAAAGGGCGAGTCTGCCGGAATTTCAATATGAGCCACTGCAACAGCCGGCTTGCCGGACGGCAACAGCCAGGAGAGCTCGTAAGCCGTCCAGAGATCTACACCGGTATACGGCAACTGGCCACTGGCCAGCCCCAGCTCCTCCCACTTTACCCGTCGCTCAATACCAAACAACAGGCTGGCATCATAACGGGTGGCGTATCCGGTTGATTTGCCCAGGGGTGAATGCTCAGCAGGATGCTGCATGATCGTCATACCTTCTATCTGATATCTGAAAAGTGATAAAGCCGCCACCCTGACGGGCAGCGGCTATTCAGAACGGAAAGCATAGTGTGTAGCAGTCGGACGCCCACCGCAACACCACGAGGCAGCGCAACTGGATTGCAATCGTAAATGCTTAGTGCAAGCGGAACTGTTTCAACAAGTCGTTCAGGCCTTCAGCCAAACGGGCCAGTTCCTGGCTGGATGCCTGGGTTTCGTGGGCGCCCGATGTGGTCTGGGCAGACAGATCATGAATTGCCACCAAACTCCGGTCGACTTCCTGGGCCACCATGGCCTGCTCTTCGGCAGCACTGGCAATGCTTAGATTCTGCTGGTTAATCTGGTCCATCAGCCCGGCAGAGCGATTCAGCACCTCAAGCACATCATGGGCCATTTCACGGGTGCTGGTCACCCACTGGCTGCTGGCCTCCATGTTTTTCACCGCCACACTGGTTTCGTTTTGCACGTTACCGATCATGCGCTCGATTTCCACCGTCGACTCCTGGGTGCGGCCGGCTAGCGCTCGTACCTCATCAGCCACCACAGCAAAGCCACGACCCTGTTCGCCGGCCCGTGCCGCCTCAATCGCCGCATTGAGCGCCAGCAAGTTGGTTTGTTCGGCAATCGCACGGATAACCTCAATTACCTGACCAATTTCCTCTACATTGCCGGCCAGGCGGGCAATGCCCTCGTTGGTATTGCCAATTTCAGCCGACAGGCTGTCAATGGTTTCCACCGTTTGCTGCAGTTTGCTTTGACCGGTCCGTACTTCGGACTGGGTCTCTTCGGTATTGCGCGAAGTATTGTTGGCGTTGCTGGCCACTTCCTCGATGGCAGCGGTCATCTCGTTGACCGCGGTCACTGCCTGCTCCAGCTGGCTGCTTTGTTCATGCACAGTGCGGCTGGAGTCATTGGTGATGATGCTCAACTCTTCCGAAGTGCTGGCCAGTTGCTGCGACGAGTCAGTCACATGCTCAAGTGTAGCCCGCAACTGCTCCTGCATCCGTTGCATGGCACGGATCATGTCCCCTGCCTCATCACGGCCGCTGTCCTGTACATCCTGTGTCAGGTCGCCATCAGCAATACGCTGGGAAGTTTCTACTGCCAGCCCCAGCGGCCCCAGCAGGCTGCGGCTGAAAATCATGGCCAGCACAACCATTGTCAGCAGGGACACCACAATCGCAACAATAATGCTGGTCCGCGCACCTGACTCAATGGATGCGGCCTGTTCAACACTGGCATCAGCCTGCTTCATCAGGTGGGCAACAAGCGCATTTACAGCGTCAACCGCCTGCGCCCCCTGCTCGGTCAGGCCCAGGTCGATCTGCTGTGCCAGCGCTTCATTTCCAGCCTGGCGGGCTTGCATCCACTCCCCCAAAGAAACATTGTAGGCATCAACCCGCTCCATCGCCTGCCGCAGAAGTTCGCTGCCACTATCGGCGATCATCTCTGCCAGACGGTCACCATTGGCTTTGAAAGACTGCCCGGCTTCATCCACTGTTTTCAATGCCGATTCTTTCGCCCCTGTATCTGTGGTCAGGGCAAAGTTGGCGGTATACAGGCGCATGGTCAGGAAGTCCCTGCGCATTTCGCCGACCATGGCGACTTGTGGCAAACGCAAGGTGCCAAGCTCTCGGGTGATGGCCCCCAGCTGATTCTGCTGAATGATGGCGAATACACCCAGGACCAGGGTTATCAGGCCAAGCAGACCAAAAAAAGCGCTGCCCGGGGTGCAATACGTAAGTTTCGGAACATAGAGGAATCACCTAATTGTATTTCAATATCCAGTCAGCTGGGTATATCGGCCGGGAAGCCCCGGGCTTGAGGCGAGGCTTGCCCGGCAGCTCTTGTGCGGCATCCTGCTAGGGTGCGCCACCAGTATCCGTTTTAGATGATCGCGACAGTGTAGCCAGAATAGCCCGCACTGCCTGTGCTGGCTCGGCAGCGCGGGTAACCGGACGGCCAATAACCAAATAGTCAGAGCCGGCCTGCATGGCCTGCGCGGGCGTCAGTATGCGCTTTTGGTCATCAGATGCACTGCCGGCAGGACGAATGCCCGGCGTCACCAGCAGGCCTTCCGTCCACTGCTGTTTCAGCGCCTGCGCCTCCTGCGCCGAACACACCAGCCCGTCCAGCCCGGCCTGCTGCGCCAGGGCGGCCAGGCGCAGCACCTGCTCCTGTGGCACCACATCCAGACCGATTCCGGCCAGATCATCCTGCTCCATGCTGGTCAGGACGGTAACACCGATCAGCAACGGCTTGTTGCCCTGATGCTGTTCCAGCACCTCGCGGCAGCTCGCCATCATTTTCAGCCCACCGCTGCAGTGCACATTAACCATCCAGACACCCAGCTCGGCGGCTGCCTTGACTGCCATGGCCGTGGTGTTGGGAATGTCATGGAATTTCAGATCCAGGAACACCTCGAACCCCAGCTCGTGCAGCGCCTCCACCACCCGCGGTCCGCAACGGGTAAACAGCTCCTTGCCCACCTTGACCCGGCAATTTTGCGGATCCAGCTGGCGGGCCATCGCCATGGCCTGGTCAAAACCGGGAAAATCAAGCGCAACAACAATGGGACTGGTCATGGGCACTCTCTGACAGATGGTGAATAGGGCCAATATTGTAACCAGAGCCATGGCGGATTGTTAGCAACAAAGCATCCGCTGCCCCTGTGACTGCACAAAGGCCGCCCCGCCTCACCCAGCCACCGCATGCTCCCTTCATTCATCCAGCCAGCACGGCAGCAAACCCGCTACCGGAACCCGGGCCCAAACAGGTGTATAGTTGGAGTCGAACCCATCGCATCTGGAGCCACTATGCCCTGGTATATCTGGTTGATGATTGCCGCTGCCTTTGGCTCGGTGCTGGGCAGTTTGCTGATGTTGCGCGACACTGCGCACAGGATGCCCATCGACCCCGAAGCGCTGGAGCGGATGAAGCAGCGCAATGCCGAGCTGGAAGCAGCAGAACAACAGGATAACGATTAGGAGACACATCATGTCCACCCGTACCGAAACCGACAGTATTGGTGCCATTGAGGTACCGGCTGACGCCTACTGGGGCGCACAAACCCAGCGCTCAAAAGAAAACTTTGCCATCGGCGGCCAGCAAATGCCGCTGGCTGTGGTGCATGCGCTGGCCCAGGTAAAAAAAGCCGCTGCCCGCGTCAACGCCGAACTGGGCGAGCTGCCACAGGAGCTGGCCGATCTGATCGTCCAGGCCGCCGACGAAGTCATCGCCGGCAAGCTGGATGACCACTTCCCGCTGGTTGTCTGGCAGACCGGCAGCGGCACCCAGAGCAACATGAACGCCAACGAAGTCATCGCCGGACGCGCTAACGAAATCGCAGGCAAGGGCCGCGGTGGCAAGGTGCCGGTACACCCCAATGACCACGTCAACCGTGCGCAAAGCTCCAACGACAGTTTCCCGACCGCCATGTACATTGCCGTGTTGCAGGCCGCTCACCAGCAGTTGCTGCCAGCCATCAAGGTGCTGCGTGACGGGCTGGACGTACAGGCCAAACGCTATGTCAATCTGGTCAAAACCGGTCGCACCCACCTGATGGATGCCACGCCCGTGACCTTTGGCCAGGAACTGTCGGCCTTTGTCGCCCAGCTGGATTATGCCCGTGACGCCATCGAGCACAGCCTGCCAGCCATTTGCCAGATCGCCCAGGGCGGCACCGCAGTCGGTACCGGCCTCAACAGCCACCCGCAGTTTGCCGAAAAGGTTGCCGCCACGCTGGCCGAACAGACCGGCCTGCCACTGATCAGCGCACCCAACAAGTTCGCTGCGCTGGCCGGTCACGAACGTCTGGTGGTGCTGTCCGGTGCCCTGAAAACCCTGGCCGTGGTGCTGATGAAGCTGGCCAACGACCTGCGCCTGCTCGGCTCTGGTCCGCGCGCCGGCTTTGCCGAAGTGATGCTGCCGGCCAACGAACCGGGCAGCTCGATCATGCCCGGCAAGGTCAACCCGACCCAGTGCGAGGCCCTGTCCATGCTGGCCTGCCAGGTCATCGGCAACGACACCACCGTCAGCATGGCAGCCAGCCAGGGCCATCTGCAGCTCAACGTGTTCAAACCGGTGATCGTGCATAACCTGCTGGAGTCCATCCGCCTGCTGGCCGACGGCTGCGTCAATTTCCAGACCCGCTGCGTAGCCGGCATGAACGCCAACGAAACACAGATGGCTGCGCACCTGGAAAACGGCCTGATGCTGGTCACCGCACTGAACCGTCACATCGGTTACGACAACGCGGCAAAAATCGCCAAAAAAGCCTACGAAGAAAACAAGACCCTGCGCCAGGCCGCCATTGAGCTGGAGCTGGTCACCGACGAGCAGTTTAGCCAGTGGGTGCGCCCGCAGGACATGCTCAAACCTGAATAATCCCCTGACTGCAACAGCACTGCATTCTATGCAGGCTGTTGCAGCCTCTGACCATCTGCACCATAGGTGCAGACCTGTTTTGCGCTGCAAGTGTGCTCCCCTATTGGCCTATGCCCCAAGCACCCCTCAAAACAGAATAAGCAGATTACCAATTAGTCTTTTTAAGAATAAGAGTTTTTGCATAGAATCAACGCCATTCATGCATTCTGACAAGGAATCATCATGGCACTCCGTCCTTCTCCGGTCATTCCCGGCTTCAACCTGACTCTGGGCTACACCCTGGTCTATCTGAGCCTGATTGTGCTAATACCATTGGCCGGCTTGCTGGTGTACTCCAGCAAGCTGAGCTGGCCCGAGTTTTACGCCATTGTCAGCCATGACCGTGTTCTGTCCGCCCTTAAACTGAGCTTTGGCGCCGCCCTGATTGCAGCATTGCTCAACGGCCTGATTGGTACCTTATTGGCCTGGGTGCTGGTGCGCTACCGCTTTCCCGGTCGCAAAATCATTGATGCCCTGATCGATCTGCCCTTTGCCCTGCCCACAGCAGTTGCAGGCATTGCCCTGACATCCCTGTATGCGCCACGCGGCTGGGTTGGCCAGTGGGCCAGCGAAATTTCACTCAAAATTGCCTATGCCCCGCTGGGGATTATTCTTGCGCTGACTTTCGTCACGCTACCCTTTGTCGTGCGCACCGTACAGCCGGTACTGGAAGATATTCCCCGCGAGCTGGAAGAAGCTGCCAGCTGCCTGGGCGCCAACACGTTTCAGGTCGTGCGCCATGTGCTGATTCCCGCCCTGCTGCCCGCCTGGTTGACCGGCTTCACTCTGGCCTTTGCCCGCGCTGTGGGCGAGTACGGCTCGGTGATCTTTATTGCCGGCAACATGCCCGGCAAAACCGAAATTCTGCCTCTGCTGATCATGGTCAAACTTGACCAATATGATTATCTGGGCGCCACCGCCATTGGCGTGATGATGCTGGCCGTATCCTTTGTTTTTCTGCTCCTGATCAACCTGCTACAACGCAGGATCAGCAAGGGATAACCAGCCTGCAGCTGTCTCCGCCACAACAAAAGCCACCGCACTGTTCGAGCCACTTCAGTGGCGAACAAAACATGAGCAAGACACCCTGGGTCGCGGCTAAAGCCGCTCCTGCAGGAGAAGCGGCGGCGAAGCTGGTGACGAGCATGTTGAAGCCACTGACTATAAAAGCAAGCGATCAATTCACGCAAAACAACCCAAGCAAAGCAAACAATCCAACAGCCCAAACCACTCACTACATCGATACAGCAACAAACAACAGGACAAGCAATGAGCACATTAGCCATCACTACCACCGGGTTGGCCCGCGAACACCGCTGGGGGGCCATCAGCCTGATTGCCGCTGCCTGGCTGGCCTTTCTGTTTTTCCTGGTGCTACCTCTGGGTGTAGTGCTGACTGAAGCCCTAAAGCAAGGTTACGCCAGTTTCTTCACTGCCATACTTGAGCCTGATGCCATTTCTGCGCTCAAGCTGACACTGCTGGCCGTTGGCATTTCCATACCGTTGAATGTCGTCTTCGGCCTGGCAGCTGCCTGGTGCGTCAGCAAGTACGAGTTTCGTGGCAAAAGCCTGCTGGTGACGCTGATTGATCTACCCTTTTCCGTATCACCTATTGTCGCCGGCCTGATCTATGTGTTGCTGTTTGGTGCGCAGGGTTTCTTTGGCGACTGGTTGAGTGAGCGCGGCATCCAGATCATCTTTGCCGTGCCCGGCATCGTGCTGGCCACCCTGTTTGTCACCGTGCCCTTTGTCGCCCGCGAACTGATTCCGCTGATGCAGCAGCAAGGCACCCAGGAAGAAGAGGCCGCACGCTTGCTGGGCGCATCCGGCTGGCAGATGTTCTGGCATGTAACCCTGCCCAATATTCGCTGGGGCCTGCTATATGGTGTGGTGCTTTGTACCGCCCGGGCGCTGGGTGAGTTTGGCGCTGTGTCTGTGGTGTCCGGCCATATTCGCGGTTTTACCAATACCCTGCCCCTGCATGTCGAGATTTTATACAACGAATACAACCACGTAGCTGCGTTCAGTGTGGCAACGCTGCTATTGCTGATGGCCCTGGTGATGTTGCTGGTCAAGCAGTGGGTACAGGAAAAGAAGGGGATGATTTGAGGCTGGTTTTTTGTGTTTGCGTCAGTGGGCGCGGAATTCGCAGGATCACTGCAAGTATGTCCTCCGCCGCTCCCTGTCGCCATCCATGGCAACAAGGCCCTGGCAACCGACCCCTGTTGTCGCCACCAGTATTATGCAAGACGCCTCAAATCGTGAAGAAAAAGTAGAAGGGCAATCTGCCTCGGCAACGGCTGCTTTATGAAAACTTGATGGTTGCGGTAACAACGCCTCCTGCCTGCTGCACGGAGGACATGCTGGATCTGGGTGCAGCCGTAGCAAGGCTGTGCTGCCCTAGATGGCTGCGCCAAGCTTGCATGAACGTACTTGCAATGACCCTGCGAAACCTGCATCCCGGGTCAGCAGCCAGCGGAACCCATTTTCACGACATAAAATTTCAGATTTACGGGAATAGAAACATGAGCATCGAAGTCCAGCAAGTGAACAAGTCGTTCGGCAATTTCAAGGCACTGAGCGAGATCAATCTGTCGATTCAGTCCGGCGAACTGGTAGCCCTGCTGGGGCCGTCCGGCTGCGGTAAAACCACCCTGCTGCGTATTATTGCCGGCCTGGAAAAACCCGATAGTGGTCATATCATCTTCAATGGCGACGACGTATCCCGTCGTGACGTACGCAAGCGCAATGTGGGTTTCGTATTTCAGCATTACGCCCTGTTTCGCCACATGACCGTATTCGACAACGTGGCCTTCGGCTTGCGCATGAAGCCACGCCGTCAACGGCCGTCAGAAAACATCATTCACGACAAGGTACTGGAGCTGCTACGTATGGTGCAGCTGGACTGGCTGGCTGACCGCTATCCTGAACAACTGTCCGGCGGACAGCGTCAGCGCATTGCCCTGGCCCGTGCACTCGCTGTACAGCCAGAAATTTTGCTGCTGGATGAACCGTTCGGCGCACTGGATGCCAAAGTACGCAAGGAGCTGCGTCGCTGGCTGGCCAACTTGCATGAAGAAATCAACCTGACTTCGGTGTTCGTCACCCACGACCAGGAAGAAGCCATGGAAGTGGCCGACCGCATTGTAGTCATGAACAAAGGCGTAATAGAGCAGATTGGCACTCCGGCCGAGGTTTATGAAAACCCGGCCAATGAATTTGTCTATCATTTCCTTGGTGACTCCAATCAGCTGCAACTGGATAACCAGCAAATCCAGTTTCGCCCGCACGAAGTGTTGCTGTCACGCCATGCCGAACCCGAGCACCGCGCGGGTGTAGTACGCGACATCCGCCCATTGGGTGCCATCACCCGCGTCACACTCAAGGTCGAAGGCCAGGAGTTGCCGATTGAGGCCGAAGTGGTGCGTGATGATGCCAGCCTGACAGGCTTGCAGCGTGGTGAAACCCTGTATTTCAAACCCAAAGCCAGCTGACCGCCAACACGCGCCACGGAGGGCTCTGGCAGCACTTGCTTGTCACCCAAGGCAGAAACAACAGGACTCTCCCAGCCCTGCCAGCACAAGCTAAAAAAGCCAACTGTCGTGTGGGTGTGTGCCTGCTGCACGCCTCACACAGACACAGGCAGCAAAGCCAGATAACACTGCAGCCATGCCGTCTTGCTCAAGACATCCACAAACCCTGTGGATAACTTTGTGTACAACCTGAAGGAAACTCAGCCAAAACCCCATAACTCAAGGGACGCGAACGCTTTGTACAAAAAACAAACAGCATCGCAAAAATACTTTTATTTCAATGAGTTGCAATCAAAAACAAAATATTCACCTAGGTTTCAATGCTAACTCAGCATCTTTTACAAAGTGTGCACGCATATGTGCACAACTATAAAAGTCAACCCTTGACTTTCCATGCTGAGCCCCTACTGCTCACTTAAAAAACTGCTGAGAAAGGCCTGGGTGCGTTCTTCCCTGGGTTCCGTGAAGATTTGTTCCGGGCTACCCTCTTCGACAAACTTTCCCTGATCAAAGAAACACACCCGGTCAGAAATTTGCCGGGCAAACTGCATCTCGTGCGTGACCAATAAAATAGTCAAATCATGCTGGCTGGCCAGGTGTTCAATGACCTGCAACACTTCCCCGACCAGCTCGGGGTCCAGTGCCGAAGTCGGCTCGTCAAACAGCAAAATATTCGGATGCATTGCCAGTGCACGAGCAATGCCAACCCGCTGTTGCTGGCCACCCGACAGCTGGCTGGGAAACTTGTCGGCATGTTCAGTCATACCAACCAGGTCCAGATACTTGAGTGCCCGTTTTTTCGCCTTGTCCCGGCTCAAGCCCAACACCTGACGCGGCGCTTCAGTTACATTGCGCATCACCGTCATGTGCGGAAACAGGTTGAACTGCTGGAATACCATGCCCATTTCCTTGCGCATCATGCGCAAGTGGGCTTCCCCGGCGGGAATCAGCTGGCCGTTTTTTTCTTCATGCCAAAGCGGTTTTCCGGCGACATAAATAACCCCATCCTGAATATCCTCCAGCGTCATCAAAATCCGCAACACGGTGGACTTGCCCGAGCCGGATGGACCGATAATGGTAACTTTCTCGCCACGGCGTACGCTGAAGTCCAGGCCATCCAGCACTACATGATCACCATAGCTTTTGGTCACGTTCTGAAAGTCGATGATCTTGTCTGACTCACTCATTGCAAATGTATTCCTTCTTTGGGCAGGCGCTCATCCAGCTTACGCACAGCCCAGGCCGCCACCAGGGTCATCAGCAGATAAATAAGCCCAACCATGGACAGCGGAATCATATAGTTAAAACTGCGGTCGCCAATGATTCTGGCTACGTTAAGCAGCTCAAGTACTGCCACCACAGACAAAATGGGCACATCTTTCATGATTGAAACCAGATAATTGCCCAGCGCTGGAATGATGCGGGGTATTGCCTGCGGCAGCACAATGGCAACAAAAGTGCGCCCCGGCGTCAGGTCCAGTGCCCGCGCAGCCTCCAGCTGGCCGGCCGGTACCGACTGAATGCCGGCCCGGTATACCTCTGATGTATAAGCGCTGTATTGCAGGCCAAGCGCCAGGGCACCCGTCATGAATGCCGGCAATACGAGGCCGTAGTCCGGCAGCACGTAATAGAGAAAAAACAGTTGCACCAGCAAAGGCGTATCGCGCAAAAACTCGCTAATAAAACGCGCCGGCCAAGCAATCAGCCGGCTGCGCATGCCTTTCAGGCCGGCCAGTACCAGGCCCAAACCGGCTGCCAGCAAGAAACCGACAACAGTCGCTTGCAAGGTCACCAGCAAGCCCTTGCCGAGAATCGGCAGGATGGATACGGCAAAGGCCCAGTGGCTGCTGGTATCCCATTCAATTCCAAACAGCATCAGGTATTGCCTCCCGCACGCCAGCGGCAGGCATAGCGTTCTGCCAGCTTCATCAATCCGGCCACAACCAGCGCCATGCCGAAATACATCAACAACAGCAGGCTGTAGATGGTGGTGCTATCCTGGGTAAAGTTACGCAGCTGCTCAGCCTTGTAGGCCAGATCGGCAAGGCTGATCAGCGAAACCAGCGCGGTATCCTTGAGATTCTGGATCGCAAGGTTGCCCAGGCTCGGCATCATTTCCGGCACCGCCTGCGGCACAATGATGCGCCACATGGTTTGCCTTGGACTGAAGTCCAGCGCCTTGGCCGCCTCGTATTGCTCCGGCGCTACCGCCTGGATCGCGCCGCGCACCACTTCGGCGGCATAGGCACCGATGTTCAGCGCCAGCGCCAGTGTGCCCACCAGCATCGGTGGAAAACGCCAATCATAACCCAGCGTCTGACCAATCATTGGCAGTGCGAAGTACAGCCAGAACAGCTGCACCAGCAAGGAGGTACCGCGAAAAAACTCGATGATGCCCGCGCTCAGGCCATGGACGAAAGGGTTGTCTGAAACCCGCCCGACACCCAGCACAAAAGCAAAAAACAACCCCAGCACACTGGAGTAAAGGGTCAGCTGCACGGTCACCCATGCACCCGAAAGCAGGTGACCACTGTAGGTTAAAATATCCATGATCCGTCTTGACCACAGGCTTGCCAGGGTGTGCAGAAAGGCTGCACTGCAACGGTGAAAGCTATTCGACCGGCCATATCAACTGGCTGCCCCTGGCGGACTGTAGCGCTCCTGCCATGCGGGAGCGCATGGGAGGCACAGCCTGCCTCCCCGTCCCGGCCTGTTAGCCGTCACACAGCTCCTGTGTGGTTTTTTTGAACGACTCCTCACGGTCATGGGCAACAAAGCCGTTACGCTCCATGATCTCTGCCCACTCAGGCGTCTGCTTGAAACGCGCCAGCTCTTCGCTGACAGCATCGCGCAACGCATCCGAGCCCTGGGCAAAAGTGAACCCACCCCAGCTGCGCACGGTTTCGCCATTGATCACCGGATCGGTAAAGTCTTCTACCACCTCAACCTTGTTGCTCTGCCCTGCCAGCCCGGCTGCTGTCTGACCGGTCGCTGCATAAGCGTCAGCACGCCCCGTGGCAACAGTCGAAATGGCGTCCGAGTTGGTGGCGATAGTCACCAGGCGCGACTCGTCCATGCCCAATGCCTGCATCATTTCAAGCTGGTCGGCCCCCGCCATGATTGCCAGCTTGTAGCTGCTTTCGACAAAGTCCTCGTAGCTTTTCAAGCCATTCGGGTTGCCAGCAGGCACCAGCAAGCCCTCACCGTAAGAGCTATTGGGCTCGGAAAACATCACGGTTTTACAACGCTGGGGCAAAATGGCCATCTCTGCTGCCACCATGTCAAAGCGGTCAGCCTGCAACCCGGGAATCAATGAGCTGAAATTGGTGACCTGCCATTCGATTTTGTCGATGCCAATATTTTTCAGCACCCGGGTCGCCACTTCCGGACCTGCCCCTTTTACATCACCATTGAGATCGGCATAGCCATAGGGAATTTCGTTAGCCACAGCAATACGGATAACACCCTTGTCTTTTAGCTGGGCCAAATCTGCCGCAAACAGGTTCGCACTGGTTATTGTTAGGGCTGCCGAAACAGCTGTGAGCACCATGGTTTTGCGTAGGTTTTTCATGTTCATCCTTTTTAGTTTTCTAATCAGGATGAGCCATGCTACAGCAGTAAAAAAAGCAGTTCCAAATTTATTTTGCGTTTTTCCGGGCTTTGTCAAGCAGCTACCAACAGCTTTTCAGCCCTGTAGATAACATCGAAAAATCACCAGCAGACAGCGGCTTGCAACAACTTTGTTTTTGTCAAAAAGATTCAGAAAAGGGCTGAAAAATATTTTTTTAGCTGTACAAAAAACAACCAGCCCGATAAACAAAACCTACTGGAAAGGTCTTGCTTCAAACCAGCTTCTGGAAATAATTTTGTGGCTTTAAACCGGTAAGACACAGCCGGCTGGAGCTTTTGTCAGCCGGTAATGCGGCGCAGATTATCGCAGATGATTGCTGTCGCAACCGCCACATTGAGAGACTCGGCAGCGCCGAAAGAAGGGATAGTGATTTTTTGGGTTACCAGAGATTCAAGCCCTGCATCAATGCCATGGGCTTCGCTGCCCATCAGCAACACTCCCGCCTGCAAGTCGCCAGACAGCTGGTGCACCGAGGTACCAGTCAGGTAGGCACCCAGCACCGGAGTTTGCTCAGGCAGACCGGCCAGCCAGGCGTGCAAGTCTGTGTGGACCAGGCTGACCCGCAGAAAAGACCCCATGCTGGCACTGATTACTTTGGGGTTGTACAAATCAACGGTGTCTTCCGTGCACACCAGCTGACGGATGCCATACCAGTCGGCAATACGCAGCAGGGTACCCAGGTTACCCGGATCATTGATGCGGTCCAGAGCCAGTACCCACTGCCCTGGCTGCATCTGTGGCACGCCGGCAGCCGGAATGCGGGCCACGGCAATGGCGTCACGGTTGCTAACCAGGCTTCCGGCTGCAGTCAGGGCTTCGACCGAGCATGGAGTGACCGGCACCTTGCAGCCTGTTAGTGCCACCCTGTGTGCAGCAGCAAAACTGTCACTGACATACAGGCTGTGCAGCGGCCAGCCGGAGCCCAGCAATTCGCTGACGGCTTTGCCGCCCTCAACCAAAAAAAGGCTGTGTTCCTGGCGTGCTTTCTTGCGCTGCAGGCTGCGCAACAATTTATTCTGGCTTTTCGACAGCATCTGGTCGTCCCGGCAGGCAAGCAGTTAAAATTCCATGGCCTTGCGCCCGGCCAGCGCATGGGTCAGAGTGCCGCCATCCACCGTATCCAGCTCGCCGCCCAGCGGCATGCCATGCGCCAGGCGGGATACCAGGATACTGCTGTCTTGCAGGCTCTGGGCAATATAATGGGCAGTAGCTTCACCTTCTACGGTCGGGTTGGTGGCCAGAATGACCTCGCCAAAGTCCTCATCGGCAATGCGCTGCAGCAACTGGGGAATACCGATGCTTTCAGGCCCCAGCCCGTCCAGCGGCGACAGCAGGCCACGCAATACAAAGTAACGCCCGCGATAGCCAGTCTGTTCAATGGCAAAAATATCCTGCGGCCCTTGCACCACGCACAGCTGGCTGTTATCCCGGCGCTCATCCAGACAAAGCGCACAGACTTCGTCTTCACTCAGGGCGCGACAGCGCTGGCAGTGCCCAACACGATCAAGCGCAGCCTGAATCGCCTGCGCCATGCGCTGACCACCCGCACGGTTACGTTCCAGCAAATGCAGTGCCATGCGCTGGGCACTTTTCTGGCCGACACCGGGCAGCACGCGCAAAGCATCCATCAGCTCGCGCATCAGGGGACTGAATGCCATGTCAGAACGGCATCTTGAAGCCGGGCGGCATCTGCAGGCCGGCAGTCATGCTGGCCATGCTGTCCTGGCTGTTTTTCTCAATCTTGCGCACGGCATCGTTGACTGCAGCAGCGATCAGGTCTTCCAGAATCTCCTTGTCTTCTTCCAGCAGGCTGTCGTCAATACTTACACGGCGCACATCGTGACGGCCCGTCATCACTACACTGACCATACCGGCACCGGCTTCACCGGTCACTTCCGCATTGGCCAGCTCTTCCTGCATTTTTTGCATTTTTTCCTGCATCATCTGGGCCTGCTTCATCAGGCCAGCCATACCGCCTTTCATAGGGAGTTTCCTCTTGTATATGGATATTTGAGCCGCTTAAACGGGATTATGTGGCCGGATACTGTCCGGCAAAATCTTTGCACCGAACTCTCTGAGCAACGTCTGGATGGCAGGGTCCTGCTCAATCGACAGCACTGCATCGGCCTGCTGCCGGGCACGCCGGCGAGCCAGCGCCAGCGCCGGTGTCTCTGCCTCGGGTGCGCGCTCTTCGATCTGCAAATGCACTTCACGTCCCAGCACCTGATTGACGCTTTCATTGATGCGCTTTTGTTGGGTAGCGTTGAACAGCGCACTGTGTGTCGGGTCCAGATGCAGCTGCCAGGTGTCACCCTCTTCGGCAACCAGTGTAGTGTGGCGCACGATGGTGCCTGTTATTCCGGTCAGGCCCATTTGCTCACAAAGCTCAATCCAGCGTGCTGCCAAACCGGTTGCGGCAGGAATATCCGGTCTAAGATCGGTATCCCCTTCTTCACGGTCTTGCTGCAACTCAAGCAGCTCCTCCGCTGCCGGGTGCCAGCTGGCATAGGCCGCCAGGTCATCCTGCAGTGCCGCAAGCTCCTGGTCCTCGTCCTGCTCGTCCGGATCACTCTGCACATCAGCAGCCTCAGCCGCACTGGCAGGCCTGACCACATCAGCAATGGCTGTAGCCGGCTGTGCAGCCAACCCGTCAGCCATGCCGGCTGCGGCAGACTCTATAACTGCACTGCCAGCCGGTGTCTGGCGGACGGTTTGCCCAGCCTCCTTCGCTGCAACAACAGGCTTTTCATCTCCTGCTGCCGGCCCAGCTTGCCGCGCAGAAAAAGGCTCGTCCCGCTCTGTGGCTGGCTCTACAGAGCGCGGCCCAGCCGCTTGTGGTTCTGTCGCTGTTTCTGTCCCTGCCTCTACACTGGTGCTTGCTCCTGCCTCTTCTTCAGGAAGCGCCTCCGCCGTTGCCTTTTCTGTTGCTTCTTCAGATTCTACAGGTGCTTCAGATGCTTCTTTTGGTGTCTCATCTGGCGCCGCTTCCCAGGGAGCCAGCTCTTGATCAGGCTCAGCCGCAGCTGGAGCAGTCTCCCGCAGTTGCTGTCCCTCTACATCAGCGGGGGCACTGACAGCGGCTCCGCTGCCGATTGTTGATTCTGTCTCTGAAACTGTTATTTCAGACCCGGCAGTTGTTGCTTCTGACTTCACAGCTGTTTCTGGTTTCGCAGTTGCCTCTTTAATGTCGCCAGAACCCGCAGCATCAGCAGTGCTGTCAAAAACCAGTGGTGTACGCGGTGCTCCCGGCAAACTGGCCGGCCGGAACGCAAGCATACGCAACATGACCATTTCAAAACCGTCACGGGCATCCGGTGCCAGCGGCAGATCGCGCCGCCCCAGCAATGCCACCTGGTAATAAAACTGAACATCTTCCGGAGGCAACGCCTGGGCCAGCTGCAAAATCTGTTCTTGATCACCCTGGGAGTTGTCCACCGCATCAGGCAGCATCTGAGCTACGGTGGTGCGGTGTAATACGCCCAGCAGCTCGCCCAGCACGCCCATCCAGTCCGGGCCATGATCGGCCAGTTGACGAATCGCTTGCAGCATGGCCCGGGCATCGCCATCGGCCAGTGCCTGCAACACGCCAAACACCTGCCCCTGGTCCAGGGTTCCCAGCATGGCACGAACATCTTCCGCCAGCACCTTGCCCTCGCCAAAGGCTACCGCCTGGTCAGTCAGGCTCATGGCATCGCGCATTGAGCCATCAGCAGCCCGGCCCAGCAACCAGAGCGCCTGCTCTTCAAAAGGAACGTTTTCGCTGTCCAGCACGTGAGACAAATGTCCCACGACCGCTTCGGGTGGCATGTTCTTCAAAGAAAACTGCAAACAGCGCGACAGTACAGTGGCCGGCAGCTTTTGCGGATCGGTGGTGGCCAGCAGGAATTTGACATGCTCGGGAGGCTCTTCCAGCGTCTTCAGCAGGGCATTGAACGAGCTGGTAGACAGCATGTGCACTTCGTCAATCAGGTAGACCTTGTAGCGGCCGCGACCGGGCATGTACTGCACGTTGTCAAGCAACTCGCGCGTATCTTCCACCTTGGTCTTGCTGGCAGCGTCCACCTCAATCAGGTCGACAAAACGGCCTTCGTCGATTTCACGGCAAATGGAACATTCACCACAGGGAGTAGAGCTGACACCCTGCTCACAGTTCAGGCACTTGGCCATGATGCGGGCGATGGTGGTTTTTCCAACACCCCGGGTGCCAGTAAACAAGTAGGCATGGTGCAGACGACCCGTATCCAGCGCACTGATCAAGGCCCTGAGCACATGGGTCTGCCCGACCATTTCACGGAATGAACGCGGACGCCACTTGCGGGCCAATACTTGATAACTCATCTGGGTTCCATGCCGTAAAAATAGAGGCTACATGCTAAGGAAAACCAGCACGCTTGTCCATGGAGCGCAACAGGCTATTATCGTCGGACAACAAAGTTTTATAGGCCAGAAATGGAGGCGGCCCTGCCAGCCACACCCCGGCACACAATGTCACCGCTACGGCTGCTCCCTTCCGGGCCTGACCGGGTTCACGGTTGATTGTTGCGAGGGGACCAACAGAGCCACCATCGAGAACCGTCCAGAACTGAACGTGGCGGCCATTCTACGTCGTTTGGATATTTTTGCAAGCAACGATGCAACCTGCCACACTGCAACCCAAGACCTACTGCAATTCAAGCTGTTCGCCGCGTTCTTTTTGCCAGTCCTCAAAAGTTTGCGCAGCCTCGGCACCATCCATCCGGTGCAGGATGGAAAAATAATCCTGCCGCATAGGGCTGGCGAGTATGGCGCTGCGTTCCCGCACCTGCACCACATACACGTCCTGGACATTTTGATGATCAAAATCGCGCCAGTGCTGCACGCCTTTAAGCAGCTGATATTCATGCCGCTCTAGGGCACCAATAATCGCATCGGCCGACAGCTTGCCGGTGCGTTCAGCTGCCTCTGCCCATTGCACAACCGTGGCATACGCAGACGCCGCCATGCTACCCGGATATACCTGATAGCGCGCCACATAGTCACGCACAAAGCGCTCACCGCGTGGGCTTTTTTCCAGTGCGGGCACCCGCCACGTCCAGGACTGGACACCCATCACGCCCTGCATGCTATGCAGGCCAATTTCTTCAATCATGGCCGGACTTAAGTGAGGAATAATGACCTGTAGCTCTTTGAGCAAACCGTTACTTTCCAGCGTGCGCATCATCTGCAGCAAATGGTGCCCCTGCAAAGCTAGCACCAGCATGTCGGGGCGTACCTTACGGATTTTATCCACCACCTGTTGATAGGACTTCTGCCCTGCCGCATCCGGCGCAATGCGGGTAAAACCATGGCGCGCCTTGTCCTGGCTACCGGTGGTACGCCGAAGGCCCTCTTCAGTTCCCAGCCCCCAGCCATCGTTGCTGACAACATAGTAATAGCGCTGATTGGGGCGATTCCAAGCCAGATACTGGCCCAGCGCCTGCGCGGTCATCCAATCATTAGCTGGCTCGCGAAACAGGTGTCGGTGCCCGTCGCGGCCGGTAATTTCGTTGGCATGATTGAACGCTGCCAAGTACAGCATGCGCTGGCTGGCCGCCTGACGGCCTGCCGCAATGGTTTCCTCCGTACTGCCGCCGCCCATAACCATGGCTGCACCCTGTGCGGCAAAGGCCGTCACGTTGCGCTGCGCCTGCTCAACGTTCGAGCCGCTGTCGCGTATATCCAGCACCAATCGCTTACTCAGCACCCCACCCTGAGCGTTGATGTCATCCACCGCCAGCAATGCCCCCTGGGCAACATCCACCGCTCCGGCACGGTAATGACCAGTACGCGGCAGGCTCAAGCCGATCAGCACGCTATCCGCCGCCTGGGCCAACTGGCCGGCCATTAATAACACGCAGATAAGTAATGGTTTTCGCATGGTGCCCCTCCTTTTTGCGCTCATTATCCTGCCCCATGCACAGCGAATGGATTCTGCTTTGATGCCGTTAAAAGCCGACTTTAGTTGTACCCGCAACGGCGTTTTGTGCGCTCAATTGACACAAAAAAGCCCGCCGGCATCACACCGGCGGGCTTGGGTATTACAAGCAGGCTATTGGTTGCCGGCAGGCTGGCTGATCACCAGTTCCAGCACATTAGCGCTGTCCACCATGGCATCCTGCGTGGCGCTGGTCCAGTCCGGTGCGCTGGCATTGCCATCTACTGCAATGCTGGCCTGGACTTTAATGTCCTGTGCTTTTGACAGCCGCAGCTCGCCCATCACCGCATCGGCATCGCTGAGCACCACCTCGGCAGGCAGATCGGCCACCGTTAGGCGCTGGGCTGCCAGTGGCAGCTGACCGCTTTGCGGTGAACGGGCAAATACAAAGACACTGGCATCTGGCTCAAGGGTTGCAGCCAGCTCTGCAGCCAGGCTGACTTCCAGCCGAATGCGTCCTGACTGGCTCAGGGCACTCTGGTCAGGCAGCGGCGGCAACACCGGCCCACGGACAGCCTGCGGATTGTTTTCACCAAATTCCTCTATGGCCTTCTCAGCTCGCTCAATACCGGTCAGCACGGCTGCCGCGGAGGGATCTCGCGGATCCATGGAGTCCAACAAACGGTTCCAGGCATCCCGGGCAATGTTGAAGTTACCAGTCTCGAAACCGGCAATACCGATCAAGCCCAGTGTAGTCGCGTCACGCGGATTTGCCTCAAGAATTTCATCCACCGCCTGCTGCAGCTCATCGCTCCAGCGGCTGTCATTGACAAAAAACTGTGCCTGCACCCACTGCGCCAGAATTTCCGGCTGCCGTCCAGCAGCATCCATGGCGCGGGCGTAGGCGTGGGCTGCATCGGCTACACGCTCATCGTTCATGTAACTGCGGCCAAGAAAAAACCAGACATCAGCAGCATCAGGCTGCATGCGGACAATGTTTTCCAGGCGGCCAATCAGTTCGTTCATGGCCTGTTCACGGGCCTGCTCGTCCTGTATTTCCGGAATACGCGTCATCAGGGCATCAACGGCCTGCTGCTCTTGCATCAGTGGTATCCGGTCCAGAGTGGCCGCTACTTGATCACTGGAGCCCCAGAGCAGATAGAGACCTGCACCCGCTACCGGCAGCATCAGGGCAGCCAGCAAAGGAAAGGCTGTGCCCAGGCGCGCTTTTTGTTGTGGTGCTCCCTGAGCGGTATCATCCAGCAATTCGCGCTCGGCCTCGACCCGCCCCTGCTCGAACAGCTCCTTTGACAGGGTGCCCTGCTCCAGCTGCCCTTGCAGCTCAGCCAGGCGCTCTTGATAGAGCGCTACGTTAAGCGCGGTACGGTCTTCTTCGTCCTGGTGCTTTTGCACATTCAGTACCGGCCACAGCATAAGCATCAGGGCGCCGACCAGCAGCGCCAGGGCCAGTAACCAGAAAATAGTCATTTGTCTGCAGATTCCCGTGGTTGATTCAATAGTTCATTCAGACGCTGCTGTTCGTCACCGGACAGCGAAGCCTTCGAATCCGGACCATGGCTGTCTTTGCGGCGACGTACAACAATGATCACCAGCATCAGAAAGCCAAACCCCAACAAGGCAAAGGGACCATACCAGAGCACCAGCGTACGCTTGTCCACCGGTGGCTTATAGCGCACAAAGTCACCGTAGCGCTCGACCAGAAAGTCGACGATCTGCTCATCGGTCATTTTTTCTTCGGTCATCATGCGGAAAGTTTCTTCACGCAAGTCCAGCGAGATCGGCGCATTGGAGTCGGCAATATTCTGGTTTTGGCATTTGGGGCAACGCAACTCTTCGATCAGTTTGCGATAGCGGTCCTGTTCCGCCTGGGTCTCGAATTCGTAAGTATCGATTGCAGCCATTGCAGGCGCGCTCAACCACAGACTGCATAGCAGCGGCAGCAAAATTTTTCTCATGGTTTCAGCAACCCTTCATAGACAGGAGCCATTTTTTCCTTCCAGACCCTGTCGTCAACGGCACCCACATATTTGAAGCGGATCACGCCTTCACTGTCGATAATGAAGGTTTCTGGCGCACCATACACACCCAGATTCATTCCCAGTGATCCACGAGGATCGCTGACATTCATGACATAGGGGTCTTTCAGGTCAAGCAGCCACTTCTGTGCCTTGTCTTCTTCGTCCTTGTAGTTGATGCCATAGATCGGTACCCCCTGGGCAGCCAGCTTGTTGAAATAAGCATGCTCCTGGCGGCAAGTTGGACACCAGGTTGCCCAGACATTCACCAGCGCAGGCCTGCCCAGAAAGTCATTGCGCGTCAGCAAGCGTTCCGGCTCACCCAGCGCAGGTTGCGAAAACTCGGGGAACGGTTTGTCCAGCAAGGCCGACGGCAGCTCCCTCGGATCATTGTGCAGCCCGTAGATAGACATCCAGGCAAAGCCGGCGACACCAGCCAACACCAAACATACCGCTAACAAACGCGCCTTAGACATCAGCCTTTACCTCCTTTTCCTTGCCAGGCAAGGCATCACGTACCTTTTGACGAATACGCGCACGGTAGCGCGGATCCCAGGCAGAGAGCAGCGCACCAAAGGACATCAGCATGCCGCCCAGCCAAATCCAGCGAACAAAGGGTTTCACCTGTAAACGTACCGCCCAGGCACCGTTTTCCAGCGGCTCACCCAGTGCCACATACAGGTCACGGGTGAAGCCCGGATCAATACCTGCTTCGGTCATCGGCATCTGCTGCACGATATAAAGACGTTTTTCCGGGTGCAGCACCGCAATTTCGCGGCCGTTTTTCAGCGCACGCACAGTACCCTTGTCAGAAATATAGTTAGGCCCTTCAAAGTGATGCGCGCCATCAAAGACAAAGCTGTAAGCACCCAGCTGAACGCTGTCACCGACGTTCATTTTCAGGTCACGCTCAATGCTGTAATGGCTTGATAGCACTACACCAATGGCACAAACCACCACACCCAGGTGTCCCATCTGCATCCCCCAGTAACTACGCGTCATCATGCGCAGACCGGGGAGAAAGCCACGATGACGTGTCTTGTCCAGCAGGTCACGGATACTTGCCAGCAACACCCAGAAGCTGAGGAAATACACCACCAGTACGGCACCATTGAACTCATCCGCCAGCAGGGTCAGCAACAGGCTAAGGGCAGCACTGACCAGCAATACCGGCCCAAGCATTTTCACCAGCCAGTTGCCCGAAGTGTTTTTCCAGCGCAACACCACACCCAGCCCCAGCGCCATCATCAGGGCACCAATCAGCGGGTTGAACAGGGCATTAAAATACGGCGGGCCAACCGACAGCTTGGAACCGGTCAGCGAGTCAAGAATCAACGGATACAGCGTGCCAATAAGGATCATGGCAGTCACCACAACCAGCACGATGTTATTGATCAGCAGCAGGGTTTCGCGCGACCAGAAGCCAAAGCCCACCCGGCTCTTCACCGAAGGGGCACGCAACACAAACAAGGTCAGCGAAGCACCTACCGTCACCAGCAGAAAGGCCAGTATAAACAAACCACGATCCGGGTCGGAGGCGAAGGCATGCACTGAAGTCAGCACACCGGAGCGCACCAGAAAAGTACCCAGCAAACTCAGCGAGAAAGCGGCAATTGCCAGCAAGACAGTCCAGTTTTTGAACAGCCCGCGTTTTTCCGTGACGGCCAGCGAGTGAATCAGCGCAGTGCCGATCAGCCAGGGCATAAAGGAGGCGTTTTCAACCGGATCCCAGAACCACCAGCCGCCCCAGCCCAGCTCATAATAGGCCCACCAGGAACCCAGTGTGATGCCGATACCGAGAAACGACCAGGCAATCAACGTCCAGGGACGTGACCAGCGTGCCCAGGCAGCGTCCATCTTGCCGCCCAGCAAAGCCGCAATGGCAAAAGCAAAGGCTACCGAAAATCCAACATAACCCATATAAAGCATGGGCGGGTGCACCACCAGGCCAAAGTCCTGCAGCAGCGGGTTCAGGTCCTGCCCGTCCAGCGGAATATTCGGCAGCACACGCTCAAACGGGTTGGAAGTCATGATTAGAAACAGCAAAAAGCCGATGCTGACCATCCCCATTACCGCCAGTACCCTTGCCAAAATTTCTTCCGGCAATTGACGGGAGAAAATCGCCACGGCAAAGGACCAACCCGCAAGAGTCAGCGCCCACAGCAGCAGAGAGCCCTCGTGAGCCCCCCAAACTGCACTGATCTTGTAGTACCAGGGCAGCATGCTGTTGGAGTTGTTGGCCGCATAGGCAACACTGAAATCATCCGCCAGGAATGACCAGGTCAGAGCCATAAACGAAATGAACAGGAATACAAACTGGCCCCAGGCCGCCGGCCGGCCAAGACTCATCCAGTGATGGTCACCTTTCCAGGCACCAATCAGCGGAAAGAATGCCTGGATCGCGGCGAAACACAACGCGAGAATCATGGCCAAGTGCCCGAGCTCGGGCACAAACAGGGTCAAACTCATTTTTTGCTTTCCTGTGTCTCTTCGTAATGTTTAAGCATGCCGGTCTTTTCCAGCGCGCTACTGACTTCAGGCGGCATATAGTTTTCGTCGTGCTTGGCCAGAACTTCATCAGCAACCAGCACACCCTGCTCATTCAGGCGACCCAGAGCAACAATGCCCTGCCCTTCACGAAACAGGTCAGGCAGGATGCCCTTGTACTCGATAGTGATATCTGCTTCGCCATCGGTCACGTCAAACTGCACAGTCAAGGCGTCTTCATCACGCTGCACTGAGCCGTCACGCACCAGGCCGCCGGCACGAATGCGTACATCCTGTGGCGCCTTGCCTTCGATAATCTCGCTCGGCGTGTAAAACAGGTTAATGTTTTCACTCAGGGCAAATACAGCCAGCCCCACAGTAGCGGCCATCCCTGCCAGAATTGCCAAGACTATAATCAGGCGTTTCTTACGAACCGGATTCATTTTGTGCCTCCCAACGCAAACGGCGAGCTTCCTGGTTTAGATACTTTTTACGCGCCACCCATGGCAGGGCCACATTCAAGACCACAATTGCCAGAGTGATGCCAAAGCAAAGCCAGACATAAAAGCCATGTTTGCCCATGGCCACAAACTCGGCAAACGAATTAAATGCAAACATTGATTCTGTCATCATTTATTGCCCGTCAAACGCGCCACTTCGGAGCGTACCCAGCTGGTACGCGACTCCCGGCGCAAAATCTCCAGGCGCATGCGCATGAACAGCACCAAGGTATAGAAGCAGTAAAAACCCAGCACCATCAGCAATAGCGGCACCCACATCGAAGCAGGCATCGCCGGTTTTTCAGTCAGGGTAAAGCTGGCTGGCTGATGCAGCGTGTTCCACCAGTCTACGGAGTATTTAATTATAGGAATATTAACCACACCAACCACGGACAACACAGCGCAGGCTCGTGCCGCGCTATCGCGATTGCTAATGGCCTGCCCCAGCGCAATCACGCCAAAATACAGAAACAGCAAAATCAGCATGGCCGTCAGGCGTGCATCCCACACCCAGTAAGCTCCCCAGGTCGGCTTACCCCAGATAGCACCGGTAAGCAGGGACACAAAGGCCATCCAGGCACCGATGGGTGCCGATTGCTGCAAAGCCACATCAGCTATTTTCATTTTCCAGACCAGTCCGACCACACCACAGACAGCCATGGACACATAGATCGACTGGGCCAGAAACGAAGCCGGCACATGGATGTACATGATGCGAAAACTGTTGCCTTGCTGATAGTCTGGCGGGGCTATGGCCAGCCCCCAAAACAGCCCCGCACTCAAAAAAAGTACTGTAGCCACAGCCAGCAACGGCATCCAGCGTCCGCTGATACCATAAAACCACTTGGGCGAACCCAGGCGATGAAACCACGTCCACTTCATGCATTTACCCGCTTCTTGTTTAACAAGTCTTTCTTCCTACTCGCCTACACTGATCTTGATGCCAGCAGCAATTGCCAGCGGTGTCAGGGTGATCGCCAGCATCAGCATGCTGCCCATCCATAGCAGATAGCCTAAAGTCGGCAGGCCCTGTAATGCTGCCTGCAATACACCACTCCCCAGAATAAGCACGGGAATATATAGAGGTAAAATAAGTAAAGTCAACAGAATGCCGCCCCGTTTGAGCCCCACGGTCAGTGCTGCTCCGACCGCTCCCAGCAGGCTTAAAATGGGTGTACCGATCAATAACGAAGCCAGCAGCACAGGAATACGTTCGGCAGGAAAGCCCAGCATTAACCCCAGCACCGGTGACAACAGCACCAGCGGCAGGCCGGAAAACAGCCAGTGCGCCAGTACCTTGGCCAGCACCAAAACACCCAGCGGATGCGGCGATACGACCCACTGCTCCAGCGAACCGTCCTCAAAATCACTGCGAAAAAGACCATCCAGAGACAACAGCACGGCCAACAACGCCGCAACCCACACCAGTCCCGGCGACAAAGTGCGCAACAGCTGGGTCTCCGGCCCTACTGCCAAAGGAAACAACGATATGACAATGGCAAAGAACACCAGTGGATTGGCCAGCTCACCAGGACGCCGAAACATCAGGCGCGCCTCGCGCACCAGCAAAAGAAAAAACACCCTGCCCATACGCCCTACTGCCCCAGCTCAAGCTCACAGAAGCTGGCAGGTCTGTGCTGCAGCTCGTGGTGAGTAGTAAAAATCACCATACCGCCCCGCTCGCAATGTCCGGCCAAGTGTTGCTCCAGCTGGGCGACAGCTTTTTTGTCCAGCGCGGTAAAAGGCTCATCAAGAATCCATAGTGCAGGCGCTTCCGGCAGATACAAGCGGGCCAGCCCGACCCGGCGCTGCTGGCCGGCGGATAATGTATGGCAAGGTACATCTTCAAACCCCTTCAGCCCAACAGCCTGCAGCGCTTCAGCAATAGCCTCGTCACTGGCGCTGTTTTGCAAGGCCGTCAACCAGGCAAGATTTTCTTCTGGGGTCAGCAAGCCCTTGATGCCTGCCGCATGGCCAATCCACAGGCTATGGCGGGCCAGCTCATGACGCTGACGGCCCAGAGGAATGCCCAAATAGAGAATCTCGCCTGCGGTCGGCTGCATCAACCCAGCCAACAAACGCAGCAGGCTGGTCTTGCCGCTGCCATTGGGACCAGACACCTGCAGCATCTGCCCATATTCCAGCTGCAACTCCAGCCCGGAAAACAGCACACGCCAGTCTCGCTCACATGTTAGCCCGCGGGCTTGTAAAAAAACTTCGGTCACGCAGTGGCCTTTTTCAATAAAGCTCGGGACGCAATCGGCAAACACGGCCAGATACGCTTACCATAAGCTGCGATTATACACAGACAGAGGCAGGCTAACGAAACCTGTCGCAAAAAAATATCCGTCTGATCAAGAAAGTAACACACGGCACATTGCAGCGAGCTGCCCTGTGTCAATAGGCTACGACCACTGCCAACCCCTGCCAGGCAGCCGCTCATCATCGATACCGCGCAGACACCCGGCAAATAGAACACCTTCGGTGACACCTTGCGACTTACAAAACTCTTGCCCTGCTATTAATCTTTCAACCCAGACTAATGCACGACAGCATAATTACAAGCTACCGGGCCTGGCTCAGACAAATACCCTGATAGCCGCGCAACCTGCGAAGATGCACACTTATATACTATTTTTACCGAAAGCATCTTCTTGCACCGAAACCCGCCAGGCTACACGTCCTATGGCCTACAGACAGCCTGCAGGACCCAAAGCGCAAGGTCGCCACGGCTCCACCCTCAAGTTTTTTCAGCTGTCCATTCAGCGTTCATTAAGCAAATAGAATTGATAAAAAATAATGAATGCGAAATAATTTGACCCGACAGTCAAAACCTGTTTGAGTCAGCTTGACCTTTTTAAAAAAATCGACCAATGTCTAAGCGACTCGTGCCATGTGTGCGTGTTCTATTACAACCGCTTGATTTCAGCAATTAACTTTACTGTGTTTCCCTCCGGAGATAATAACTAATGAAACTGAAAGCAATCGCTCAAACCGTGAGCCTCAGCGCACTGGGCTTGGCCATGGCCATTCCGGCGCAGGCTGCCTTCATCGAAGACAGCAAAGCCAGC
>Ga0209075_1000474_pt1 | contig 39110 bp, 39 predicted proteins | sample Stecom2011_FD_187523 | JGI IMG/M metagenome (GOLD analysis project Ga0209075, IMG submission 187523) | Agricultural soil microbial communities from Utah to study Nitrogen management - Steer compost 2011 (SPAdes) (version 2) | ecosystem: Environmental > Terrestrial > Soil > Agricultural land...
CGGAGCAGGCGTTAAGCACTTTGCAAGATTACGATAAGTTGCTGCGCGACCCAAACTCCGAGCAACCGCAGCAGCCCGACTATGCACAAAACCCCGCTCGCTCCATTAAACCTGAGTTTCTGATCTTAGTGGGGCTTTGCACGCATTTAGGCTGCGCGCCTTTGTTTCGCCCCGAGCTGGATTCAATAGATCTGGACGGCGGCACTTGGCAGGGCGGTTTCTTCTGCCCTTGTCACGGTTCTAAATTCGATTTGGCTGGACGTGTCTTTAAGGGTGTTCCAGCTCCCATTAACCTTCTGGTACCACCGCATAAGTACGATAGCGATGCTGTGGTGACCATCGGTGTGGATCAGGGGGCATAACATGAATTGGATGACAGGATTGTGGAACTGGGTCGATGCACGCTTGCCGGTGCAGCGCGCTTGGGATACCCATATGGGCAAGTATTATGCGCCCAAGAACTTTAACTTTTGGTACGTGTTTGGTGTGCTATCGCTGCTGATATTGGTCAATCAGCTGCTCACCGGTATCTGGCTAACAATGAACTACACCCCGACCGCCGAGGGTGCGTTTGCCTCGGTCGAGTACATAATGCGCGATGTTAACTACGGTTGGCTGTTGCGTTATATGCACTCTACCGGTGCTTCGGCATTTTTTGTCGTGGTGTATCTGCACATGTTTCGCGGTTTGATGTACGGCTCTTATAAAGCCCCCCGCGAGCTGGTGTGGATCTTCGGCATGACGATCTACTTAGTGCTAATGGCCGAAGCCTTTATGGGCTACGTGCTGCCTTGGGGGCAAATGTCCTACTGGGGCGCGCAGGTAATCGTATCGCTGTTTGGTGCAATTCCGGTGATTGGTGACGGTTTAGTCGAGTGGATTCGCGGCGACTACCTGATCTCGGGGATTACTTTAAACCGCTTCTTTGCTTTGCACGTTGTCGCTTTACCCATTGTGCTGTTGGCGCTGGTGGTATTGCACCTGTTGGCGCTGCACGAGGTGGGCTCGAACAACCCCGACGGCATCGAGATTAAAGCCAATAAAGACGCCCAAGGTATCCCCAAAGACGGTGTGCCCTTCCACCCTTTTTACACTGTGCACGACTTAGTGGGGATAGCTGTCTTTTTGTTTGTGTTCTGCTTTGTGATCTTCTTTATGCCTGAGATGGGCGGCTTCTTTTTGGAGTACGCTAACTTTGAAGAGGCCAACAATCTGAAGACACCAGAGCACATTGCCCCTGTGTGGTACTTCACCCCGTTTTACGCGATTTTGCGCGCGGTGCCCGATAAGTTTTTAGGTTTGGTGGCTATGGGCGCGGCTATTGCGGTGTTGTTTGTACTGCCGTGGTTGGATCGCAGTCCGGTTAAATCCATGCGTTACAAAGGCTACTTTAGCCGTATCGCACTGATCGTGTTTGCCTCTGCGTTTGTGATTTTGGGTTACCTAGGGGTTAAAGCTCCAACGCCTGGCCGTACCCTGTTGGCGCAAATATGTACGCTGCTGTATTTTTTGTACTTTTTTGCCATGCCGTTTTGGACCACCCGCGAGAAAACCTTGCCCGAGCCCGAGCGCGTGAGCAGTAAGGGTTTGCCATGGTATTTGGTTGCCTCAGGCTTTGTGCTGTTTGCCATCTTGGTGTTTGTGCCGATCAAAGCGGTTGGTGCCGAAAGCAATTTTGAGTGTGGTGCAATCCCCTGTGATGAGATCTCGACAGATATGTCTGACAAGGCCTCTTTGCAACGCGGCGCCAAGTACTTTGTCAACTACTGCATGGGCTGTCACTCGGCTAAGTTCTCGCGTTTTGAGCGCGTCGCCGACGACTTGGACATCCCCCATGATCTGATGCTGGAGAACATGATTTTTTCCGATAAGCGCATCGGAGAGTTGATGGAAATCAGCATGCAGCCAGATCTTGCCAAACAGTGGTTTGGTGCCGCGCCGCCGGATCTGACGCTGGTGGCGCGAGCGCGCTCGCCCGAGTGGCTGTATACTTACCTGCGCAACTTCTATAAAGATGAGTCGCGTCCGCTGGGGGTTAACAACCGTGTGTTTGCCAACGTGGGTATGCCGCACGTTATGCTTGAGCTGCAAGGTTTGCCCGAGTGTGGCGCCGGGCCTAAGCTCAACAAACACGGCCATGCCGAACGCGACAACCTTGGCAATTTAGTGATGGACGAGCACTGTGGCACGCTGGTAGAGGGTGCCCTAAAAGGCAGCTTGTCGGCCGATGAGTTTGACCGAGCGGTGTACGATCTGGTTAGCTTCTTAGAGTATGTGGCCGAGCCATCACGCATAAAAAGTGAGCGCATAGGGATCTACGTGCTGCTGTTTTTATGCGTATTTTTTATCTTTGCCTACCTGTTAAACCGTGAATATTGGAAAGATATTCATTGAGTTTTTTATAAGTGAACGGTAGTACGCCGTTCACTTTCCTATGTTGTATAACTATTGAGGTGCCCCAATGGGTGTTGTGACCAAGCGCTCATCCATGACTTTTTTCTCTGATGCCCGTGACCATTACAGTCACAGAGTTCGTATCGTGTTAGCTGAAAAAGGTGTTTCTGTTGACTTAGTGGATGTCGATGCCGATAACAAACCGCAGGAGTTGGCGGATCTAAACCCCTACAACTCGCTTCCTACACTGGTGGATCGCGATCTATCGCTGTATGAATCTAAGGTAATGATGGAGTATCTGGACGAGCGGTTTCCACATCCACCGCTGCTACCGGTTTACCCTGTTGCACGGGCGCAAAGCCGGCTGTGGATGTACCGCTTAGAGCGCGATTGGGCGCCGCTGGTGGATCTGATCAATACCAGCGACGATAAAGCGGTCGTGGACAAAGCGCGTAAAGATCTGCGCGACAGTTTACTGACCATTGCCCCTATCTTTGCCGAGATGCCCTTTTTTATGAGCGAAGAATTTACCATCGTCGACTGCTGCTTAGGGCCGATCCTGTGGCGTTTGCATTCGCTCGGTATCGACCTTCCCAATACCCGTCAAAGTCAGCCGCTTAAAGAATATATGGAGCGGTTGTTTTCTCGCGAGTCGTTTCAGGCAAGCTTGACTGAGTTCGAGCAGGAAATGAAACCCGCTTAAGCTAAGCCCTGTCACCGGCGCGCGTTCGGCGCGCCGGTGCTTGTTAGCCGTTAAGTGGCTAGCGTTACACGCTCAGCGCCGAGGAGAGAAACTATGACCATGACCTCAAGTCGACCCTATATGATTCGCGCGCTTTACGAGTGGATCGTGGATAACAACTGTACCCCCTATCTGCTAGTCAATGCCCGCGCCAACGGTGTCGAGGTACCCCAAGAGCACATCAACAAAGACGGTCAAATCATCTTAAATATTGCCCCTACCTCAGTGGTGGATTTAAATATGCTCGAAGACAGCGTCTCTTTTAACGCTCGCTTTGGCGGTGTGCCACGTCAATTGTTTATTCCCAGCTACGCAATACTGGGGATTTATGCCCGCGAAAATGGTCAGGGAATGGTGTTTGAGGCCGAGGCCGAACCGCCGCCACCGCCAACCCCATCGGGCAGCGATGAGGGCGACACTAAGCGTCCAAGTTTACGGGTGGTGAAATAGGCCACCCGCCGCTTATTCCCTTTTGTTGTTAAGCTTTGGCCGCCATATAGCTAACACTTATTTGCAGCGCTTGTCAGCGACTTGTTATCTTGATCCTACGATCCATTACATAATAACAATACAGACGTAGGAGAAATGTATGGCGATGCTGCAAAATGCTCTAGGTATATTCACCAACTCTGGCCGTGCTTGGCAGCGTATCCGCAACGAAAAAAACAGCCTGTTAAAGATCTACTGGGCGCAGGTACCACTGTTGGCGCTGATTCCCGCCATCTGCGCCTACTTTGGTGTTACCTATCAAGGCTGGAGTATTGGCAGCGGCGCGGTGGTTAAATTGACCCCTGAAAGCGCATTGCTGCTGTGTGTGTGCGCTTATTTTGCCGAGCTGATCGCGATTTATATACTCGGTCGCTATATCAACTGGATGGGGAAAACCTTTGGCGCCGAAGGTGAAGCCCACCAGCGGCGCCACGAAGGCACCGCACTGGCGGTCTACTCAGCGATGCCCATGATGTTGGCGGGTGTGGTGCTGCTGTGGCCGCAGCTGTGGCTGGTGGCCGGTGTGTTTATTGTGGCGGCGTGTTATTCCACCTACCTAATCTATGAAGGCATTCCGATTTTAATGAATATCCCCAAAGAGCGCGCTTTTGTTTTTGCCAGCTCGGTGATGACCGTTGGTTTGGTCTTGGCGGTGGTGGTCATGGTGACAACCGTGATTGTTTGGAGCTCCGGTATGGGGCCTGTTTACGTCAACTAAACCGAATAAAGCGCAAAGCGGCTGTGGCCGCTTTTTTTGTTTATCGCAAAAGCTTTTTGTGCTCGCGCCAGCCCACCGAGGTTCATCCTGTTGTTAATGCTCGTTTGCCGCGGCAAACAAGCGCCCGGGTGATTACCGCTGCACCGCAATGTCATAAAGTGCGCGGTAAATTGGCGTTCAGCGGCGGCGGGATTGGCCGCTGTGGGTTGGCGCAGATAATAAAGATCCCGCCAAAGTCCTTACGAATGTGCCAACAGGGTCAAGGTGGTGTAAAATGTCGCCCGGTTTGCCCGTTGTGGCAACTGCCAAGAGGAATAATAATTGAGTGTGGCAATGGTTGTGTGGGTATCAGAAGCAAGAGCGTGGGCGCCGGGCCTAGAGACGCCTGCCGCCTGGTCTGCTTGGTCGGATCACCCTCAGGCTATTGTCTCGGACGAGCGCCCTAGCGCACAGCAGGTGCCCGCCATGACCCGTCGCCGTTTAACTCGCTGGGGCCGACAAGCCCTAGAGGTGGCAGGCTCTTGTGCGGCACGCTTAGACAGCAACACACCGGTAATTTTCAGCTCGCGCCACGGCGACACGCAGCGCACCCTTGGCTTGCTGCAGTCGTTGGCCGAGGGGCAACCTCTGTCCCCCAATGGTTTTAGTTTATCGGTGCACAACTCGGCACTGGGATTGTTTAGCATTTTGCACAAACTGCAGTCGGCCTCATTGGCGCTGGCGGCCGGACGCGAAACGTTAGCGCAAGCGTGGCTTGAGGCAATTAGCCACCTGGCCACTGGTGCGCCGCGGGTGTTGTTGGTGCACACCGATGAGCCTTTGGCCGGCACGTACGCGCCATTTACCGATGAGATCGATATGCCGGCCTCCATCGCACTGGTACTAGAGCGCAAACCCAGTGAGGGCGCCGTGGCGGTCAGTCTGCGCAGCGAGCCCAGCTCCGCCGTGGCGGATAAACACTCCATGATGGTGGCGTTTTTAGGTTGGTGGTTTTCATTTTCGCCCAGCTTGCACTATAACGCCGGCGGTAAAACCTGGTGTTGGGAGCGGCTCGAGCATGACACTTAAGCGCCGTCTTAATCGCTACTGGCGTATTGTGGCTACTGGATTCTGTTTTTGCTTTTTTTTCTCCGGGGGGTTGCTGCAATCGTTGTTGGTGATCCCGGTGGTGTATCTACTGCCGGGCAAAAAAGTGCAAAAAAACCGCCGCGTACGCGCTATGCAGCAGTGGACATTTGCCCGGTTTGTACAGTTAATGCAGTTGCTTGGTTTAATTCGGGTACGTTTGCACAATGTAGAGCTGTTGGCTAAATCGCCTGGTTGCTTGGTGATTGCCAACCACCCGACTTTGATTGACGTGGTGATTTTGTTTGCTAAGCTGCCGCGTGCCAATTGCGTTGTTAAAGGTGAGCTATGGCGCAACCGCTATTTAAAAGGGGTGATGCGCGCGGCGGGTTTTATCAGTAATGAAAACGGCGAACAACTGCTGCAAGGGTGCCGGCAGGCGCTTAACGCCGAAGAGGCGGTGTTGATCTTTCCCGAGGGCTCGCGCACTTTGCCCGGTGAAACACCTAAGTTTAAACGCGGTTTGGCCAATATCGCCGTGCGCACCGACGCGCCGATACTGACCGCGTTTATCACCTGCGAGCCTTTAATGTTAACCAAGGGCGAGCCCTGGTACCGAGTTCCGCCAAGCTGTGGAGTGTTTGACATTTATTTTTCTGACGTCTTACAGCCGAGATTATTGGTTGATGATTTTGATGATAAGCCACGAGCGGCACGTTTGCTCACAAGGCATCTAGAGAGTTACTTTGAGGAAGGATTAAAGCGTTATGGCTGATATGGCTGAAGATATAAAAAAAATGATTATCGAAGAGCTAGAGCTAGAAGACATTAGCACCGCCGATATTGATACCGACGCGCCGCTGTTTGGCGATGGTTTGGGGCTCGACTCGATTGACGCGCTAGAGCTCGGGCTGGCGTTACAAAAACGCTTTAATGTTAAAATCGATGCGGATTCCGAACAAAATAAAGAGCACTTTCGCAGTGTCGCCTCGCTGCGTGATTTTGTTTTGACGCAGCAAAGTTAGTAGAGAGATCCATGACTAAAGATGAAATTTACTCTGAATTAAAAGCCGTTCTGGTCAAATCCTTTATGATCGATGAGAGCGACGTATCTCTGGACGCTAATTTATACACAGATTTGGACTTTGACAGCATTGACGCCATCGATTTGGCGGCCAAAATACACAGCGTTACCGGCAAGCAGTTAAAACCCGAACAGTTTAAAGAGGTGCGTACCATTGGCGATGCGGTTGATGTTGTCGATGAACTTATGAGAAACGGTTAATGCGTTGGCTGGGGCTTATTGTCGTACTGCTGATCTTGCTGTACCCGCTGTTGGTGTACTTTGGCATGCAGTGGTTCGAGCCTCGTTGGTTGGGGCTAATATTCGCCTGCGTTTATTTGCTTCGCTTAGTGATTGTGGCCCAGCATTGGTGGCAGCGTTTGTTGCTGGTGTTAGTGGTGTCGTTAGCGGCCTTGGTGTTGTGGTGGGTTAACAGCGAAACACTATTACAACTGTTACCGGTGTTTATTAATTTAAGTTTGGCCGGCTACTTTGGCTACACCTTATGGCGCCCGCCCAGTATACCCACCCGCATGGCGAGCCTCGAGTACGGCGGCAAGCTGCCCGAGGTGGTGCGGCGTTACACCATCACTATTACCTACTTTTGGTGTGCTGTGTTTGTGCTTAATGCCAGCGTGTCGTTGGCCACCGTACTGTTTTTTAGCCGAGATATCTGGGCGCTTTACAATGGTTTTATTGCCTATCTAGCCATAGGGTTGCTGTTTGCGCTTGAGTACGGCTATCGAATACTGGTCTTTCATAAAAAGCATGCGTTATGAACACCTTGGTCAATATCAGAGAGGTCGCCTTGGCTGGCGGCACCCAAGCGGTTGCTTGGGGCTTGCAAGGTGTTGTCAGTGGCCGGCAGTTGCGTCAGCAGGTCTTGGCGCAAGCGCGCGCTCTGGCACAGCTTGAGGCGCACACTGTGGCGCTGTGGCTGCCTCAGAGCGACGACTTTTTAATCACGTTTTTAGCGCTCGCCCTCACCGGTAAACACATTGTTTTGCCCCATACTTTACAAGTGGGTGTCGGCCGGCAAATGGCCGCGCACTTTGATGCGCTGATCACTCATACCCGCCAGCCGGCGTTTAACTGCGCGCAATACACCCCGGCCGAGCTGATCGAGCACGGCGCTGCTGCGCCAGAGGGCGTTTACAATTGTGCCCAACCGGTGGCCATCACCTTATTTACCTCGGGTTCTACCGGCGTGCCGCAAACGGTACACAAAACCCTTGCAGAGCTCGAGGCCGAGGTGGCAGTGCTGGCGCACGACTTTCCCCACATGGGCTCGGCGCCGGTGCTGACCAGTGTCTCGCATCATCATATTTACGGTTTGCTGCACGTGCTTTTATGGCCGCTGTATCGCGGTGCCGCGTTTGTCGTCGAGCTGGCGCAATACCCAGAGACTTTACTGGAGCAGTTGCAGCAATACGGCCCAGCGGTGTGGGTGGCCAGTCCAAGCCATTTAGCTCGCATGCCTCAGTCGCCACTGTTTGTGCAGGCGGCCCAGCATCTGTCAGAGGTGATGTCATCCGGCGGCTTGTTATCCGAGGTCTGCGCCGCGCAGTTGGCCCAGTTGCTAGGGCGCTCGCCCCTGGAGGTGTTAGGCAGCACCGAAACCGGCGGTGTCGCATGGCGACGTCAAAGTGACTCGACCCGCTGGCGTGCACTGCACGGGGTTGTGGTGGCGCAATCGGGCGACGGTTGTTTATCCGTGCGCAGTGCTCATCTGGATTTGCCCGAGGCATTTGTCATGGGCGATAAGATCGAGGCCTTACAGGGCAACAGCTTTGCTCTGTTGGGGCGAGCCGATAGCGTGGTTAAAGTCGAGGGCAAGCGTTTGTCCTTGACCGAGCTGGAGGCGCGCTTATCCGAGTCGCCCTGGATCGCTCAGTGTCGCGCCGCGGTGATTCGCGGCCGTCGCGATGAGGTCGGGGTTGTGGCATGTTTAACCCCTCGGGGCGAGCAACAGTTAAGTCAGACGGGCAAGCACAATTTTAATACGCAACTGCGGCATTACTTGGCCGATTATTTTGATCGGCCTGTACTGCCGCGGCGCTGGCGTTATCTCGAGCAGTTGCCTAGCAACACTCAGGGCAAAGTGTTAATGGCGGATATTATCCGCATTTTAGAGGAGCGTGGCGGGTAATGCAGTTGCCAGAGTTTATTGTCACCCAACAAAGCGACAACGGCTTTAAATTAACGTTTACGTTGCAGCCCCAAGATCCGTGTTTTGCGGGGCACTTTGAGCAGCTGCCGGTATTGGCGGGGGTGATTCAAGTGGGCTGGGTGTTTGACTTTGCCGAGCAGATCTTGCAACAGCGATTCGATTTTTTAGGTTTGGCCTCTAATAAGTTTTTGCAACTGGTGCGTCCACCGGTCTCGTTGCAGTTAGCGGTGCAGTACCAGCGCGAGCATGGCCGGTTAAAATTTGTGTATCGCCTGCCAAGTGGTGTGTGTTCTCGCGGCGCGATCAATGTACAGGAGCGGGCATGAGCGAGGCCGAGTTCAGCTGTTGCGTCATTATTCCAGTGTACAATCACGCCCATTTAGTGGCGCCCTGTGTGCGCCAGTTGCGCGCCCAAGGGATAACCTGTGTGTTGGTGAATGACGGCGGCGATACCGCGGCCAGCAGCCTGTTGCGGCAACTGAGTGAAGAGACCGGCAGCGAGCTGTGCGAGCAGTTTCCCAATGGCGGCAAGGGCAGTGCGGTACTGCTGGGGATGCAGCATGCCCAGCGCTTGGGCTTTAGCCACGGACTGCAAATCGATGCCGACGGTCAGCACGAGGTGGCCGATGTGCCTACATTAATTGCCAAGGCGAAACAGCATCCCCAGGCGGTTATCTCGGGGGTGCCAGAGTACGATCACACAGTGCCTAAGCTGCGCCTGTACAGTCGTTATTTAACCCATGTCTGTGTTTGGCTCGAGACTTTATCGTTTGAGATTAAAGACTCTATGTGTGGCTTTAGAGTGTACCCACTGGCGGTCACCTTAACCTTGGCGCGCGAGGTTAATTTGGGCTCGCGCATGGATTTTGATACCGAAGTGCTGGTGCGTTTGCACTGGCGTGGTGTTGCCAATAAAAATGTACCCACCCGGGTGATCTACCCCGAGCACGGTATTTCTAACTTTCGTTTGTGGCGTGACAACCTGGCCATTAGCTGGATGCACACCCGCTTGTTGCTGGGCATGCTGCTGCGCTCACCGCTGTTGCTCGCCCGTCGTTTTGGTTACCAGCGGCGGCCCAAGACATGACTGAGCAACACTGGGCCAACACCCGCGAGCGCGGCAGCGCATGGGCTATGCAGCTGTTGTTTTCGGTGTACCGGTTTGGCGGGCGAGTGCTGGTTTATCCGGTGGTGTGTGTGGTGGTGTTGTATTTTTACTTAACCCGCGCCTCTGTGCGGCGTTACTCGGCCCGCTACTTGACCCGCGCCATGGGTAAAACGGCCGGCGCGTATCAAGTATGGCGTCACCACCTAGCGTTTGCCCACGCGCTGATGGATCGCTTGGACGCATGGATGGGGCGTATTCAGCGCAAGGATGTTGAGTTTCCGGGGCGCGAGACGCTGCGCGTACTGCAGGATGAAAAAAAAGGTGGCATCCTGCTAGGCGCCCACTTTGGCAATCTGGAAATGTGCCGTGCAGTGGTGGCCAATGCCAACTCGTTTAAGCTTAATGTTATTTTGCACGGCGTTAACACGGTTAAGTTTAATAGGTTAATCCAGCGCGCCAGCCAGCGCTCGGGGGTGCGTTTAATTCAAATGGACGCCATCACCCCAGCCACCGCGATGATGCTAAAAGCCCGCTTAGAGCAAGGTGAGTTTGTGGTGTTGCTGGCTGATCGTTTACCGGTGGGCAACACTCAGCGCTACTACACGGCACCTTTTTTAGGCGCACCGGCGCGGTTCCCAACGGGGCCATTTTGGCTGGCACTGATGCTGGATGCCCCTGTGTACTTTATTGCCGGTTTTGATACCGGCAATGGCTATTGCGCCCGGCTTGCGCCGCTGCACAGCGGCGGCCGAGTACCACGGGCCGAGCGCGAGAGCGTCTGCCAGGCGATGCTGGCCAACTATGTCAGCCAGCTAGAGCACTTGTGCCGCGAACACCCACTGCAGTGGTTTAACTTTTTTGATTATTGGGACGATGATCGCCCCACTGATGACCGCACTAGGAGCGATGTACCCGATGAGCAATAAACAGCCCGCGCACTTGATTGAATTTGGCGCTCGACACATCACCATTGAAGATGTTGTCGCCATCGCCCTGGGCGATGGCGCGCGGCTAACCGACGACCCTGTGATACGCGAGCGCATTAACGCCGGGGCGCGTTTTGTACACGACTTATGGCGCGAGGAAGGGGTGATTTACGGCGTTACCACCGGTTACGGCGACTCTTGCACTGTGTCTATTCCACCGCATTTGGTCGAAGAGCTGCCGCTGCATCTCACCCGTTTTCACGGTTGTGGCTTGGGGCGCGAGTTTGACCCGAGCCACGGGCGCGCGATTTTGGCCGCCAGACTCGCCTCACTGTGTCGGGGTTACTCGGGGGTGCGCGAGGAGCTGCTCGAACAGCTGATTAGCTACATCAATAAAGGCATTGTGCCGGTGGTGCCCGAGGAGGGCTCGGTGGGTGCCAGCGGCGATTTAACCCCGCTGTCCTATGTGGCGGCAGCGCTCATCGGTGAGCGCGAGGTGTACGTCGATGGTCAAAAACGCGCTACCGCCGAGGTGTTGCGCGAGCATGGCTTAACGCCCATAAAGCTAATGCCTAAAGAGGGGCTGGCCATTATGAACGGCACCGCGGTAATGACCGCCGTGGCCTGCCTAGCGTTTCAGCGGGCGCAGTATCTGGCCCGTTTAGCAACACGGGTAACGGCCATGGTGAGCGTCGCCTTAAAAGGCAATACCAGCCATTTTGATGCGGGCTTGTTTGCCGTTAAACCCCACCCAGGGCAGGGGCAGATTGCCGCTTGGATTCTGTCGGATCTGAACGCGCAAAAACTCGAGCGCAACTCGAATCGTTTACAGGATCGCTATTCAGTGCGCTGTGCGCCCCACGTGATTGGCGTGCTGCAAGACTCTTTACCTTGGCTGCGCCAGTTTATTGAAACAGAGCTTAACAGCGCCAACGATAACCCCATAATCGATGGCGAAGGCCAGCGGGTATTACACGGGGGGCATTTTTACGGTGGCCATATCGCCTTTGCCATGGACTCACTGAAAGTGGCGGTGGCCAACCTGGCCGATCTGATCGACCGGCAGATGGCGCTGTTGATGGATGTAAAGTTCAACAACGGTTTGCCGCCTAATTTATCCGGCGCCTGCGCCGAGCGGGCGATGATCAACCACGGTTTTAAAGCGGTGCAAATTGGCACCTCGGCATGGACCGCCGAAGCGTTAAAACACACCATGCCCGCCAGTGTATTTTCGCGCTCAACCGAGTGTCACAACCAAGACAAGGTCAGCATGGGCACCATCGCCGCGCGCGATTGCGAGCGGGTGCTGGAGCTGACCGAGCAAGTGGTGGCCGCCGGTGTGTTAGCCGCGACCCAGGCGCTACACTTACGCCAACAACAAAGCGACTTTGACCAAGCGGCCATTACCGCACCACTGGCAGCCATGATGGCCGAAGTGCGCAAAGATTTTGATATCGTCGCCGAGGATCGGCCACTGGAGGGCATACTGCGCCAGACCATGGCTGATATTCGCGCCCAACGTTGGGAGCTTTACCCAGATGACAAGTAACACACCTGTGCAAGCCAGTGTCGAGCTGCGAGTGCCATTTTACGACGTCGACAGTATGGACATTGTCTGGCACGGCCATTACCTCAAATACTTTGAGGATGCCCGCTGCGCACTGCTCGAGAAAATCGATTACAACTACACCGCCATGCGCGAGTCAGGTTACGGGTTTCCGGTGGTCGATGTGCGGTTAAAATACATTAAACCGGCCACTTTTAATCGCACCATCCGGGTCGATGCCACTTTAACCGAATCGAGCGTGCGGTTAAAAATAGACTACCGCATTATCGATGTGGAGACGGGTGATACCTTAACCAAAGGTTACAGCGTGCAGGTGGCTGTGTCGTACGAGAGCGGTGAGATGTGTTTTGCTCTGCCAGATATTATGCAGCAAAAGCTAGAGCAGTTTCAGCGCGCGGGAGCGGTCAGCTAATGGTTCAAATACACCTTGCTAAAAGCATTAATGTAGCACCGCTGATAAAAATCGTGTGTGTGTGCTGGCTGTCGTTGTTGGCCGCGCTCAGCACCGCTCAAGGGGTGTTTGATCACCCGGTTGAGGCCGCCAGTGCCGAGGCCAAAACACTAGAGGCGATCGCCCAGCAGCTGCGCGATCGACTACCCATCGAGGGCACCATCGAGCAGCAAAAACATTTGACTATTTTGCGTCAGCCGATGGTGTCTAAAGGCTCCTTCGAGCTCAACGCCACAGGCGATTTACAGTGGCGTATCGACGAGCCTTTTGCGGTGACTTACGCCATGGTTGCGGGCGAGCTAACACGCACTATGGACGGCGAGGTAGAAGCCATCACAGCCTCCAGCGAGCCCGCCTTGTACGGGTTTTTGCAATTGTTTAGCCGTTTGTTTGAGCTGAGCTTGACCGACCTCAACAGTTACTTTGCCGTTTATCTGCTCGACCCCGCCGACACAGGCACAGGCTGGGTCATTGGTTTAACGCCGCAGGACTCACGGCTACAAAAAGTGCTGGCGCACATAGTGGTGCAGGGCGAGCAGGGCACTATCTCACAGGTGATGCTCAGCGAGCCTGGCGATGACTACACGGTACTTAACTTCTCTTACGATCAACCCGACCTTAGGTAGCTCACGTGGATAGCTTAGTAATAGCGCGGCGTTTAAGCGGCCTTTGGCTGTTGGCGATGCTGGCACTGGCGATCTGGCAACTGCCTAAGCTGGCCTTTGACAGCAACATCTTAGCGCTGTTTCCCGACGCCGAAAGCCACAGCGTACAAGCTCGTATCGAGCGGGAGATCTCGGCGCGCTTTGAGCGCCGAGTGGTATTACTGCTGGGCGCTGATGATGCCGCGCAGGCGCAACAAACGTTACCGCAAGTGCTCGAGCTGCTGCACCAGTGTGAGTGTTTTGAACCGGCCCAGACAGAGCTGGACGGCGGCTCGTTAGCCAGCTTGTATCTCGGTCACAGCGGCTCATTACTAACCCCCGAGTGGCGCGAGCGGCTGCAAAACTCAACCCCCGAACAACTGTTAGAGCACACCCAGCGGCGTCTGTTAACCCGCCCCGGTGGCATCAACGCCGAATCGTTAATAAGCGATCCGCTCGGCTCTTTGGCCGATTTTAATCGCGCCTCGGCGCCCGTTACCAATATCCGTATCGACTCTGCCGGCAATCTGTACACCAACCTCGAACAGCGGCGTTTTTATGTGCTGCCACTGCAGCTTAGTGGCACGCCTTATAGTGTGACCTTGCAATCTCAAGCGCAGCAAGTGCTGCAAGCGGCCCAGACGCGTTGGTCGCAACTGGCCGGCGCCGAGGTGCTGAAAACTGGCGCTTTGTTTTACACCCTAGCCGGCACCGATCAGGCGCGCCGCGAGATATCCACCGTGGGCATTGGCTCGCTGTTGGGCATCATTGTTTTATTGTTGCTGGTGTTTCGCCATGTTGGGTTACTGCTGCTGGCTTTTGTACCTTTGGTCACCGGGGTGTTAGCCGGTTTGGCCACCAGCGCACTGCTGTTTGGCGCGGTACACGTAATGGCGCTGGTGTTTGGCGCAGCGCTGGTGGGTGTGGCGATCGATTACGGTTTGCATTACTTTGCCGAGCGCATGGCGTTTGGCCGCCAGTGGCAGGTGAATGAGGGCACGCGACAATTATTGGCGCCATTATCACTTGGTTTAATGACCAGTGTGGTGGGTTATTTAAGTTTTATTGCCGCTGGGTTTCCGGGCTTTACCCAAATTGCCGTCTTATCCAGTACCGGTTTAATCACCGCGCTGGCAACTGTGCTGCTGTGTTACCCGCGCTTATTAGCCCGGGCCCCTAAATCGGATATGCCCGCTTACCTGCAGCGGTTAATCGAGGCTTTGGCGCAGCGGCACGAGCGCCTGTTGCGGCCGCTGGCGCGGCCGGTGTGGATGCTGCTGACCGTGCTGTTGGGTACCGCTTTGTTAAGCTTGGCGCCCACCAGTGACAGCATTCGTCAAATGCAGCGCCCGCCGCCGGAGCTGGTAGAGATGGACACGCGGGTGCGGCAAAGCTTGGCAGCCGGCATGGCGCTGCAATATATTTTGGTGCAGGCGCCCGATAGCGCCACCCTCAGCACACGTTTAGAGCAAACCGCCGAGCGTTTACAGCCCTTGCAAGGGACACCGGCGCTGGCCAACTTTAACAGCTTAAGTCGTGTTGTACCGTCGCCCGCCCAGCAGCAGCTCAACCAAACGCTGTGGCAAGAAAAAGTGCTCGACAGCGGTTTGTTGCAGCAGCTTGCACAGCGCTTACAGCTGACCGATAGCGCTTATCAAAAAATGCGGCTGGCCGCTGATAATCGCGCCACGATCACACTCGAGGATGCGCAAGCAAGCCTTGCCGAGAGACCCGACTTACCCCTGTATTTTGCCGACCAAGGCCGCCATTACAGCGCCATCAGCTTAGCGGCGCCGCTCGATGTAACGGCGGTTCATCAGGCGCTAAGCGGGCAGGCGGGAGCGAGCTTGGTGGATCCGGTGGCACGCACCGATCTGCTGCTGCGCCACTATCGCCACAGCGCAGTGGGTTTACTGCTACTGGCTTATGGTGTTATTGCCTTGTTGTTAGCGCGGCGCTATGGTGGTTTAGGCGCCCTGATGGTGATCTTGCCACCGGCGTTGGCCAGTGTGCTTGCGCTGGGCTTTGTTAGCCTGTTGGGACAGGCGTTAAATGTGTTTCACATGATGGCTTTGTTGTTGGTGTTAGGCATTGGCATCGATGACACATTGTTTTTGCGCGAGGCCCACACCGCGCAGCTGGGTACGCGTTTGGCCATTGCTTTATCGACCCTGACGACCGTGCTATCGTTCGGCCTTTTAGCGCTCTCGGCCACGGCCGCGATTCACAGTTTTGGTCTGACGGTGCTGCTGGGCATCTTTTTGGCGTATTTGTTAGCACCGTTAGTGGTGCTGGCACGAACCACAAAATCTTAATGGAACCACCTATGTTAAAGCCACCTGAAAGTGTAGATGTAGTCGTGATTGGCGCCGGCCCATCTGGGACTGTGGCGGCGGCTTTATTGTTGCAAAAAGGCTATCAAGTGCGGGTGCTCGAAAAACAACATTTTCCGCGCTTCACCATTGGCGAGAGCTTGTTGCCACAGTGCATGGTGTATTTAGAAGAAGCCGGTTTTGCCGATGCCGTCAACAACGCTGGGTTTCGCTTAAAAAACGGTGCCGCCTTTAACTGGGGTGAGCGCCACTCTAAATTTAGTTTTGAAGAAAAGACCACCCCGGGCCCTGGCACAACTTTTCAGGTAGAGCGGGCGCGCTTTGATAAACTGCTTGCCGACGAGGCCGCCGCACGCGGGGTGGATATTCGCTTTGGCCAAACGATCATAGACTGTGTGCCCACCGATGCAGGCTCGCGCGTGACGGCCGAGGCCGAGGACGGCAGCCTGAGCCAGATAGACTGCCGCTACGTGCTAGACGCCAGTGGTTTTGGCCGGGTGTTGCCCAGCTTGCTGGATCTGGAAACGCCGTCGGACTTTCCTGTGCGGCGAGCATTTTTTACCCACATTCAAGACGGTATCCCCAAGGGGGCCTTTGACCGCGATAAAATTTTGGTCACCATCCACCCCAAAGAGCGGGATATTTGGTATTGGCTGATCCCCCTGAGTGACAGCAAATGCTCCTGCGGTGTTATTTTAAGTGAAGAAAAACTCGCCACACGCAACGCCGAAGATCCGGCCACATTTTTACGGGAGATGATCGCCGAGGCCCCAGTCTTGGCGAAACTGTTGGCCAACGCGCAGTGGCCCATGCCGGTAAACGCGCGCACCAGTTTTTCGCGCAATGTGCGGCACTTGGCAACCGATCGCTATGCCTTGTTGGGTAACGCCGGCGAGTTTCTCGACCCTATATTCTCCTCGGGCATCACCATCGCAATGCGCTCATCCAGCACCGCCGTGGCCACATTGGTGCGGCAACTAGAGGGCGAGACGGTCGACTGGTACGCCGATTACGAGCAGCCGCTGCGCCAGGGGGTTAACACCTTCCGGGTGTTTGTCGAGGCTTGGTATGAAGGTTTGTTTCAGGACGTTATCTTTTTTGAAAGCCAGGTGCCCAGCGTGCGCAATATGATCTCATCGGTGTTGGCCGGTTACGCGTGGGATACCGACAACCCGTTTGTCGCCGATCCGATGCGCCGCATGCGCGCGCTGGCCGATTTTTGCCGCTCGGCCGAGACATAACCTATGCGCATTGCGCTCACAGGTTTAATCCTATTGCTCAGCGTTTGGCTTAGCGCTTGCACCACGGTGGCGCCGTTTGGCACAGACGCTGTTTGCCACGCCACCGGCGACAGCACTGTGCGACTAAAAATACAGCGTGACGGGCAAGTGCAGTATTTATTATTGCGCACCGAGCCGAGCGCAGAGCAGACGGTTTTTGTCGCGCTGGACAGCATCGGCTCGCCACAATTTAGCGCCACCTTAAAACAGGGGCAGTTGCAATTGCAGCGCTCGCCGCTGTACCGCGGCACAGATCCGGCGGCTTTGGTGTGGGGGTATTACTGGTGGAGCTTAGCCGATACCGCACGGGCCCACTGCGTGAACAGCGCCGATCTAACATTACAACAAAACGCCGACTCGATTAACCTATTGCATAAAGGGCGCCTCAGCTGGCACTGGGACGCGCGGCAGGCGCAACAGTTTGTTTTGCCGCGTCAGGGCAGTCGCATTAGTGTGACCCCACTTAAGAGGTAGCTATGGCCACTTATTTAACGGATCTAGGATTAATCAACGCCCTAGGCGCAGGGCAAAAAGCCGTCGCACAAGCGTTGTTTGCCGCGCAGCGAGGCTTGTCCCCCTGCGACTGGGTGCCAGGTAGCAGCACCTATACCGCGGCGGTAAGCGCCGAACTGACCCCTTTGCCCGAGCGGTTGTGGCCCCTGCGCAGCCGCAACGCGCAGCTGGCGGCCACTGCATTAGAGCAAATTGGCTCGACCCTAGAGCTGGCGCTCGAGCGCTATGGCGCCGAGCGTGTCGCGGTCGTTGTGGGCACCAGCACCTCGGGTATTGCCGAGGGCGAGGCGGCGATACAAACACTGCAGCAAACCGGCCAGTTGCCGGCGGATTATCACTACCGGCAGCAGGAGATCGGCAACCTATCGGGCATAGTGGCTAGCTTAACCGGCGCGACCGGCCCGGCTTATACGTTATCGACGGCTTGCTCCTCCAGCGCTCACGCGCTGGGCTCGGCCAAGCGTTTGTTGGATGCCGGCTTGGCCGATGCGGTAATTGTCGGTGGCGCCGATAGTCTGTGCCGCTTGACGGTGAATGGTTTTGCCGCGTTAGATTCGATCAGTGGCGAGCCCTGTGTGCCTTTTAGTGTCAACCGCAATGGCATTAATATCGGCGAGGGGGCGGCGTTTTTCTTGCTCACCCGCGAGCCCTTGCTGTACGACATCGAGCTATTAGGGGTCGGGGCCTCGTCCGACGCTCACCACATCTCGGCGCCAGATCCTTCGGGTAAGGGCGCCGAGATCGCCATTCGCGCCGCGTTGGCCGCTGCCAACCGCGCCTTAGACGAGGTGGATTACATTAACCTACACGGCACCGGCACCGCGTTAAACGATACTATGGAATCGGCGGTGGTGGCGCGCCTGTTCAGTCACCAGCCCCTGTGCAGCAGCAGTAAAGGGCAGCTGGGCCACACTTTAGGCGCCGCCGGGGCCACCGAGGCGGCGCTGTGTTGGCTGGCGTTAACCGAAAACCTCGCGCCGCCCCATGTGTGGGACAATAGCCCCGACCCGGCGCTGCCCGAGCTGCAATTTGCTCGACACAATAATGTCTTGTTGCCCGCCTCGCCGCGGTTGGTACTGAGCAACTCGTTCGCCTTTGGCGGCAATAATGCAGCCGTTGTCTTGGGAGATCCGCGCCCGTGAACTTAGCCCGTTATATTCCACATCAAGCGCCGATGCGTTTAATTGATACACTGATCAGCAGCTCGGCCCTCGAGGCCGAAGTCGAGGCCAGTATTGACCGCGACAATGTGTTTTACGACGACTCCCGTGGCGGTGTGCCCGCCTGGACGGGTATCGAGTATATGGCGCAAACTGCCGCCGTCTGGGTGGGGCTCGAGGACTCGCGCTCGAACAAATCGATAGAGCCGGCTTTTTTAATCAGTACGCGCCAATATACGGCCCACTGCCCAGTGTTTACTTTGGGCGCTACGTTGCGTATTGGCGTACACGCCAATTTTATCGAAGGCCCCTTGGTGGCTTTTAATGGCACCATTCATAAGGGTACAGAACTGTTGGCCGAGGCGACTTTTACCGCCTACCGGCCCGATGATGTGGCCGCTTACTTGGCGGCCACCGAACAAAAAATTGATAAGGAGTAGCCCATGAGTCGTCGGGTATTGGTTACAGGCTCGAGCCGTGGGATCGGCCGCGAAATTGCCCTTGAGCTGGCCCGTCAAGGTTTTACTATTACCGTTCACTGCCGCACCAACCGTGCTCAAGGCGAGGCGGTGGTGGAGCAAATCCGCGCGCTTGGCGGCGCCGCAGAATTGGTGTGTTTTGATGTGGCAGATCGTCAGCAGGTGCGCGAGGTGCTAACCGAGCTGGTGGCCCAGCAGGGCGCATATTACGGCGTCGTGTGCAACGCCGGCATTACCCGCGACAATGCATTTCCGGCCATGAGCGACGACGATTGGGACAGTGTTATCAGCACGAACTTAGGCGGCTTTTACAATGTGGTACAACCGCTGGTAATGCCGATGGTGCAAGCGCGCGCCGGTGGTCGCATCGTTACTTTATCGTCCATTGCCGGGCTGGCAGGCAATCGTGGCCAGGTTAACTACAGCGCGACCAAAGCCGGCTTAATCGGTGCCACTAAATCCTTAGCGCTGGAGCTTGGCAAACGCAAAATCACGGTTAACTGTGTCGCTCCGGGCATTATCGAAACCGACATGATCGACGATGTGTTTGCCGCCGAGGCAAAAAAAATGATACCCCTTAGGCGTTTTGGCGAGGCCCGTGAGGTGGCCAGTTTAGTGGGTTATTTAATGAGTGACGCGGCCGGTTATATTACCCGGCAAGTTATTTCTGTAAATGGTGGGATGTTGTAATGCGCAGAGTCGTGATTACCGGCGCAGGCGCCGTGAGTGCCTTGGGCAATAACTGGTCCGATGTGCAAACGGCGTTGGCGGCGGGCAAAAACAAAGTTCAGCGGTTTGACGTCTGGGATAAAATCGAAGGCTTAAACACACGTTTGGGGGCGCCGGTGGAGTTCACCACGCCGAGCCATTACCCGCGCAAAAAACTGCGCAGTATGGGGCGCGTGTCGATTATGGCCGTCAACGCCACCGAGCGGGCCTTAGCCGAGGCGGGTTTGGAGGGTAACCCCTGTTTAACCAATGGTGACGCCGGCGTCTCTTATGGCTCGTGCATTGGTACACCCGGGGATGTGCCGGCATTAACCCGAGTGGTGACCGACAATACCACCATCGATCTAACCGCCTCCACTTATCTGCGCACCATGACCCACACGGCAACGGTGAATATCGGTTTGTTTTTTAATATGACCGGCCGCATTATCCCCACCGCATCGGCGTGCACCTCGGGCAGTCAGGGCATTGGCTACGCCTACGAGGCGATTAAGCACGGCTTACAAAAGGTGATGATCGCCGGTGGCGCAGAAGAGTTTCATGTCACCCCCGTGGCCGTATTTGACACTTTATTTGCCACCAGTACGCGCAACCACGAGCCCAGCCTAACGCCGCGGCCGTTTGACGCCGAGCGCGACGGGCTGGTTATTGGCGAGGGCGCCTGTTCACTTATTTTAGAAGAGTACCAACACGCCCGCGACCGCGGTGCCACCATCTTGGGTGAAATTGTCGGTTACGGCACCAACTCGGACGGCACCCATGTGACCGAGCCCAGCGCCGAGACCATGACCCGCGCGATGCAGCTGGCGTTGGGCGATGCCGATATCGGCCCCGAGCAAATTGGCTATGTTAACGCCCACGGCACAGCAACCGCCAAAGGTGATATCGCCGAGAGCCGGGCAACCGCTGCGGCGCTGGGGGAGGGCAAGCCCATCAGCTCGCTTAAAAGTTACATTGGCCACACTCTGGGTGCCTGCGGTGCATTAGAGGCGTGGATGAGTTTAGAGATGATGCGCAGTCAGTGGTTTGCACCCACTATTAACCTCGATCGGGTCGACCCGGAATGCGCCGCGCTGGATTACATTCAGCACGCCGGCCGGGCGCTGGATTGTGAGTATGTGATGAGCAATAACTTTGCCTTTGGTGGCGTAAACACATCGTTGATTATTAAGCGTTTCAGCTCATGAACCGGGTTGTGGTAACGGGTATGGCGGGCGTCACCTCTTTAGGCAGTGACTGGCCCACTTTCTCGGACGCTTTAAAAAATGGCCGCAGCGGCATTCGCGCTATGCCCGAGTGGGCAAAATACAAAGGTCTGGACACGCAGGTGGCGGGCCCGGTTGACGACTTTGTCATGCCGAGCCACTACCCGCGCAAAAAAGTGCGCGGTATGGGGCAGCTGTCCAGGTTTGCCGCGCGCGCCACCGAGCTGGCGTTAACCGATGCCGGCTTGCTGGATGATCCGGTGATCAGCGGCGGCCAGTGCGGTATTGCCTATGGCTCATCGGCCGGCAGCCCCGATGCCGCCTGTGAGTTTGCCACCATGTTGAATAAGCATGATTTAACACAGATCACCGCCACCACTTACGTGCGCATGATGAGCCACACCACAGCGGTAAACTTAAGTATTTTTTTTGGCGTTAGAGGGCGCGTGTACACCACCTCATCGGCCTGCACCTCGGGCAGCCAAGGTATTGGCTACGCCTACGAGGCGATAAAAAACGGCACGCAAACCGTGATGATCGCCGGCGGCGCCGAGCAGCTGTGCCCCACCGAGGCCGCTGTGTTTGACACCTTTGGCGCCGCCAGTGTTAAAAACGCCACCCCAAATGCGACCCCCAGCCCGTTTGATGCTGGCCGCGACGGTTTAGTGATTGGCGAGGGCGCCGGGACATTAATACTTGAATCCCTCGAGCACGCCACCGCCCGTGGCGCCACTATTTACGCCGAGCTGATTGGTTTTGCCACCAATGCCGACGGCGCTCATATCACCCAACCCGATGCCGACAGTATGCAGGCGGCGATGATGCTGGCCTTGGCCGATGCCAACTGCTCCCCCGAGAGCATCAGTTATATTAGCGCTCACGGCACAGCCACCCCGTGGGGCGATGTGGCCGAAAGCTTGGCCACGGCGCGGGTGTTTGATCGCACTGTGCCGGTGAGCAGTCTTAAGGGGCATCTTGGGCATACGCTGGGCGCCTGTGGCGCTATCGAGGCATGGGCCAGCATTGCCATGATGCGCGAGCGCTGGTTGGCGCCGACACTTAACTTAGTGCAGGTAGACCCGCAGTGCGCCGAGCTGGATTATATTATCGGCGCACCGCGCGCCACCGATGGCGATTTACTGATGAGCAATAATTTTGCTTTTGGCGGCATTAACACCTCATTAATATTTCGTATACATCCGGCTTAATAACGCCTTAAGCCGGTGTCGAGATGCGCCGCTCGCGATGAAACGCGGTGGTGTTTTAACAGACTAACGCGAGCGCATAAAACCTAAATCCACTTGGTTAAAGTTTGCCAAGTTAGGAAAAGCGTTGCCAAAGTCGGCCGTTGGCAAGCCAAACCAACTGGCCAAGGTTGCGCCATATTGGTCTATCCCTGTGGTGGGGATAAGGCGTCCCTCGCCAATGTCGTCATCACTGTTAAGCTCCAGCGACGGCAGCCGGCCGTAGATTTTTCCTCCGGCAACAGCCCCACCGCTGATCAAATGGTGACCGCCCCAGCCGTGATCGGTGCCGTCGCCGTTGCTGGTGAGGGTGCGGCCAAAGTCGGATAAGGTGAAGGCGGTGACTTGCTCGGCCAAACCCTGCTCGGCGATGGCGTTGTTAAACGCACTAAGCCCTTGGGATAATTCATTAAACAGCGCCGGTTGTCGGTTGGCCTGATCGCCGTGGGTGTCGTAATCGCCCATCCCGACAAAGTAAATCTGGCGCGTTACATCGAGCGCCTCGCGGGCCGAAATTAACCGCGCCACCATGGCTAAATCGGTAGCCAGTTTGCTTTCAGGAAACTCGGTATGCAGTGGTGCTTGTGCGTCTAGGGCCGACTTTACATCGCCGGCCAGCGCCCACGCGCGCTGTTGGATTTTTGCGTATTCGCGCTGAAACAGATGGCTGTCGGCCCCTTGCAATAAAGCTCTAAAAACCTGCGCGCGCGATACCTCCTCGGGGTTGTCGCTGTGCTCGTCAAAGTGGTTGAGCAGCTCGACGCCAAAACCACTCACCGAGTACGGCAAGACCTCGCGCCCGCTTTGGAATATATTATTGCCCGCTAACGAGATGTTCATCGACAATTGCTGATTTATATTCAGCGATTGTAAAATGTCGGCGGCGCGACCTCCCCAGCCGGTAGTGGCGCGATCGCTGGCAAGAGACTGCACAAAAGTTTGCTGATCGTTATGAGAGAACAACTGTGGCGGCAACAACGCTTTACGGTTTTGGTATTGTTGTTTGTCGAGCGGCTCAATCAGTGCGCCGCAATTGGCTAAAACCGCTAACTGCCCCGAGTTGTACAGCTGTTGTAACGGCGCCATAGATGGGTGAAAACCGTAGCGGTGGGCGCCCGTGGTCATGGGCAATACATCCCCCTGCGCGACGGCTAAGCCCTGGCGCACATGGGCGTAGGTGCTGTACTGCGAGGGCGCGGTTGGCACAATCATATTGTAAGAGTCGTTGCCGCCAAACAAAAAAATACACACAAGGGCTTTATAGTCATGGCCGCCGGTGGTTTGTGCCATGGCCAGTTGCATACGAGAGCTTAATGCGGCAAAGCTGGCGCTGCCCAAACAAGCGGCAAGGCTGCCTGTTAAAAATCCGCGACGTGATAGTGAGTTGTGTTTCATAAATATCCCTTAGCGCTGCAAGGCGTAGTAGGGGGAGGCGACCATCAGCCCTGCCGCTTCAAAAACGCGCATTCTCTTGGCGTGCTCGTTATAGTCGCCGTAGGCCAAACTGGCAATGTGCTGAATCAGTAAATCGCGTCCAGAGGCCTCGAGCTGCCCGGCGGCAAGCAATAGGTTGAGCCGATCAATCAGCGCCACGGCATCGCCCGAGATGGCTTTTTCAACGCTGATGTCAATCGCCGGGTAAGTGATGTCCCAATCGAAGTTAGCCTGCTGCTCTTGCACCCAATCTAAATCGATGTCGCGCCAAAAAATGGCCTCGGTTAACGCGTTGGTTTTAGCGACCATGACGCTCTCGCTGTGGATTTGAAACTCAGGCGCGACCAGCTCGGCGGTCTCTATCGCGCCCGGTTGCGCGTAATCGGGGCGGTAAAAGTTAAACACCGAAAACGCGCCATAAGGGCGCTGGCCGATTTTACGCTCAGAGCCTAAAAAGCGAATGCGCTTACCGGCTACGGTGTTGTTATCTTGGTGTAATACAGCAATGCCCTGGGCGTTAAAGGTGCGCCAGATGTTGGCAATTTGCAAAATCGGCTCGCGTAATTTGCCAAAGGTATCGGGGTGTTGCGTGTGGCCGTGGCGCGCCTCTGGGTCGGTTAAAATACGGCGCACTACAGCTTGTAAGTCACCGCGCACAGCGAGGCCGTTGTTGTTAAATACTCGGGCGATGCGCTCGACATAGGCGGCGCTGGGGTTGCTGGTGACAAGGCGCTGGATTAATTGCTGACTGATAAACGGCGCCACATTGGGGTGGTTAAAGATATTGTCCATGGCCATGGTCATATCTTGCTCGGCGGTTTGTCCGGCGGGTAAGGTTGTTTGGTTTAATAGGGTTTTAGCCCCTGTGTCGTGAATCTCTTGGTAGGCTTTCATGGGCAGCGCCTCGCCAATGGCGTCGCTCGTCCACTGCCACCAGTGCTCGGTGGTGGCAAAGTTCCAGCCGGTAAAAACTCGGGCAAACGCTTTGATGGTGTCTTGGTTGTAGGTGGGGATCGGTTTGCCGTGGGCGTCTTGTTTAACGCTGCCGTCTAGGTTCAGCTCAACCAAGCCAATACTGAACAGCTGCATTAGCTCGCGGGCAAAGTTTTCATCGGGGCGGATGTTTTTTGTTGGATTGGGTTTTTCGTTGCGCACCATACTTAAATACTCCCCCATCATCGGGTGGAGGGTGACCGCCTCAAGCAGCTGGCGATAATTGCCAAAGGCATGCTGCAACAGCAAATCCTGATAACTGGCAATGCCGCGGGTATCGTTGTACAGCACATCCGATACGTTAGAGATAACAAACACTTGGCTCAAAGCATAGGCGACCCGCTGGCGCAATTGATCTTGACCGCCTAAGGCCACCTCCCACCAGATATCGCTGCGTTGTAGATCGCGGTAATAGCCATCGGCGCCGTCTAACTCGGGCTCTGGTGTGGCCTCCCAGCCGAGGGAGATAAAGCGCTGATCGAGCAGCGGCAGGTGCAGGGTTGGGGCGGCGTTAAGCTGCTCTTGCAGCCAGGCGGACTCGCCTTTGTTTAATACCTCCAACAGCGAGTCTTGGGTCGCGCCAAAGGTGGTTTGCTGTAACAGCCGCGCGGCGCTTACGGCATCGGCCCAAAGCTCGTCGTTATGGCCAGGTAGCTCGGTAATCAGCACCGGCGCAGGCTCTGGAGTGGGTTCGGGTTGTGGGTTAAGGGCGGCTGCAGAGCTACTGGCAGCAGGTGGGTTAGCGCTGGCATCGCTACCGCCGCCTCCGCAGCCTACCAGCAGCAGTAACAACATCAGCGGCGTTATAAATTGGAGATTTTTGGTTAGCATGGCTCTGCGCTTTACCGTAATTGTTTATATTTTGTACTTACCATGCCAGCCAATGGCGCAAAAAGCCATATCTACCTTAACGCCTTTGGCTGGTAAAAACGCCAAAACGGGCCGAGGGTTCAGGCTTTACGGGCTTAAACCACCTTTTAATGCGCTAACCGCCGTTAAACCATGCGCGGCTGTAACGGCGTTTAAATGACGGGTGGTTGTTTGTTTTGGTTCGCCGCAGCCGGGCCAGCATTGGTGTAAAATTGCGCCTTTTAAGCAAGTGTGGCGCTGGAATGATAGATCTGTGGTTGTTTTACCTATTGGCAGTGCCCGTGGTGTTGCTGGTGGGTTTGTCCAAAGGTGGCTTTGGCGGCGGGCTCGGTTTGTTGGCCGTGCCGATATTATCGCTGGCGGTGGATCCGCGTTTGGCCGCGGCGGTGTTACTGCCCATCTTGTGCAGTATGGACTTGGTGAGTTTGTGGAGTTTTCGCGGGCATTGGCACAAACGTAATCTCCTCATCATGTTTCCCGGTGCCATGTTGGGGTTGGCCTTTGGCGCTGCTACCTTTACCTATATGAACGCCGAGGTGATTCGTTTACTGGTAGGGCTGATGGCGCTGTACTTTGTGGTCCATTATTTGTGGGGACGTCATGTGTTACAGCGCGTGGCAGTGCAGCCGGCGAGCCTCGTGCGCGGCAGTATCTGGAGCACCTTGGCGGGTTTTGTCAGTTACATCGCCCATGCCGGTGGGCCACCCATTGCTATGTATCTATTGCCGCAACGTATGCCTCGCACCTTATTTGTAGGCACCACCGTGGTGTTTTTTAGCGTGGTTAACTTTATTAAGCTGGTGCCCTATGTGGCCATGGGGCAGTTGCATCTAGGTGCATTTTTAACCTCGTTAGTGCTGTTGCCGCTGGCGCCTATTGGTGTGCGTTTGGGGGTGTATTTGCACCACCGGGTAAACGATACTTGGTTTTACGGTGTGTGTTATTTTTTGTTGGCGGTGGCGGGGGTAAAGCTGTTGGCCGAGTCGATTATGGCGTGGTTAGGAGGTTAGTTGTGGCTTGGGTGTGGTTATTTGTTGCCATTGTCGCAGAGGTAATAGCGACCACGGCGTTAAAGTCAGCGCAGGGTTTTACCCGGTTATGGCCATCAATATTGGTGGTGTTAGGTTATGGCATTGCGTTTTACTGTTTGTCCGAGGTGGTTAAAAGTCTGCCTTTAGCGCTCAGTTATGCCATTTGGTCGGGTGTGGGGGTCGCTTTAATCGCCCTGTTGGGGTGGCTGCTGTTTGGCCAAAAACTCGACGCGCCGGCACTGCTGGGCTTGGTTCTGATCGTCAGCGGCGTACTGGTGATTAATATCTTCTCTAAAGTCATGAATCACTAGCATATTCTGCCGCACGTGCGTTGCTGCCGCCGGCGCTGGGTGCAATAAGCGGCCATTGGGTGTCTTTAGATGCGTTTACTATAGCGCCACCCTGGCTTATAGTATTGATCACTATAAGAAGTTTTAGGAGACCGCTATGCACTCTCGCCCCACTGGCAACCTGAGCTGGGCCTTATTGTTCATTATTTGTTTTGCGTTTTTGGGTGCCTGTGGTGGCAGCAGCGGTGGCGACAGTCATAATCCGCCCGTCACCCAGCCGCAACCTCATCCCGAGCCACAACCCGAGCCACAACCCGAGCCACAACCCGAGCCACAACCCGAGCCACAACCCGAGCCCGAGCCGCAACCCGATCCAGGCACAGAGGTCCCACTGGTTATTCCGGCGGGCGGCGTGTCGGTGATTACTCAGCAGCCGGCTACCGGCTACGCTTTTTGGGAGGGCGATAACGCAGGTCCAGTGGGCAGTGCAAAAACCGTTACCGTCGAGCATGAGCAGTTCTCGCAAGCGGTGCAAATATCGGCGAGCAACCCATCGGGGGAGTTTTACAACGGTCAATTACAATACCCCACCAAGGTGGCGCTCAATAAAGGCGATGTGTTGTTACTGCATTTGTATTTTCGCTCGGTAGAGAACACTTACGAGACCGGCGCCGGTTTTGCGACTGTTTTTATGGAGACGCCGGATTACACTAAATATGTGGAGTACGAGCTGAACAGCACAGGTCAGTGGCAGGAGTATTTTATACCAGTGCAAATGCCGCGCTCGGAGGCCGCCGGTGAAACAATCGTTAAAGTCGGTTTTGGCGATGGTAACCGCGCCCAAGTGTTTGAGGTCGGTGGTGTCCAGTTGCTAAATTACGGCAAGTCGTTAGCTTTTGCCGATCTGCCTGTTACCAAAATGAGCTATGACGGTCGTGCTTTAGATGCCAGTTGGCGGGCCGAGGCCGAGGCCCGTATCGAGCAACACCGCAAAGGCGATTTTACGCTAAAAGTGGTGGATGCCAATGGCGTGCCCGTCACAGGTGCCGAGGTAGATGTTGAGTTTGTCCGGCACGCTTATCATTTTGGCTCGGCGACAGTGGCTAGCCTGTTGCTGGGTGAAGGGGCCGATAATGATCAATACCGCGAGACAGTGCTTGAGCTGTTTAACCAAGGCGGCCCAGAAAACGGTTTAAAATGGCCTGCATGGCACGGCGAGTGGGGCAGCGACTTAGGGCAAGCTACCACGCTTGCCGGGTTGGAATGGTTAAAAGATCACGACTTTTACACCCGCGGGCATGTGTTGGTGTGGCCGTCCAAACGCAACTTACCAGATTTAATACAAGGTTACTTGCCAGAGGGGAACCCCGCTGCGGCCAACCCGGCAGCCAAACAGCTGGTGCTCGATCATATCGATGACGTTACCAGTGCTACGGCAGGCTTATTGGACGAGTGGGATGTACTGAACGAGCCGTTCGACAACCATTACTTAATGGATGCGTTTGGCGATGAGGTGATGGTGGATTGGTTTGAGCAAGCACGGCAAAACTTACCAACTCATAAGTTGTACATTAACGACTACGCCATTTTATCGGGCGGTGGGCGCAACTTTACCCACCAGGATCATTACCAAAAGACCATACAATACTTACAAGACCAGGGCGCCCCTATTGACGGCATTGGTTTGCAGGGCCACTTTGGCAGCTCGCTGACCTCGATCGAGCGGATCTACGATATCGTCGAGCGCTTTCACCAAGCGTTTCCCGACTTGGCCATTCGCACCACCGAGTTTGATATCAACATTACCGATGAGCAGCTGCAGGCCGACTTTACCCGGGATTTCTTAACGGTGTTTTTTAGTCACCCAGCCACCGTGGGGGTGCAAGTGTGGGGCTTTTGGGCCGGTGCACACTGGACCCCTGATGCGTCTATGTACACCCAAGACTGGCGCGAAAAGCCCAATGCTAAAGCTTGGAAAAAGCTGATTTACGACACTTGGTGGAATGACTTTAGCGGTACCTTAAACGAGGCGGGTGAATACGCTAACCGTGGTTTTTATGGCCACTACAAAGTCACTGTCAAGCAGGCTGGGCAACAGCTGACAGACACGCTCGAGCTGCTGCCAGAGGGCGATCAGGTTTTTACTTTTACCCTCACCCCTTAAGCGAGCACGACAGCGGCCCTCGTGCCGCTGTCGTGGTTACGTTTACGGCGCTGTACTGGGCGTTAAGCTGGCGTGGTGCTGAGCGTTTTTTAATGCCGTTAAATCCTGTTCAAAACCAAGCAGCCAGTGCTTAAATGCCGTGCGCCATGCAAGGTTGTGACTGGTTCTGTTATTGGCTACCGCTTGCTGCTGCAGAGCTAGGTGATCTTCTATAACCGCTAACAAAGCACCGGTTTTGGCGTTGGCCAATACCGCCTGAATGCGAATACTGCCAAGGGTGCCGTTGCTGTAGGTTTGTCCCACCGTGTCGAGCTCGGCATCGACTGCGCGCTCACTGGCAGGGTGAAACTCCAGTATGCGAAACTCTAATGCCAACACATTTAAACCACCCGTGTGGGTGGGTGAGAAGCTTTTACTGCGTTTAAAAATAAGCGGGGCAAAAGCGTCAAATTGGGCGCAGATGTTATCCATTTGTTTGAAAGAGGATTTTTGCCAGCTGCGCACTGCTGCATTACTGGCTTGCTCTGAGAGTTTCATGCGGTCAAAGGTGGCGGGAAAGAATAAGATTTTATCGTAATCGGAAAAGTCGACCCGACTGTCGAGAAAAAAAGACCCAGAGTGTGAGCCTTGCCATTGGCGGTAAGCCGCCGCGTCGGAGGCGGCGCCCGAGTCGTCCGCTATGGTTTGGCTAAAACAGGCCATTAGCATTAAAGCGATCAGCAGCGGCGTGTTTGTCGGTGCTAACAGACGCAAGCGGTATCTTTGATGATAACCGCTTGGCGCCAGAGATTTTCTGCATTGCATAGGCATTCCTTGTTATTGTTTTGCCAGCTTGGTGTTTTACCATCGGGTTGGTGCGGGCTAATCGCCCCGCACATAGCGCTGACCCCAGCGGGTTAATACCACTGTGATAATGCCAGCAAGCAGCCACCAAGGCGAGAGTAACAACGCCAGTGCCACGCCGTCGATTAAACCCATTAATGCAATCATCCAGGGGATAACAGCAAATCCGTAACCGTTGGCGCGATTATGTTCGGCGCGGGCAACAACGGTTACCAACAAAGTGTAACCGCATTGTATTAAGCCCAATACCAGCACCGCTTGAGTGGCCGAGCCGGCTATGGCAAAGGCGGCCACTAAATAGACCCCAAGCCGGGTGCAGGCCATTAACACGACGGTGGCCCAGTGGCGTTTGTGCCACACATCGTAGGCGATAATAAGCGCTAGCAATCCGCCGGCGGCTAAAATGCCACGGCTGCTGGGGGCCAGCCACAGCAGCGCGATACCGGCACTGAACAGCGCCAGCGATAACGTCAGTACGGTGCCGGCGTTAATATCGCCGGCGGGAATAGGCCGAAACGGTTGATGCTGGGCGTCCCAATGGCGATCGCAGTAATCGTTAAGGCTCATTCCACCGGCGTAAAAGCACGACAGTGCCAGCACAATTAAACCGCTTGCCAGTAGCGGAAAACCAGCACCTAAGGCGGCGCTGGTCAGGGCGATACTGGCAACCGCGTTCATCCAAACCGTGGGCAGGTTGCTAACGCGGCCAAGTTTTAGGGCGGTGTTAAGCGTCCGCGACATGATCTTGCTCCGTGTTGGGTTGCGCCTCAAAAATATGCTGCAAGATCAAATCGCACACATCGGTGGCGTGCACTTGATGCTCGGGCAGTAAGTGTGGTGCTGTACTCATCAGTACCGGTGTTGCGTAATCGCTGCCATCGTCAATCCCATGGGAGCCTTTAACCTGAGTCGCGTCGGTTGAGATAACATCCAGTACATAGCGCATGCCCATTTTCTTTTGCGCCAAACGTCGTGCGACTTTTAGTTTGGGGAATTTCAAACTCGGGTCGAGAAACAACTCGCAGGGGTCAAACCCCGGCTTGCGATGAATCTCAACTTGGTGGGCAAAGTCTGGCGCGCGGGCCGCATCCTCCCAATAATAGTAGGTAAACCAACTGTCTGGCTCGGCCAGTAATACCAGCTCGGCGGAGCGTTCGTGATCGAGCCCGTACTCGGCCCGCTCGGCGCCTTGCAGTACTTTTGCCACCCCTTCGGTGTTGCTGAACAGGGTTTTTAGCTCGTCAATATCCTCTGGCGCTTGCACGTAAACATGAGCAATTTGGTGGTCACTCATGGCAAAGGCGCGGCAGGTGTCATAATCCAAATACTCGCGACCTAAATCGACCTTAAGCGATAGTTTGCCCGCTTGGCGTAAAATACGGTTGGGGTGCACAGGCCGCGATACCGGCACAATACCGTACTCGGATAACAACATAACGCGGCAATCGCGAGCGCTAAAATAATCCAACAGCTCGCCTACTAAATCGTCAATCTCTTTTAAGTCTTTGGCAATATCCCCATTGGGGCCAACTTTTTGTAAGCAGTAATCCAGATGTGGCAAATACACCAATTGCAGGGTGGGCTGATGCTCGGCCTCTATGTGTTTGGCGGCATCGGCGATCCAGCGGGAGGATTTAATGCTGGTGGCCGGCCCCCAAAAATGAAACAAAGGAAAGTTGCCCAGTTTTTTACTGAGGGTTTCGCGCAGCTGTAGCGGGTAGCTGTAGCAATCGGGCAGTTTGCGCCCGTCGGCGCAGTACAGCGGCCGTGGCGTTAAGGTGTAATCGGCGTCGGTGGCCATGGCGTACCACCAAAAAGTGTTGCTGCAAGTAAAGTCTTTATTGCGCGCGCGGGCCATATGCCAGATTTTTGGGGCCTGGATTAACTTATTGCTTTGGCGCCACAGCATGACCTCGTTTTGTTCACGAAAATACCAACCGTTAGCGACAATACCATGCTCGCTTGGCAGTTTTCCGGTTAGGTAAGTCGCTTGTGCTGTGCAGGTAACCGCAGGGGTAACCGGCTTGATGGTGGTGCTGCGACCGGCCAGTTGATTGATGTTGGGGGTGTGTTCACCCAGCAGTGCGCGGGTTAGGCCGACGACGTTGAGAACGACGGTTCTTTGCATTTTTAACCTCGTAGTAACAATAAGCGTTGCGGTGTGCGCGCTAAGCTTTAGCGCTGGCCGAATTAATGATCGAGCAGCGTTTTAACCCACTGCAGTTCGCGGGCGATACTCTCACTGACGGTATCGGTGCGCAGGTGTTCGGGGATAGCGGCAAAACTGTAAGTCTCGACCTCTAAGGGAATGTCTTTACCGAGCAGGGGCAATAGCTCGCAGAGAAAGTCTTGGGTTGTGCCACACTCACCCAGCTGCTGTAAAAAAATAGGCACATGAAAGTGCACTCGGCACTCATCAAACCGCTGGCCTTGTTGCAGCGCGAGCTGTAAATCGGGCAGGTCGGTAAAACGGTGTAGTTCACCACTGCGCTGACAGCGGGCCACCGCTTGGTGTAAATACACCGGCTCATCAAATGTAAGTAATTGGCTTATGTTGTCGCCATGGGCTTTAAGGGCGCTGGACACTTGTACCTTGCCGATGGGGATATTGGCATCGGCTAATTGTTGCAAGCTTTGTTGTGGCTGCTCAAACTCGACCGCCTGATGGCAGCAGTCAAAACACAAACCAACATAGCCGTGCAGCCGCTCGGGCAAATCTAAGCGTTTAAAAAACGCTATCGCCTCGGCGGTGGTTTCCAGCACACATATAGGCTCGGGCTCAAGGGAGAGCACCAGCAAGATGCCGGTTTGTTGATGGAGCTGATGGTAGTGCTCGGCAACCTCAAGGATATGGGCGCAGGCGATGTCCCACTCGTTATTAAAAGCCGGTTTAAAGGCGACTGGGACGGTAGATATAGAAATACGTTTGGCGTTGGGCTCGAGCTGTACCGCAAGATCACCCAGCCGTTTGCTGTACTCGACGCGCTCGCGCTGGCGCCAGTCGGGCAGGTAAACTTGTTCTTTAACGCGGTTGTTATGAAACGTGCCGTAAGGAAAGCCGTTGATGGTTAGCAAGTAACAGTTGTGTTGCTCGCACCAAGCGCGAAACTCGGCAATGGCGTTGGTATCGGCCTCTTGGGAGGCCTGATGGGCAATGCGCAACCCCAGTGGGAAAGGGGCGCTGGAGTTAAGTTGATGTTTAACCTCCAGCGCGTGGCTGCGTAAGTTGTGCATAACATCGGCCCAGCGCTCGCCTGGGTGGATGTTGCTGCAGTAGGTTAACTGGGCCATGAGTTCTCCAATAGGTGTTGGCGGCAGCGCTCCATTAGCTCGTGATCTATTTCATTAACTTCTTTGGCAGCGCCCTCACAGGTTAATAAAGTGATGCAAAGTTGGCCACCTAGGTGCTCGCGAAAATCCTGCAAGGCCTTGTTGATGTCAATCGACTCAAGCGCCGGATGGGACAAGCTAAAGCCCACGCCTTCGAGAGTGGCGCGGATGCGCGCGAGAGAGTCGCTGGTGATCATGCCTTTTAGGTGCGAGTAGAGCGAGTCGAGGGCAATGCCGATGGCGACTGCCTCACCGTGGCGCAGCTCATTGTCCGAGATCTCTTCTAACCGGTGTGCACACCAGTGACCAAAGTCGAGCGGCCGAGCACTGCCTTGTTCAAACGGATCACCGCTGGTGCGAATATGCTCTAAGTGCAATTCGGCGCAGCGGGTAATCATGTACTCGGTGGGCTCGGTTGCAAAGGCGGCTAGGCCTTCGCGGTTATCGTGCAGCCAGTTAAAAAACTCGCCGTCGCGTATCAGGGCAACTTTAATGGCTTCGGCAATACCCGAGACGCGGTCGCGTTCTGGCAAGGTGGCCAAAAAATCAAAGTCATTGATCACCGCATAGGGGGCGGCAAACGTCCCTAAGTAGTTTTTACGGCCGCGGTAGTTAATGGCGTTTTTCACACCGATGCCGGCGTCGTTTTGTGCCAGTACGGTGGTGGGCATGCGAATCAAACGAATACCGCGGTGGGCGGTAGCGGCGGCGTAGCCGATCGCGTCGATTACCGCACCGCCGCCAATCACCAGGGCAAAGCTGTGGCGGTCAATGCTTTGCGTTTGGGTGAGCTGATAGAACTCGTCCACCTCTACCGGGTCGGACTTACTGACCTCGCCGCCGCGCACCACCAGCGCCGGCTCGATCAGCTCTAACGCCTCGCTGTGGGTGCTGGCGTACAGTTGCAGTCGGTCGATAATGTCCGGGTGCGCTTTTAGCACGTTCTGATCAATCACCGGCAACACTCGGTGTGGTCCCTTGCCCGCACGGCCGAGGATCTCTCGCAGCAGTGGGTTTTCGGGTGCAAGGGTATCCCGGTCAAAACACACCGGGAATTCATAGGTCATGGTAAAGCGCTGATCAATCTGAAACACAGAGCACACTCTCCTACAATTAGTTTTTAATAGGCTCGTCAATGCGGGGCTGTTGGCCGCGTAGTATGGAGTTATCGCTAAAGGATTGTGTTTGGTCGATCACCGCATCTTGTTGCAATGCTTCGACGTCAATTTGTCCCGATTGTGCGTAAGCCTCCAGGGCGTTGCCCCAACAGGTAAGCTCGATGGCTGCGGGGTCGATACCGCGCTGCTTCATCAGGTGGGCGGTCTTGGGTACCGAGAGCGGGTCGCTTACGCCCCAGTCGGCCGAGCTGTCGACAATAATGCGCTCGGGGCCAAACCGGCGCACGATCTCAACCATCCGCTCAGAGCCCATCTTCGTGTTGGGGTAAATGGTAAATGCGGCCCAGGCGCCAGCATCCAATACGCTTTGTACGGTTTCTTCGTTGTTGTGGTCGATCACCAGCTTGTTCATGGGTACGCCCATTTCGCGGGCCACATCGATACTGCGAATAACACCGTTCTTTTTATCGCGGTGGGGCGAGTGCACCATAACCACCATGTCGTGCTCGGCGGCAAACTTAAGCTGTGCCTGATAGACAAACTCTTCGGCGGGGGTGATTTCATCGTAGCCGATCTCGCCAATCGCCACGACACCCTCTTTTAGTGCAAAGTTGGGTAAAAGCTCCAACGCCTCGCGGGCCAGGCCTTCATTATTGGCCTCTTTCGAGTTAATACCGATGGCGCAGTAGTGTGCAATACCAAATTGTGAGGCGCGAAAGCGCTCCCAGCCCACTAGGCTGGAGAAGTAATCGATAAAGCTGCCCACGTTAGTGCGCGGCTGGCCTAGCCAGAAAGACGGCTCGATCACAGCGCGAATGCCAGCGGCGGCCATGTTTTGGTAGTCGTCTGTGGTGCGGCTGACCATATGAATATGCGGGTCGAAGTATCTCATAGTTAACTCTCGCTTTTATTTGTTACTAAAAGTGCAAATTGGTTTTGGTCAAATTGACCGCCTAAAGCCGCATCGATAGCGTGTGCGACTTTGATGTCTGACTCTGTCTCGGCCAGGCGCTGTACTGCTGCGTGTTGCTCTGCTCGGGCCAGCCCCAGCACAATGGCCGTGCGGGATAAAGGATCGGCCGCGGGCCAAAGCTGCTCGGCCAAAGCGAGGCTGCGCTGGGCGTGGCTGGACTCTAGGCAAAGCCATAAGTCGTGGCCAATAGCGCGGCCGGCGCTGGCGCGCTCATCGGCTAAATCGAGGGCAATGCGTGTGAGCTCTGGGTTGCGCCGTTGGTCCAGCCCGACTACGCGGTGCAGAGGTTGCTCTAAAAACAGTGCTTTAACCACCAGCTGGTTCCAGGCGGTATCGTCAAAGTGCTTTACGGGGAAGGGGTTGTCCAGCGCTATGGCGCCAAAGACGCTGACCATATTGCTGCGGCAACCCTCGCCCGCGCGCCAGACAAATCGCTCGGCGTCGGGCAGCAATATTAACGCGCGGTACAAAGCGCAGGTTTCGCCTTCATCGGCATAGACAAATAAAGATTCAAAATCGTCGGTAAAGCTGGCTTTGCTTAGATCGTTGCGCGCGTAAATTAAGCCCACGCGCAGCAGCTCGAGCAAGTTCCAGGGTTTGGGGTTCCAGCCGGGCTTGGCCTTCTGGCAGGCGGCCAGCTCGGCCTCGGTAAGCTCGAGGGGGGCACGCTTGCCGTGGCGGCTGGCCATCGATATCAGGGCCGAAAAGCGTGCGCGCTCGGCGCCAGCGGTTATTTCGCGCTGAGACTTTTGCCAAAAGCTTAAAGCGGCGTCATTAAGACGGGGCTCAAGCAGTTGCGCCAATGTTACTGTGATTAAGTCGGTCATAGGATCCCGCTAAGATTTCTGAGTATTACAGTGCTGTGTTTGCGTACCCACAACGCGCCGATGTGCAATGCAGCACTCTGGCACGGCGGTCTATTTAGAGGCACCACGCGCAGTTACAAAGATGCTTTGGTTTATTAGAGCATTGATTATACTGAATCGCCTCTAGGTTATCGAGTTACGCGGTGTTTGAACAAGCTTGCAAAGGCAATAGTGGCGCTATCTGTAAAGATTTGTGGCCGCCGTGTTAATGCTTAATAATGGTAAGCTTGCGTTTTTATTGGCAACCTTAAATTAGGGGAAGGCATGATCGGTAAGATTATTGGTGGGGTGTTGGGTTTTTTGGTCGGCGGACCTTTATTGGCCATGTTGGGTGTGTTTGTTGGCCATATGTTTGATAAAGGCTACCGCAACCAAACCCGTATGGCTTCTCCCGAGCAACAGGCGATCATCCGGCAGTGTTTTTTTGAGACGACTTTTACCCTTTTGGGCTACTTGGCAAAAGCCGACGGCCGGGTCAGCGAGGTCGAGGTCGCCCAGACTGAGCAGTTGATGGATCAAATGGGTTTGTCGCCCGAGCAGCGCCGGGTGGCAATTAGCTTATTTAAAGAGGGCGCTGCAAGCGATTTTAACCCCGATGGCACACTGGCACAGTTTCGCGACCGCTGCGGCAATAACCGTAACCTGGTGCAGATGCTGTTGTCGTACCTGGTGAACTTAGCGCTGGCCGACGGTCAGTTTGATGTCAGCGAGGAGCGAGTGTTGCGCGAGGTGGCCGCGGCGCTGGGCATTAATGCATTTGCCTTTGAGCAACTGCTGCGGATGATCAAGGCCCAGCACTCGTTCTCGGCCAGCGGCGGTTATCACTCGGCGGCCGGCGGTCAGCCACGCGGTGGCGAGTTGGCCAATGCGTACGCCGCGCTGGGGGTAGACGCCAGTGCGACTGATGCCGAGGTGAAAAGAGCCTACCGCAAATTGATGAGTCAATACCATCCAGACAAACTGGCCGGGCAAGGTTTGCCAGAGGACGCCGTTAAGGCCGCCACTGAACGGTCACAGGAGATCCAAGTGGCTTACGATATGGTGAAAAAATCCCGCCGATAAACGGCTGCAGCCAGTAATGGTGAACCGTCAGGTTCACCATTTGGCGATTAAGCGCCTATGTGTTCAATCAACTCCACCAGATCGTCGGCGTGCTCTTCTTCTTGCGCTAATAAGTCTTCTAAAATACGCCGAGTGGTGGGGTCTTTATCGCCGACAAAGTGGATCATCTCGCGGTAACTGCTGATCGCGATGCGCTCGGCGACTAAATCCTCTTGCAGCATCTCAAGGGTGTCCCCACCCGAGTGGTAATCGCTGTGAGCGCGTTTGGATAGTTCGTCGGGGTTCATTTTCGGCTCGCCCCCCAGCTGCGCAATACGCTCCGCCAATATGTCGGCGTGTTGCTGTTCCTCTTGGGCGTGCTCCCAGAACTCGGCCGAGGCCAACTTGGAGCCGCGCCCGTGGGCGGTGTAGTAATGCGCTTTGTAACGCAACACGCAAATAAGCTCGGTGGCTAATGCCTCGTTAAGCAAGTCGATGATTTGATTTTTATCCTGAGTAAAATCTTCGGTCACGGCACCGTTCATCATGTGCTTACGCGCCTGGGTACGACGTTGTTCTAGGTCTTTGATAAATGCACTGCGTGTCATTTGGTGGCCTCTTAGGGGTTAGTGTTGTCGGTGTGCTGAACCGCCTTTTGTTAAGGCTTTAAGGTCAGCTTATTGTGTACCTTTTCGATATTAGGGTGCTTGGTAACGATCGTCTCGGCCAGTTTACGTTGCGCCTCGCTGGCCACCGATCCGGTTAAGGTCACCTGGTTAAGGTAGGTGTCAACATTCATGCTAATACCGTTGATGTTCGGTGAGGCCAACAGCTCGGTTTTTATCGAGGCGGTGGTAGAGATGTCAGAGATGTACTCAGAGAAACTGCGCCCCTGATCTTGGTCGGCGTCATGGGCTAGGGCTTTGTTAACACGGATGGCGTTATCGACTTTATCGATGCCATCAACTCCCAGTGCAATATTGGCTGCCAGCTCTTTGTCAATCTCAGTCGCCACGGCACCGGTTAATGTGGCGGTGGAGGAGGACACCTTGGCGGTGATATGAAACGAGTTTAAATGTTCGTTTAACGTTAGGCTGGCATCCAGCCGACCCTCTAGCCAGCCGTCGCGAAACGCCTCTTGTTTTGATGACCAGCTTTGCCCTTTATCCTGGGTGAAATTAGCCCAATATTGATCGCTGCTGGGCCTCTCGGCGTGAGCGGTTTTAGCGTTGGCAACTAATACGGTCGCAACCGAGAGAGCGGTGGCAAAGGCCACAGAGTTGATCGGTGCGATTCTATGCTGCAGTGAGTGTTTTTTTTCTTTACTCATGGTGGTTGCTCCAAGCCGACGCCGACGTGTGTTAAGTGGTGAAATACAATCGGTAGTCACTCTTATGCGTAAATCATGCCATGTAAGTTAACCTTTCCCGGTAGCTTTGCTTACAGCTCCGTGCCGGCATGGCTGTGGCTGCCGGCGTTAGTTTGACGGGCTTAAGTTAAACTGGGCTTTTGTTGGCGGGGCGGCAGAGCGGCAGTGGCGAAACTTGCAAGATAATGAAAATTCTACAGCGCAGGTTTGCGTTTCTTGCCGACGAGCAACAATAGCGCAACAGGCTTAACGCTATTGTTGCGCTATGCTTTAACTTGCCCCTTTATGATCTGAACCTTGACTGGGACGTTGCTGGTACGTTTTTCGCAGCTAGGTGAAGTTGTTGCTCGGCTGCTGTAAGGCCGAAATTATAAAACGACAAAGGCTAACGCCAGGGCAGGTACACCATGACGACATCCATAAAATCTAACATAACAAAAATCGATGTTAATGAAGGCTTAGGCCACAAACGCTGTTTGCCTGCACTTAAACTGCTGGCGCTGTTAGC
>Ga0209075_1000475_pt1 | contig 38995 bp, 17 predicted proteins | sample Stecom2011_FD_187523 | JGI IMG/M metagenome (GOLD analysis project Ga0209075, IMG submission 187523) | Agricultural soil microbial communities from Utah to study Nitrogen management - Steer compost 2011 (SPAdes) (version 2) | ecosystem: Environmental > Terrestrial > Soil > Agricultural land...
TACAGCTTTAAAGAATTAATGGGTAACCAAATTAATATTTGATGATATGAGAAATAAAATAAATATTTTAGGGGGAATCTTGCTGTTTATGGTTTTGGCCTATTCATGCGTGGATGATACAACTCAGCTGTTTAATGTTGAAAAACCGGCATCAATTGAGCAGATGGAATATCTCAATGAATACGACGCTCTGAAAACCTACATTGATAGATCAGCAAACCCCAATTTTAAGCTTGGAGCCGGCGTAACGGTGAGTGATTATATCAAACAGGGGTTAACCTACCGTGCAATCAATTCAAATTTTGATCGTGTAACAGCAGGTAATGCTATGAAGTATGCATCGATAGTGAAAGACGACGGTTCTATGGATTTCGGACAGGTTGTTCAATTTGTTACTGCTGCACAAGCTGCAGGAACAGAGATTTACGGACATACTCTTCTTTGGCATGCACAACAGAACAAAAAATATCTGAATAGTTTAATTGCCGATAAGGAGATTGAATTTGATCCTGATGCAAAGATTGATGTAGAAGACAAGGTTACAGACTTTTCTACGATGACCGAGTTCCCGTTTTATGTAATGGAATATAAACCGGATATTGTAGACGGAGTCCTTGTCAGCAACTATCCCGGCAGTTGGTATCAGTATTTTGTCGTAGATGGTATTTCCACTACTCCCGGCAAAGAATACAAAGTGACTGCCATGATTAAGGCTTCTAAAGAAGGTGCATTTAACGTTCAGATGGGTGATTGGGGTGCTACTTTTGATAAACAAATGAGTGTGACTACAGAGTGGGAGGAGCAATCTGTTACATTCAATACCCTTACTACAGAATCTTCGTTTGTTGTATTTCAGCCAGGCACCTTTGATGGGGAAGTTCAAATTCAGTGGGTTAAAGTAAGTCATTCTGAGGCTCCTTCTGTTTCTTTTTACGTAAACCAGCTTGAGAACAGTGAGATGCTAACAGGCGGTTCAATGGACAATTTCATTGTTCGCGAGAAAGGCAAGGACGATGTACCTGGTGTTATCCTTGAAGGCGAGGGGCCCGATGGAATGAATGCCATCAAGATCAATTCTGTTGCTGATCCTACTGATCCCTGGGATACTCAATTCTTTATTTATACACCGAATAAAGCATGGGAAGCAGGTGAAAAGTACAGAATTTCTTTCTGGTACAAAGCTTCTGCTGCAGCCGCTTCTGAGACACAATGTCATGGAGAACCGGGCGATTACAAGCATTGGGCTATGCTGCCACAGAATCCTCAATTCACCACTGAATGGCAATATTATGAAGCAACTGGCTCCATTCCTGCTGAGGGCGATGGTATGAAGAGTATCGCTTTCAACCTCAATGTGAGTACAGAGCAGGTTACTTACTACTTTGCGAACATCGTTTGGGAGACTGAAGAAAGTGGTAATAAAATTCCGCTAACTCCTGAAGAGAAGGCAGATACCCTTACTTATGCACTGGATCAGTGGATAGAAGGCATGATGACTGCTACAGATGGTTATGTACTTGCATGGGATGTGGCAAACGAAGTTGTTTCGGGAGCTGATACTGACGGAGATGGAATTTATGATCTATGGTCGGCAGAAAACGTATCAGAAGAAGATGCTAAAAACAATTTCTACTGGAGAGATTATCTAGGTGATGATTTTATAAGAATAGCCGTTGAATCTGCACGCAAGCATGGACCTGATGGACTCAAACTATTTATTAACGATTATAATTTAGAGTCTGACTGGGACGATAATCAGAAACTCAAGAGTTTGATAAAATGGATTGAACGCTGGGAAAGTGATGGAGTTACTGTAATTGACGGAATCGGAACTCAAATGCATGTGTCATGTTATATGAATCCTGAAACTCAGGCAAGCAAAGAAGAACATGTAGTAAAAATGTTCGAATTGATGGCAGCTACTGGTAAAATGGTATTAGTTACAGAACTTGACATGGGGGTTGTAGACGAGGATGGAGTCTCTGTCCTTACCAGCGATGCTACCGAGGAGCACCACAAAGCAATGAGCGACTATTATAAATTTATTGTTGAAAAGTATTTGGAAATTATTCCGCCAAGTCAACAAGCAGGTATAACACACTGGTGTCCAACAGACAGTCCAGCATCTTCTTCATGGAGAGGTGGAGAGCCTGTGGGACTATGGACCGAACAATTCCAAACACGCAAACACGCTTATGCAGGTTTTGCCGATGGTTTATCGGGTAAATAATATAAATTTTTAATAAGAAAAGAGGCTGGAGAATGAAATTTCCTGCCTCTTTTTTTCCAAATAAAATGAAGTATTTTCTTACAATATTTATTTTAAATAGTCTGTTTTTAATTTCTTGTTCAGAAACTCCTTTACCCGAAATCTCGGAAAAGCCTATCACTGATAAGGAGGAAGTTACTGAACCACCAGTTGTTGACAAAACAGAATCAAAACTACCAAAACTATATGTAGAAGGAAGGTTTTTGAAAAATGAAACCGGTGAAATTATTAATCTTCACGGTTTTGCACAAACTTACAGCCCTTATTTTAATCAATACGCATGGAACAATTATGATGTATACGGCTGTCTCTCTTACAACAAGAGGTTAATTAAAGAGATAATGGACGCCGGATGGAAAATGAATTTCGTCAGAATGCATTTAGATCCCTACTGGAGTGACGATACAAGCAAGCCTTCAGTCAGATATGAAGGTCATGAGCGTTTTTCAAAGGATAGGTTTAAAAAATATTTAGATGAAGTCTTTGTACCGATGGCTGAATACGCCATAAGTAAAGGACTTTATGTTGTATTTCGTCCACCGGGTGTGAGTCCGGAAAAAATTGCAGCTGGAGACGATTATAACAAGTTTCTTGAATTAGTATGGGATATTGTTTCAAAGCATCCTAAAATTAGAAACAATTCTGACATCATGTTTGAATTGGCAAATGAACCAATCAACATTTTAGGTCCTAACGGCACTTATGCAAGTACCGGTCAGGGACATTTTGATCAAATGAATATATTTTGTCAAAATATAGTAGACAAAATTAGAGCAAACGCTGATAATATAATATGGGTGCCGGGACTGGCATATCAATCCTCTTTCAGCGGATTTGCAAACAATCCGGTGAAAGGTGAAAATATCGGTTACGCAGTACATGTATACCCCGGGTGGTATGGAAGCGATACGGAAGAAGCAAGTCCGGAACTCGGAGGCACTATGGGGGGAGGCTATGAAAGCTTTCAGAGGGGTTGGGATGCACAAGTAAAACCAGTTGCTGATTTTGCTCCGATAATGGTAACTGAGATGGATTGGGCACCTAAAAAATATGACGCATCATGGGGGAAGAGTTTTACCGGAGAGGTTGGCGGTCCAGGGTTTGGTGCGAATTTCAAATATATAGCAGATATGACAGGGAATGTGAGTTGGCTAATATTCACCGAGTGTCATAGGCTTGCAAAATTCAAAAACGTAGAAGGTATTCCCGGACAATACACATTCTTGAACGACCCGGAAGCTTGCCCTTGGCCCACTTATCATTGGTATAATGAATATGTCGCAGGAAATACCGGAACAGAAGCCGGTCTTGAAAAATTATCCATTTTAGGAGTAGGTGATAAGATTCAGATACTTACAGGAGGAAACAGATATCTCATAGTTGAAGCATCGTTTTCAGATGGCTCAACTAAACATGTAACAAGCGATACCAATTTTGAAATTTCAGATCAGACTATTCTTACGATTGATAACAAAGGAAGATTAAGTGCTCTGAAAGATGGTGATGCAGTTGTTACTGCCACCTATAATGCACCCAACGGTGATAGCGATAAGATAATTTTTACAGTTAATGCAACTACTTTTCCTCTCACAAAAGAGATGTTTAATCCGTCAATTTGGGAAAATGGTTCTTATGATGAAAATACAAAAACATTAGTAACAGGTCAATATGGCTTTGGAGGTTGGCAGTATGGAAACGGAATTGATCTTTCCGGCTACAAATATCTGGTCGTTGAGCTAGGAAACGATAATGATTCGAATGTTTCATTCAGACTATTTGATGAGAACAATTACTGGTCGGGTGCTGCAATGTATGATTTTAAAAATTCACGAAAAATAGAAATCGATCTTCACAATATGGTTAAAGGTGAAAATCAAGTTAAAGTAGATCCCTCACATATCTACATTATCGGTTTCTGGTCATTAGGTGGAAAACCTATCGTAATAAAGGATATATATCTAACTGAATAATAATTATAACTATATTTGAAAAATGAAACATTTTTTTACAATCACTCTTTTTCTTATTAGTCTAACTACCGCTTTCGGGAGAATGACAAATGAAACGGAAGATACAAAACCTACCAATCCTGTAATATGGGCTGATGTTCCCGATATGGCGATGGTGCGTGTTGGAGATACTTATTACATGAGTAGCACAACCATGCACATGAGTCCCGGTCTGCCCATAATGAAATCCAAAGATTTGGTAAATTGGAAGTTGGTGAGTTATGCATATAATCTTCTTACTGACAATGAAAGACTAAGATTAGAAAATGGTAAAAATGCTTATGGTGCCGGATCATGGGCCAGTAGTATACGGTATCATAATGGTCTTTATTATGTATCTACATTTTCTACCACATCAGGCAAAACTCACGTGTATACTACAGATAATATAGAAAAAGGAGAATGGAAAGAAACTACCTTTGAACCTGTTCTACATGACCACACTCTTTTCTTTGATGACGATGGCAAGGTTTATATGATATACGGAGCTGGCGATATCCGTATGGTAGAGCTCAATGAAAATGTCTCGGGTATTAAAGAAAATGGTATAAACAAAATTATTATTGAAAATGCAAGTAGTGTAGCTTCGGAAAGAGTTGGACTTCCTGCAGAGGGGTCACAAATGGTTAAACATAATGGCTATTATTACCTCTTTAACATTACCTGGCCGCCCAAAGATATGCGTACAGTGATTGTACACCGTGCAAAAGAAATTACAGGTCCTTATGAAGGTAAAGTAGTTTTAAGAGATCGTGGAATTGCACAAGGAAGTATTATTGATTCTCAAGAAGGAGATTGGTATGCTTATATGTTTCGCGACTATGGATCAGTTGGACGAATTCCTTACATTATGCCGATGAAATGGGAAAATGACTGGCCTGTTCTTGGAATAGACGGCAAGGTTCCTGATACGCTGGATATTCCGGTAAGTGAACAACTTGGCGTTTGGGGTATTGTTTCATCTGATGAATTTAACCGAATAGAAGGAGATCCATCATTTTCTCTTAGCTGGCAATGGAACCACAATCCAGACAATCGTTACTGGTCGCTTACGGACTCTCCTGGATACTTAAGACTAACAAGTGGTCGTATCGACAGTTCACCACTTCAAGTAAGAAACGTATTAACTCAACGCACATTCGGACCTGAAAGTGCTGCTTCTACCTTTGTTGAAATATCATCAATGAAAAACGGTGACTTCGCAGGCATGATTGCTTTACAGAAAAAATACGGCTTTGTTGGTGTAAAAAAAGAAAACAATAAATATTCAATTGTGATGATAAACGGAGAGGAAGAAGAACCGGTTGAGGTTGCTTCCGTACCTCTGGATCAAAACGGTGTGCATTTAAAGATAGAATGTGATTTCAAAGAACGTACTGATAAGGCTACATTTTATTACAGCATGGACGGTCTAAACTGGGAACCCATAGGCAATACACTACAAATGGCATATACCCTCCCCCACTTTATGGGATACCGCTTTGGATTGATCCATTATGCTACAAATGAATTAGGGGGATATACTGATTTTGACTACTACCGAGTTGAAGATAGTATTACTGATAAATAGTTTAATTAAATAATTTAACTGTATGAAAAATAAAATGTATATATTAATATTCTTTATGTTTAGTTGTTTAATTATGACCAATTGTACTTCTGCAACTCTAAAACCATGGGAAGAAGGGGCTTTCGAAACAGGCGAGTATCGCAATATGTTTCTGGAAATGGGTTACAAGCAATCTGAAATAGACGCCAGGCTTAAGCAAATCTATACAGATTTGTTTGAAGGGGATAATAAGATTTATTTTGAAGCCAATGATTCAATGGCATATATTTCAGACATCAAGAATAATGATGTACGCTCTGAAGGAATGTCTTACGGTATGATGATAGCCGTTCAATTGGACAATAAAGATATGTTTGACAGATTATGGCGCTGGTCTAAACACTACATGCAGCACCAGGAAGGACCTATGAAAGGATACTTCCGATGGAGTTGTAAAAAAGATGGGACTCCAAACTCGCAAGGTCCTGCTTCGGATGGGGAGCTTTATTTCATAACTTCCCTTATTTTTGCATCCAACCGCTGGGGTAATGAGACCGGAATTGATTATCTGTCTGAGGCACAATTTATACTCGACTGCTCAATGAGTAAAACAGGTAAAAACGGTATCACACCTCTAATACATCCGGAACACCAACTTATCACTTTTGTTCCAACAGGTTTTGGAGCCGGTTTTACCGACCCTTCTTATCATGTTCCTGCCTTTTATGAGGTTTGGGCTCTTTGGGCAGAAGATGGCAGAGCAGATTACTGGAGAGAATGTGCAACTAAAAGCCGTGAATTTTTACATAAAGCAATACATCCTGAAACAGGTCTTAATCCTGATTACAGTAACTATGACGGTTCATTATTAAACAGCGGACGTATAATAGGAGATGCTTTCAGATTTGACTCATGGAGAGTGCCGATGAATATCGCACTTGATTATTCCTGGGCGTGTAAGGACAAAGAATGGCAACAGTCATACGGACACAATATTCAAAACTTTTTATATAATCAGGGAATAGATCAATTTGTTGATCAATACAATGTTGACGGTACCACTGTTACAGAGATCCTGGGTGCGGGTGGATATACTAAACTTCGTCATTCACTGGGGCTTGTTGCCTCATCTGCTGCTATATCACTTGTTTGTTCACACGATATGAGCCGTGAATTTATTGAGCATTTCTGGAATTCACGACACGAGCCCTACGACGACGGTTACTTTGATGCTTATTATGACGGGCTATTGCAACTGTTTGCGTTTATGCACTTAAGCGGAAATTATAAGATTATTACACCTGAGAGCAAGTAAAAAAATAATATACCTAATAATAATTTAACTGTAATGAAAGATTTACTTTTTGCAACAAAATTAGAGAAACTGCTTTTTTTATCCATAGTCATGTTTCTGTTCAGCTTCAGTATGCAAGGCGCATCACAGAAGTACGTTTACAAGGGAGCAGGAAATCCCTATTTACCTTTATGGGAACATTTGCCGGATGGAGAGCCACGTGTTTTTGAAGATCCTGACAATCCCGGTAAATACCGTGCTTATATAATAGGTTCACATGACCTGAGATACACAAGCTATTGCGGTCCTGATATCAGAATGTGGTCTGCTCCTGTGGAGAACCTTTCGGAATGGCGTGACGAAGGAGCCATATTCACTTATCAAGTTGATAATCAATGGGACGTAATGTATGCTCCCGATCTGGTAGAAGTGAAAAGAAAAGATGGAACAAAAGAATACTATCTGTATCCTCACAGCCGCGGACCTCGCAGAGAAGCGATGGTTGCCAAAGGGAGTCGTCCTGACGGACCTTTTACACCTATCAACCTTACCAAAGATGGTACAAGAACAGTAGAAGGCAGCATTTTGGGTTTTGACCCTGCTGTATATATTGAATATGTTACAGACCCAGCAGATCCTGATTATGAGATCGGTTTTAGAGCTTACGGATATTGGGGATTTCAGAGATCATTAGCGGCTGAGCTGGATCAGAACACCATGTATTCACTCAGGCCCGGAACTGAAGTAATTAGTTATTTTATTCCTGCAAGTGCTCGCTATGGGGTTATTCGTGATCCTGAAGGTACTGAATATCCTCAGATTTATCCTGATCAGGATTTAAAAACGTTCAACTTTTTTGAGGCATCCTCCATTCGTAAAGTAGGAAACAAATATATAACTGTTTTTAGTGGTTACTCGGGTCCTGAATATGGTGTGGGTAGTTCTAATTCAACATTACGTTATGCCGTGGGAGACTCACCTTTGGGTCCCTGGAAAAGTGGAGGAGTACTTGTAGATTCGCGGGCACCTGTTCTTAATAAAGATGGTTCAGCTATTGAGACAACCTATTCAGGTCACAACACCCACGGCAGTATAGAGTATATAAATGATCAATGGTATGTCTTCTATCACAGAGCCCCAAGAGGTTTTGGTTTTGCACGCCAGCCAATGGTGGCACCGATTTATGTGGAATGGGATGAGAAGCCGGTATCAGAAGGTGGTATGGTAAGAATCAGGGCATACGATCCTTATGAAAAGGATAATATCAAGATTGTAAAAGATAGTAATGGAAGAGAATATAAAGGAGCTGAAGTTACCTCTGAAGGTTTTCATATTTACGGTCTTGACCCTTATCAATATTACTCTGCAGGATATGCATGCTACCTTTCTGACATTAGCATTCAGCAGGATACATGGGATATCTGGGATAATAACATGAAAATAGGTAATGTTAAGAACGGAAATGTTATTGGTTATAAATACTTCGGGTTTGGTGGACTAAAAAAGAATACAAAAGGAATAAAAGCCTTCAAAGGAACAAGTAAAAGGAACAAAACCGAATTCAACCTCTTTCTGACGCCTAAGACATCTGAATCATTCAAAGTTAATGTATGGCTTGATGGTCCTTGGGCAAACGAAACTTGGAAAGGCACAAAAATTGGCGAAATTGTTGTTCCCTCAAACTCAGCACAAGAACTAACTCAATTTGCAATTGATGTTTCAAAGTTTGTTGATAATCTCGATCAGAAACATGCCATATTCTTAGTTGCTGAAGGCAAAGAATCTACAGAGCTGTTCGATTTAATGGGACTTGGTTTCAGTTCTAAGAAGAAAAAAATATCACCTCCGATAGTTCCAAATATCACTATTAACATTAACGAAGAAAAGTTAGAACTCCCTAAAACACCAGTAAGATCGACCAATGCGAATGGAATAGTGAGTTATAATTTGTATGAAACCAGTTACGAGATTCCAAAAGGAACAACAAAAGTGCCTACAGTTACTGCTTCTTCGGATAATAAAGATGTAAAAGTAACTATTAATCAAGCTGATTCAATGACAGGAACAGCGAAGGTTGATTTTGATTATAACGGTGTTGTTAAAACATACCAGATTGTATTCGAACCACAAACTGAAGAAATGCATGTTTATCTCTGTCTTGGACAATCTAACATGGAGGGGCATGTTAGACCAAGTGCAGAGAATAAGCTTGATGTTGATAAGCAATTTGTGTTATTACAATCGATAGACTGTCCTGATCTTGGCCGAGAAAAAGGAGAATGGTATAATGCTACTGCACCTCTAGTACGTTGTCATACAGGAATTGGACCTGTCGACTTTTTCGGACGATATATGACCGCTGCTCTTCCTGATAATATAAAGGTAGGAGTAATTAATGTTGCTGTGGGTGGATGTAAAATTGAATTGTTTGACAAAGACAATTTTCATGAATATGTTTCCAATTCACCCGACTGGCTTAAGAATATGGTAGCCGAATATGATGGTGATCCCTATAAACGTCTTGTAGAGATGGGACGTATCGCAGTAAAAAAAGGAGGGATCATAAAAGGTATTCTTTTACATCAGGGTGAATCTAACACAGGAGAAAAAGATTGGCCACTGAAAGTTAAAAAAGTATATGACTCGCTTTTAAAAGATGTGGGACTGGCACCCAACTCGGTTCCATTACTCGCAGGTGAAGTAGTTCACGCGGACCAGAAAGGTGTATGTGCATCTATGAATGAGATCATTCAAACCTTACCTGAAGTTATACCAAACAGCTACGTAATATCTTCAGCAGGATGCAAGGCAGGACCCGACAATTTACATTTCTCTTTTGAAGGATATAAGATGCTTGGCGAACGATATGCAGAAAAGATGATTTCCCTTTTAAAAAAGTAGATAAATATACCCACAACTAAAAACTTGTTTTTGTATGTCGTTTAAAAGATCCATACTATTACTATTCTGTTATATAATTTGTCTTACCTTTTCTGTATATGCCATTAATATGAGAAATATTCATGAACCGGCAATTATACTAGAGGTAGACGGAGGTACTCTCACTCTTTATCCTTTAAATGATAATTCAATAAGAGTGAAATTTCATAAGTCAGGGGTTACACTTAATGCCGAGGAGATAATTTATACAGAGAAAGTTGCATCACCTGTACATAAAGTAAAAGAGGATAGTGAGATAATAAGTCTTCAGTTGGATCTGATTACGGCAGTTTTTAACAAAAAAAGTAAGACACTTTCATTCCACGATAGTAATCGAAATTTGATTTTAAGTGAACAGGTAGGAGGTCGTTTTGTTGAATTAGATCATCTGGACAGTATTCCGGTATTCAAGGTGATGCAAAGATTTGTATCTCCTCCGGACGAATACCTGTTCGGCACAGGTCAATTCCAGGATGGATACCTAAATATAAGGGGTTTGTCTCGTCGACTTACACAAGTGAACAGCCAGATTTCCATACCTTTTATACTTTCAAGCAAAGGATATGGACTAATGTGGAATAATTATGGACTGACAAATTTCAACCCTGCTGAAAACTCTCTGGACCTTATTCGCAATAAAGACCTAACAGAGAGCCTTACAGTAGATGCTACCGGTACCAGTGGGAATAAACGTGAAACCAGACAAATGAATCAATTTACCGGTACTCTAGATATTCCCACTGCCGGCAGTTATGCTATTCTTCTTGATGTAGGACAAAAGATGGCTCGTAAACATCACTTGGTTATAGACGGTGACACTCTGATAGATATCAACAATATATGGCTGCCCCCTACTACATCGCTAATAACTGAGTTGTCTGAAGGAGAGCATAATATCTTAGTAGAGGGGGAAGAAAACGACACACCAAAGCTATACTGGAGAAAGGTGACTGACGAAACCATATTATCGTCACCTGTGGCAGAAGCAATTGATTATACAGTTTTTGCCGGCTCAGGAGAAGAGGTTATATCAAGTTATAGGGAGTTGACAGGACATTCTCCGATGCTGCCTGAATGGGCTTTTGGTTATATACATTGTCGTGAGCGATATCATACACAAGATGAGTTACTGGAAAATGCTCTAACTTTCCGTAATAAAGAGATTCCTATTGACATGATCGTACAGGACTGGCAATATTGGGGGAAATATGGCTGGAATGCCATGCGTTTTGATGAAGAACGCTATCCGGATCCAAAAGATATGGTACGACAGCTTCACGAAATGAATATTAGGTTTATGGTTTCTGTGTGGTCTAAAATAGATAAACAATCAGATGTAGGAAAAGAAATGAACGAAAAGGGATATTATATTCCTGACACTGAATGGATTGATTTTTTCAACCCGGATGCTGCAGCCGCCTATTGGCAAAACTTCTCTTCAAAAATGTTACCTCTTGGGATTGATGCCTGGTGGCTGGACGCTACGGAACCTGAAAATGATGATCTGCAAAACAGAATGATTTTCAACTCCACTTTACCAGGCGAGCTTTACAGGAACGTGTACCCGATGTATGTGAATAAAACTGTTTATGAAGGGCTACGGCGAGACGATCCTGAAAAAAGGCGTGCGTTTATACTTACTCGCAGTGCATTTTCCGGTTCTCAGAGATATGGTATAGCCACATGGTCGGGAGATGTGGGTCACGATTGGGAAACATTACGCCGACAGATTACTGCAGGTTTGGGGTATATGAGCACTGGATTACCTTGGTGGACTTATGATGCAGGTGGTTTTTTCCGTCCGGGTAATCAGTACACTAACACAGATTATCATGAACTATTTATCCGTTGGTTCCAGACTGCAACATTCTTTCCATTGTTAAGGGTGCACGGATATATGAGTAATACCGAACCCTGGAGGTATGGAGAACAGGTAGAAAAAATAGTGTCAAACACACTTGAAATGCGATATCAGTTGTTTCCATATATTTATTCAGAAGCATCACGTGTAAGTTTTAATGGATCTACACTTATGCGCCCACTGGTTATGGATTTTGCTCATGACAAAAATGCATTGGAACAAAAACATCAGTTTATGTTTGGACCGTCTATACTGGTAATTCCGGTTACTGAACCGGGAGTTGAAAAATGGTCGTTATATCTCCCTGAGCATGAAAAGGGATGGATAAATTTTTGGAGTAAAGAAAAAATGGCAGGTGGAAAATACATTGAAGTGCCTGTTGATCTTTCATCTATTCCTATCTTTGTTAAAGCAGGATCGATTATTCCCATTGGTCCTGCTAAACAGTTCTCTTCACAAAAAACTAATGATCCCATTGAAATTCATATCTATCCCGGTGACAATGCAAGTTTTACTATCTATGAAGATGAAGGTACTAATTACAATTACGAACATGGAAAATATACTACCATTAACCTGGATTGGAATGATGAAGAAGCCACACTAACAATTGGAGAAAGAAATGGAGATGGTTTCCCGGGCATGGAGATAAACAGAACTTTTAAAGTTGTAAATATAATGTCTGAAGACAATGCCATTACCGTTAACTATGACGGAAATAAAACAATATGTAAACTGAATAATTAAAAAACAACAATGAAACAAACTATAATACTCTTACTGCTAATTTCTTTTCTATCATCATGCAAGGCGGGAAATGATCAGCTTGAATCTCCAAACGGGAAGATTATTGTTCATGTAAATGCTGAACAAGGGAATTCTTTTGGACAAACTTCATTAACAATTTCATATATTGATGCAGGAAAAAAGAGAGTTCTTTTTGAAAATTTGCTCACAGGTCTTAAAACTGACAAAAAGAATCTGACCGACAGTATGAGACTTATTTCTATCTCTGCTACCAAGGAAATTACGGAAGAGTATACAATGATCACGGGAAAAAAAAGTCTTTGCAGTAATAATGCAAATGAACAGACATTCAATTTCACAAATCAGGATAATGAATCAATTAATCTGATTATCAGAGCGTACAATGATGGTATTACATTCCGTTATCAGTTTGATGGTATTAGTGATGATGAGCAAATAATTGAAGAGTCGACCACCTACCCTATTGCTGAAGGTGTAAAACGATGGAGCCAACCTTATTACATAGACTATGAAGGTTTCTACACACTTACAACCAGTGGTATATCAAAAAATTCACACTGGTCATATCCCCTGTTACTTGAACCGACTGATTCAGTCTTTGCATTGATTACTGAAGCCAATATCCAAAGAAATCAGTGTGGATCACAGTTGAAAAACGATCTTGACCCGACTGCTTATAGAGTGCATTTAGCTGATGAAAAACTACCTGTTTCAGGAACATGGTTATCTCCATGGAGAGTTGTAATTATTGGTTCTCTTGGAGACATTGTAGAATCGACATTGATTACCGATGTGTCTGAACCATCTGTTCTTGGAGATACAGAGTGGATTAATCCAGGACCTTCAGCATGGATATACTGGGCATATAATAATGGTTCTAACGATTATCAAATAGTAAAGGAGTATATTGATCTTGCAGCTGAAATGAATTGGCCTTATAACCTGATCGATTGGAAATGGAATGAAATGGGTAACGGAGGCTCTGTTGATGATGCAGTAGATTATGCCAACGAGAAGGGTATCAAAACGTTATTATGGTACAACTCATCCACCAGCTGGAACGGAGAAGGTGCACCCGGTCCTTTATTTGTATTAAATGAAAAAAATAGCAGAGTAAATGAATATAGGAAGCTTAAAGAGATGGGTGTATCAGGTATCAAGGTTGATTTCTTTAATGGTGATGGACATAAAGAAATGAATTATTATATTGACCTGCTGGAAGATGCAATTGACCATGAATTACTTATTAATTTTCATGGAGCTACTCTTCCACGAGGATGGCAAAGAACTTACCCAAATTTAATGACAGTAGAAGCAGTTTATGGAGCAGAATGGTATAACAACAGACCAATTCTGACAGACAGAGCAGCAAGACACAATGCTACGCTGCCCTTCACCAGAAATGTGGTTGGTCCTATGGATTATACCCCTGGTACTTTCAGTGACTCACAACATCCTCACATAACTTCTCACGGACATGAACTGGCGCTGACAGTAGTATTTGAGTCTGCTTTGCAACATTTGCCTGATCGTCCTGAATCTTATAGATCACTTCCTGAGCCTGTCAGAAATTTTCTATCCACTTTGCCCGTATCATGGGATGAAACTAAGCTACTTAACGGCTATCCGGGAGAATCAGTTGTACTTGCACGTCGTAAAGGAGATAACTGGTTTATTGGTGGTCTCAACGGCACTGATGAATCGAGGACACTATCTTTTGATATTGCAGAACTTACAGGAGCAAAACATACAATTACACTCTTTAAAGACGGCCCGGAACAAAGAAGTTTCACAATTGAAGAAGATTCTGATTTATCGGAATATTCTGATCGCATTAATATAGAATGTTTACCTCGTGGAGGATTTGCGGCTATAATTAAATAAAATATAATTTATTGCAGACATGTTTAGAATTGACATTTTTTTTAAAATAGTTTTAAGTGCACTTGTTGCTTTTCATTTTAGTCTGAACGTCCAATCATCAGATAGGACAACTAATAATCAGCCTCTTTACCTTAACACCTCTTACTCTTTTGAAGAAAGAGCCGCTGATCTTGTTTCACGTCTTACACCGGAAGAAAAAGAAACATTGCTTGGTAATACAATGTCACCCATTCCAAGACTAGGTATTAATAAGTATGATGTATGGGGTGAAGCACTACATGGTATAGTAGGGAGAAATGATAACGCAGGTATGACTGCTACCTCTTTCCCTAACAGCATTGCTGTAGGAAGTACTTGGGATCCTGAACTTATTCGTAAAGAAGCCGCAGTGATAGCTGATGAAGCAAGAGGCTTCAACAACGAGCGGATCTTTACTTTAACCTATTGGTCACCTGTTATCGAACCTGCAAGAGACCCCCGATGGGGACGTACAGCAGAGAGTTACAGTGAGGACCCCTTCCTAGTATCAGAGTTAGCAAGTGGTTTTGTGAAAGGAATGATGGGTGATGATCCAAGATATTTGAAATCAGTCCCTACCGGTAAGCATTACATTGCAAACAATACTGAATATAACCGCCATAATGGCAACTCAGAGCTGGATTTAAGGGATATGCGTGAATACTATCTCAGTCCTTACAAATCCCTGATAGAAAAAGACAACCTGCCTTCTATTATGACTGCATATAATGCTGTTAATGGAGTGCCTGTCTCTGCAAGCATCTTTTTGGTGGACTCAGTTGCCAGAAAAACTTATGGTATGAAAGGATATGTAACGGGGGACTGCGGGGCAATATCTGACATATTCCAGGGTCATCACTATCTTAAAGATGGAGTTGAGGCAACAGCTGCCGGGCTGAAAGCAGGTGTGGACACCGATTGTGGTGGAGAATATCAGAGTAATGCCCTTGAAGCATTGCAACGTGGGCTGATAACCATGGCTGATATTGACAGAGCATTGATAAACATGATGACAATACGTATGCGATTGGGTGAATTTGATCCTCCGGCAGTTGTACCCTATTCAAGGCTAAGACCTGAAATTATAAATGATCCCACACATAATGATCTGGCATTGGAAATAGCAACAAAAAGTCCAGTATTGCTGAAAAATGAAACTGTAAAAGGCTCCTCAATTAAAGCGCTCCCATTAAATACAGAAAAAAAAGCTACAATTGCCGTTCTTGGACCTCAGGCGAACAGAGTGGAGTTGGGAGACTATTCAGGTCCTGTGGAACAGCACTTAAGCATATCTCATCTTCAGGGATTAAAAGATTACATCGACCAACATAATCTACCTATTGAAATATTTCACGCAGAAGGGGGAAATACCAGTCGCAAGACTGATTTTTTTGTTTTGCAGAATTTTACAACAAAAAACAATAATGGTGAGAGTAAAGAATATAAAGCCACTGATTTTGATGCTGCTGCACCAGGAATTTTAAAAACACAAAGATTCGGCAACCTGTCACTTCAGGGAATTAAAGATGGTGACTGGACTGCGTATAACAACATCGAAATCACTGATCTTGATTCTCTGACCCTGCAACTTAATATTGAGCAAAGTGGTGGTATTCTTGAAGTCAGAGTTGGCTCTCCTACCGGAAATATGATTATGTCACAAACAATAGAAAGCGCCGAAAGAGGTGGAGTTCGTTCTTTTGGAAGAGGTTCGACCATTACTTCAAAAATCAACACATTGGGAATTAAAGGTTCACAAGACCTCTATTTCATATTCCGTGAACCACAGCGAGAATCGGTAGATCAGGAAACACTAAAAAAAGTAGCTTCAGCTGATGTGGCGATAGTTTTTGTAGGAACCGACCAGAATACAGGCAGAGAGGAGTCAGACAGGTTCTCCTTATCATTACCCGGTAATCAGATGCAACTAATACAATCTGTGGCTGCAGTTAATCCTAACACTATAGTTGTAATGCAGACAATGGGAATGGTTGAGGTTGAAGATATCAAACAGAATTCAAATATACCGGGAATAATTTATACAGGATACAACGGACAGGCACAAGGAACAGCAATGGCTAAAATATTGTTTGGTGAAGTTAATCCCGGCGGTAAAACTAGTGTCACCTGGTATCGTTCTGTAAAAGACCTTCCTGATTTTGGTGACTATAGATTGAGAGGAGATAAAAACCGAAACGGAAGAACTTATTGGTATTTTGATAAAGATGTATCTTATGAATTTGGATACGGTCTTTCATACACTACTTTTGAATATAGTGATATAACAATAAGCAAAAAGGAAATAACACCTTATGATCAGATCAGTATTAATGTAGATGTTAAAAACAGCGGAGATATAGATGGAGACGAGATTGTTCAGGTATATCTTAGAACTGAAAATGCTTTATCAAAAGGACGTCCTATAAAACAGTTGAAGGGATTCAAAAGAGTTACCATCCCTGCAGGGCAAACCCAAACAGTTTCTATTGATATCAATTGTTCCGACCTTTGGTTCTGGGATGAGAGAAACAACAAAATTTCCTTCGACCAAGGCATTTATACATTTGAAGTTGGAGCATCATCACTTGACATTAAAGGTACTGTTGAAGCTGTAATGGAAGGACAATTTAAAGAGACCCCGGAAACAGTTGTTGCAGAGTCAGACAAAATAATCCTTGTGCCTGGAGAAACAACACAAACCCGCTTATCAGTTACACTTTTGGACGACAGCTTCATTGATATAGAAAAAACTAATGTGGTTTATAAAAGCAACAACCCATCAGTAGTGAAGATTGACCAAAACGGCTTAATTACTGCATTACAGCCCGGCTTAGCATCAATTTTTGCATACGTTACTTACAATGGCGTCACAGTATCAGACAACTTTCCAATAAAGATTATACCTGATCTTACTCCGGCCTCTATAACAGTAAATGGCACTCCTATCAATGGTTTTGACCCTAAGGTAAAAGCATATAGCTTTCTGATTGAAGGTAAGACTGAAATTCCTGTAGTTCAAGCAGAATCCGTAAGCAATACCATCAACATAGAAATCGAAGAAGCAACAACTCTTCCTGGAACCGTCTTAGTAAGATTTATAGATTACAATACAAGGGAAGAAAATTCATATTATTTGAATTTCGACCGGATGTCTAAGAGCGATGAATTCAACGAATCACAATTAGGCTCACAATGGGAATGGATAAGAGAAAACAGTGAGAATCACACTTTATCTTCGAATCCGGGCACGTTAACCATAACCACAGAAAAAGGGGATGTTTCAGAGAATAGTAATAATGCACGTAATTTACTTGTACAGAGTGCAAATAACGACTGGACTATTGATACACGCCTGACTGCTTCCAGAGCACCCTCTCAACCTGAAAATGCCGGTTTAATTGCATGGCAGGATGACCATAATTTTGTTAAACTGATGCTTCGTGCAGTTACTAAGACTACACGACAAAGAGGACCTCAACCCGGAACTATTGATCTCTTAGTAGAAGAGAATGACATTGCAAGGTCGGTTGCAACTTTTGACCTGAAAGATATGATCACCGACGGTCAGTACCTTTATCTGCGTCTTTCAAAAAATGGAGCCCAATACACTGCAAGTTATTCACTTAATGGCAATGAATATATAACTTTAGGCCGCGCTGATGCTACTTTGAGAGATATCAAAGCAGGCATTATTGCATGCGATGGCATAATAACACAAAGCATGACCAGCACTTTCTGGTTTGACTCTGACACAACAAAACCTGATACTCCTTTTGATGTATCTTTTGATTATTTTCATATCGAAAATAAAGGTATTGTATATTAATAAACTGATTATAAATATTTCACTAATTTAAAATACTGTTGAGAATGAAAAGAATGATTAATACATTTCTGATTTTAATGTTGATATGTACTTCACCATGTATATATGCTCAGAAAAAAGGGAATTCAAACATTCCTGTATTCACACAATTTACCTATCAGGGGGAAGACCCGGTTTATGATAATTATCCGTTACAACCGGACGAGTTCTACAACCCAATACTTCAAGGGTGCTATCCCGATCCATCTATTACCAGAAAAGGAGATGATTATTTCCTGGTATCTTCCTCGTTTGCAATGTTTCCCGGAGTACCAATTTTTCACTCCAACGACCTGGTAAACTGGAAGCAGATTGGACATGTGCTGGATAGAAAAACACAACTTAAGGTCTATGATTCTGGAATCAGTGCAGGAATTTATGCACCTGCAATAAAATATAATCAATATAACGACACGTTTTATATGATTACTACCCAATTTGCCGGTGATATCGGTAATATGGTAGTAAAAACCAAAGACCCGTTCAAAGGATGGAGTGAAGTATACAAGTTGAATTTTGGAGGTATCGATCCATCGCTGTTTTTTGACGACGACGGTAAAGCTTACGTGGTTCACAATGATGCACCCGACAGAGGTAAGGAGCTGTATGAAGGACACAGGGTGATTAAAATATGGGAGTATGACTTGGAAAAAGATCAGGTGAAACCAGGTACAGATCAGATTATTGTTGACGGAGGTGTTGATATTACCCGAAAACCTATATGGATAGAGGCTCCTCATATTTATAAAAGAGATGGCATTTACTATTTGATGTGTGCAGAGGGTGGTACCGGTGACTGGCACAGTGAAGTTATTTTCACCAGCGATAATCCTAAAGGCCCATACAAACCGGCTTCGAATAATCCTATTCTGTCACAGCGATATTTACATCCTGACAGAGAAAATAAGGTGGATTGGGCAGGACATGCTGATATTGTTGAAGGACCAGACTCTAAATATTATGGCGTATTTCTTGCTATTCGTCCAAATGAAAAAAACAGAGTAAATACAGGCCGTGAAACATTCATATTGCCGGTTGACTGGAGTGGTAAGTATCCAATTTTTGAAAATGGATTAATTCCCATAGAACCAAAAATGAAAATGCCAGAGGGTGTAGAAAATAAAAGCGGAAAAGAAGGCTTTTTTCCAAATGGAAATTTTTTATTTCAGGACAATTTCAAATCAGAAAAATTAGATTACAGATGGATAGGAGTAAGAGGTCCTCGTGAGGAGTTTATTAATATAGGTAAGACAGGTATAACAATTACCCCTTTTGCCGTTAACCTCAAAGAAGTAGCCCCTACCTCTACCCTGTTCCACCGCCAACAACATAGATATTTTTCAGCAACAACGACAATGAATTATGTGCCATCTTCAGATAAAGATTTGGCAGGAATGGTTTGTTATCAAAGTGAACGTTTTTATTATCTATTCGGTGTAACTAAAAAAGGAAATCAGGATTATCTGATTCTACAACGTACTGAAAGAGGATCATCAACAACAATTGCCAGTACCCCGATACAGACAAATAAGCCTTTAACTCTACAGATTAGAGCAAAAGGTGATGAGTACAATTTCAACTACTCGATAGACGGAGAAATCTTTCATACACTTGGCGGAGCCGTGTCGGGTGACATCCTTTCTACTGACGTTGCCGGAGGTTTCACAGGCAACTTAATTGGATTACATGCCACCACAAAGAATGACGCGGAAGTTGAGATTAAACCATGACGACATCTGCTATATTACAGGTTTTTACCCAATTTATGGAAAAAACAATTAAAGACTAAATGTTGAATATAATCTATATAAAAATGTTGAATATAAATTTTAAAAATAAAGGAAGATTTACTCTTCTCATCGTTATGTTTTTTGTTGTAAGTATAACAATAACAAAACCGATTAACGCACAAAACCCAATAATTCAGACCAAATACACAGCAGATCCTGCTCCCATGGTCTGGAATGACAGATTGTATGTTTACACAACTCATGATGAAGATGGTTCTACTTGGTTTACTATGAATAACTGGAATCTTTATTCTACTGATGATATGGTAAACTGGACAGATCATGGAAAAATTTTGTCATATTCTGATTTTGAATGGGCTAAAGGTGACGCATGGGCCGCACAGTGTATCGAAAGAGATGGCAAATTTTATATGTATGTACCAATGATATCACGTATTAATAATCGTGGAGCAATTGGAGTGGCGGTTGCCGATACTCCCATGGGTCCGTTTTACGATCCAATTGGGGGACCATTGGTACAGTCTGAGTGGGGTGATATTGATCCTACAGTTTTTATAGATGACGATGGACAGGCATACCTTTACTGGGGAAATCCCAACCTGTATTATGTGAAGCTTAATGATAATATGATTTCGTATGACGGGGAGATAGTAAAAGTACCTCTAACTGAAGAGTCTTTTGGGAAAAGAGATGATGATTCAGACAGGAATACGCTTTACGAAGAAGGTCCATGGCTTTATAAAAGGAATGATCTTTATTATCTTTTCTGGCCGGGAGGACCGATTCCCGAGCATATTGGCTATTCTACGAGTGACAGCCCTATTGGTCCATGGAAATATGGTGGTGTTGTAATGCCTACTCAGGGTGGGGCGTTTACAAATCATCCAGGTGTAATTGATTTCAGAGGAAAAACGTACTTTTTCTATCATAACGGAGCCCTGCCCGGAGGAGGCGGTTTTAATAGATCGGTATGCGTGGAAGAGATGACATTCAACCAGGATGGCAGTGTACTTCAACTTAATATGACAGAAGGAATAAAGCAAGGATTAAGCACTTTAAACCCATATATAATGAATCAGGCAGAAACGATTGCATTCTCCGAAGGATTTAAAGCATCTCAAAATAAAGAAGTGGGTGTATTTGTGACTGCAAACAAAGATAACAGCTATATAAAAGTGCGAGATGTTGATTTCAAAGAAAAAGGCGCTACTCAATTTAGAGCACGCGTAAGCACTACCCACAACGATCCTGTAACTCTTGAAGTAAGACTGGGAAGTATTGATGGAGAAAAAATTGCATCAGTAAGAATACCTCGGACAGGAGGAAGCAACAGATGGGCTTTGGTGAATTCAGATGTTCCGGGAGTTACTGGCGTTCATGACATATATTTCGTAGTAAAAGGAAGACCTCAGAGTCATTTAATGTACTTCGATTACTGGATGTTTTCAGAATAAACCATCAATTAAATTGATTACAAAAAATAATATTCAAACAAAAAATAATTATAATGAAAAAAGTCTTTTTATCTATTCTCTTATTTATCATAACACAAATTGTTTTCTCTCAAATATCATCTGTTTCTAGCCCTGACGGAATGCTGAAACTTGATATATTTCTTGAAGAAGGACATCCATATTATTCCGTTATTTATGATGGAAAGACCATACTCGAAAAATCACCTCTTGGTATTATTACAAACGAAGGAGACTTCAGTAAAGATTTAATATATAAAAAACATAATACCGAAAGGATTGATAAGAAATACACTCAAGATAGAATAAAGAAATCAGACATTCATTATATTGCCAACAGGCTGGATGTAGCTTTTGAAGATGTTAAGCAGAGAGAAATAAAAATTGTATTTCAGGTGAGTGATAACGATATAGCTTTCAGGTATGAACTCCCTCACTGGGGGGAAAGAAGAGCTGTTGTTGTTGAGAAAGAAGCAACCGGATTTAAGTTTCCTGAATACACTACTACTTTCCTTTCTCCGATGATGGGAGCCATGGGTGCATTTGCAAGAACATCTCCCAGCTACGAAAGCGGCTATACCAATGATGAGCCTGTGGGCAGGGGTACACATGGCAAACTTGGATATGTTTTCCCGGGCCTCTTCCGAATTGGTGATGATGGATGGGTACTATTGTCAGAAACAGGAGTAAATAGTCAGTATTGTGCGTCTCATCTGAGTGATGGAACAAAAGATGGTCTATATTTGGTTGAATTTCCACATTTAGATCAGAACAACGGTTTCGGTAGCAATGGGGCACAACTCTCCCTTCCCGGTGTTACTCCATGGCGTACCATAACGGTCGGTAGTACCCTGAAACCCATAGTGGAGACAACAATCCCGTTTGATGTTGTGGAACCTTTATATGAACCTTCACAAGATTATAAATTAGGACGCGGAACTTGGAGCTGGATTGTTTGGCAAGACCAAAGTATGAACTGGGATGATCAGGTAAAGTATATCAACTTTGCTTCAGAAATGGGTTATGAATATATTCTAATTGATGCTTTGTGGGATACAAATATCGGGTACGAAAAGATGGAAGAGTTGATAGAATATGCTGGTTCAAAGGGAGTAGATGTTTTCCTTTGGTATAATTCAAACGGAGGCTTCAATGATGCTCCACAAGGTCCGAGAAACAAATTGAATACCTCCATATCAAGAAAAAAAGAGATGAAATGGCTGCAGAAAGTTGGTGTAAAAGGTTTGAAAGTGGATTTTTTCGGTGGAGATAAACAGGAAACTATGCGTTTTTATGAGGATATTCTCTCAGATGCCAACGATCATGAATTGATGATTATTTTCCACGGATGTACACTTCCACGCGGATGGGAACGTATGTATCCTAACTTCATGGGTAGCGAAGCTGTACTTGCATCCGAGATGCTTATCTTCTCACAGGATGTGCGTGAAAAAGAGGCATTCTATGCTACCTTACATCCCTTCATTCGCAATAGTGTTGCAAGTATGGAATTTGGCGGAGTGTTTTTTAATAAATACTTAAACCGAGGAAACAGTAGAGGTCAGAAACGACTTACCACGGATGTATTTCAGATTGCTACCGGCATTCTTTTTCAGAATCCGGTTCAGATGTTTGCTCTCACACCTAACAATCTTACAGATACGCCAGAGATACTTATCAACTTTATGAAAGAAATTCCAACAACTTGGGATGAAACTATATACATCGATGGTTACCCCGGAAAATATACTGTTATAGCACGCCGTCACGGGGAACAATGGTACATTGCCGGAGTGAGTGCAGAGGAAAAACCGATTGATTTAAAACTGAGTCTGCCAATGTTGAAAGGGAAAAAGGTCAGCATTTATAACGACAATGTAAATAAAGAACCTATATTATCTGACGTACAAATCAACAATAATGGTATGTTGTCAATTACTATTCAACCAAAAGGAGGTTTTGTTGTAAAGTATTAGCAAGAGACCACTCTCTTAATTTAATATACAGTTTACAAGAATGAAAAATAAATATATCTGGTTGTATATAATTCTTTTTATCTGTATCGGTGAATTGCAGGCACAGGATAAATTATACAAAAACCATTTTTCGGTATCTGACGTAAAATTACTTGAGGGACCTTTCAAAGATGCTAATGATCTGAATATCAAGATACTTTTACAGTATGATGTTGATCGGCTTTTAGCTCCATATCGACTTGTTGCAGGCTTACCTGCAAAAGCCATCAGCTATCCCAATTGGGAGGGATTAGACGGTCATGTAGCTGGTCATTACCTTACTGCCATGGCAATTAATTACGCTTCCACAGGCAATATTAGTTGTAAAGAACGAATGGAGTACATGATATCAGAACTCGAAGAGTGTCTTAAGGCAAATGCTATTAATAATTCAGATTGGGGTATAGGATATATTGGGGGGTTCCCAAATAGTGCTCGACTATGGTCTGATTTTAAAAAAGGTAATCTGGGAATATACCATTCATCCTGGGCACCTTTTTATAACCTACATAAAATGTATGCAGGTTTAAGAGATGCCTGGCTTTATTGCGATAATGAAAAAGCTAAATGGCTTTTCATGCAATTTTGCGATTGGGGTATCGACATTACTTCTGACTTTACAGACGATCAAATGCAAAATATGCTTAATATGGAACATGGTGGTATGAATGAAATCTTTGCAGATGCATTTCAGATTACAGGTGACAAAAAATATCTGATAGCAGCAAAAAGATATTCGCACAAAATGTTTCTTGAGCCATTGTCAAAGGGAAATGATATTCTTGACAACAAGCATGCTAATACTCAGATACCTAAATTTATTGGATTCACAAGAATCGCTGAACTGAGTGGTGATGAAGAGTACCTAAATGCCGCGCGCTTCTCATGGGAGACTATAGTAAACAATCGCACTTTGGCTTTTGGTGGGAATAGTCGCCGAGAACACTTCCCAAGTGTAGAATCATGCACAGATTACATTAATGATGTAGATGGACCTGAAACTTGCAACTCATACAACATGCTGAAACTAACCGAAGATTTGTTTCGTATAAACCCATCAGCTCATTATGCCGATTACTACGAACGTACCCTGTTCAACCACATTCGTTCAACTCAACATCCTGAACATGGCGGCTATGTATATTTCACCACTGCTCGTCCTCGTCATTACAGGGTATATTCTACTCCTAACAATGCCATGTGGTGTTGTGTGGGCACAGGCATGGAAAACCATAGTAAGTATAATCAGTTTATCTACACCCACACAGGAGATTCTCTTTTTGTAAATCTCTTTATAGCTTCCGAGCTTAATTGGAAAGAAAAAGATATTGCCTTAAGACAGGAGACAGGATTTCCTTATGAAGAAAGTACCAAATTTATTATCACTAAGGGTTCATCAGACTTTAAATTAATGATCAGATATCCCGAATGGGTAAAAGAGGAAGCATTAAGAATCAGCATAAATGATAAAACAATTGAATATTCTGCTCATCCTTCATCTTATATTTGTATTGACAGGAATTGGGAAAAAGGAGATGTGGTAAAGATTGATTTACCAATGCATAATAGTGCAATCCAACTTCCTAATGTTGAAAATTACATAGCTTTTATGCGCGGTCCGATTTTGCTTGGTGCTAAAACCGGTACCGAGGATTTACATGGATTACTTGCCGGTGATGGTCGATGGGATCAATATCCAGGGGGAAAAATGCTGCCTATTGACCAGGCTCCTATATTAATTGAAGATGATATAAAAAATATTGCTGATAAATTGATTCCGGTAAAAGACAACCCAATGAAATTTAAGCTGGAAGTCAAAATGGTAAATCCTGTTGATGTAACATTGGAACCATTTGCAAATATTCATGATTCAAGGTATATGATATACTGGCTGGCACTTACAAGCAATGGTTATAACTCTTACAAGGACTCCCTTACAAAAAGGGAAAACGAAAAGATTGCAATAGAAAAACGAACTATAGATTTTATTGCCACAGGTGAACAACAACCTGAGACCGACCATGATATGAAAATGGAGCACTCAGAGTCAGGAAATAGCAATAACGAGTTTTATCGGGAGGCAAGCAGAGGTGGTTTTTTCAGTTATGATATGAATACTAATTCTGAAACAAACCTTAGTTTACTAGTTCGTTATTGGGGAGTTGAATGGGGAGGTCGCAAATTTGAAATTTATATTGATAATGAATTGTTATTGACAGAAGACAACACAGGACGGTGGAATCAATCAAAGTTTTACGATATAAATTATGAAATTCCGAACTCAATGGTAAAAAACAAAGATAAAATAAGAGTTAAGTTCCAGGCTCTTCCAGGAAATACTGCGGGACCGATTTATTTTGTTCGTTTGTTAAAGAAGTAGCCTATAAAACATAAAGTTCAATCGTTTTTGCAAATGTTGCCAAATGGACTAAATGATCCTTAAGTAACAAAACATGTTAGCTAATGAGGTTAATTGAATGGAGATTAGGAATGGATAATGAAACCCATAGCTATACAATTCAACTGAAGAGTCAAAAGAATTATTTAAAATCTTATAAAAAAATGTTCAAAGAAAGAATTCATAATGTATCAACCCTTTTATTATTATTCGTAATAAGTGTTTTGGGTATTAGCGCAAAAAGTGCTATCCCGCCTCAACGACCAATCATACAAACCAAATACACTGCTGATCCGGCACCCATGGTTTATAAAGACACCGTGTTTTTATACACTTCACACGATGAAGATGATGCAATGGGATTTAAAATGCAAGACTGGCTGCTGTATTCATCCACAGACATGGTAAACTGGACGGAGCATGGAGTGGTTGCATCATTGAAAAACTTCGATTGGGTGCCCTATGATAATGGTGCCTGGGCAGTACAATGTATAGAAAGAAACGGGAAATTTTACCTTTATTGCCCAATGCCTAACGGAATTGGAATTGGAGTGTTGGTATCTGACAGTCCCTATGGTCCATTCAAGGATCCAATAGGTAAGCCTTTGATCAAAAACAGCAACCATGATATCGATCCAACCGTATTTATAGATGATGACGGGCAAGCCTATATGTACTGGGGTAACCCAAAGCTGTATTGGGTAAAATTAAACGAGGATATGATTTCTTATTCCGGCGATATTCAGCAAGATCCTACAACACCATCAAATTATCAGGAAGGTCCGTGGGTATGGAAACGCAACGGCTTATACTATCTGGCTTATGCCTCCACTTGCTGTCCTGAAGGTATAGGCTATGCTATAAGTAGCTCTCCCACCGGGTCTTGGGAATATAAAGGAATGATTGTGGATGCATCCGAAAAAACACGAGGTAATCACCCCGGGATTATAGAATTCAAAGGAAAATCATATTGTTTTGGTCATTCTTACGATTTACTTAAACAAATCACAAGTAAATTTTATGAAAGGCGTTCTGTTGATATGGACGAAATAGTATATAGCTCGGATGGAAGCATACAAAATCGCCAATATTGGTCGATTGAAGGACCTTCTCAGGTTGGCAGACTAAAACCATTCCAACGGATTGAAGCAGAAACAATGGCATGGAGCGAAGGTTTGAAGACCCATTTTGAAACAGAATGGGAAGGAGATTTCGATTGGGCAAGAGGTAATAAAATAGCTGATCGTCTCTATGTAACATCAATAAATAACGGAGATTATTTAATGTTAAAAGGAGTGGATTTTGCTAATGGTACAAAATCTGTAGATGTATGTATCTCATCAATAAACGGAGGGAAAATAGAAATTCGCATTGATAAAATAGATGGTCCGATCATTTCTACTATTGATGTAGATTTTTCCGGAGAGGCAGGTATATGGAGGACAATAACCTCTCCAGTAGAAGAAATTAAAGGAGTACACGATTTGTATTTTATTTTTAAAGGAGAAAAGGATTTATTCAACTTCGACTGGTGGAGTTTTTCTGAAATCTAAATCTAATACAACAACTAATAATTTATAATAATGAAAAAAATAATTATTGTAGCTTTAACATTTTTGCTAATCTCAGTAAGTTCCTTTGCTGAACCTTTCGTAAGAACTGAACATGGGGTCAGTATTAAGGTAAATTCGATTAATGTAGAAATTCAATTCTACGGTTCTTCTATTGTTAGAGTGATTAAATCACCTCAAGGAAAAAACGTTGAAAAAGAGAGCTTGTCGGTTGTAAAGATACCAGAAAAAGTAAATTTCAACATTCTTCAATCAAAGGATGAACTCCTAATAAAAAACAAAAGTGTTGAAGTGGTTATAAGTTTGGAAAACGGAAAAGTGACTTTCAAAAATACAAAAGGCGACATATTTTTGGTTGAGAAAGAAAACGGATCTTCTTTTACTGATTTTGACGACGCAGGTGTAAAAACATATAGCGTTAGTCAATCTTATATACTTGAACAAGATGAAGCTATCTATGGTTTGGGTATTCTTCAAAACGGGAAAATGTCACAGCGAAACCAAGAAGTAAGGATGGTTCAGAATAACACCTGGGACTTTGTTACTTTTTTTCAGTCAGTAAAAGGATATGGTCTGTTCTGGGATAATTATTCTCCAACAACTTTTAAAGATAATGCCATGGAAACATCTTTCAGTTCTGAAGTTGGTGAATGTATAGATTACTATTTTATGTATGGTGGTAATTCCGATGGTGTAATTGCTGAAATGCGAGATCTTACAGGTCAGGTTCCAATGTTCCCTTTATGGACTTATGGATACTGGCAGAGCAAAGAACGTTATAAAAGTCAAAATGAGACGGTTGGCGTTGTAAAAAAATACCGCGAACTTGGTGTTCCGATTGATGGAATTATTCAGGACTGGCAATACTGGGGTAACAATTATTTGTGGAATTCAATGGAATTCCTTAACGAAGATTTCCCTAATCCTAAAGCAATGATAAACGATATTCATGAAATGAATGCGCACATAATTATTTCTATTTGGTCATCGTTTGGTCCTGCTACAAAACAGTACAGAGAATTAGAAAAAATAGGAGCATTGTATAATTTCAACACATGGCCTGAATCTGGTCTGACAGCCTGGCCTCCAAACATGGAATATCCATCAGGTGTAAGGGTTTATGATGCATTTAATCCGAAAGCAAGGGATATATATTGGAAACACCTTAATGAAGGTTTATTTAAACTCGGAATAGATGGTTGGTGGATGGATTCTACCGAACCGGATCATCTGAGTTTTAAACCAGAAGACATGAATAATCAAACAGCACTTGGTTCTTTCCGTAAGGTAAGAAACGCATATCCCTTAGTGACAGTTGGTGGTGTTTATGAAAATCAGCGGGCTGTTAATTCTGACAAAAGAGTGTTCATCCTAACCAGATCAGGATTCGCAGGACAACAAAGGTATGGAGCTAATGTATGGTCAGGAGACGTCTTTACATCATGGGAAAACTTCCGTAACCAAATACCTGCCGGACTTAACTTTTCTATGTGTGGTATTCCACATTGGAATAGTGATATTGGTGGCTTTTTTGCAGGAGAATACAATAAAACATGGAATGACGGGACAGCTTCAAAAAACCCAATGTTTCAGGAATTATATGTCCGATGGATGCAATTCGGTGCATTTAATCCAATGATGCGATCTCATGGTACCGACTTATCAAGGGAAATATATCATTTTGGGCAGAAGGGAGAACCAATTTACGATGCAATTGAGAGTACAATTCGTTTACGTTATTCCTTGTTACCCTATATCTATTCAACTTCCTGGGAGGTCACAGATAAGCAGTCGAGTTTCATGCGCGCTCTTGTAATGGACTTTTCTCATGACAAGAATGTTTGGGATATAAAGCACCAGTATATGTTTGGAAAATCGATTCTGGTTGCTCCTGTAATTGAGGCACAGTATACTCCCGAAAAAATTAAAGATGACAAAACAGGAGATGGATGGACAAGATCCGATGGCGATGGGGCCGAAAAGGAGCCTTCAGTAGATTTCACCCTTAAAAAGAATACAATGATTTATCTACCATCAGGTTCCGATTGGTATGATTTCTGGACTAACGAAATATTTAAAGGTGGAAACGAAATCTCGAAAGAGACAAGCATCGATATAATTCCTTTATACATTAAAGCGGGATCCATCCTTCCTATTGGACCTGAAGTACAATATGCTACTGAGAAAAACTGGGATAATCTTGAACTTAGGATATATGAAGGAGCAGATGGTACATTTACTCTATATGAGGATGAAAATGACAATTATAACTATGAAAAAGGAATTTATTCAACAATTACCTTTTCATGGAATGATACAAAAAGAACGCTTACTATAAACAACCGTGAAGGCTCATTCCCCGGAATGTTGACTGACAGAAAGTTTAATATCGTTCGTATTGGAAAGAATCAAACAAATTACAAGACAGTAAATTACGCAGGCAAGAAAATGGTGATTAAGTTTTAGTATCCATAACATCAACTTATATTATCATACAAATACACTAAAAGTCTAAACTTAAAATTTATAACCGATATGATTAAAACAAAGAAAAGAGCTATATGGTATCTCCTGATTACTTTTACCTTAACAGGGGTTAATCTTTCAGCTCAGGATTTAAAACTGAGATACGATCAGCCTGCAAAAGTTTGGGAAGAAGCTATTCCATTGGGTAATTCGCGTCTTGGTGCAATGATATACGGTATTCCGGATCGAGAAGAAATTCAGTTGAATGAAGAAACTATATGGGGAGGCGGACCTTACAGAAATGATAATCCCAAAGCATTGGATGCACTACCAGAGGTCAGGAAATTAATATTCGAGGAGAAAAATGGGGAAGCAGACAAACTGATTAACCAGACATTTTTTACACAAACGCACGGAATGCCCTTTCAGACAGCGGGTAGTGTTATTTTGGAATTTCCTGGTCATAAAAATTTTAAAAATTATACCCGCGAACTCGATCTCAACAGGGCAGTTGCAACTACCCGATATCAAGTTGATGGAGTTGAATATACACGAGAAGCATTCTCCTCATTTGCTGATGATGTTTTCATCATGCGTATTACAGCAAACAAAAAAGGTGCGTTGAATTTTGAGGCTGGATATTATAATCAGTCAGAACATACTGTATTCAAGAGAGAGAATGCGCTAATTTTAGAAGGCAAAGGCTCTGAACACGAAGGTATTGAAGGAGCAATTCGCTATCAAACTCATACAAATATAAAAAACACAGATGGGAATGTTAAAGTTACTGATAATAAGATTTTCGTTAACAATGCTACTTCTGTTGTATTATATATTTCCATTGCTACAAATTTTACTGATTATAAAACAGTGGATACTGACCATGCGATGAAAGCAGAACAATTACTTTCTTCAGCTGTTAAAAAGAAATTTACTTCCGCAATGAAGGAACATATAAGGATTTATGGTGAGCAGTTTAAACGATTTTCTCTATCATTAGGATCTTTACCAGGAACGGAAAAACTTACTACAACACAGCGTATTTTAAACTTCCAAAATGACCAAGATCCGTCAATGGTTGCACTGCTGTCACAATTTGGGCGCTACCTACTGATATCTTCTTCACAACCAGGAGGTCAACCTGCCAATCTGCAAGGTATTTGGTGTAACAGCATGCAACCTGCATGGGACAGTAAATATACAATCAACATCAATACCGAAATGAACTACTGGCCAGCTGAGGTTACAAACCTTCCGGAAACACATGAACCTCTCTTTAAGATGTTGAAAGAGCTGAGTGTGAGCGGACAGGAAACAGCAAGTAAGTTGTATGGTGCTGATGGATGGGTTGCACATCACAACACCGACCTGTGGCGTGTTACAAGTCCCATTGACTTTGCTGCTGCCGGAATGTGGCCAACAGGAGGTGCCTGGCTTTGCCAGCACTTATGGGAACACTATTTGTTTACGGGAGACAAAAAGTTTCTAAAGGAAATATATCCAGTACTTAAAGGATCTGCCGATTTTTTCATGTCCTCACTTATTGAGCATCCCAAATATGGATGGATGGTTGTTTCACCATCTGTTTCACCAGAACAAGGTCCTATTACGGCAGGATGTACAATGGACAATCAACTCGTGTTTGATATTCTTACACGCACTGCGGAAGCAAACCAAATTTTAAATGGTAATAAAGAATACCGTACAGATTTACTGACCATGGCTGCTAAGCTGCCACCTATGCAGATTGGCAAATATTCACAACTTCAGGAATGGCTGGAAGACGTGGATGATCCGAAAAATGAACATCGACATGTTTCTCACTTATACGGACTTTATCCAGGAAATCAGATTTCGCCCTACTCCACCCCTGAGCTTTTTGAAGCTGCGCGTAATTCTCTGAACTATCGAGGTGATATGGCAACCGGATGGTCTATAGGGTGGAAAGTAAATCTTTGGGCACGTCTGCTCGATGGTAATCACGCATACAAGATAATCAAAAATATGCTTACATTGGCAGGTCGCGATAATCGCGACGGAAGAACATACCCCAATTTGTTTACAGCTCACCCGCCTTTCCAGATCGACGGTAATTTCGGATTAACAGCAGGTGTAGCAGAAATGCTACTTCAAAGTCATGATGGTGCTGTTCATATTTTACCTGCCCTTCCGGATAATTGGAAAGAAGGATCGGTACACGGTATAATGGCGAGAGGTGGGTTTGAAATATCTATGGAATGGAAAGAAGGAAAAGTTGCCGAAGTTACAGTTCACTCACGCTTAGGCGGCAATTTGCGCCTACGTACCTATACCAGGCTTTTGGGTGAAAATATGGTAAAGGCAGAAGGTGAAAATCCTAACAATTTCTTCAAACCTTTTAAAACTGCTAGTCCGATAATATCAGATAAAGCTACATTAAAAGGAGTGTCATTGACAGAGGTTTTCGAATATGATATTCCAACACGAGCAGGTAAAACGTATAAATTTGTTGCAGCTAAGTGAAACAGTAATAAACATACTGCATTGAGTATTTTCGTAATGAAATTATATTTTCATATCTTTGTAGTACAATTATTTATATATTTATATTTATTAACTTTTGAAATTATTCCGCTTATAACGGATATCTAATATGAACAAAGAACAGAGTGTACTATACCCGTATGTATCGGTGGATTGTGTAGTGTTTGGTTTTGATGGCGAGAAACTTAAGATATTGCTTATTGAGCGGAATATAAATAACTCAAGTGACAAGTTGAGTGATAAAAAACTCCCTGGCAGTATAATTTATGAAGACGAGGATCTGGATTCTGCTGCAACTCGAATACTAAATGAACTTACTGGATTAAAAAACATATATCTCAGTCAGTTTCATAGCTTTGGGCATCCAGAAAGAGCAAATAATCCAAGAGACAAACAATGGCTTGAGAGAACAACAAAGTTGAAAATAGGCAGGCTGATAACTGTGGGTTACGTAGCTTTAATTAAAATTAACCGAAAAATAATTTTTGAATCAGAAAACACTACTGCAAGATGGTATGATATTGCATCACTACCATCAATTCAGCTAGCTTTTGACCATAACCAGATTGCAATGGAAGCACTGAAATACATTCGAAATAAAGTTCAATACGAGACCTACACTCTGTTTGAATTACTACCTCATAAATTCACAATGACACAATTGCGCAACTTGTATGACATTATTTTGGAAACTAAATCAGATGTACGTAATTTCCAGAAGAAGATGCTGCAGATTGAGGGACTTGAACAATTGGATGAAGTTCAGAAAGATGTACCTTACCGTGCTCCACGACTTTACCGATATTATAAAAAAAGGTCAAAATCAACTCCTAAGAAATAGGTAAAGCAAATTCATTTGATTTTAGTACAAACTATTTATTACACTATAGCAGAACTGATAAATTCAACTTTATTTGAATAAAACACAAATATATTAATAGTTAAATTGATATGTATATTTAACTATTAATATAAATTATGTGTCATAAAAGGGAATGACATATCTAACATATTGTATTTCATACAATTTACACAATAGCGTAAGGTTTACAATATATATATCTTTGATTTTTTATGTTTTATAACATGCAATATTAATTGTAACAATATATCAACTGTTATATCTTTGTATTTACTAACATTTTGTATTTTTATATAAATATTATCTTAGATTACTTTTATTAACAAGGCATTTTCAAGTTGTCCTTATAATATTTTATTATACAACTATGAAGCTTTTATTTACCGTAATTTCTCTTATTTTTTTCATTTCTTGTAAGAATGTAACTCCTATAACAGTAGGTGGCTTTGTAGACTTTGATTATTTCAACATAAGCGATAAAATTTATTGAAAGAGCATGAAAATTCTAAACCAATAAACAATGACCAGAAATTAATTACAATTATCTAACTATCTATTAATCTAAACAAATGAGAGAATGAAAAGAAAAACAATGAATTTATTTAAAGGAATATGTATAGTATTGCTAAGTACATTTTCCTTGCTGGTTTCTGCTCAAACAGGTACCGTAAGAGGAACTGTTGTTGATACAGATGGAGAACCGCTGATTGGTGTTACTGTGCAAGTACAGGGAACTACCACAGGAACTGTTACTGATATAGATGGAAATTTCACACTGTCCGATGTACCGGCAAATGCAACACTTGAAATTTCGTATGTTGGTATGCATAGCCAGACAGTAGCATTAGAAGGCAGAAGCACTATTCAGGTAACTATGGTGGAGGACACAGAACAATTGGATGAAATTGTTGTAGTTGGCTATGGAACTATGAGAAGAGAGGCTGTTACCGGCTCAGTTTCATCTATTCAGGCAGATGATATCAGACAGATTGCTACGGGAAATTTAACATCTGCCCTTCAAGGACGCTTGCCTGGTGTACAGATGCAGCAATCGAGCTCCAAGCCTGGTGCAGATATGCAGATTCGTATACGCGGAACAAGATCGTTGAATGCTGACAACAATCCTTTGATAGTTTTGGATGGAATTCCATTTGCTGGAACTATATCTGACATTAACCCAAATGACATCAGGAGTATTGACGTACTGAAAGATGCTTCATCTACAGCCATTTATGGATCAAGAGGAGCTAACGGTGTTATAATGATTACCACTTTTAAAGGAGTTGCAGGACAAAAAGCAACAGTTAGTTATAACGCTTTTTATGGTGCTAAAACACTATATAACCGTTACCCAATGATGACCGGTGACGAATTGTACCAGATGCGTCATGTTGCAGGAATATATATAGAAGATCTGGGCGGTGGCAACAGTCGCCCCACTATGGGTGCAGATGAAGCAGAGGGAGTAAATACCGACTGGCAGGATCTAATGTTTGATAACGGAATGGTAATGAGCCATGATGTTGGTGTTTCCGGAGGAACTGCAACCGGTAGTTATAATTTTGGAGCAGGCTACTACCAGGATACATCACTACTCCCCGGACAGGAATACCGTCGTATAAACCTAAGAGCCAATATTGATCAGGCAGTAGGAGATTATTTCCGTTTTGGTCTTACCACTAATAATAACTATAACACTAACGATGGACAGAATATTGGCATGTATAGCACTCTTGTTACCTCTCCACTAATAAATCCGTATAATGAAGATGGTTCACTTAAGCGTACAGTGAAATCAATAGATGATGAAACATGGACAATGACACGTGAAAGAATGGAAGGTTTGGGAGACAGCTATGCTGACAATCAACGTGGCTATGGCTCATACAACTCTCTTTATGCAGATGTTAAGATACCCGGAGTTGAAGGTCTGAGTTATCGGATTAATTTAGGGCTTAACCTCAGAGGAATGAACAGAGGAACATATCAGGGAACAGGTATATTTAGTAATGCCCGGGATGCAGCATCAACCGGTTCGCTTGAAAAATCACTGACATACCAGTGGGTAGCTGAAAATATTGTCACCTATGATAAATATTTCGACAAGCATCATATAAATTTCACCGGTTTATATTCTGAAGAGCAAACACACTATGATCGTTCATTAGTAAGTGCATTAAAAATTCCATCTGACCATTTTCAATACTGGAACCTTGGACAAGCAGCAAAAGCTGATGTAACAGTTAACCCCAATGATCAGCGCTTTGAAGAATCGGGTCTTAAATCCTGGATGGGACGTATAATGTATGATTACGACAATAAATATATGTTTTCTTTAGCAATGCGTTCAGACGGATCTTCTAGGCTTTCTCCCGGTTATAAGTGGCATACTTATCCTGCTGTTTCTGCAGGCTGGAATTTGCACAAAGAAGCGTTTATGGAAGATGTGGATTGGGTGAATAATTTAAAAGTCCGCTTAGGTTGGGGACAGACATCAAATCAGTCTGTAGACCCTTATGCTACTTTGGGACTATTATCAGTTCGTCCATATAATTTCGGAACTGCAACAACTATTGGAGCTTATGTTTCGAGTGTACCTAATGATGGTCTGGGATGGGAATATTCAAGAACATCCAACGTGGGAATTGATTTTACTATCTTGAATCAAAGGCTGACCGGATCAATTGACTATTATCAAGTTGATACTAACGACCTTCTTATGCGTGTTAATCTTCCCTCCACATCAGGAGTAGCAAGTTATTGGGCAAATATTGGAAAATCTCAGAACAGGGGTATTGAAGTTGCTCTTAATGGAGTCATTATTGATAATCGTGATGGATGGAATTGGGAAGCAGGATTAAACTTCTACTCTAATAAGAATAAAATTGTAGAGTTGGCGTCAGGTCAAGACAGAGATGAGGGAAATGCATGGTTCGTGGGATACCCCATAAATTCAATTTTTGATTATGAGAAAATCGGTTTATGGCAGGAAGGTGATCCTCATCTTAATATATTAGAACCGGGAGGTAATCTTGGTATGATTAAGGTTAAATACACGGGCGACTACGAGAATGGTGTACCGGTCAGACAGATTGGTGCTGCAGACAGACAGGTTATAAGCGCAGATCCTGATTGGCTGGGAGGATTTAACACCCGTATTGCTTACAATAATTGGGACCTCAATGTTATCGGTACTTATCAGCACGGAGGTACACTTGTGAGTACACTACATGCTTCAAACGGTTATTTGAATTTGCTTTCAGGACGCAGAGGCAATGTAAAGGTTGATTACTGGACACCGGAAAACACAGATGCCAAGTATCCAAAGCCGGGAGGTATTAAGAGTGGTGACAACCCAAAATATGGAAGCACTTTAGGCTACTTTGATGCATCATATCTTAAAGTAGGACAGATAATGTTAGGCTACAACTTCGACAGGAAAACAGAATGGATAAACAGAGCAGGAATTAATAGCTTGCGATTATATTTCAGTGTTCAAAATGCATTTGTTCTCTTTTCACCGTTTAACAAAGAATCAGGCATGGACCCTGTAACTAACTCTTATGGCGATGAAAATGTTGCAGTAGTAGGCGGAGGTTATAATGCAAACACTATGCTGATAGTGGGAGCTAATAGTCCACAAACCAGAAACTTTGTTTTCGGTTTAAATCTTACTTTCTAAATAATTTCAATATTTACTAACTTTGATATATACTGAAATGCAAAAAATAAAAATAAAAATAACAGTAGCAACAATCGTGTTAATTTCATATTTAACCGGTTGTTCAAACGATATCCTTGATGAGAAGCCTAGAAGTATTTATGAACCCGGCTTTTTTAAAACTGAGCAAGGCATACAATATGGTTTGACCTCTTTATATTCACATACCCGCTATTTTTTGGGACAATACTATTATGCAGCACAGCAGAATGGTACTGATGAATATACCTACGCACAAAGTGCCGATAATAACTTTAAAGACACTGATATGTCGGGTGTTGGTTCTTTAAATCCAAGCAGCAGTCGCTCGGATGTACTTTGGGGCGCTGTTTACAGCAATATTAACACAGCAAGTGGAATAATTGAAAATGCTGCAGAAGTTGGATTGTCTGAAGCATTGATTTCTGAAGCTCGTTTTTGGAGAGCTTTTGATTATTTCATGCTTGTTAAAACATTTGGTGGAGTACCACTGGACTTGGGTTCGGGTGAACTAAAATTCAACACCACACCATCAAGAGTCTCAACACGTAACACGGTTCCTGAAGTTTACACAAAGGCTGTTTTCCCAGATTTGAAAATAGCAATTGCTGAACTTCCTGAGACCGGTCGTGTAACAGGTGGCGTAACAAAAACAGCTGCCAGACTATTTCTGTCAAAAGCTTATCTCACCTATGCATGGTGGCTTGAAAATCCCAACAATATCCCTACTTATCCGGAAACGGCACGAACTGACCCCGACGGACATGATGCTGCATGGTATTACCAACAGGCTTATGACATTGCTATGGAAGGTATTAATAACCCCGGTCCTTTTCGCTTGTTAGATTATTACTATGATGTGCACCTCGGTAGTAATGATCGAAATAAAGAGATAGTTCTTTACTCTGATCATATTCAGGATGAGTATTATAACCAAGCCAGTCTTTCATATTCAGGAGGCGGTGCTTCCGATAACTATGCTGTGTGGTATGTAACATCCAACTATCCAAACGTTAGAAGTTCAGCTAACGGTACAGACTATAACGTTTCTTCTGTTCAGCGGGAGGCCATTCAATGGGGCGGTCGTCCATGGACACGTATGGCTCCTACTATTGAAGCATATACAGAGACTTTTGCTGACAAAACAAACGACAGCCGTTTTGATGGCACCTTCGCAACTGTTTTTTATGGAAATTGGGCCAAAGCAGGCATGACAGAAGAGTTCCTTTTTAATGCAAATGGTCTGAAGGTAAAAAATGGTGATCCAGTATTAACATTTTTGGATGAAGAGCCGGAAACAGCTGTTACTTATGAAATCGGTGCAGGAAAAAGTAATGTAGGTGCAGGAACATTACCAGGCAGGGCAGACTGGGTTATTCCTCCAAGTGGTATTAGCCGCATTTATTACCCCGGACTTTGGAAAATGGGAACCTACAGAACTGATAATGGAACAGGATTAGGGCAACCTAATGGTGCAATTACCCGGCCTTGGAATATTGCAAAGTTTTCAGAGTTTTATTTAATTGCTGCAGAAGCTGCAGTTAAAGGTGCCACCGGCACTAAATCAGCTCGTGAACTTGTAAACGTATTGCGTGCGCGTGCAGGAAAATGGCGTTGGAAAAACAATGGTAACTATATAAAAGACGAGGACAACAGCGCAGCGATGATTGCTGCTACACCATCTGTAATTGATATAGACTATATACTGGAAGAGCGCAGTAGAGAGTATTTTGGTGAAGGTTATCGCTGGGATGATCTTGTACGTACACAAAAATGGGCT
>Ga0209075_1000477_pt1 | contig 38948 bp, 36 predicted proteins | sample Stecom2011_FD_187523 | JGI IMG/M metagenome (GOLD analysis project Ga0209075, IMG submission 187523) | Agricultural soil microbial communities from Utah to study Nitrogen management - Steer compost 2011 (SPAdes) (version 2) | ecosystem: Environmental > Terrestrial > Soil > Agricultural land...
TCTCCGATGTTGATGAGGTGGTTTAGTTTTAGGGTCGCATCGGTTGCGTTCGAAATCAATTCTCTCAAGAAAATCTCATGATCACTGTATAAAAACTTTTTAATCAGTGGAAAGATGTTCTCAATCGAGACATTAATAGTTCCTTTACTCATAATTATTTATTGTTTTAATTCAGATCTGTTTTTCAGAACAAGAGTAAAGTCAAATAAAGTACCAAACCCCGAGTTCTGACAGGATGTCACCATAGCAATGGGCAGCACACACATCTCCTTCCTGATTTCGGAAAGTTTGACTGAAGGGCACTAGGTAAAGTTGAAGAAGATTTTAGAAAAAGAGTATAAAATTTTAGAACATAGCTATAAAGTAGCATTTCGTTTTGTAAATTTTAACAAAACTTTGGTCTTAATTTGACATATTTTGGTGGGTAACGATAGTATCTTTACAATTAAATAATAGGAGAGAAATTGCTATGAAAAAGTAAAGTATTCTATTATTTAATTGGTTAGGTTGTTTAAAAAGGGCGCGTTGAAAAATGCGCCCTTTGTCATGGAATATGTCAATGAGTTATTTACTTGTTCTCATTTTTATTCTTCACATATTTTTCTAACCATTGGTCTTGCTCCCAAAGCATGTGTAGGATGCTTTCTTTGGCGCTATAACCGTGACTTTCTTTAGGCAACATAACCAGTCGAGCAGGAGCACCCAATCCTTTTAAGGCGTTGAAATAACGCTCACTCTGCATCGGATAGGTTCCCGAGTTGTTGTCGTCTTCTCCGTGAATCAATAACATGGGAGTTTTCATTTTGTCGGCGTGCATAAACGGAGACATATTGTAGTAGGTCTCCGGAGAATCCCAATAAGTGCGTTCCTCTCTTTGAAATCCAAAGGGAGTCAACGTTCGGTTGTAAGCACCACTACGTGCTATTCCAGCGGCAAATATGTCGGAATGACTCAATAGGTTTGCCACCATAAAAGCACCGTAAGAATGTCCGCCTACACCCACGCGCTCAGGATCGATATAGCCCATTTTGTCTACAGCATCAATGGCAGCTTTTGCATTGGCAACCAGTTGTTTTCTAAAAGTATCGTTAGGCTCTTCATCGCCTTCTCCAACAATCGGAAAAGCCGCATTGTCTAAAACGACATATCCGCGAGTCACCCAATAGATTGGAGAACCCCAGAAAGGATAAATAAATTTATTCGGGTTGCTCGTAACCTGTGAGGCACTGCTTTTGTCTTTATATTCACGAGGATAAGCCCAAAGTATCATCGGCATACGCTCTTTTTTGTCGATGTCGTAGCCTACGGGCAAATACAGTGTTCCGTCTAATTCCAAGCCGTCGTCTCGGGTATATCGAATCACTTCCTTGTGAACATCTTGTAAACTCTTAAACGGATTTTCAAAATGGGTAATCGGAGTTAAATGCTCTTTACGTTTTATGTTTCTAATGTAATAGTTCGGGTATTCTTGTTGTGATTCGATGCGGACCAAAACAATGCCTTTTTTAATGTCGATAACCGATTGAAGGTTTTCGATTTTATCGGTATAAGGCGACTCATAAATGCGCTTGGTTTTATGAGATTTCAATTGAAATTCATCGATAAAAGGAAATTGACCTTTTTCTGAGAATCCATCTCCAATTAAATACGCACGGTTGTTGTGAGTGTCTAAAACTTGGCGATTGTACTGGTTTCTCGTCGTTACAAAGCTTCCAGGATCGCTGTATCGATCTTGATAATTTCTGTCAAAAATAACTTTGGGTTGTTGTGCATTGTTGGAAGGATTGAAAATATAGGTTTTCGTATTTCGCGTGTTCCACCAATAGTCATTTGCAATCGCTGTGTTGTCATTGCCCCAAGTGATTCCCGAATAACGCTGTTGTGTTTTTAAAAGCAAGGTGGGTTCGCCGTTAAAAGGAGCGTTGAGTTGGTAAATGGCATCTCTGAAATCTACCTCCACTTCAGGGTCTCCTTGGTCTAAAGCTTCAGCCCAATAAAGCGTTGCAGGTTTGTCGGCACGCCAAGCGATATTTCGCTTTCCTTCTCTAACTGCCATAAATCCTTTAGGCATTACTTCGTTTAAAGGAATATCAGCAATTGTGGTAACCAATTCGCCCGAAGCACTGTAGATATTGGTTTCATAAGGGAATCTGCTGAAAGGCACAAGGTAGGAGAAAGGTCTTTTGATAATCGTTGCCATAACATAGTTCCCATCTGGGGAAAAACTGATGGCTCTATACATGGCAGTAGGTAGAAAGTCAGACACGGTGCCATCTAGAGAAACTTTTTTAATATCCGATAAGGTCAACTGTTCGAAATTAAATTCGTCGTTGGCATTCGCGAGTAAATCCTGATAAGTTCGGTTTTGTGCTTTCTCTCCTTCACTCACCGTCACGGTCGGTCCTTCAGGGATGGCCTCGGAAGTATCAATTAAATCCTTTCTACTCTGTGGAACGGTTTTTATCAATACCGACTTACTGTCGTTAAACCAATTAATTGCATATCCGAGATTGGCATTGACAGGTTGCGACGACAATTTTCTTGCGGTTGCTTTTTCAATATCTGTCACCCATAATTCTACTTTATTTTGTGATGTGTTAAGAAAAGCAATCATTTTCTCGTCTGGAGATACTCTAAAATTCGAAAGTCTTGCGTTGTTGGGCATACCGCTAACCTGACGTGGGTCGCGTTCCTTGGCTTGCTTCACTTTCATATTGTTGTAATAGGTCGTGCGGCTTCCAATATTGGTTTTTGGATTGATTCGTAGTCCGCCCAAACGCAATTCTTTTTCGGATAATTCTGCAATGGACTTGTATTGGTCGCGATATAGCAGTACGACCTGATTGCCCTTACTGTCTATAACAACAGCAGGCGCTAGGGGAGCATCTACAAGTTCCATGATTTCCGATGGAGGTGTTTGATACTCCAAGCTCTCTTGGGCAGTTGAAATGTTGATAAACAACAATAGTAATAAGGGGATAATGAGTTTTTTCATAGTTGTAATTTTTTGAATTGCTAAAGATATTTAATTTTCACGAGGGCGGCTAGTTTCTTATCGAGGTAAAATATTGGGAGCGAACTTCAAAACCCGTTGCGAAATTATTTATCTTTCTTGCTTATTAAAAATGACACTTAAAATGTACACTTCTAAGATTAAAGGATTGGGGTTTTACGTTCCCGAAAACGTGGTGACTAATGACGATCTTTCAAAGTTGATGGATACGAATGATGCGTGGATCCAAGAACGAACAGGAATAAAAGAACGAAGACATATAAAAAAAGGTGATGGAAACTCCACCTCTGTGATGGGGGTAAAAGCGGCAAAGATTGCGTTAGAAAGAGCCGAACTATCACCAAGCGAAATCGATATGATTGTCTTTGCAACCTTGAGTCCAGACAAATATTTCCCAGGTGGTGGCGTCGAGGTTCAGGAAATGTTGGACATGCGAAACATCCCCGCATTGGATGTTCGGAATCAATGCAGCGGATTTATCTACGCCATTTCAGTTGCCGATCAATATATAAAAACAGGAATGTATAAAAACATTCTCGTCATTGGAAGTGAAAACCACAGCGGTGGCTTGGATTTTACGACACGTGGCCGTGCGGTTTCCGTTATTTTTGGTGACGGCGCTGGTGCTGTGGTGCTTACGCGAAGTGAATCTGCAGATCGCGGATTGCTTTCTACACACCTTCACAGCGAAGGAAAACACAAAGATGAACTCGTTCTACAAGGGCCCTCCACGGCATATTGGGTTCCGGAAATCATTGCCGATAATCCGCAAGAAGACATTCCATATTATCCTTATATGAACGGACAATTTGTATTTAAACACGCAATTGTTCGGTTTTCTGAAGTGATCAACGAAGGCTTGAAAGCCAATGGCCTCGAAGTAGATGATGTTGATATGTTAATCCCACACCAAGCGAATCTTCGTATTTCGCAGTTTATTCAGAAGAAAATGAGGCTCTCCGATGATCAAGTTTACAACAACATTCAGAAATACGGAAACACAACGGCGGCTTCCATCCCGATTGCTTTGACAGAGGCGTGGGAGCAAGGAAAAATCAAAGAAGGAGATTTAGTGGTCTTGGCTGCTTTTGGAAGTGGATTTACTTGGGGAAGTGTAATCATAAGATGGTAAACAACAAAAGTCTTCACTAGGCTTAGTGAAGACTTTTATTCAACTTTCAGTCATCATGTCTGGCTAACATCCTGATTTAACAGGTTCAAATATATTATAAGTTGAAAGTTTAGTGTTTAATTTTAGGATGCTTCTTGTTGTTGATTAGACGAGTAAAAACTGATTTTGTTGCAAGGTAGCTTTGTGTTTAACAAAACTTTAGTCTTATCGTCATCGATGAATGTGTAGTTTTTGAAAGAAATAGAATATTATGAAAAAGAAAACCTTAGTGTTAGGGGCGAGCTTAAAGCCCGAGCGATACGCTAACATCGCTATAAATCGATTGGTCCAGGCAGGTCATCCGGTAAAAGCTGTTGGACTGAAAAAAGGCACGGTAGCGGGCGTAACTATCGATACCGACACATTGCCTTATGAGGGGATAAACACTGTGACACTTTATCTGAATCCAAAACGTCAAGAGGCTTACTACGATTATATACTTTCTTTGAAGCCCGAAAGAGTTATTTTCAATCCTGGAACCGAAAACCCAGAGTTTTACAAGATTCTGAAAGAAAATAACATCGAAAATGAAGTGGCTTGTACGTTAGTCTTGCTCAGTACGAATCAATACTAACCCTAAAAATGCAAGTACTCCGTTGAGTATCAGAATAAAAAAACCGAATTCGAAATTGATAAACTTCGCACTTAATTCGCTGATGAAATAGCCTATAAAAGGTGTTGCTATCGCTACGGCAGGCACCCATTTGTCACGAACTTTCCATTTCGTAAACAATCCAAAAGAATACAAGCCCAGCAAGGGTCCGTAGGTATATCCTGCAAAGACAAACAGTTTGGCTATCACCGATTCGTCTGCGATGATGTATTTGAAAATCAATATAACCGCAATCAATACGAACGAAATCACTACGTGCACTTGTTTGCGGATTTTTACTTGCTTTAGTTTGTCGTAGTTCTTTTCTATTTCAAGAATATCGATGCTAAACGAGGTGGTGAGTGATGTTAACGCACTGTCGGCACTACTATATGCTGCAGCTATCAGTCCTAATGTAAATAATACTGCTACACCCATTCCAAAATCGCCCGAAGAAGCCAGGATAGGGAAAAGTTGATCGCCGTGAGCGTCTACGCCATTTTGTTGCGCATATACGGTGAGTAAAAGACCTAATATCAAGAAAACCATATTGACGATGACCAATACAATCGTGAACCAGAACATGTTTTTCTGAGCGTCTTTTAGGGTGCGACAGGTCAGGTTTTTCTGCATCATATCTTGATCCAGTCCTGTCATTACAATGGCTATAAAAGCTCCACTAATGAATTGTTTTGCAAAGTGATCGCCGGATCTCCAATCGTCGAAAAAGAAAATCTGACTCATGTCGCTTTGTGCCACGTACGCGATTAAATTACTTCCGTCTAATCCTAAATCTCCGGCAACATAATATACCGTAACACCTACCGCAATGAGCATAAAGAGGGTTTGAAGCGTGTCGGTCCAAACAATCGTCTTGATGCCACTTCTGAACGTGTACAGCCAGATGAGCAGGATGGTGATAGTGACCGTTACCCAAAAAGGAACATTCATATCGTCGAATATCAGTGTTTGGAGTACAATGGCCACGAGGTAAAGCCTAAAGCTTGCTCCGACAATTCGCGACAATAAGAAAAAAGAAGCGCCCGTTTTATAGGAATAGTTTCCGAAACGGCCATCCAGATAGGTGTAAATTGAAGTGAGGTTCAGTCGATAATAAAGTGGCAGGAGTATGGTGCCTATCACTGCGTAGCCCACAGTATATCCTAAAACAACTTGAAAATAACTAAATTTCGATGCTTCTACCCAGCCCGGCACAGAGATAAAAGTTACACCGCTGAGCGATGCACCAATCATTCCGAAGGCCACTAAATACCAGGGCGATTGTTTTCCTGCTTTAAAGAAGTCGGAATTACTTCCGCCTCGATTCGTAAAAATCGAAATCAAAATCAATAAGAAGAAATATCCCAGAATTAATAGTAGAATATGGGTCGGTTTCATGTGGACTGAGTTATTTTGGAATAAATAAGATGCAAAAGTACAAAGATTGAGATGTTATTGGTCAAAAATTAATATCTTTGATGATTATTAAAATTTCACATATAAAATATTGATTATGAGTGTATTAAGGTTAATGTTGGCGCTGTTTTTTGGGATGGTTTTCGGAGTTTTTTCCGGACACGCTCAAGAGTACCTAAAAATGATTGACAGTGGCGATTATCCTGTCCAACAAGTTATGGATAGTGCGGAAGCCTATTTTGAGAATAGAAGTAAAGGGCGCGGAACAGGATTTAATCCGTACAACCGATGGCTGTATAACGCCCAGCGCATGATAAAAGACAACGGCTATTTGCCACGAATCGATGAGCGCATTTCAGAACTCGAACGATGGAATGCAGAGGTCAACAATACGGCTTCACACCGTAGGGTTTTGTCGGATAGCTGGGAGGATTTAGGACCCAGTTATTGGAATGCTACTTCAGGTTGGAATCCAGGGGTTGGCCGACTTACTGGCTTGGCGATTGAAGAAGGAAATATGGACCATATCATCGTAGGTGCCAATACGGGTGGCGTATGGAGAACTACCGACGGGGCACAAACTTGGAATCACTTAACAGATTATTTTTCACATTTATCTGTGTATTCTGTAGCAATTCATCCTGTTGATCCAGATACGTATTACTTTGGATCGAATGCAGGGAAAATTTTTAAATCTACCGATGCTGGTGCTACTTGGGAGCAGTTAGGACCTACAGGAAATAGTCAGATTAATCGCATTTTGATCAATCCAGATAATCCAGATATTATGTTCGCAACTGCCGAAAACGCGGGAATTTACCGAACTGTTGATGGGGGTGTGACTTGGACACAAGCGGTAACAGATAGTCGGGGCTTTGATGTGGTGTTTAAACCTGGAGATTTATCTGTCGTTTATGCCTCTGGATCCAGGTTTCATAAATCAACAGACGGAGGAATGACCTTCACAACTATTGGGGGTATGCAACAAGGACCCAAAATGATTGGTGTTTCCGAAGCAGATCCTGAAAGAGTATTGGTGCTTGAAGCAAATGAGCCAATATTTGGAGCGCTTTATACCTCGAGTGATAGTGGCGATACCTTTACAAAATTTAACCACGGAAGTCTTAATTTCTTTGGATATAGCACGTCTGGGATGGATGGGAACGGACAAGCGCCTCGAGACATGGCGATTGCCGTAAACCCAGAAAATGCCGATGAGGTTCACATCGCTGGAATTCTTACATGGCGATCTATGGATGGAGGGGCTAACTTCACCATTACGTCAGATTGGATTCCTGGAAATGCAGCAGCGCAAAATATAGGATACTGTCACGCAGATGTCGATGACATGATGTTCTACGGAACCACCTTATTTGCTGTTACGGATGGCGGAATTTTTAAAGCCGAAAATACCGAAACCATCAATGCAGATTACTTCGAAGATATGACAACGGGATTGAGCATCCGACAGTTTTATAAAATTGGAATCGCACAAACCGAAGAGCTCCTTGTTTCGGGAGGGTCCCAAGACAACGGAACATCGTTCTATACAGAAGCAGGCGGTTGGAAAGATTGGTTGGGAGCAGACGGTATGGAGACTTTTATAGATAAGGAAAACAGCGATATCTTTTATGGAACCTCCCAATTTGGTAGTCTTTATCGCTCTGTAAATGGAGGTCTTAGCTATTACGGCCTTCCTTCCCCAAGAGGTAAGTCGGGGAATTGGGTAACACCATTTGAACAAGATCCCATTTTGCCAAATACGGTTTATTCTGGCTATGACGTCGTGTATAAATCTGTAAATGGTGGTTCTACGTGGTCGCCTATATCGCAGACCTTTTCAGGAAATTTGAGCAACCTTAAAATAGCGCAATCAAGCAGCGATGTCATGTATGCTTCTCAAGGGGCGTTGATTTTTAAAACTACCGATGGTGGAGCCACAGATTGGGAGCGCATGACCGTTCCTGGAGGCGTTGTAAACTCCATTGCTATTCACCCAGCAAATCCAAACAAAGTGGCTGTAGCCACTACATCTTCCAAACGTGTGTTGGTTTCTGAAGACGGCGGTGAAACATGGAGCGACTACAGAAAAAACTTGCCCAGCTTTAGTGCTTTGGCTTTGGTGTGGGACGATAATGGCCAAGATGGATTGTACTTAGGGATGGATTACGGCGTGTATTATATCGACAATACTTTCGATGAGTGGCAGCCGTACAACAACTTGTTGCCCAATGTAATAATCAACGAGTTGGAGATTAACAAAACTACTGGGATGATCTATGCGGGCACCTACGGAAGAGGTTTGTGGGCGTCGCCCGTTGTGAGCCCTACTGTTGGAATAGAAGAAAATGTATTCGATCAACTTGTGAAGGTCTATCCCAATCCTGCAGTTGCTGAAGTGAATATTACAGTGCCTCATAAATTGACCGGAGAGCTCAGAATGTTTGATGTTTCGGGAAAGTTATTGAAGTACGAGCGTCATGCCGTTTTCGAAAATACCTACACCCTCGATGTGTCATCTACACCAGCAGGTGTTTACTTTATCCGGTTGAACACTTCGGAAGGAGTTGCAGTTAAAAAATTGATTGTAGAATAAATTCATTTTACGAACACTGTGGAATGCTTCAGAATAAGTCATTATTCTGAAGCATTTTTTTTATCTTGCTCCCAATATTTATACTATGGAATTCTCTTCGAAACTACTTGAAAATGCAGTCGATGAAATGTCGCAGTTTCCTGGAATCGGAAAGCGAACAGCTTTGAGATTAATGCTCCATCTTTTGAAACAACCAAAAGAGCAGACGCAGCGATTGACCACGTCGCTACATAACATGCGAGAGGAAATTAATTTTTGCGAAAACTGTCATAATATCAGCGACAGCAAGATATGTGAGTTGTGTGCCAATCCTAACCGAGATAGAGAACTTGTCTGCGTCGTGGAGGATATCCGCGATGTGATGGCCATTGAAAATACAAGCCAATACAGGGGGTTGTATCACGTTTTGGGAGGAAAAATTTCTCCGATGGATGGTATCGGTCCTGGCGATTTGAACATAACGACGTTGGTCGAAAAGGTTCAGGCCGGAAATGTTCGCGAAATTATTTTTGCTTTGAGTTCTACCATGGAAGGCGATACCACGAACTTCTATATCTATAAACAATTAGAAGCTTTTAATGTTATAACTACAACCATCGCTCGGGGTGTTTCGGTTGGCGATGAGCTCGAATACGCCGACGAAGTCACTTTAGGACGAAGCATCATGCATCGTATCCCATTTGAAGCATCCTTAAAAAGTTCGTAATCCTTGAAACTAACAGTTGTAATTCTAAATTATAATGTGCGGTATTTTTTGGAGCAGTGTATTCGCTCTGTCAAAAAAGCCATTGCCCATATGGATGCCGAAATTATAGTTGTAGACAACGATTCTAAGGATGGAAGTTGCGACATGGTTCGCGCGCTTTTTCCTGATATATCACGCATTGAAAACAAAGAAAATGTAGGTTTTAGCAAAGCGAATAACCAAGCTGTTCGTGTTGCCAAAGGAGAATATGTCTGCATTCTAAATCCCGATACCGCCGTAGCCGAAGACACGTTTCAAAAAGCCATTCAGTATTATGAGTCTCAGGAGAATATCGGAGCGCTAGGCGTACATTTAATGGATGGAACGGGAAGCTTCCTGCCCGAAAGCAAACGAAACTTTCCAACTCCAAAAGCTTCTTTGTTGAAACTCCTCGGAAAAGATTCTGAGTATTACGCAAGCCACGTTGCGGAAAAATCATCAGGTCCTGTTGAAGTTTTGGTAGGCGCTTTTATGTTGATGAAAAGAAGTATTTACGAAGAAGTAGCCGGATTCGACGAAGATTACTTTATGTATGGCGAAGACATCGACTTGTCGTATAAAATTTCGGAAGCCGGATACGAAAATCACTATTTTGGAGACACGACAGTCCTGCATTACAAAGGCGAGAGCACAAAACGAGACGACGCTTATTACGATCGATTTTATGGTGCTATGCAAATATTCTATAAAAAGCACGTAGGGCAGAGCTGGTTGGAAGCAAAATCGGTTGCTTTTGGAGTGGCGCTTGCCAAATGGGCAAATCGAAATCTAAAATCGTCAAAACCACCTGAACGAGAAACTCCGAGTCGCTATGTTGTATTTTCGAAGAATGAAGATTTAGCAAAAAAATTATCCGCACATTACAACGTGGATTTCGAAATGCTGCCCGATGCAAGGACAATGGCAGTACACATGGCGCGGAGTTTTATTGTCTTAGATGCAAACCACCTTTCATACAGGGAAATATTTGCGCTTATGCAGCAGTTGGGGACGCATAAAAACCAATTCCGGATATTTCCACCGTCAGGACATTACATATTAGGTAGCGATCAAAGCGATGAAAAGGGCGAGGTTGTTGTTTTTTCGTAGATTTAATCTCTTAACGAGCAAATTTTAATTAATTTTGCACCTTATTTGGCAGGCGGCTGATTTTTAGAAATTTGGCGATGCAGCAGCCCAACGCCGAAAACAATAGATGTTAAATAGCGACCTGCAATCGTAGCAGGTGAAAACATAAAAAACTTACGAGTATAATTATGGCGAAATTTGAATTGAAATTACCGAAGATGGGTGAAAGTGTTGCTGAGGCAACGCTTACGAATTGGTTGAAAGACGTAGGTGATACCATTGAAGTGGACGAGGCAGTATTGGAAATTGCGACCGATAAGGTAGATAGCGAAGTGCCAAGTGAGGTGGAAGGCGTCTTAGTAGAAAAGTTGTTTGAGGTGGACGACATCGTCCAAGTAGGTCAAACCATTGCTATTATTGAAGTTGAAGGTTCCGATGGCCAAGAAACCACCGCTCCAGAGGCCGAAACTACTACAGCTCCTGCTGAGGCAGTACCAATAGCAGCTCAGAAAGAAGTTGAAAAACAATTTGATACGGCTGTCGAAGCAGTAAAATCACCTATCGAAAGTACTGGAGATCGCTTCTATTCGCCATTGGTTAAAAACATTGCAGCTACCGAAGGAATTTCACAAGCCGAGCTTGACGGCATTTCAGGAACAGGAAAAGATGGGCGTGTAACCAAACACGATATCCTGAACTATGTAGAAAAACGTTCCACACAACCTGCGGAAACACAGCAAGCAGCGCCAGCCGCCGCAGCTCAAAAAGCAGAAAAGGCACAAACAAAAGTTCCTGTATCTGTGAATGGTGGCGACGAGATTATCGAAATGACCCGAATGGGGAAACTCATTTCGAACCACATGACACAAAGCGTCCAGACATCGGCGCACGTACAGTCCTTCTTGGAGTGTGATGTAACCGATATTTGGAATTGGAGAAATAAAGTAAAGAAATCGTTTATAGAAAGAGAAGGCGAAAATCTAACGTTCACACCTATCTTTTTAGAAGCTGTCGCGAAAGCGTTGCGAGATTTCCCGATGATGAATATATCTGTGGATGGCGACAAGATTATCAAACGAAAAAACATTAACCTTGGAATGGCTGCCGCGTTAGCAGACGGAAACTTAATTGTTCCGGTCATTAAAAACGCAGACCAGCTCAACCTCCTCGGAATGGCAAAAGCAGTAAATGACTTGGCAACCCGAGCTAGAGAAAACAAGCTTAAACCCGACGAAATTCAAGGCGGAACCTACACGGTAACCAATGTGGGTACGTTTGGAAGTGTTATGGGAACCCCGATTATCAACCAACCACAAGTTGGAATATTGGCATTGGGAGCCATTCGGAAAGTTCCTGCAGTAATTGAAACTCCGGAAGGAGACTTTATCGGAATCCGATACAAGATGTTCCTGTCGCATAGCTACGATCACCGCGTGGTGAACGGCGCATTGGGCGGTCAGTTCGTTAAGCGAGTTGGCGAATACCTGGAAGCGTGGGATATCAATAGAGAAATATAATCTAAAAAATATAACAATAACATAAGAGGGATTTGATTTATCGAATCCCTTTTGTTGCCTTAATACGGGTGTGTTTAATCTTTTCTAAGGAAAACATGCCATTAAAAATAGTAAGACCATGAATCTCAAACTAAACAAACCGATTTGCTTTTTCGACCTGGAAACAACGGGAATTAACGTCGCAAAAGATCGCATTGTAGAAATAGCCGTGCTCAAAGTGTTTCCGAATGGAAATAAGGAAAGCTGTACCTGGCGTGTAAATCCAGGAGTTCCTATTCCAAAGGAATCATCGGCAATTCATGGAATTACGGACGAGATGGTGGCAAACGAGCCTCTGTTTAAAGAATTAGCGCCAAAAGTATATGCGCTAATGAGCGATAGCGATTTGGCGGGATTTAATTCAAATCGATTTGATATTCCGTTGTTGGCGGAAGAATTTTTGCGCGCCGAAATCGACTTCGATCTCAAAAAAGCCCTTACGGTAGATGTGCAGACTATTTTCCATAAAATGGAAAAGCGAACGTTAGAAGCAGCCTATAAGTTTTATTGCGGAAAAGAACTCGTCGATGCGCACAGCGCCGAAGCCGATACAGAAGCTACTTATCAAGTGTTGTTAGGGCAGCTTGAAAAATACCCAAGCTTGCAAAATGACATCCCTTTTCTAGCGGATTTTAGCTCGCATAAAGATCGCGCCGATTTTGCCGGATTTATCATTTACGACAAAGAAGGACATGAAATATTTTCTTTCGGAAAGTACAAAGGAAAACGGGTGACTGAAGTATTGGAACGAGATTCCGGCTATTTCGGTTGGTTGCAAAATGCAGACTTCCCCTTGTATACTAAGAAAGTGCTTACGCGAATTCGGTTAGAACAGCTAAACAACAAACTGTAGGTTTTTAGGGTTGCGATAACATTTAAAATCACAAGAACATGAAGATCATTTGTGTTGGACGAAATTATGCCGAACACATCCACGAGTTAAAAAATGAGACTCCTGATGCGCCGGTTTTGTTTATAAAGCCCGATTCGGCCATATTGCTGAAAAGACACCCATTTGTCGTTCCGGAATTTTCAAGCGATGTGCACTACGAGGTGGAGTTGTTGGTGCGGATTAATAAAATCGGGAAATATATAGATCGCAAATTTGCGCATAAATATTACGACGAGATTGGATTGGGCATCGATTTTACGGCGCGCGATTTACAAGCTCAGTTAAAGGAGCGAGGACTGCCTTGGGAAAAGGCAAAGAGTTTTGACGGTGCGGCCGTTATAGGAAATTTTGTCAATAAGAAGGAGTTTGAAAACCTCGAAGACATCCCGTTCCGATTAGAGCGAAATGGTGATGTGGTGCAGCGTGGAAATTCAAAGCACATGATTTGGAATATCGATGCGTTAATCGCCTATATTTCACAATACTTCACATTAAAAATTGGCGATGTCATTTTCACAGGAACTCCTGCTGGGGTGGGTCGCGTGGCACCCAATGATAATCTCACAGGTTTTGTTGAAGACCGCGAGATGTTTTCGATTAACGTTAAATAAAAAATACCAACCACAACGGATATGCTTGCAGAAGTAATTACGATAGGAGACGAAATCTTGATAGGGCAGGTGGTCGATACGAACGCATCGTATATCGCCAGAGAACTCGACAAGATAGGCGTGTCTACACTTCGCATCACGTCGGTGTTGGATGAGTCTAAACACATCTTGACAGCGCTACAACGCGCTAAAGAGGAAGTGCAACTCGTAATCCTCACCGGTGGTTTGGGCCCCACCAAAGACGATGTAACCAAACAGACGCTCTGCAACTACTTTAATGATACGCTTGTGCAAGACGCTCTTGTAGTGGAGAATATCAAAGCGTTATTTAAAAAGTACAACCTCGATCTTCCTTGGCCGGCCAACTTGCAGCAAGCCATGGTACCTTCCAAGGCAACGGTGCTGATGAACCAGCACGGAACGGCGCCAGGAATGTGGATGCAGCGCGAAGGAGTTGTGTTTATTTCGCTTCCCGGTGTGCCTTATGAAATGAAGCACATAATGCAAGACCAAGTGCTGCCAAAAATCATTGAGAAATTCGACCGACCCTATATTTACCACAAGACGTTAATGACCTATGGGCTTGGCGAAACAGGTGTGGCAGAACGCATTGCCAAATGGGAGGAAGCCCTTCCAGAAAGGCTTAAGTTAGGATATCTGCCGTCGCTTGGTAAAGTTCGACTGCGGTTATCGGCGCAAGGAAATGATAAAAAGGAAATTGAAGCAGAAGTCGATGCCCAAATGGACGATTTGCAGAAAATCCTTTCCGATATTACTGTTGGATTCGAAGGTGAAACATCTATAGTAGAGCGCATCGCAAAAATTTTAATGACCAAGAACAAGACGTTGAGTTTGGCTGAAAGTTGTACAGGCGGAAAAATTGCCGCTGAAATAACAAAACATCCTGGCGTCTCTTCCTGGTTTAAAGGTGGGGTGATTCCTTACAAGACCGAATTAAAGACAAAGCTGCTGGGCGTGCCCGAGGCTTTTATTGAAAAATATAACGTAGTGAGTGTCGAAGTTGCCGAGGCCATGGCAAACCATGCGTGCCGCGTCTTGGATTCCGATTTTTCTATCGCCACAACCGGTATTGCGGGGCCGACAAAAGGCGATGGTGTAGATGAGGTAGGGACCGTTTATATTGCCGTAGCGTCTCCAAATGGTGTTTTTTCGGAAAAGTTTATGTTTGGGAATGATCGATTTCGCGTGATGGAAAAGGCGACAGCAAAGGCTTTTGAGCTACTTTGGAAGGAAATTGCAAAAATCTAATTTCTTTTTATTGTACAACAAGATAAAATTCATTAAGTTTGCACCCTGTTTTTAATAACTCAAATAATAAAGGCAATGTCAAGAGTTTGTGAGCTTACCGGAAAAAGAGCGATGGTTGGAAACAACGTTTCGCATGCAATGAATAAAACGAAACGCAAGTTTAATATAAATTTGCATAAAAAGCGATTCTACCTTCCAGAGGAAGATAAGTGGATTACGTTACGCGTTTCTACATCAGCGCTAAAAAATATTAATAAGAGAGGTATATCTGCCGTAATTAAAGAAGCCCGTGCAAAAGGCTTTTTGACGAAATAATCGCATAAAATTTAAAGTCCGTAACCATGGCTAAAAAAGGAAATAGAGTACAAGTGATTCTAGAATGCACAGAGCATAAAGAGTCTGGTAAACCAGGAACATCACGTTACATTACAACGAAGAACAAGAAAAATTCTCCAGACCGAATGGAATTGAAGAAATACAATCCTATTCTGGATAAGATGACTGTTCATAAGGAAATTAAATAATTGACGCTGTCAGCATTCGCTGTCGGCATTAAAAAAATATAGACATGGCAAAAAAACCAAGCGCAACACTTCAAACCGGATCAAAACGACTGACTAAAGCTATCAAGATGGTCAAGTCGCCAAAGACGGGCGCATACATGTTTACTGAAGCTATTCTTGCACCAGAGCAAGTGAATGATTGGCTGAGTAAGCAAAAATAAAACTATTGAAATAGTTTCAACTGAAGCCACTTTTTTACGAAGGTGGCTTTTTGTATTTTTGTTAATCGAAAATCAAAAATTGCACATTCACCCAAAATTGTTGGCGACGGAATAGGCATAAATAAAAACCCTTAACTAAAGGCCGCATGAGTTTATTCAGAAAAATATTCTCCAAAGAAAAAAAAGAAACCCTCGACAAGGGATTAGAGAAAACAAAAACTTCTTTTTTTGACAAATTGAGCAAAGCCGTTGCCGGAAAAAGCACTGTGGACGATGACGTCCTGGACAACCTTGAAGAAGTGCTTGTTACGAGCGACGTAGGCGTGGATACAACCTTGAAAATTATCGATAGAATCGAAGCGCGGGTGGCTCGAGATAAATACTTAGGCACAGAAGAACTCAATAAAATTTTACGCGAAGAAATTGCTGGCCTGCTCAGTGAAATCGATTCGGGAAATGCTACAGACTTCGAAGTGCCCTCCGATAAAAAACCTTATGTAATGATGGTGGTGGGTGTGAATGGCGTTGGAAAAACAACCACGATCGGAAAATTGGCACACCAGTTCAAGAATGCTGGAAAAACTGTCGTTCTTGGTGCAGCCGATACTTTCCGAGCTGCTGCCATAGACCAATTGGAAATTTGGGCCGACAGAACAGACTCCGAAATCGTCAAACAAAAAATGGGGAGCGACCCTGGTAGTGTGGCATTCGACACCTTAAAAAAGGCACTTTCAATCGATGCCGATGTCGTGCTCATCGATACCGCAGGAAGACTTCATAACAAAATCAACTTGATGAATGAGTTGACTAAGATTAAAAACGTAATGAAGAAAGTGATTCCAGATGCGCCTCACGACGTGTTGTTGGTTCTCGACGGATCAACCGGACAGAATGCCTTTGAACAAGCCAAACACTTTACAGCCGCTACCGAAGTATCTTCGCTTGCCGTAACAAAACTCGACGGTACCGCAAAAGGTGGGGTTGTAATCGGAATTAGCGATCAGTTTCAGATTCCGGTAAAATATATCGGTGTAGGTGAAGGCGTTGACGACCTACAAGTGTTTAATAAATTTGAGTTTGTAGATTCGTTTTTTAAGTAACCGTTTTTTCAGGAACTAAACAAGCGACTCTCTATCCATAACACGAGGTTTTGCTATGCCCATAAGGTGAAGGATCGTAGGGGCAATATCACTTAAAATACCCGCTTTTACAGTTTTTATTTCTTCGTCAACCACAATAATCGGCACGGGATTGGTCGTGTGCGCCGTATTGGGGGAGCCGTCGGGATTGCGCATGGTATCGCTATTTCCGTGATCGGCAATTACAAGGGTGGTGTACCCGTTTTTCAGTGCATTTTCAATGATGGACCGTGCACAGCTATCAACCGTTTCGCAAGCTTTTACTGCTGCTTCGAAAACTCCGGTATGGCCTACCATATCGGCATTGGCGAAATTTAAACAGATGAAATCCGCTGTTTTTTCCTGAATTACAGGAATCACTTTATCGCGAATATCATACGCGCTCATTTCAGGTTTTAAATCGTATGTCGCCACCGTTGGCGATGGACATAAAATACGACTTTCACCGTTAAATGGCAGTTCCCTTCCCCCTGAGAAGAAGAAGGTGACGTGGGGGTACTTTTCAGTTTCGGCAATGCGAAGTTGTGTTTTGTTGTTTTTTTCCAATACTTCGCCAAGCGTATCGTGTAGGTTTTCTTTGTCGTAAACAACGTGTATGTTTTTAAACGAAGCGTCGTAATTGGTGAGTGTTACAAAATACAACGGCAGCGCTTTCATTCCAAAATCGTCAAAATTTCTTTGCGTCAGCGCTTCGGTCAATTGCCTTCCGCGATCGGTTCGGAAATTAAAGAAAATAACCACGTCGTCTTTTTCTATTGTTGCCACAGGTGTGCCATCGGGATTGATCATCGAAATGGGTTCGACGAATTCATCGGTGACGCCGTTTGCATAACTGTTTTCAATGCTCTTAATAGCATCAGTCGAAGGAACTCCTATGCCACGACACAGCAAGTCATACGTTTTTTTAACACGTTCCCAACGTCGGTCGCGATCCATGGCATAATAACGCCCGATAATGGACGCAATTTTTCCTCCTGTTGAATTTAAATGATCTTGAAGTTCTTGAATATGCCCTTTCCCCGAATGCGGATCTACGTCGCGGCCATCGGTAAAAGTGTGAACGTACATATCTGTTACTTCAGACTCGTGTGCCGCAGTCAGTAAGCCTTTGAGGTGGTTGCTATGGGCATGTACGCCACCGTCGGAAACCAACCCGATGAAGTGTAATCTTTTCTGATGGGTTTTTGCGTGTTCAAAGGCTTTTAACAGCTGAGGATTGGTTTTTAAACTCCCGTCTTCAACCGCCATGTTGATTTTTGCCAAGTCTTGATAAACAATTCTTCCTGCCCCCAAATTGATGTGGCCCACTTCGCTATTTCCCATCTGGCCCTCGGGCAAGCCTACGTTCATGCCGTCTGTTCGCAAAGTAGCGTTAGGGTAGTTTTTATAGAGCGAATCGATATATGGTGTTTGTGCTTGCGCTATCGCAGATATGGATGGGTCGGGAGAAATACCCCACCCATCGAGAATCATTAAAAGGACTTTCTTATTCATGTTGCAAAGATACAAAGCAAATCCCGAAACGAGATTTGGAATTTAAATTCGGCTGAATTTAAAAAAAACGATTTTAATTCAACGGAAGAAATGATTTCACCAGATTACGAGAATTGCAGCGATGTGCCCGTCTCAACTTCATAGGGATTTTTAAGATGTTCGAAAATTCGTGCGGATAAATTACCTTTCAAAACAAACTCGTGATCTTTTACGCGGATCCAACTGCCTTCGCGAAGCCCAACGACAGGGATATTATTTTGTGTATGAAATTCTGCAATTCGGGTCTCGCGCGTTTCTCCCATATGTGTGCTGTTGGTGTCGGGATCTAAATAATGTGGATTGATGTTGAACGGAATAACGCCTAAGGTTTTAAATGAAGGGGGATAAACAATGGGCATGTCGTTGGTGTTTCGCATAGAAATACCACAGATATTACTTCCCGCACTCGAACCTAAATAAGGCAATCCATTAAATATCGCGTCGCGTAAAGGCTGCATTATTTTGGTTCTGTAAAGTTCGTTTACCAATACAAATGTGTTTCCACCACCGGTGAAAACCCCTTTTGCTTCTTTCAATGCGGCAATAGGATCGTCGAAGGTATGGATGCCTATGAGTTTTTTATCGATGAGTTTAAAAGCTTCGGCGGCTTTGGCAGTATATTCATCGTGACTAATTCCACCTGGGCGGGCAAAGGGAATAAAAACAACCGTGTCGGTGTCTTTAAAGAGTTCGGCCATTTCGTCCAATAAATAATCGAGGTATTTTCCGCCGTAAACAGTACTCGTACTAGCGACAATAAGATTTCTTTTAGGCATTTGTGTATTGTTAAATTTAAAATTGACTTTGCTGTAAAAATAAGGATAGAAAGGTGAAAAAATACTTTTTTAGTCATAAATCAAATATGTATCTTTAATGTATGATGAAAAAACTATTACTGATATTATTAGTGATTGCAACACCCACCGTGGTCTTTGCGCAAGAAATCGATCGGGTAAAAGTCCAAGGAAAAGTTCATGTTCCAGAAGGAGAAGACGCCGAAGGAATTAGCGTGTACAACGCATCTTCGCAGCAAGGTACGATTACCAAATCGGATGGAAGCTTTGAGATAGAGGTCGCAGAAAATGATCGGCTTCGCATATTTGCACTTCAGTATCAGCCTTTTACGGCAGTTGTTGACAAAGGAATTATAGAGCGGAAACGTTTGAATATCTACGTGTATCAAGCCATTACAGAATTGGAGGAAGTTGTTGTGAGGCCGTATGATCTTTCGGGAAATATTCGCGCTGATGTTGAAAAAATTCCAACGTATTACATCGATCGCGATTGGGATATGAGCTATGAAGCTATGGAATTTGGTTACGGTTTTGTTCCCGATCCACAGTCGTCTATTAAAGGAAATTTGGCTGAAAAGACCCTGAACCCAAATTATCTCCACAACGGCGTTGACGTCATTGCAATTATGGGTGGCGTTGCGGGTCTGCTGTTTCCTAAGAATGACGCTGCTTCGAAGTCACAAAAAAGCATCGAACAATCCAGAACACTTAGCAATAATCTTCAAAAACGCTTTAGTCGTGAATTTGTTGTGGATAATTTTGACATTCAAAAAGATCGAGCCTTCGATTTCTTATACTTCGTGCAAGAAGAAGGGTTGGATAGGAATATGTTGAAGTTGGAAAACGAGTTGCAGTTGATGGAATTTCTTCACGAAAAAAGTGTGGCTTACAAAAAACTCAAAGAGTAAAAAGGGATTGAAATATTCTCGCTACGATAACCTTTAGTCATCGTTACTGATTATATTTGCAGCATGACATTACAAGTGATTTTTCTTTTTATTGGGATGACCGAAATAGTCTTTATACTATTCGTGGTCTTATTGGTTTTTGGGGCGGATCGCGTTCCTGAGATTGCTCGAAATCTAGGGAAAATTATCCGACAGGTGAAAGATGCTTCCAACGATATCAAATCGGAAATCACAAAAAGTGCCGAACGGGAAGGAATTGATATCGACATTACAAAAGATGTCCAAAAAGAAATAGACAAAGTGAAAGACGACATCGACGATATCACGGGTCCAATAAAAAGAAGGTTCTAAATGATCGAATCCTTAAAACAACTGGATCGAGATATTTTTGTCTATCTCAATGGTCTCGGTATGGAAAAATACGACGGATTATGGGTGTTCGTTACCCAAGTTTCCAATTGGATTCCCCTTGTAATCCTCTTCTTTATTCTCATTTTTCACTTTTATAAACGCAAACAAGCGCTAACGGTTATCGTTTATTTGTTAGTAGTTGTCGCGCTAACCGTATCGATAACGGCGATTGTAAAGGATTGGGTTGCCAGACCCCGGCCCGGAGAAGTGGAAGCATTTAGAGGTTTAATCCGTGTGCTTCAAGAACCATCGCGACACAGTTTTTTCTCGGGCCATGCCTCCTATAGTTTTGCGATAACCACGTATGTAGTGCTTTCACTGAAAAGTTATACAAAGTGGATTTACTTTAGTTTCCTATGGCCCATTCTCTTTGTGATGAGTAGGATTTATGTGGGGGTGCACTATCCAAGCGATATTATTGTAGGAGCCCTCGTCGGCGCCACAATCGCTTTTGCTGGATACAAACAATCGCAAGCTTTTTTGCGAAAGTCCTCAGTTCGTAACTCTTGAAATACTCAAGCCATCGCGAACAGGTAGCAATACTGTTTCTAAGCGCGGATCTTCATTCAGACGTTTGTTATACTCCAAAAGAACTTTCGTGTCGAGGTCGTTTTCTGCTACTTCCGCAACCACTTTTCCGCTCCACAGCACATTGTCACTTAGAATAACAGCACCTTTGCGAAGTTTTGGCAATACCAAATCCAAGTAGTTTAAATAATTGCTTTTGTCGGCGTCGATAAATACCAAGTCAAATGTTTTGTCGAGGGTAGGAATAATGTCAACTGCCAGCCCTAAATGTTGAATTATTTGTGCTCCGTATTCCGAGGCGTCGAAATATTTTCGTTGAAAATCGTAGAGTTCTTCATTGACATCGATGGTGTGCAATTCGCCATCTTTGGTCATTCCCTCAGCCAAACACAATGCGGAGTAGCCGGTATACGTGCCAATTTCTAAAATGTTTTTCGGTTGGATCAACTTCGAAATCATACTTAATATCCGCCCCTGAAGATGCCCGCTCAGCATCCGAGGTGCCAATACTTTTTGCCAAGTTTCCCGACTCAGTTTTTGAAGTAACTCGGGTTCCGCTTGTGAATGATTTTCGACGTATTCGTTTATTTTTTCAGAATCTAAATTCATTGGAAAGAATATTTACGGTTTGCTTTCAATGCGATTTCTCAGCGCTTGTTTTGCTTCTTCATCGTCGCCACACAGCCATTGAATGACATTGTCTTCCCACATGGCATCGGCTTCTGCTTCGGTAATGATGTTTCGTTTTTGTGCCAAGTCCAAGAGTTTTCCAGGATAGGAAGACTGTCGATCGCTTTCCATTTCGCCAAGCGGATAAGGGTCGTCAAGACCGACTAAAACTTGTTTTGAGCCTTGATTTTTTACAAGCAACTCCAAAGATCCTGTGTCGTGCACCAAGGAGTCGAAAAATATATTTTTATGTCCCACACTTTTTCGAGGATGGGTTTTTCCTTCGAATAAATCGGGACGGCCATCAAAACCTTGAATTCTTCTACCTAAGTTGATTTGCGCCAACTGCCCACCGTGAGCGAAGCACGTGCGCATATTCGGAAATTTATCGGCGTAACCATTCAAAGTGAAAAAGTGATAGGCATCGGCACATTGCGCCAACATCCAAATGAGATGAAAACGCCATGCCGTATTTTCGAGTTTGATGAATTTTTCACCATCATAAGGGTGGATTTCCACGGCCAAATTATAGTGCGAAGCCAACTCAAACAAGGGCGTGTTTTCTTCGTCAAATATCGAGCGCCACGTACCAATCGTATCCATGTAATGTGTAGGCAAACACAGCAGTTGCAAGCCTAATTCTTCCACACAGCGTTCTACTTCCCACAGTGCACCTTGAACAAATCCAGGGTGGACCACAAATCCAGAGGTAAACTTAGAAGGGTGGTCGTGTTGAATTTTTGCATTAAAATCGTTTTGAAAACGAAGTGCTTTTTTCATCTCCTCTACACGAAGTCCATTTCCGTATAGTTGGGAAAGATTGAGTACCACCGCGTGATCAATATCAAACTTGCTCATCCAATCGAGCTTTTCGTTGAGGAAAAAACTCGAGTCGGTTACAGGACGGCTCCAATCTTTCTGCAACATAAATTTACGCTCCTTATCCACCCAGAAAATTTCCTTTTCTTTCATGAAACTTGGAATGTCTTCCGGATAGGGAAGCAAATGAGAGTGTCCGTTGATACGCAATTTTCTTTTTGTGCTCATTTTTGGTTGATGTTTTTTATGAAATTTTAAAGCGCTTTGGTCCGTCCGCCATCTACCGGAAGGTTTACGCCATTGATATAACTTGCCGATTCACTTGCCAGAAAAACAACAGCTTGTGCCACTTCTTCAGGTTTTGCAAAACGCCGCGCGGGCACAGCATTGTGCATTGTCTCGATGACTTGGTCCTTAGATTTTCCAGAACGATGCATTCGGTTATCGATTACGTCGTCTAACCGACCTGTCGCCGTAAATCCGGGAAGCACATTGTTTACCGTTATGCCAAAAGGCCCTAATTCGTTGGCCATAGTTTTGCTCCAACTCGCCACAGCACCACGAATGGTATTGCTCACCCCTAAATTGTCGATGGGTTGTTTTACGGATGTTGAAATGATATTGATAACCCGACCAAAGTTGGCTTTTTTCATTCCAGGCACCAGGGCTTGAACCAAAATTTGGTTGCAAATTACGTGCATCGCAAATGCTTTTTCAAATTCATCTGTTTTGGCTGAAAGAATCGGACCGCCTTTAGGCCCGCCCGTATTGTTTATGAGGATGTGAAAGGTTTTGTTCTCAACCACCTTTTCGATGGTGCTCCGCAACGCCTTGGGATTCGAAAAATCGGCAACGAGATAGTCGTGATTTTGACCGTTTTCACGCGAAAGTGTTGTCAGCGTCTCTTTCAGTTTGTCTTCATTACGAGCCACTAAAGTAACCGTTGCGCCGAGTCTAGCTAATATGATTGCGGTTGCTCTTCCAATGCCAGCAGTACTGCCGCATACAAGCGCATGTTTGTTTGTAAAGTTTATATTCATAAGAGGTTGATGCTATTCTAATGGATAATCTTCTCAAAGACGAATTTCTGAATCTATAAAAATCAAAAAATTCGACTCCCTACAAAGTAATAAAAAATAGCGATGAAGACCCCTTGAAACTTTGATTTTATATTGGGCGGGTTTTTCTGAATCTGAATGCAAGAACGTGTAAAATTAACGTTAAATGTCGATATTTGTAAGTGAATCTATAAGCGACACCAGTCTTGAAGCTTTCGTTCTTTATCATATTTAGACTGATAACATTCATAACATTTCAAGTTTCAGTAGAGCAGTATTTATAAAGAGCTGATTTGCTAGGCTATTATTTAATAACTTTGATAGATAAGATAACTGTGTCTGTCGCAGTAAATTAAAAAATTAATTCCCCTAATGAAAACATTATATTTAGTCAGGCACGCAAAGGCTTCGTGGAAGCACGATGTAGAAGATCACGAACGTCCTCTAAAAAAGAGAGGTCGGAAAGATAGTGCGCTTGTTTCCGATGAAGTGAAAACCAAGATTACGCCTCCCCAAAAACTCATAAGCAGCGATGCTGTAAGAGCATTGGCCACGGCAAAATACTTCAAAGAAGCTTTGGAAATTCCAGACGCCAATTTTGAAGCCAACCACATTCTATACGATTTTAGAGGTGCCAATACGATGCGTTTTATAAAATCTTTAGACGATGACTTAGATCGTGTAATGATTGTTGGTCATAACCACGCTTTTACGTCCATTGTCAATATGATGGGAGATAAATACATCGAAAATTTACCCACCTGTGGATTTGCAAAGATTAAATTTGATGAAGACCATTGGGCGGATATTGTTACTGGCGAAACCGTGCTGACTATTTTTCCAAGAGATTTGAAACTATGATTGAAAAGACATCCGAAAAACCTCCAAAAGTGCGCAACCGCTATATCAATCGCGAGTTGAGTTGGTTGCAATTTAATGCCCGTGTGCTTCAAGAAGCCAACGATCCCACGACACCCTTGTTGGAGCGGCTTCGGTTCTTGGGAATATTCTCGAATAATCTCGATGAGTTTTTTATGGTGCGCTATGCCACCATCAAACGTATTGAGGAGGCAGGCAAAACCGGTCGGAGTGTTTTAGGCGGCATCTCGGCAAAAGATTTGTTGGAGCAAATTACCCATACGGTTATTGCCCAACAAGCCTATAGCTTAGAGATTCTGAGCGAAATTCAGAGCGAACTTAGAAAGGAAAATATCTTCATCATTAACGAAACCGAAGTGACGCCAGCACAGAGCGAATTTATTTCAGACTTTTTTGTGCGGTATGTCAGTCCGGCGATGATGACTATTATGATAGGCGAGTTGGATGAATTGCTCGACTTACGCGATAGTGTAGCCTATTTGGCAGTGACGATGGAAACGGCGGATGAAAACTCGGCAACAGGATCGACAAATAATTATGCCTTAATCGAAATACCAAATACCATTGAGCGCTTTGTGGTTCTGCCATCAGACGGCGATAAACAATATGTTATCATTCTCGATGATTTAATCCGACACTGCTTGAACAGTATTTTTATCGGATTTAAATACGATACGATTAGGGCGCACATGATTAAAATTACACGCGATGCGGAATTGGATATCGACAGTGATTTAAGTCGGAGTTTCATCGATAAAATTTCAAAGAGTGTCAAAAAACGTCAATCGGGAGAGCCGGTTCGTTTTGTCTATGATAAAAGTATCGATCCAGAAACCCTTCAGTTTCTTTTGCGCAAAATGGATATCGATAAAACCGATAGTATCATTCCCGGTGGACGCTATCACAACCGGCGCGACTACATGAGGTTTCCCAGCCTTGGGAGAAAAGACCTCTTGTATCCCGTTAAGGAACCACTGCCAATTCCAGGATTGAGTTTGCGGGGAAGTATTTTTGAGAAAATTCGCAAAAAAGACTATTTGCTACACTCGCCCTATCAGAGCTTTATGTATGTTGTGCGTTTTTTGCGGGAAGCGGCGCTAGACGCGAAAGTGAAATCCATTAAAATCACAATCTATCGTCTCGCTGAAATTTCACACATAGCCAATTCGTTGATCAATGCTAAAAAGAACGGAAAGGATGTCACAGTGCAGATTGAATTGCAAGCCCGATTTGATGAGAAGGCAAATATAGAATATGCCGAATTGCTGGAAAGCGAAAATATCCGACTCATTTTTGGTGTCAAAGGGTTGAAGGTGCATTGTAAGGTATGTGTCGCCGAACGCTTGGAGGACGGCAAACTCGTGCGATATGGTCTTTTGAGCACTGGGAATTTCAACGAAAACACCGCTCGAATCTACACCGATTATACGTTGTTTACCGCCAATCAAAAGATTTGCAAGGAAATCAATAAGATTTTCGACTTTCTAGAAGTTACCTATCAGGTTAAGAAATACAATCATTTAATTGTATCGCCACATTACACTCGAAAAGCCATTTATAAACTCATAGATCGGGAAATAAAGAACAAACAGGCGGGCTTGCCCAGTGGCATTCGACTAAAGATGAATAGCCTCGCCGATTTTAAAATGATTGACAAACTCTATGAAGCGAGTAGGGCTGGGGTGAAGATAAAATTAATCGTCCGTGGAGTTTGCTGTTTAATCCCGGGTGTGCCTGGAATGAGCGAAAACATCGAAGCGATTAGTATCGTTGGAAAATTCTTGGAACATTCAAGGCTGTATATTTTTGAGAATGCTGGCGATCCTAAAGTCTACCTATCTTCTGCAGACTTTATGACGCGTAATTTAGACCATCGCGTTGAAGTAAGTTGCCCTATTTACGACCCAGACATTAAACAAGAACTGCTGGAAAATTTCGAAATAGGCTGGCGAGATAATGTAAAGGCGCGTGTTTTCAATATTGAAAATAAAAACGAATATCGAAGAGACGACAACCCACCACTTAAGTCGCAATATGAAATGTATAATTACTACTTAAATAAACTTCAAGAATCCTGATTTTGTTACACGTTGAAAAATATGCCGCAGTTGATATTGGTAGTAATGCCGTTAGACTTTTAATTAAAACCGCTTTAGAACGAGAGGGAAAAGATACATTATTCAAAAAAACCTCTTTGGTGCGTGTTCCCATTCGCCTCGGAGCTGATGTCTTTTTGAACGGTTCGATTTCTGAAAAGAACTCCGACCGCATGGTCGATGCGATGACAGCTTTCAATTTATTGATGAAAACACATAATATCGATAGGTTTCGCGCATGCGCAACTTCTGCGATGCGGGAAGCTTCAAACGGTCGGGAAGTGGCCGCACGAATTGAAAAAGAAAGTGGATTAAGCATCGAGATTATCGACGGGGAAGATGAGGCCGAAATCATTGCATCTACCGATTTGCAAGACTTAATCGAAGATGATCGCGTTTTTTTATATGTTGATGTCGGTGGAGGGAGCACCGAACTAACGCTCTTTGTTCACGGACGTAGAGAGGCATCTATAAGCCTAAAACTTGGGACGTTACGGCAGATGAGAAAGGAAGAGGAAAAGGTGTTGTGGAAGCAAATGAAAACCTGGATTAAGGAGCACACCAAACCCTATCGAAAAATATCACTTATTGGTAGCGGTGGAAACATCAACTCGATTTTTAAGCGCAGCGGAAGGAAAGCTGGAAAATCGTTGAGCTATAAATACCTTTCAGCCTATTATGAACACCTAAAGACGCTATCGTATGAGGAACGTGTGATCGAACTCAATATGAATATAGACCGCGCCGATGTGGTGGTTCCCGCTACAAAAATTTACCTCTCAGCGATGAAATGGTGTCGTGGAAGCAGTATGTATGTACCAAAAATCGGGCTGAGTGATGGCATTATCAGGAAGCTATATCAGGATAAATTGGCTGAGAATCCGGATAATTAATTCACGCTGACACTACCCGATGACGTCTTTAATGTCACGGATTTCCCACCTCCGTTAACTTGTGTTTTGAGTGTTCCTTTGTTTCGATTATTGGCAGCATTTGGCAGTTTGTCGCTTTTAATACGGCTTCCGCTTAAATCCAAATCCATCCCTTGATCAAAAGGTAAATCAACTTTGATCGATCCGGCAGAAGTAATTAATACAATACTGTTTTCAATATGCAAGATGGAACCTTTTATGCTGCCAGCAGAAGTTTTACCGTTTAAATCTCCTTTAAAATCAGAGACTGAAATACTCCCGGCAGCGGTATGAATATTGAGGTTGCCGTCAATTCGGTGCGCAGTGATACTCCCGCCACTAGTTGTTCCATGGATAGTTCCCGTTAAATCGGAAAGTGTCAAACTTCCACCGCTAGTAATTAATTTTATATTGCCATCAGAACTTTCAGCCCGGATACTTCCACCACTTGTAGTCAAGTCTATTTCTCCAGATGAATGCCCGAGTTTGATGGACCCACCAGAAGTTGCTCCCTTTATCTTGCCGCTCAAGTTGTTCAAAGCCATCGAGCCACCAGAAGTGAGAAAGTTAATATCGCCGTTTAAGGTAGAAAGGGTTAGGCTGCCACCAGAAGTTTTGATATCCGCATCCAAGTTTTTAGGAGTTTCTATTTCAAAGCTGATCGATAGTCGTTCGGAGTTTTTGATTGCCTTTTTGTCTTTCACCTTAGCGGTGCAGACCAACGTGCCGTCGACAAGGTTCACTTCTAAGACGTAGGCTTTTAATCTTTCGGTAAGTGCTTCCGCCGATAGTTGACGCTTTGAATTACTGCCTGTTATGTAGACATTTACTCTGAGCATTTCAGAAGCACCGTTAACTTTTACGAATCCTCCTGAAGAGCTTACTTCAAGTCGATTAATTTTCTGTCCAGAAAAGACTTCTGTTTTATAGGGTGTGTGGTCTTGCGCCATGGCAGCGCTTATAAACAATACTGCCGTAAAAAATAAGAGTAGTTTTTTCATAGGTTGATGTGTTTTCTTATTTATAAGACGCAAAATGTTTAAAGAAGGTTGCTTAACCCCAACTAAAAATAATCAACTTATCCGTGAATATAATGATCGCTGCCCAAGTCTTTCATCACTTCAGCTTCGAATGCCAATAAATCCTGCCATTTTTTATCGACTTCTTCGCGGTCGCCATATTTCCTAGCAAAACCCAAAAACATGGTGTAGTGATTAGCTTCGCTGATCATAAGTTTTTTGTAAAACTGCGCTAATTCTTTGTCTTCTAATTCTTCGCTTAGTAGCCTGAAGCGCTCGCAACTACGTGCTTCAATTAGGGCAGCATACAGTAAACGGTGAATTAGGTTGTTTAATCTGCTGCCTCCTTTTGGAAAGAAATTAATGATTTTGCCAACATAAGGATCTTTTCTATCGTATCCTAAAACCATGCCGCGAGCAACAATCTTATCATGAACCATTTTAAAATGACTGATTTCTTCTTTGACTAAAGCAGTCATTTCTTGGACCAAATCGGTGTATTCGGGGTAATTCACAATTAGGGAAATTGCTGTCGATGCGGCTTTTTGTTCCAGCCAAGCGTGATCGGTGAGAATTTCATCGATATTCTTTTCTACAATATTAACCCAACGTGGATCTGTGGGAAGTTTTAAACCAAGCATGTCAAATGATTTTATAATGAATTACTTACTGTTAGGGCAAATCTCTTTTAATTAAAGATTCAGGTCAAACTCGTCTTTGAGTCTGTCTAAAAGCGGATTTGTCTTTTTTAATTGTTCGTATTTCTCGCGCGGAGAATATGCATATTTTTTCTTAACTGTTTCGTTAACCACAATGTCTAAATCGATTTTATGGTTGTTGAGCTTTTTCCGCAAATACTGCAACAATTTCGTTTTCTCGAATTCCAATTCCTTTTTAATGGTCTGATTTGGATATTCCAAATGAATAGTCTCTCCTTTTAAGATTGGCGTATTCATCGTGAGGTGCGATAGTAGGTTGAACTTACCTTGTTTTTCTACAATTTCGGCGTATGCGTTCCAAGCGGCAACCATTTCGTCTTGAGTGAACGAATCTGTAGGAAGCTGTCTGTTCTGCTTTTGTTTTGCCAAGGCTTCCTGCTTTAACTTCTGTCTTTCCTGAATGCTTTTTATCGATAAGGCAGAAACAGGAACGGATGCCGTAATCCTAGGATTCACCTTTTTAGAAGGTGGCGTTGCGCTAGGTTTCTCGTCTCTAGGTTTCTCATCTTGAGTAGGTTGCGAGGATGGAGTGTTTGTTTCAACAGGAGTTTCTTGCGTCGTAGATTTTTCGGACTCAGGCTCCGATTGTGGTTCTTCAACCTTGTTTTCTGTAGGAGCAGTTTCGGTCGGTTTTGCAGTATTGGATGGTTTGGTTTGTTGCGCTTCAGATTCAAAATACGACGGAGGAACAATCCGATTTTGCGTTTTTACGCTTGCACTATATTTTTTTTTTTGACCTTCAAAGGTTAGCGATGCCAATTGCATCAAACAGAGCTCTACCAAAAGTCTTTGGTTCTGACTGTTTTTATAATTGAGGTCGCACGTATTTGTCAGGTCGATTCCCTGAATTAGAAATGCTTTGCTCGCTTTTTTAGACTGTTCCAAGTACATGGCTTTCACTTGTTCGCCAACTTCCAATAACGGAATGGTTTCTTGGTTATGACAGACCAAAAGATCGCGGAAATGAGACCCCAAGCCCATAACAAAGTGTTGGCCATCAAACCCTTTAGAAAGAATGGTGTTGTAGGTCAGCAAGACTTCTGGGATGTTGTTTTCTAAAAGCAGGTCCGTCACTTGGAAAAACCAATTGTAATCTAGAACGTTGAGGTTTTCTGTCACTGCCTCGCGGGTGAGTTCTTTCCCTGAAAAACTCACGACTCGGTCGAAAGTAGAAAGGGCATCGCGAAGTGCGCCATCGGCTTTTTGAGCGATTATATGAAGCGCGTCATCTTCGGCATTGATGCCTTCTGAAAGGGCAATCTTCGCCAAGTGTTCTTTGATGTCTTGGACATTAATTCTTCTGAAGTCGAAAATTTGGCACCGCGATAAAATTGTTGGAATAATCTTGTGCTTTTCGGTAGTCGCCAAAATAAATATGGCGTGTTTTGGTGGCTCTTCCAACGTTTTCAGAAAGGCGTTGAAGGCTGCCGTAGAAAGCATATGCACCTCGTCGATGATATAGACCTTGTAGTTTCCAACTTGAGGCGGTATGCGCACCTGATCGGTGAGGTTTCGAATGTCGTCTACCGAGTTGTTGGAAGCCGCATCGAGTTCAAAAATATTAAAGGCAAAGTCCTCGTCGGTTTGCTGTGTGTCGTCTTCATTAATTTTTTTAGCGAGAATTCGTGCACACGTGGTTTTCCCGACTCCGCGTGGACCTGTGAAAAGCAGGGCTTGTGCCAAGTGATTGTTCGCTATGGCATTTTCGAGCGTTTTTGTAATGGCGCGTTGACCCACTACATCTTCGAAAGTGGTTGGGCGATATTTTCGGGCCGATACGATAAACTGTTCCATAGTGAAATATAAGCGATTAAGACTTCAAGATAGATTGAAAGCTGGATGTTTTGTGTGGAAAACACACAAGTTTTTTCAGCATTCACAAATATAGGATGAACCATGAGGAATTAAAAAATTGATGGCATTCTTTTTGGACATTTATCAACAATTAGAAGTATTTTTGACACGCAGACCGCCTTGTCGCTGCCGCGTTTATTCGCGGGGGAGGAAAGTCCGGACACCATAGGGAAGCATAACGGTTAACAGCCGTCGTTCCCAAGTTTACTTGGGAATAGGACTAGTGCAGCAGAAAGGATGTACAGGTAATGCTGTAGTGAAATCAGGTAAACTCTATGCGGTGAAATGCCACGTAAACCTGTGCTTGAGGGTTCCCGCCCGATGCAGGAGGGTGGGCAGATAGAACAACTCGGTAACGAGTTGTCTAGATAAATGACAAGGTATTTGGGGTGCTGCTTCGGTAGCTTTTCAAATAACAGAATCCGGCTTACAGGTCTGCTTTTTTATTCTTCTTCCTCTTCTTTATTTGTTGTTCTAAAGAAACTCAATACGCTGTCGCCGTATTTTCTACTATCCGAATGGGTAGGGACTTCATCAAAATGGATGCGTTTTGTGTGCTCTACAATAAGAACACCGTTTTCTTGCAGTAACCCACCACTGAAAACCAAGTTTATCAAATGCTCGATCTCTTCTGGCTCAAATTCATAGGGTGGATCGGCGAAAATAATATCAAATTTTAAAGGTGTTGTCTCCAAGAATGATGAAGCAGTAAGCTTTAATGCGTGAATGGGCATGTCTAATTCTTCCGATGTCTTCTCGATAAATCGAATGCAGCCTTGATGCGAATCGATAGCCGTGATATTAGGTACGCCGCGCGATGCAAATTCATAACTGATACTTCCAGTGCCCGCAAACAGATCTAACACCGTAATTTCATCAAAATAAAACTGATTGGTCAGAATGTTGAACAAACTCTCCTTTGTAAAATCCGTTGTCGGTCGGGTGGGAAGATTACGTGGGGCAATCAAGCGTCGCCCTTTATAGATGCCAGAAATAATTCGCATGTTATTATAGGTTTTTAAGGATAAAGTGCTGATGGTCCACAGCCTCCGGATTGATGCCTGCAAACGATTTCGCTGTGCCCATGAATTCCAAATGTCGAATATACGTATACGCCATAGTATAGCGTGGATCACCTTCTTCTATAGCGCCACATAAATATACCGGAACTCTTTCGGGGTCTAGCTGGAGTTGTTCCATCGCAAAAAGCGTGTAGTAGATGAAGTCTTCCGGGGTATTAAAAGGGTAACTGTTGCAAAGCTGTAGTTCACCATTATTCAAAACAACACAGTCAAAACTGTTGTGGTTAAAGTGTAAGTACATCTGAGGCAGGGAAGATGTCGTGCGATTTAAAATAGTATTTAGGAAAATTGTCGTGGCGTGATAGTAGTTGAAACTGCCGTATTTTTCAAAAAACCAGTTGTTGATATTTACAAAAGGAACGTACACCACCTTGATTTCTTCTTGTTCAATAGTATCGAAAGTGACGTAGTCGTTTGCGAGGATTTTCGAATTGAATTTTAGATATTCACTCGCTTTGGTTTCATCAAACAATACCGATGGAACAAGGCTGTACAGATTGGTAGCATAAACGAGCGACACTTCCGAATAGGGGAGGTCCCAAGATTTGTTTTCAGTAAAAAACGATTGCAGCGCTACTAAGATTTCCTCAGGAGTCGTGCTGTGGGTCAATTTGTTTTCATCGAACAATAAGGGTGTGTCATTTTCATCCACCACCAAAAAAGAAAGCCCATTCAAAGAGATTTGAACGGACAGTCTTTTTAAATTGGTTTTACTCAAATTATCGTTATTGTCGGGTTCTTGAGTCATAAATTTTCGGCCAGTTTCCTGATGTGTTTACGTCATCCATAGATCCAACTTGGATATAAGGACCATTTACACCATCGACAGACTGAACTTGTTTTTCTTGAATCACTAAGTTTTTATCCAAATCGTGTAGGACTACATCTTTTGCTACGCGAGCTTCGAATACCGAGTAGGAAGCATCTTGTCGCTTAATCTCGCCTGCACGAAGTTCGAATTCGGCATCCACACCTTCAACAGGAACCTTCATCATTGTTTTGTACCGGTCTGAATTTCCGAAAAGAGAATCTTTAATCGAAGTAAATTGCAAGGTGTCAAGAATGGATTCTTCAATATAGTATCCTTCATCAATACCAAAAGCTTTGTTTCGTTCAACGTCGTCATAAACGGTGTCTCGTCGTTGTGTAATCGCAAATTGCGCTGTGTCTAGAAATCTAATCAAGCTATCAAAACTACCTGTAAATTGCCCTGTAACTTCTTTGTATGCTAGTTGAGACTTTTGGATATCTTTTAAGTTCTTGATGACTTTGGTATATCGCGCCTCCTTTATTTTATTAAATTCAACAGGTCCAGTAATCGAGCTATAAACTTTCCAGCCTAAAAAGACGATGACTACCCAAAGAACTATTTGAATTACTGATTTCATTGATTTTATGTTTAAACGTTGACTTTGAAAAAGGACTATCGCAAAGCTACAATTTTTTTTTATTGGTAAAAGTTTATTGCCTTAAAAAAACACTGTTATATTTAAGCCCGTTATCTATTTTTATGATGAATGAGTATGAATTTTATCAGTTAATAAAAAACAGCTTCCCACACGATGCCACGCCTAAGCAGGATATCGCCCTACAATTGTTGTCGAAGTTCTTAGTGGCTGCCAATCCAGACGAGATTTTTTTACTTAAAGGATATGCCGGAACAGGTAAAACTACCATTGTGGGTGCCTTAGTCGATAACCTTCCTAAAGTCAAAAAACGATCGGTGCTTTTGGCACCCACCGGACGCGCGGCAAAAGTGATTAGCAATTATTCAAACAAACCCGCCTTCACCATTCACAAGAAAATATATCACCCAAAAAGTGAACAAGGGGGCGTGTCGTTTACACTTAAGGCAAACAAGCACCGAGATACAATCTTTATTGTGGACGAAGCGTCGATGGTGCCCGATATTAATCAGAGCTCGAGCCTTTTCGAAAACGGTTCGCTTCTCGACGATTTGATGAAATATGTTTATTCTGGGAAGAATTGTAAGCTGTTGTTAATTGGGGATACCGCCCAGTTGCCACCGGTGCATCTCACCGTCAGCCCTGCTTTAGATAGTCGTGTGCTGGAAAGTCACTACAGTAAAGATGTTATCGCAATAGAATTAAATGAAGTTGTGCGACAAGATGAAGACAGTGGGATCTTGGAAAACGCAACGCGAATTCGCCAAAGCTTAGAAGATGGTTTTTTTGAGGATTTTAAATTTTCAGGAACTCATTTTCCCGATGTCATTAGACCTTTAGACGGTCAAGAACTTATGGACGCCATAAGCGATAGCTATGCCAGATTAGGGAATGAAGGCGCCGTTGTTGTGGTGCGATCGAATAAAAGAGCCAATCTGTATAATCAGAATATTCGGCAACGCATCTTATTTCAAGACGCGGAACTTTCGGCGGGAGATTATCTGATGGTCGTGAAAAACAACTATTTTTGGTTAGACGAACGGAGCGAAGCTGGGTTTGTCGCTAATGGAGACATCATTGAAGTGCTCGAAATCTATGCCTTTAGAGATTTATATGGGTTTCGATTTGCTGAGGTAAAAGTCCGCATGGTCGATTATCCCAACATGACGCCGTTAGAAACGGTTCTGCTGCTAGATACACTGACCTCCGAAAGTCCGTCGCTTACGTATGAAGAGTCAAACAGACTGTATCAAGAAGTGATGCAGGATTACGCGATGGAAAAATCGAATTATAAAAAGTATCTGGGCGTTAAGACAAATAAGTTTTTTAATGCCCTTCAAGTAAAATTCAGCTATGCCATTACGTGCCACAAGTCGCAAGGGGGCCAATGGAATACTGTTTTTGTTGAACAGCCCTACTTGCCAGAAGGTGTGAGTAAGGAATATCTGCGATGGCTCTACACAGCGATAACACGGGCCGAGAAAAAACTGTATCTCATCGGTTTTCCGAACGAGTTTTTTGATGCTTAAAGACAGTCATATTCTATCAGCAATTGGTTGAATTAATAAAAGCCTTGCTGAAAAACCATTTTAAAGCGTTTAATCTTCCTATTTTTGAAATTGATTTTTAGAAAAATCTTCTTACCATGAAAATAATAGCAATGATTCCAGCGCGATACGGCGCTTCTAGGTTTCCAGGAAAATTGATGAAAGATTTGGCGGGAAAACCTGTGATTGTCAGAACTTACGAAGCTGCAAAATCTACCAATTTATTCGATGAAGTGTATGTGGTTACCGATAGCGAAGTGATATTCAACGAAATCGAGAAACACGGAGGGCTGGCAATTATGAGCCAACAAGAACATAGCTGTGGGAGCGACCGCATTGCCGAAGCTGTAGAAAATATGGATATTGATGTGGTGGTCAACGTGCAAGGAGATGAGCCTTTTACAGACCGGGAAAGCTTAGAGAAAGTCTTGGCCGTGTTTAACCAAGCCGATGCCGATAAGATAGATTTGGCGTCGCTTATGGCAGAAATCGACGATTGGAATGAGATCAATGACCCAAATACCGTAAAAGTAATCGTAGATAAAGACGATTTCGCACTGTATTTTTCGAGATCGCCCATCCCATTCCCAAGGGATAAGAACGTGGATGTCAAATACTACAAACACCGGGGAATCTATGCGTTTAGAAAGGAAGCCATAATGGATTTTTATCGCTTGCCGATGCGCCATCTTGAAGCCACAGAAAAAATAGAATGTTTGCGATACTTAGAATATGGAAAGAATATCAAAATGGCAGTTTCCAATTCGGGTAGTGTCGAAATTGATACGCCCGAAGATCTCGTTAAAGCAAATAAAATGTTGAAAGCAAAGGAGGTTTCCAAGCCTCCAGTTAACGATAAATATCGAAATTTTCCAATGGTGCCAAAAGTGGTTTATGGCCCGGGATGCTTCGATAAACTGCCAACCATTTTGGCTAAAAAACGAAAAGAAAAAGCACCGTTTATCTTTTTGGTAGACGATGTCTTTGAAAATAATAATGAATTCATAAATCGGATTCCCCTGCGATTTAACGACAAACTAATCTTTATGTCCGCTGAAACCGAACCCACGACATACCAAGTTGACGAATTGGTGAGCACGATTAAAAGCGAGTTTGTCAATTTGCCCTCTGGAATTATCGGAATTGGCGGGGGAACTCTTTTAGACTTAGCCAAAGCCGTGTCGATTATGTTGACAAATCCTGGTGGAGCTGCAGATTATCAAGGTTGGGACTTGGTGAAGAACGAAGCTGTTTATCACGTGGGAATTCCAACGATTTCCGGAACGGGAGCAGAGGTGTCAAGAACTACGGTGCTTTTAGGCCCGGAAAGAAAACTTGGCATCAATAGCGATTTTACGCCGTTTGACCAAGTAGTGCTCGATCCTGACCTTTGCATTGGCGTTCCGAAAGACCAATGGTTTTTTACGGGAATGGATTGTTTTATCCATTGTGTAGAATCGTTGAACGGAACTTTTCTAAACGCCTTTAGCCAGAGTTATGGTGAAAAAGCTTACGATATGTGTCTGGATATTTTCTTGCACGACACGCTTACGGAATCTGAAGCACGCGGACAATTGATGATGGCGTCTTGGCACGGGGGAATGAGTATTGCCTATTCCCAGGTGGGCGTAGCTCATGCCATGAGTTATGGATTGAGTTATGTGTTGGGAATCAAACACGGAGTAGGGAATTGTATCGTATTTCAGTTTTTAGACGAGTTTTATCCCGAGGATGTAAAGATATTCCGCAAAATGGTCGAAAAACATCAGATAGAAATTCCACAGCATGTCTGCGCAAACCTCACTGAAGATCAAATGGAAACGATGATTTCTGTTTCCATGGGAATGGTGCCCCTTTGGGAAAATGCCCTCGGAAAAGATTGGGAGCACGTGGTTACGCGAAAAAAGCTCAGGAATTTATACAGTAAAATGTAATCCCCAAAACTTACATGGTAAAAATCATCAAATATATCTTCAACAAATGGATGGGTTGGAAGATACAGGGGGAGTTTGACCCAAAAATTCGAAAATCAATCATTATCGTCGTGCCCCATACGAGTTGGCATGATTTTTATATCGGACTCTTTGTGCGTAACATCAAACAAGTGAAGATCGGATTCATCGCAAAAAAAGAATTGTTTCGTTGGCCCTTTGGTTGGTATTTTCGATGGATGGGCGGTGTGCCGCTCGATCGTACGGCTGGGCAAAATAAAGTCGAAGCCATAGCCGAAGTTTTTAATAATAAGGATGAATTCCGGCTGTCTTTAGCACCTGAGGGAACCCGTAAAAAAGTAGATCAATGGAAGACAGGATACTACTATATCGCGATGGCAGCTCAAGTTCCTATAATCCCAGTCGCTTTCGATTATGGAAAGAAAACGGTTTTTATTCACGATACATTTTATCCCACAGGAGACATCGATGCTGATACGAAAATTTTACGTGCATATTATGATGGTGTCGTAGGGAAAGTTCCTTATAACTCATAACGCCAAATCGCTGTCGGAATGCCAAACAATTGTGAGACAGGTGTTAAAAACCGTTAACTAGCTGTGGGGTTTTTGTCAGAAATAATATATTGGATTTAATAAGTTAAACTTCAAATAAGTGGTAATTATGAAAAAAAGAATGTTTTTAGCGACACTATTATCAAGTGTGGTCTTGTTTTTCTCTTGTTCAATAGATGACGACATAGGCGGTGGTGGGGGTGCTCCGATTCCAGTGAACTCTGTAGTTTATGCCGCGAGTAATTCCTCTAATAAAATTGCAGTCTATCAGCTTTTTCCTGAAGATATTGTCGGAGGATTGAATGATATTTCGTCTAACAATAATCAAGGAGTATACTACAATAAAGAAGATGACGAACTGGTTGTAAACTCCAAAGAACAACAAGCTATTAATGTCTTTTCCAATGTGAAAAATACAACGAGCGGAACCTCGCTAAATCTTGCATTATCGAGTGCTTCCGTTTTGCAAAATCCTCGCGACATTGCTGTGAAGGACCAATACTATATTGTTTCCGATTCGGAGTTAAATTCTGAAGAAGGAAAATTATTGATTTTCGAAAGAGATGAGAATGGTTTTCAGCTCAGAAATACGGTGTCTTTGAATTATGAGGTTTGGGGGCTTGAAATGAGAGGAAGTGATTTGTATCACACCATTCCGAATACTAGTGATGTTGCCGTATTTCGAGATTTCATTTCTACCTATACAACCGATACTACGGCAGCTCCAGACAAGAGGATTTCATTAGAGCGAATGGAAAATATTAGAGGTATTTCGTCCGATTCAGGCGTCTTTGTGTTTACAGATGTGGGCGATGTGGATCGATCTAAAGATGGTGCAATACAATCGGTTTCTCGTTTTATCGAGAAGTTTAATGCCGTTGAAGATGGTGGCGAAATGGCCTTTCAATCTAATCAGATACGCGTCTCGGGCGAGTTCACTAAATTAGGAAACCCACTCGACGTGGTGTACGACGCTTCTATCGACGGCATTTTCGTGGCAGAAAATAGTCGTGATGGTGGAGCGATATTGTTTTTCCAAGGCATTGAAATTGGCGGCGAAATAGCGCCACTATATACCTTTGCTTTCGAGGGAGCTTCGTCCTTGACATTTGCCAAATTGAGATAATAGCATTCACTTGCAAGCAGAATGGCGAACCACCTAATACCGTGTATTGGGTGGTTTTTGTTTGCTATGCATGTTCATTATCTATAGGGTTAAAGTCCCGAACGGGCTTATTTTGACTAGAACCGTTAGTTGAGGGCAAGGGTGTTTATCGTGAGATAAAATCTGAAAGAAGCCTAAAACAAAAGTTGGTACCAACGAACAGAAACTGCATATCAAGGCTTACCAAGAGGGTAATGTGGCAATAGACACAGACGCCCTAAAGTCGTCCGTAATCTTGGGTAGTAAATGCAG
>Ga0209075_1000478_pt1 | contig 38921 bp, 37 predicted proteins | sample Stecom2011_FD_187523 | JGI IMG/M metagenome (GOLD analysis project Ga0209075, IMG submission 187523) | Agricultural soil microbial communities from Utah to study Nitrogen management - Steer compost 2011 (SPAdes) (version 2) | ecosystem: Environmental > Terrestrial > Soil > Agricultural land...
AGGCCTACCCGCTCTTTATTGAAGGCCTCAAGTCCCAGCGACTGCGTCCTGAACGGCGGGCCCTGGTGGCCTTTCCCATTAGACTGACCTGGACCCGGGAAGAAACTGATCTTGTGTTACGATTCGCACTGGGCCGGGGCAGTTTTGCAACGGCAATGCTGGGAGAATGCGTTGAGCTGGTCAGTAACTGGTATGAAAAAGGGCGGGATGGCGCCGTTTCAGACAAGTAACCTGGACCAGGAATCAGTGGAGAGCGAGAGACATGAGGCTACTATTGTCCAATGACGATGGGGTCAGCGCGCCGGGCTTGGAAGCCATGGCGAAAGAGCTGGAGAAAATTGCAGAAATCCGGGTTGTGGCGCCCGACCGCGATCACAGCGGTGCCAGTAACTCTCTGACCTTGACCCGTCCTCTGCACCCTGTGCGGCTAGCCAACGGCTTTGTGGCCGTGGATGGCACGCCCACCGACTGTGTACACCTGGGCTTGAACCTGTTGTATCCCGACGAGATCGAGCGGGTGATTTCTGGCATCAACACCCATGCCAACCTGGGGGATGATGTGCTCTATTCGGGCACAGTAGCCGCCGCCACCGAAGGGCGTTTCTTGCAGCAGCCCGCCATTGCGGTTTCTCTGGTGAATTATGGTCAGCACCATTACGATACGGCGGCCCGGGTGGTGAGGGAGATCCTGCAGAAAAAATTACCCCTTAATGTATCGCCCCGCACGATCCTGAATATCAATGTGCCGGATTTGCCCTATGATGAGCTGCGGGGCATCCAGGTGACCCGCCTTGGGCACCGGGCCAAAAGCGGCAACCCCCAGAAGATCCTGGATCCAAGGGGCAAGGTCCGCTACTGGATTGCCGCAGCAGGAGAAGGGGAGGACGCCGGGCCCGGCACGGATTTCTATGCCGTGCGCCATAATTATGTGTCCGTCACCCCCCTGCAGGTGGATATGACCCGGTATGAGGCGTTCTCTGAACTCAGCACCTGGCTGGAAACCCCGTAACACCGGGCTTGAAACAACGTACGATCGTCCTCGCTTGCGGAGCAAGCAGGAAAGAAAACATCAGCTATGCTGTAGCCAACAAGGAATAGTGCAGGGAAGCAGTGGTAGTGAATGAGGCGTGATCTTGAAACGAAGCATCGACATCGAAGGTATCGGTATGACCTCCAAGCGCACCCGTATGCGTTTGGTGGAGCGTCTGCGAACAGAGGGTATTCGGGACCCCAGGGTATTGGATCAGATACTGGACACGCCACGGCATCTGTTCATTGATGAGGCCCTGGCCCATCGCGCCTACGAAGATACCTCCCTGCCCATCGGCTTCAACCAGACCATCTCCCAGCCTTATATTGTCGCCCGGATGACGGAGTTGCTGTTGCAGGAAAAGCCGTTGGACAAGGTGTTGGAAGTGGGAACCGGTTGTGGTTACCAAACTGCGGTATTGGCTCCCCTGGTAGGCACTCTGTATAGTGTTGAGCGTATCAAGCCGCTCCAGGATAAGGCCAAGGAACGGATTCGCACCCTGGGCATACGTAACGTCTACTTCCGCCACGCCGACGGCACCATGGGGCTTCCCGGGACCGGGCCGTTTGATGGCATCATTGTGACTGCCGCGCCTGCTGAGGTGCCGCCCGAGCTGTTGGCTCAGCTAGCCGATGGAGGCCGCCTGGTGATCCCTGTAGGCCAGGGAGACCATCAGGAGCTGCGTCTCATCCGGCGCCAAGGGGCTGAGTATCTGTCCGAAAGCATCGAAACCGTGCGTTTTGTGCCGTTGCTGGGTGGCGTTATCCGCTAACTCGAACCAAGCCGTTTAATACTCATGGGATGCCCTATGTCGAAGGATACTCCGCGCTCGTATTTATTGTTGTATTTGAAAGGTATCGCCATGGGAGCCGCGGATGTAGTGCCCGGTGTTTCCGGCGGAACCATTGCCTTTATCGCCGGTATTTATGAGCGTTTGTTAAATGCTCTGCGCTCTTTCGGCCCCCAGATTTGGTTAATTTTTCGCCAATCTGGTGTGCAAGGAGTGTGGCGCCACATCGACGGGACATTCCTGTTGGTGCTGTTTGGCGGCATCCTGACCAGCATTGTGACCTTGGCAAGCCTGATCAGTCATTTGCTGGAGGTGTATCCGGAACTGATTTGGGCTTTCTTTTTCGGGCTGATCCTGGGATCCGTGTGGCTGATCGCCACCCAGATTAGGCAACGGACCTCAGCCGTCTGGATTTGCCTGGTTCTGGGAACTCTCGCGGCTTATATGATCACGGAGCTGTCTCCACGGGAGATGGAGGTGACTCTCTTTACCCTCTTCTTCAGTGGTATGATTGCCATCTGTGCGATGATCCTGCCCGGTATTTCAGGCAGCTTTATCCTGCTGGTCATGGGAATGTATGCCCCCATCCTGGCGGCGGTAAAGTCCCTGCACTTTTCGGTTCTCTTCGTTTTCGCCTGTGGCTGTGTGGTGGGCTTGCTCTCCATTTCCCACTTTCTCAGTTGGATGCTCAGGCGGTTCCATGATGTGACCCTGGCGCTTTTGACCGGAATTATGCTGGGCTCTCTCAATAAGATCTGGCCCTGGAAACAGACCCTGGAGTACCGTTTGAACAGGGCAGGTGAGGAAGTCCCCTTTTTGCAAACCAATGTGCTGCCTTCCGTCTATGAGGTCGTCACCGGTCAGCCGTCTCATCTCACAGGTGCTATTCTCTGTGGTGTCATGGGTATTGTTTTGATCGTGATCTTGGAAAAGGTGAGAACCCGGTAGCAGTTACAGACAAAAGGAGTGTTACTTTTGGGTGCAGGGAGTGTTCCCGCCGGTAACAGTTGTGTCGTAGAAACGACTGCCGCCCAGGCGAAAAACGGTTCAGAAAAGTCACATAAATAGAATAAGTTATTGCGTTACCTGTGGTTTTTAAGTTTTTTATCTTATAAGAAGTGGTTTTTATATTCTTTAAATAAATAAAAACCGCTGGTGAAGGCCTATGATTGGGACTCTGAAGCGGCTCGTTTGTAACAGAATGTATACTTCTTGTGGCACGGATATTGCCGCACTGCTTGCCGTCCTGCTGCTGGCCTTGGGAGTGGCAGGCTGCAATAGCCCTTCTATTTATCAGGACAGCTCATTCAACCCTCCGGTCACCTTTGGCTTTCACACGGTCAAGGAAGGTGAAACCCTCTATTCCATTGCCTGGCGCTATGGCCGGGATTACAAGCAACTGGCGGCTATTAACAAGATTTCCCAGCCTTATCGGATCTATCCGGGACAGCGTATTAACCTGGAAGTTCCGCCTGGTTTTCGTTACCAGCCAGAAACGGTGGTTGCCAAGGCGCCTTCCGCTCCTGCAAAGACGGCCCCGACTCGCACTTCCACCACCTCCACCAGGCCCTCGACACCGGTCGCAAAAGCGCCCAAACCGGCCCCTAAACAGCAAAACAAGACAGTTAGTAACAAAAATACACAAAGTAACGCTGGCAGCAAAACTGCACAATCGTCTAACAAACTGCAGTGGTCTTGGCCTGGAACTGGCCCGATAATTGAAACCTATTCGACAAGCGGCCGAATCAACAAGGGCATCAACCTGGGTGGCTCGATTGGTGATCCGGTCTACTCCGCAGCCAGTGGTGAAGTGGTGTACGCGGGCAGCGGACTGCTGGGTTATGGGTTGTTGATCATCATCAACCATAACGAGCAGTTTTTGAGTGCCTACGCACATAACCATCGTATCGTGGTAAAGGAGGGCGAGTGGGTTAAAGGTGGACAAAAAATTGCAGAGATCGGTTCCAGCGGAACCAACCGGCCTCAACTGCATTTCGAGATTCGAAAAGACGGCAAGCCGGTAAATCCGTTGAATTACCTGCCCAAACGATAATAAAGAATAGGGCCGGAAAAAGAAGAACTTGGTACTCCACCCGGATCCTCCGGGCAATCTAGAAGAGTAGGGCTAGTTTATGTCAGCAGAAAGAGAAGCATTTTGTGACGACCTGGCATTCGAACCAGAAGAGATCCTTGCCGAAGATGTTGAATTTTCAGATGCCGAAGACGAGGATCTGGAGAGCACCGCAACCCGGAGTTCTCGCAGTGGTCGTTTCGTGCTGGGTGAGGGTCAAAGCTATCGCCAGCTGGATGCTACCCAGATCTATCTCAACGAAATCGGTTTTTCACCGCTCCTGACTCCCGAAGAGGAGGTCTACTACGCACGTCTGGCCCGCAAGGGAGATGAGGCCGGCCGTAAGCGGATGATCGAAAGTAACCTGCGCCTGGTGGTCAAGATCGCACGTCGCTATGTCAACCGGGGCCTGTCCCTGCTAGACCTGATCGAGGAAGGAAATCTCGGTTTGATCCGGGCCGTGGAAAAGTTTGATCCGGAACGGGGCTTCCGATTCTCTACCTACGCCACCTGGTGGATTCGCCAGACCATCGAACGGGCGATCATGAACCAAACCCGTACGATCCGCCTGCCGATCCATGTGGTCAAGGAACTGAACGTCTATCTGCGGGCAGCCCGTGAGCTGACCCAGAAGCTGGATCACGAACCCAGCCCTGAAGAAATCGCCGAACTGCTCGATAAGCCAGTCAAGGATGTGAAACGCATGCTGAGCTTGAACGAGCGGGTCACCTCCATCGATACCCCCATTGGTGCCGGTTCCGACAAGAGCCTGCTCGACACCGTCGCCGATGAGGCCGTCAACGATCCCTGTGAAATCCTTCAAGACAGTGACCTGAAAGGCAGTATCGACAACTGGCTGAACCAGTTGACGGACAAGCAGCAGGAAGTCATCGCGCGCCGTTTTGGCCTGCGGGGCTACCAAATGAGCACCCTGGAAGAAGTGGGCCAGGAAATTGGCCTGACCCGCGAGCGGGTGCGCCAGATTCAGGTGGAAGCACTGAAGCGGATGCGGGAGATCCTGGAGAAGCAAGGACTCTGCGGAGAGACCTTGTTCGGCTAACTCTAAAGCCTTTCCCATGCTCCAAAAAGCGGGCCGCCCTTGGGCGGCCCGTTTGCGTTCCAGCAGCGGCAAAACGACCGTTACGACCAGGCTTGGTTCTTGAATGATTTGTGAGCTGATCCAGGCGATTGGCTGAGAACTGTGGTGTGTTATAACGGAACAAGTTCTTGTATTATCGTCGCTTCAGCTCTTCCAATAATAACTTTGCGATTAGGGATGCAGAGAATGAAACGGCTCATTTCAGTACTGACACTAACATTTGCATTATTTTCGACCGCTCAAGCAAGGGAAATCGCTGATGTCGAAATTCCGGAAAACTTGACTGCTGATTCCACCGAACTGGTCTTGAACGGCGCGGGAGTGCGGACAAAGTGGTTCATGGATATTTACGTCAGCGCACTCTATCTGACTCAGCCTTCCACCGATGCCGCGGCGATCATGTCTGCCGACGAGCCCATGGCTGTTAAGTTGCACATGGTTTCTGGCCTGATTACCAGCGACAAAATGAAGACGGCTGTCATGGAAGGCTTTGAAGGGGCCACAGGCGGCAACCTGGAGCCGATCCAGGAGCATATTGACCAATTCATTGCAGTGTTTGATGAAGAGATCAAGAAAAACGACGAATTTGACCTGATCTACATTCCGGGCAAAGGCATCGACATTTACAAGAACGGTAAGTTCACAGAAACCGTCAATGGCGGCCTGGCGTTCAAAGAGGCTGTTTTCGGTATCTGGCTGTCCAACAAGCCGGCCCAGGCCAACCTGAAGAAGGCTATGCTGGGCGGTTAAATCCGGTCTTCCCATACCCGTTTCTCCGAACAGAGCTGCCTTTGCGCCCTTCAGCTGGGGCGCAAAGGGGAGAAATGGGAGCGCTACTGTTTGATCTTTGCTTGGGGGCCAAGCACTTTTCTTAAGGGCCAACCCAGTCTTCAGCGACCCTTCCGCCTTTTCGGGCTTCCTTTCCCTTCCAGACCAAACCCGAGCTTAAACTTCGGTTTTGTCCTTGTATTCGCAAAGGTCGTAAATGAGGCAGGAGCCGCAACGAGGCTTGCGGGCGATGCAGGTATACCGGCCGTGCAAAATCAGCCAGTGGTGGGCGTCCATGAGGAATTCTTTGGGTACCAGGCGTAGCAGCTTTTGCTCCACTTCCAGGACATTTTTGCCCGGTGCAATTCCCGTGCGGTTGGAAACCCGGAAGATATGGGTATCCACGGCCATGGCCGGCTGGCGAAAAGCGGTATTGAGAACCACGTTGGCTGTCTTGCGCCCAACGCCCGGCAAAGACTCCAGGGCTTCCCGGGTGTCTGGCACTTCGGAGTTATACCGTTCTACCAGGATGCGGCAGGTCTTGATGACGTTTTCCGCTTTGGTGTTATAGAAGTTGATGGTGTTGATGTAGCTTTTCAGACCGTCAACGCCCAGGGCCAAGATGGCCTCTGGGGTATTGGCAACGGGAAACAGCTTGGCGGTTGCCTTGTTGACCCCCACATCCGTGGCCTGGGCGGACAGCATGACCGCGATGAGCAGCTCGAACGGGCTGCTGTAGTTCAGTTCCGTGGTCGGATTGGGGTTTTCGTTGCGCAGACGGCGGAAAATTTCCTGACGTTTCTCTTTATTCATTAGCTAATGGGTCCCGTGACTCGAACGCGCCTGCTGCCTTGGGGCGCGGGCGTGGGCTGGCGGCTGGCTTGGATCCGCTTAATCCGGGCGTCAATGAGGTTTTTCAAGGCGATTAACAAGCCCAAGCCGAGGAAGGCGCCTGGCGGCAGCACGGCAAACAGGAAATCCGGGTAATCGGTGAAGACTTGGATTTCCCAGCTTTTGGCGATAGGACCGAATAGCAGGTCCATATTAACGAAGAGGGTGCCCTGGCCGATCAGTTCCCGCATGCCGCCCAGGAGAACCAGGATCAGGGCAAAGCCCAGGCTCATCATGAAGCCATCCAGGGCAGAAGCCATTAGGCCGTTCTTGCTGGCGAAGGCATCGGCACGGCCCAGCACCACACAGTTGGTCACAATCAGGGGAATGAAAATCCCCAGGATCTGGTAAAGCTCGTAAGTGAAGGCCTGCATGAGCAATTCGATACAGGTCACCAAAGAGGCAATCACCATCACGAAGGCGGGAATCCGGATAGTATCCGGTACATAATGGCGTACCAGGGAGACGGCCACGTTAGAGCCGGTCAGTACCAGGGCTGTGGCGATACCCAGTCCCAAGGCGTTGGCGACCGTGGCGCTCACCGCAAGCAGGGGGCAAAGGCCCAGCAGCTGTACCAGGCCCGCATTATTCTTCCAGAGGCCTTCATGGATGATTTCTCGCACGCTTTTAGTGGCCATGATCAGTGATCTCCTGTTCCTGGGATGAGGTGGAAAACAGCGCGTCCCGGTTCTCCGCAAAATAGACCAGGGCATTTTTCACCGAATCCACAACAGCGCGGGGGGTAATGGTGGCTCCCGCGAACTGGTCAAAGACGCCCCCGTCTTTCTCGACTTTCCAGCCTTCCGGGGCAGGATTCTCCAGGGATTTATTGTCAAACCCGTAAATCCAGTCGGTCTTGCGGGCCTCGATCTTATCCCCCAGTCCTGGGGTTTCCTTGTGGGAGACCACTCGCACACCTGTGATCACTCCTTCAGAGTCAATGCCCACCAGAGACCAGATTTCACCGCTATAGCCCTCGGGGCTGACAGTGGTGAGGATAATGCCAACGGGTTGGTTGTCCTTTTTGGCAATAAAGGCTTCCGTGGGAGCTCGGGTGCCCAGCAGCTTGCTGGGTGGAATCTGGATGCTATCAGCCAAGAGGTCATTGTCGTGATGGGAGGCCGGGAAGATTTCCAGCAGGGCGGAAGAACGGGCCCGCTTTTCGGCTTCAGCGATCCGGTCGGCGGTGGAAACCTGGGTCACGGCAATCAGGCCGGCGGTTACCGTGGCGAACAATCCCAGCCCGATGGCATTATGGCGAATGGTCTGGAATAGACTGCTCATTTTGTAGACCCTCCAATGCCGCGGTTCGGTTTCTTATGGCCATAGGTACGGGGCTGGGTGTAATAGTCGATAAAGGGCGCGGCAAAGTTCATCAGCAATACCGAGAAGGCGACGGCATCGGGATAGCCGCCATAGCTGCGGATGACATAGGTCAGCACACCAATACCGATACCAAACACCAGGCGTCCCCGGTTGCTGGTGGCGGAGGTCACCGGGTCGGTGGCAATAAAGAAAGCGCCCAGCATGGTGGCGCCACCCAGCAGGTGGAGACTGAGCGGGGTGCTGGTGTCAGGATCCCAACCAAAGACCAGGGCACAGACGGCCAGGGCGCCCAGCATGCCCACCGGCGTGTGCCAGGTGATGATCTTGCGATAGAGCAGGAACAGGCCGCCGGCCAGGTAGCCCAGGCTAACCCACTCCCAGCCGAGGGCAACGAAATCACCGAAAATCGGATTGGCCTGGATCTCGGTCGCAATGGCCGCACCTACTTCATGTTTGTATACATCCAGAGGCGTGGCCATGGTATAGGCATCGATGCCACCGGCAATCTCGCCGGTAAAGATATAGCGCAGCGTGTCGAGAAACCCCGGTGTGCCGCTCTCCAGCAGAGCAGCGGGCGCCGCCCAGAGAGTCGTCATCTGCACCGGGAAGGAAACCAGCAGCAGGGCATAGCCCACCATGGCCGGGTTGAAGGGGTTGTAGCCCATGCCCCCGTACAGGTGTTTGGCGATGATGATGGCGCTACCAACCCCCACCAGGGTCACCCACCAGGGGGAATAGGGTGGCAGGGCCAAGCCCAGCAGGACGCCGGTGACCACGGCGCTGTAGTCGCGCAGGTAGAACAGTATCGGACGGCGGCGTAGCAAGACGATCAGGGATTCGCAGGCAAGGGCCACAATGCTGGCCCATACCACATTGATCAGGCTGCCCCAGCCAAAGAACCAGGTCAGGGCCACCAAGCCCGGCAGGGTGGCCAGGGCCACGGTTTTCATCACGTTGCCGGTACGGTTGGGGCCGTGCAGGTGGGGAGAGGTAATGGGAAGAAATGCCATACGTAATACCTATGTACCGCTAGAGGTGGCCGCTACACGTTGACGCGCATCTTCCAGGGCCTGGCGGGCAGTGGCCACGCGGACCTTGTTCTTCTCGACGGCGCGAGTCAGTTTTTCGACGTTTTCCGGAGCCGCGTCCGCCAACGCCTGCTCCATTTTTCGCAGCTTGTCTTCCGCCTTGGCGAGCTGGATTTCAAGTTCTTCCAGGCTAACGGACGGGGCCTCTTCCTTAGGGGCAGCCGCAGAAGCTGTGGCCTGCTGCTGTGCGTCGGCCAACGCCTTGCGGGCGGCCTCAACGCGAACCTGGTTCTTCTCCACGGCCCGGGTCAGCTTCTCCACGTTTTCCGGATTGTTCTGGCGGGCGTCGTCCAGGGCCTGCTGCATTTTGGCCAATTTGGCCTCGGCCTTTTGTAATTGCTGCTCCAGCTCTTCCACGGAGGCTGTTTCATTGGCTGGGGCTGCGGGCGCTGCCGGCTTTTGTGCGTCAGCAAGTCTTTGTTCGGCTTCAGTCAGTTTGGCCTGGGCGGCCTGGAGTGAGGCTTCCAGCTTTTCAGCCCGTTCCGGATCTTGGGCGCGGGTGGTCTCGATGGCCTGTCGTATGGTATCGACCTTGTTGCGAGCGCGCGCAACGGCCCGCTCCAGCTGCGCGATATCTTCTGTAGCAGTTGCTGCAGGTTGGGCAGTAGCGGCTGCCTTTGCTTCGTCCAGGGCGGCCTGAGCCTGACGCACCCGCTCTTCGTTTTTGCGGACGGCGTTTTCCAGCTTGGCTGCCTGCTCCGGATTCCCTGCTTGGGCTTCTGCCAGCATTTCCCGCATTTTTTCCAGTTTGGCTTTGGCTTTTTTCAGGTTGTCTTCCAGGGTGGCCAGATCCGCGGCTGGTTGGGTGACCGACTGTTTCTTGGCATTGGCCCGCTCCAGGGCGGCCTGGATGACGGCAGCCTTGTCTGGAGCGGCGCTGACGGCACTTTGCTTGGCCGCCTGGGCTTTAGCGGCTGCTTCGGCACGGGCCTTGCGCCGGGCCTCTTTCTCGGCCAGCTCCCGCTCCTGGCGCGCCTGACGTTGTTCGAAGCGCTCCCGGGCCCGGTTAGCCTTTTCCTGCTCTTCCCGCTCACGGCGGATCTCCGCCTTGGTGTGGCGGTAGTACTGCACCAGGGGAATATTGCTGGGACAGACATAGGAACAGGCACCGCATTCGATGCAGTCCATCAGGTTGAACTGTTCGGCCTTGTCCAGCTCGCCGGAACGGGAGAACCAGTAAAGCTGTTGGGGGAGCAGTTCTGCCGGGCAGGCTTCGGCACAGAGGCCGCAGCGAATACAGGCCAGGGCCGGGGCCGGTGGCGGCAGCTCCTGGGGCGTGACGGCCATGATGCAGTTGCTGGTTTTGACGATGGGAAGGTCCGGCCCGGGCAGCGTAAAGCCCATCATCGGCCCGCCCATGATCAGGCGGTTGCTCTGGGCTGCCTTGAAACCGCACTGGTTGAGCAGGAAGTCAATGGGAGTGCCCAACAGCACTTCCAGGTTGCAGGGTTGGGCAATCGCAGCACCGGTAATCGTGGTGATACGGGAAATCAGGGGCTCCCCATGATAGACCGCCCGATACACGGCAACAGCGGTTCCCACGTTCTGGCACACCACGCCGATATCAGCGGGCAGGCCACCACTGGGAACTTCCTTGCCGGTTAGGATCTTGATGAGTTGCTTTTCGCCACCGGAAGGATACTTGGTGGGAATCACCACCACTTCCACCTTGGTTCCTGCACAGGCTGCCTGCAGGGCCTGGATGGCTTCCGGCTTGTTGTCCTCAATGCCGATCAGGCATTCCTCGGGGTTTAGGAGCTGGGCAATCACCTGCAAGCCTTGCACGACTTCATCGGCCCGCTCCCGCATCAACATGTCGTCGGCGGTGATGTAGGGCTCGCACTCGGCAGCGTTCAGAATCAGGGTCTGAATGGGTTTGCCCTGGCCGCCGGCCAGTTTGATGGATGTGGGGAAACCAGCGCCCCCAAGCCCCACGATGCCATGAGCCTGGATGTGGGCCAGCAGTTGCTCGGGCGCGCACTGATCGGGGTTGGCCAGAGGCTGGCGGGCAATCCATTCATCCTGGCCGTCGGCTTCAATGACGATACAGGTATCGGCCAGCCCGGAGGGATGGGGAACCGGATGGTTGCCGATCTCGACAACGGTGCCAGAGGTCGGAGCATGTACCGGAGCGCTGAGCTGGCTGCTGGCTTCGGCAATCAGCTGGCCCTTGAGCACCCGGTCGCCTACGGCTACCAGCGGTTTGGCGCCTGCGCCGATATGCTGTTGCAGGGGCAGCACCAGGCGCTGGGGAATGCCCGCAAAGCGGATCGGCTGGGTGGTGGATTGCGCTTTGTTTTCCGGCGGATGAATGCCGCCATGGAAGTCCCAGATCTTTCTCATACGGTGGCCTCCTCGCGGTCGGTGGCGATGATGGCCGGGTTCTTGTTCAGGGCGGGCTGAGGCAACTCCCAGGACCAGGTCTGGATAGACTCGGGAATGGGGTGGATCTCAATGCAGTCCACCGGACAGGGTTCGATGCACAGGTCGCAGCCGGTGCATTCGTCAGCGATCACCGTATGCATCTGTTTGGCGGCTCCCAGGATGGCATCCACCGGGCAGGCCTGGATGCATTTGGTGCAGCCGATGCATTCTTCTTCGCGAATAAAGGCGACGTGCTTGACGGGTGGTTCTTCTTCCGCATCCAGGGGCAGCGGCTCAACGCCGAGCAGGTCTGCCATGGCCTGGATGGTGGAGTCGCCCCCGGGAATGCATTTGTTGATGGGCTCGCCATTGGCGACGGCTTCCGCATAGGGCCGACAACCGGGAAAGCCGCACTGGCCACATTGGGTCTGGGGCAGCAGGGAGTCGATTTGCTCCACAATGGGGTTGCCTTCCACCCGGAAGCGTATGGATGCAAAGCCCAGGATGGCGCCAAAAATCAGGGCCAGGGCTGCGAGACAGAGAACAGCGGTCAGAATGATACTCATAACGGATACCGCAAATGCTTAGAACTTGACGAGGCCGGTGAAGCCAAGAAAGGCCAGAGACATAAGCCCCGCCGTTACCAGACCGATGGCCGAACCTTTAAAGGGCTCCGGGACATCCGCAGCCGCGATGCGTTCACGCATGGCGGCGAACAGGACCAGCACCAAGGTGAAGCCGGCTGCTGCGCCGAAACCATAGAGGACGGATTCCACAAAATCGTTTTGTCTTCTGACGTTTAGCAGGGCCACTCCGAGAACGGCACAGTTCACTGTGATCAATGGCAAGAAAATGCCCAATACCCGGTAGAGGAGGGGGCTGGTTTTGCGCACGGCCATTTCCGTGAACTGGACGACTACGGCGATGACCAGAATGAAGGAGATGGTGCGCAGATAGGTGAGCCCCAGCGGCTCGAGCAGGTAGGTGTCCGTCAGATAGGCGCACACCGAGGATAGGGTCAGCACGAACGCCGTTGCCAGCCCCATGCCGATGGCGGACTCCAGTTTGTTGGAGACTCCCATAAAAGGACAGAGCCCAAGAAACTGGACCAGAACGAAGTTGTTCACCAGGATGGTGCTGATCAGGATCAATACGTATTCGGTCATTGACTGCCTCGCCGTACGCAGTGTTCAAAAAACAACCGGATGTCCCCGTGGGGGCGCTATTATCAGGAGAGGTGCATATTTCATTCAAGTCAAAGGGCCTAAGTCTTTATATCTATTTGTTCTATCCTTAGACTGGCCGCCCTTTGAATGGCCGGATTTTCCTTGCGGGCTGCTGCCCAGGCGGAGCCGGGTGACTCCGCCATTGATGTGTTGATGGCTCGCTTAAGCGTGGCCGCACTAGCGAATGCGCATGCCCGGTTGGGCGCCCTCATGGGGCTCGAGAATCCAAAGATCCTTGCCGCCAGGGCCTGCGGCCAGCACCATACCTTCAGACACACCGAATTTCATCTTGCGGGGTTTCAGGTTGGCCACCATCACCGTCAGTTTGCCGATCAACTGCTCCGGCTGATAGGCGGATTTGATCCCGGCAAAGACATTGCGAGTTTCGCCGCCCAAGTCCAGGGTCAGGCGCAGGAGCTTATCGGCGCCTTCCACATGCTCCGCATTGGCGATGCGTACAACTCGCAGATCCACCTTGGCGAAATCGTCAAACTCGATTTCGTCGGCAACCGGATCCTTGCTCAATTCTGATGAGACTTGCGGGGCTGCAGGAGCCTCTTTACTGGCTTCAACCATGGCTTCCACCTGTTTCATATCCACCCGGGTGAGCAGGGGGCTAAATTCGTTCACTTCATGATCCAGCAATAGCTGGGTGCGCTCGTGCCAGCCCAGGCGCACGTTCAGGTACAGCTCTGCCTTCTGGGCCATGGCCGGAACCACGGGAGCCAGGTAGGTGATCAGCTGGCGGAACAGGTTCAGTCCCACGGAGCAGATATCCAGCACCTCCTGTTCGCGGCCTTCTTCCTTGGCCAGCTTCCAGGGAGCCTTGTCGGCAATGTACTGGTTGGCGGTATCGGCCAGGGCCATGATATCTCGGATGGCCTTGCCGAACTCCCGTTGCTCGTAATAGCGGGCGATGGTGTCGCCGGCATCGATAAAGCGTTGTACCAGCTCGGGCTCGGCACAGGTCTTGGACAGCCGGCCGCCGGCTTTTTTCACGAAGCCCGCGCAGCGGCTGGCAATGTTCACCAGTTTGCCGACCAAGTCTGCATTCACCCGGTTGGCAAAGTCTTCCAGGTTCAGGTCCAGGTCATCCACATCGGCGGACAGCTTGGCGGCAAAGTAATAGCGCAGGTATTCCGGATCCAGGTGTTCCAGATAGGTCCGGGCCTTGATAAAGGTACCCCGGGACTTGGACATCTTTTTGCCGTTGACTGTGACAAAGCCATGGGCAAAGACCCCGGTGGGGGTGCGGAAGCCGGAACATTTGAGGAGCGCCGGCCAGAAGAGCGCGTGGAAGTTGACGATGTCCTTGCCGATAAAATGATAGAGTTCGGCTTCGGAATTGGCATTCCAGTAGTCATCGAAGTTCAGGTCGGCGCGTCGGCTGCACAGGTTTTTGAAGCTGGCCATGTAGCCAATCGGCGCATCGAGCCATACATAGAAATACTTGCCCGGGGCGTCTGGGATTTCAAAGCCGAAATAGGGGGCGTCGCGGCTGATATCCCACTCCTGCAGGCCAGCGTCCAGCCACTCTGCCAGCTTGTTGGCGATCTGGGGCTGCAAAGTGCCGCTGCGGGTCCACTCCTTCAGGAACTCCGTGAACTCGGGAAGCTTGAAGAAATAGTGGGTGGACTGGGCCTCTACCGGAGTAGCCCCGGAAATGGCGGAGCGAGGGTTGATCAGCTCCGTGGGCGAGTAGGTGGCACCACAGGCCTCACAGTTGTCGCCATACTGGTCTTCTGCCTTGCAGCGGGGGCAAGTGCCCTTGATGAAACGGTCGGCCAGGAACAGTTTCTTTTCCGGGTCGAACGCCTGGGTGATTTCCCGGGTGGCGATATAGCCCCGGTCACGGCAGGCTTTGTAGATATACTCGGACAGCACCCGGTTCTCTTCGGAATGGGTGGAGTAATAGTTGTCGAACTGGATCAGGAAGTCCGCGAAATCCCGTTGGTGCTCGGCATTGACCTCTTCGATCAGCTGTTCCGGGGTGATGCCCATCTGCTCGGCCTTGAGCATGATCGCAGTGCCATGGGCGTCGTCGGCGCAGACATAGGTGCATTGCTCGCCGCGCATTTTCTGGAAACGGACCCAGATATCGGTCTGGATATACTCCAGCATGTGACCCAGGTGAATAGGGCCATTGGCATAGGGAAGGGCGCTGGTGACGAGAATTTTGCGTGGCTGTAATGACATAGATTCTGTCCGTTGCTTGAACTGCTGGGTTGCGATTGGCGGCGATTGACAGGAGCCGGCGAAAAAATAGTGGCCGTATGATACCGCTTGGGAGTGTTTTTTTCATCTGGCGTTGGTCATGGTTGCAATGGATTGCCCATCGCTGCCCTGGCTCCCTTATTCGTTGCAGTGGGTCTCTGGCGTTTTAAATAGATTACCGCCCCGGTATACTATTTTGCCTGCGATTCTCTATGCCTCAATGTTGCCCAACCTTCCTGGAGTTCAGTATGAGCCAACCCGAACGCGGTCAAGTGGAACAAGCGATCCAGACCTATATTGATCCCTATCTGCACAAGAATCTGCTGGAATTGAAGGCGGTCCAGAATATCCGTATTGAGGGCTCCCGTGTGGAGGTGGATATCCGCTTGGGGTATCCCGCCGACAGCCTGAAAGGTGCGATTCGCCAGATTCTGACCCATGCGATTGAAGATATCGACGGGGTGGAGCAGGTGGAGATCAAGGTGGACTGGGAGGTCATTCCCCATCGTGCCCAGAAGAACATGAAGAGCATGGAAGGGGTGAAGAACATCATTGCCGTGGCCTCCGGTAAGGGCGGGGTGGGCAAGTCCACCACGACTGCAAACCTGGCCTTGGCCTTGGCCCAGGAAGGAGCCCGGGTGGGGATTTTGGATGCGGATATCTACGGTCCGAGCATGGGGCTGATGATGGGGATTCCGGAAGGGCAGCGCCCGGGGGTAAAGGACGAGAAGTTCTTTATTCCTTTGGAGGCTCATGGCGTGCAGGTGATGTCCATGGCGTTCCTGGTGAATGACAAGACCCCGATGGTATGGCGGGGGCCCATGGTCAGCGGCGCCATGCAGCAGCTTCTCACCCAGAGCCTGTGGCAGGATCTGGACTTCCTGCTTATCGACATGCCGCCCGGTACGGGAGACATCCAGCTGACCCTGGCCCAGAAGGTGCCGGTAACCGGTGCTGTCGTTGTGACCACGCCCCAGGATATTGCGCTGCTGGACTGCAAGAAGGGGATCGAGATGTTCAGGAAGGTGGATATTCCGGTGCTGGGGGTGGTGGAGAACATGAGCTATCACCACTGCAGCAACTGTGGCCATCATGAGCCCCTGTTCGGCGAAGGCGGAGGGGCACGCATCGCCGATGAGTACGGGGTAGAGCTGTTGGGGGCGTTGCCGCTGCACATGACCATCCGGGAGCAGATGGACGCGGGCAAGCCGACCGTAGTGGCGGAGCCGGATTCGGAAGTCGCCATGGTCTATCGGGACATCGCCCGCAAGATGGGGGCGCTTCTGTCGGTGCAGGCCAAGAACTACGCCAACCCCATGCCGGAAATCATTGTGAAAAGTGACGCATAGGCTTGTTGCAGGCGGTGCGAAAACAAACAGAACAGGTTATGATGGGCGCCCTGAATTGTGTCTTAAATTTTCCTGTGGTTGAGGGCTGGAAACCAGATGTCGATTAAGTCCGATAAGTGGATTCGGCGCATGGCTGAAGAGTACGGCATGATCGAGCCGTTCGAGCCAGGCCAGATCAAGCAAAACGAAAAGGGCAAGGTGATTTCCTACGGGACTTCCAGCTACGGCTACGACGTGCGCTGCAGTAACGAGTTCAAGATCTTCACCAATGTCCATTCGGCCACTGTGGATCCGAAAAACTTCGACGAAAACAGCTTTGTGGATATTCAAAGCGACGTGTGCATTATTCCGCCAAACTCCTTTGCCTTGGCGCGCACCGTGGAGTATTTCCGGATTCCCCGCAGCGTGCTGACCATCTGCCTGGGTAAGTCCACCTATGCCCGTTGCGGTATTATTGTGAACGTCACGCCTCTGGAGCCGGAGTGGGAAGGGCATGTAACCCTGGAATTCTCCAACACCACCACCTTGCCGGCCAAAATCTATGCCAATGAGGGTGTGGCCCAGATGCTGTTCTTTGAGTCTGATGAAATCTGTGAAGTCAGCTACAAGGACCGGGGCGGCAAGTACCAGGGACAAACGGGTGTAACCTTGCCCCGCACTTAACGGGGCAAGGGCTTAACAGGCCAACTGGCCAAGGTTCCCATGTCACAACATTTTCGGCGTATCGAGCAATTGCGAGGCTGGCGGCAGACGGTGTTCGTCCTGGCGCTGGCCGAGCGTGCCTATCCCAACTATGCCCTGTTCGGCCAATTGAGCGGGCAAGTCCATCACGAGCTGCTGCGTCGCACCCTGGATGCCTTGTGGGAGGCGGTGCCCGACCGGGAGTCTTCCCTGAACTACCAGAAGATCGCCGAGAGACTGGAAGCGCAAGTCCCTGATCCTGCCCAATTCGAGGGATATGGGGTCTATCCGGCGGCCGATGCCTGCAATCTGGCACTGGATGTGTTGTTTTCTCGCCTGGAGCCGGACCGGCGTTTAGCCGTCGCCTCGGCACGGGTTTCTCTCAACACAGTCACGGACTTTGTGGAGATGACCGATGCCGAAGGGGTTGAAGAGGATGAGCTTGCCCACCATCTGGACCGCCATCCTTTGGTTAAGCGGGAGTTGAGGTTTCAGCGCGAGCTGGTGGAAGCCCTGCAAAAAGCCTCCTATCCCTCCACCGAATTACTGGCCTCCTTGCGGGAGCTGGCTTCGGATGGAGGTGTCAGTAACATAGGGATTACTCTCGAAGAGGAATCCGAGTCAGACTAATTCCATCTCTGGGCAGGGCAGCCACTATGCAGCTTTCCGAATTTGGAGAAAAATTCAGTCAGCAGGCGGGCATTATTTCGTTGATGGATGACCTGGGCAACGCCCTGGCATCCGGCAACGATCTCATCATGATGGGGGGCGGGAACCCGGGGGAGATTCCCCAGGTGCAGGAGCGTTTTCGCCAGCGTCTGCAGCAGATCCTGGACAATGAAACGGACTTCAGGCGCCTTATTGGGATCTATGATCCGCCCCAGGGCGAGGTGGAGTTCATCCGCAAGCTGGTGCAGATGCTGCGCCGGGAGTTCGGCTGGCAACTGAGTGAGCGCAACGTTGCCCTGACCAATGGCAGCCAGTCGGCATTTTTCATGCTGTTCAACATGTTTGCGGGCCGTTACAGGGATGGCTCCGTCAAAAAGATCCTGCTGCCCATGGCGCCGGAATATATCGGCTACGCGGATGCCGGGCTGAACCATGACTTTTTCCGGGCGTTTCGGCCCAGTATCGAATTCCTCGGTGATCACCTGTTCAAATACAGGGTCAACTTCGGCGAGTTGGCCATTGGTGAGGATATTGGGGCAATCTGTGTGTCCCGGCCCACCAACCCCACCGGCAACGTCCTCACCGACGAGGAAGTCGCACAGCTTTGTGAACTGGCCCGTCAGCACCAGATTCCCCTGATTCTGGATGGAGCCTATGGAGCGCCTTTCCCCGGGCTGATCTTTACCGAAGCCCAACCCCTGTGGAATGAGGACATGATCCTCTGTCTCAGCCTTTCCAAGCTGGGACTACCCGCAGTCCGCACGGGTGTTGTGATTGCCCAGGAGGGAGTGATTCGGGCGCTGTCCGGTATCAATGCCATCGTGAACTTGGCCACTGGCAGCCTGGGGGCGATGCTGGCTTCGGAGTTGGTGGGCAGCGGCGAAATTCTATCCCTGAGCCGGGAGGTGATCCGGCCTTTTTATCAGGGCAAGGCAGAGCGTGCCTTCGAGGCCCTGAACCGGGAATTGCAGGGATATCCTTTCTTTTTACACAAGCCTGAAGGGGCTATGTTCCTCTGGCTTTGGATGAAAGACCTGCCCATCACCAGTCTGGAGCTCTATGAGCGCTTGAAGGCGCGGGGAGTGCTGGTGGTCTCCGGCCATTACTTCTTTCCGGGCCTGGATGAGGAGTGGCGCCACAAGCAGGAATGTATCCGCATCACCTATTCCCAGGATGAAGAGAAAGTGATGCGGGGTATCCGGATTATTGCCGACGAGGTCAAGAAGGCCTACGACGGGGCTTGAGCCCTGAGCAGGGGCAGCTACTGCTGCCCGCCGCTTCGGATCTGAATGCCGCTATAGGGTAGGGGGGCGCCGTCCAGCAAGGCCTGGTCGCCTTCCATTTTCAGGCGGCCACTGAGAAACCAGCGGATGGCCTCCGGGAAAATGAAGTGCTCTTGCCGCTGTACCCGGACACGCAAGGTGTCGGGGGTGTCGTCAGGCTCAATAGGAATAATGGCCTGCAGGACATTGGGCCCGCCATCCAGTTCTTCCGTTACGAAGTGCACCGTGACGCCATGCTCGGCTTCACCTGCTTCAATGGCGCGGGCGTGGGTGTTGAGGCCGCGGAACTTGGGCAGGAGGGAGGGGTGAATGTTGAGCATCCGTCCCCGGTAATGGCGCACGAATTCGGTTGTCAAAATCCGCATGAAGCCGGCCAGGACGACCAGGTCCGGTTGGAACTGGTCGATTTCCTGTTGCAGGGCGGCATCAAAGGATTCGCGACTGTCGTACTGGCGGTGGTCGACGACGCGGGTGGCAATCCCGGCTTGCCGGGCCCGTTCCAGGCCATAGGCATCCGCCCGGTTGCTGATGACGCAGCGGATATCCGCTTCCACCGTGCCTTCTTTAATGGCGTCGATAATGGCCTGCAGGTTGGTGCCGGAGCCTGAGATGAGAATTACCAGGCCGTGCCTGTTCGAACTCATGGGCTGGACTCAGGCCATCTCGACAAAGGGCTCGGCTTGTTCGGTCGCCTCGACACGACCGATCACCCAAGCCGTTTCGCCCTGGCTGGCCAGGAATTCCCGGGCCGCCTCTGCCTGCTCGGCGGGCACGCAAAGAACCATGCCCACGCCGCAGTTGAAGGTGCGGTACATTTCCTGCTCTTCGATGTTGCCTTGGTCCTGCAGCCAGCGGAACACTGCCGGCATTTGCCAGCTGGAGCGGTCGATCACGGCCTTGGTGTTTTCCGGCAGCACCCGGGGGATGTTTTCCAGCAATCCGCCACCGGTGATATGGGCCAGGGCATGAACGGGATATTGCTGGCGCAGAGCCAGCAGGGGCTTCACGTAAATGCGGGTAGGCGCCATCAGGGCATCGGTCAGGGTGCCTTGCTCCAGGGGCTGGCTCAGGTCGGCCTGGCTTACTTCGATTACCTTGCGGATCAATGAGTAGCCGTTGGAGTGGGGGCCGGAGGAAGCCAAGGCCAGCAGGACGTCGCCTGCCTGTACTTTACTACCGTCGATGATTTCGGATTTTTCCACCACACCGACACAGAAACCGGCCAGGTCGTAGTCGTCACCCTGGTACATGCCGGGCATTTCTGCAGTTTCTCCGCCCACCAGGGCACAGCCTGCCTGTAGGCAGCCTTCACTGATGCCGTTGACGACAGTGGCGGCCACATCCACATTCAGTTTGCCGGTGGCGTAATAGTCCAGGAAGAACAGGGGTTCGGCTCCTTGGACGACCAGATCATTGACGCACATGCCTACCAGGTCGATGCCAATGGTGTCATGGCGGCCCAGATCCATGGCCAGGCGTAACTTGGTGCCTACGCCATCGGTGCCGGAGACCAGGACCGGTTCCCGGTATCCCGGCGGAATAGCGCACAGGGCGCCAAAGCCCCCCAGCCCGCCCATGACTTCAGGGCGACGGGTCCGGGCTGCGGCGCCTTTAATACGTTGAACCAGCGCGTTACCCGCATCAATGTCGACGCCGGCATCTTTATAACTCAGGGAAGGACGTGGGGATTGCTCGCTCATGAAATCGCCTACTGTGCAAGGTTGCGAAAACTATGGGGGCCGTATTTTATCAGTAGTCGGCCGTGGCAGCCACTTGGATTGTGTCAGGCGTTTTGGATCTGGCAAGACGCGGCAAAACAGGTGAAAGATAGGTTAAGATTCAGGAATGGTGTATTCTTCACCCCTTTCTATACGAGCAAATAAAGAACTCATGCATCGGTTACATTCTCTTGCTAGGCCCAGGCGCTTTGCTGCGTCCGGCTACCGCTGCCTTTGCGTCCAGCTCCTGCTGCTGGCCCTGTTTTGTGTCTACGGGAATCTGGCCCGTGCCGCGATTGTCCAGGACCTTTATGAGGTACGGGTAGCGGTTGCAGACAAAACCGAAATGGACCAGGCCTTTGCCAGGGCGTTCAGCCAGGTCGTCCTGAAAGTTGCGGGGCAGGAGGCGGCCATGGAGCATCCTCTGCTTCAGGAGGCCGCCGAGAACGCGCGCCAGTATGCGGCCCAGTATGGTTACGTCGGACAAGAGCCGAATCTTTCGCTGGAAGTGTCCTTTGTCCCGGCGGCAATCGACCGGTTGTTGACTCAGGCGGAGCTGTCGGTTTGGGGGGATAACCGCCCGGCCGTCGTTGTGTGGCTGGCGGTTGAGCAAAATGGCCGCCGTGAGCTGCTGGGCTCCGAAGGCGGTTCCGCTTCCTTGGTCGCCCAATTGGAAGAGCGCGCCGCGGAGCGGGGCTTGCCCCTGGTGATTCCCTTGATGGACTTGCAGGATACCAGCCGGGTTTCTTCGGCGGATGTCTGGGGCCTGTTCCTGGACACGGTTCAGGAAGCCTCGGCGCGCTATGCCCATGATGCGGTTCTGGTCGGACGGGTCTACCGGGGCGGTGAAGGCCTCTGGAGTGGTCGCTGGCAGCTGAGCGTCAAGGGTGAGGTGGTGTCTGACTCGGCTTCTGCCGGCTCTGCCAACGAGGTACTGCAGGTCATTGTTGACCGGGTTACCGAAAACCTCGCGCAGCGCTATACCCAATCCGGAGAGATTCTGGCGGGGGATGTATTGATTGAGGTCGCAGATGTGGCCAGCCTGGCCGACTATGCCGCCCTGACCCAGTATTTGAGTTCTTTGCGGCCTGTGGGTAGCGCCCAACCGATCCTGGTGGAGGGTAACCGGATTCGCTATCGCCTCAGTCTTGTGGGAAGCCCCGAGCAACTTCGGGAGTATCTGGCCCTGGAGCGCCGGCTACGTCCCGAGCTGGATGGGAGCCCCACTGAAGGGGCAGAGAGAATACTGAGATACCGGTGGCGGCCATAGATAGGTAGTCGTTGAAACCTGATTGGCCTGCAGGTTGGTGCCTCGGTAGCAGCGGGGTGGACTAAAGGCTTCTCGGGCGGAGGAACCAGTTTTTGTTGGTAAGCAGACGCCAGATTCCCAATATCATTACAGTCATCCGCTTCTTACTGGTGGTGCCCGTAGGCTTTTGCCTGTATTCCGAGCGCTATGTGGAAGCGCTGGCCTTGTTCTTCATTGCGGGCCTGTCTGATGGCATTGATGGATTCCTGGCCCGTCGGTATAACTGGCGCACCCGTTTTGGCGCCGTTGCCGACCCTTTGGCGGACAAGCTGTTACTGGTCACCGCTTTCCTGCTCCTGGCATTGACCAACCAGGTGCCGCTCTGGCTCATGATCATGGTGTTTGCCCGGGACCTTGTCATCGTGACGGGGGGATTGGTCTATCACTATCTGGTTGGCCCCTATGAAATGAGCCCTACCTGGCTCGGAAAGCTCACGACCTTTCTGCAGATTACTTATGTGTTGATGGTGATGTTGAATCTGGCTGGTGTGACCCTGCCCGTAACGGCATTGGTCTGGGGCCCCTGGCTGGTTGCCTTGGCCATTGTGGCCAGTGGAGTACATTATGTTGGCCTCTGGAGCTATAAGTTTTTTTCCAACCGATCGGGCCGGAGGCTGGATTCCTGATGGCCACTGATCCTCATGATATGCCCCAACAGCTGGCGCTTCGCTTTCCGCTGCGCCAGGATGCCACCTTCGGTAACTTTGTTGAGGACGCCACGGCCACCGTGGTTGCCCAGTTGCGTCTGTTTCTGGAGCAGGACTCCGAGAACTTCCTCTATCTGTGGGGACCTTGTGGCTCCGGCCTAAGTCACTTGTTGCAGGCATCCTGCCATGCGGTGGAGGAAGCCGGCAGCTCTGCCATCTATATGCCGCTCACAGCCCTGGGCGATAGTGTGGTGGATGCTTTGGAAGGGCTGGAGCAGTATGACCTGATCTGCCTGGACGAGCTGGAGCAGGTGGCGGGCAGCCAGGATGCGGAGCAGGCGATCTTTCATTGTTTCAATCGTGCCCGGGATTGCCGTGCCAAGCTGATTATTGCGGGCCATCAGCCCGTGCGGGGGCTGGGGTTACAGCTGCCGGACCTGGAGTCCCGGTTGCAGTGGGGTATGACACTGCATGTCACCGCGCCCGGGGATGGGGTGAAAACCCGTGTGCTGCGCCAGCGGGCCTTGGAGCGGGGCTTTGAGCTGCCGGAGGATGTGGCGTCGTTTATTATGAAGCGAAGCGAACGTAGCCTGGGGCAGCTCCTGGATATTCTGGAACGCCTGGATCGGGCTTCTCTCTCGGCCCAACGCAAGCTGACCGTGCCCTTTGTGAAACAGACGTTGGGCTGGTAAGGCCGCCTCTACACTCTTTGTTTGGCAGAGGGTAGACAAGGCCCGGGCTGGCCTGGCGGGGGATAGGTTGTTAAAGTTGGGGACATTTTGAGCCTCTCGTCAGGTACCTGTGGCTTGGTGCCTGGCGAAACAGATTACAAGTCAGTGCCAGAGGGGAAGGGCTTGCCCCGCACCCCCTCATTTAACAGGAAGGGAAAAAAGGACATGCGGCGCGTCATTTTTAATCAGAAAGGCGGAGTGGGGAAATCCAGCATTACCTGCAATCTGGCAGCAATCAGCGCCTCGGAAGGCCTGCGGACGCTGGTGGTAGATCTGGACCCCCAGTGTAACTCCACCCAATATCTGTTGGGGCACTCAGCGACCAATATGAAGGACACGGTCGCAGACCTGTTCGAACAAAGTATTGCTTTCAATTTGTTCAATAAAAAGCCCGAAGAATACGTGCATGCTACCCAGTTTTCAGGCTTGTTTGTGATGCCGGCCAGCCCCGAGCTGGAGTACCTGGAGCGCAAGCTGGAAGCCCGTCACAAGATCTACAAGTTGCGGGACGCCCTGGAAAAGCTTTCGGAAATCTTTGACCGGATCTATATCGATACGGCGCCTGCGTTGAACTTCTACACCCGTTCCGCATTGATTGCAGCCCATCGGGTTCTGATTCCGTTCGACTGCGATGACTTCTCGCGCCGTGCCCTGTATTCGATTATGGGGGAAATCCAGGACCTGAAGTCTGACCATAACCCGGACTTGGAGGTAGAAGGCGTGATTGCCAACCAGTTCCAGCCCCGGGCCACCCTGCCGGTGAAGATTGTCGAGGAGTTGGAGCAGGAGGGTTTACCCGTACTGCCGGTGCGGCTGGGCTCTTCCGTTAAGATGAAAGAGTCCCACCAACTGCATCAGCCCCTGATCTATTGTGCCCCGAACCATAACCTGACCCAGCAGTTTGTGGCCCTGCACCAGCTTCTGAATCAGGAGTCGGCAGTGGCGCAAACGTCTACCGCTTGAGGTTTCCCAGGAGAAAGATGGAAAAACGCGCCCAAGTCACCAACCTGCTCCAGGAGCTGGAGCAGGAGTTACGCCTGTTGGATCTTTGGGAGTCTCGCCAGTTCGCCCCGGAAGAGCTGGTCAGTCAGATGCCCTTTGCCGTGGACATCCTGACGTTTCCCCAATGGCTGCAGTTTATCTTTATCGTGCGGATGAATGAGCTTCTGGAGCAAGGCCTGAGCCTGCCTACCGTGAGTGGCATGGAACCCATGGCCGAGGAATACTTCAAGCAGGGCGGGATCGACGGCGGCCGGGTCATCTCGGTCTTGGCGCGTCTGGATAAAGTATTAACGGAAGGCAAGTGTTAACGGAAGACAGGTGTTAACGGAAGCTCCGTAAAGCTTGGTAGCTAGCACCTTCCGCCATTGTCCGGCTTTCGTACAGAATCAGCTCGCTGACAGGGTAGGTCAATCGTAACGGTTGCGGCGTGATAAGGGGGGGCCGCTGTCCCCGGCGCAACCGAGCCAAGGTAATATGAGGGCGCAAGGGGCGCTGCTCCGTGGGAAAGCCATGCTGCAGCAGCAATTCCTGCAAGCGCTCATGTACTCTCAAAAGTGCTGCTGAAGCCTCTACCTGGGCGACCAGATAACGGCTCTGCTTGGTGCGGGGGAAGCCGATCAGGGCTTCAATCTTAACTTGGAAATCCTCTGGCAGCCAACGTTCCTGGCCGAGCTGATCTGTGAGCTGCTGGACTCGTTCGCCGGGTAGGTGCCCCAGAAAGGCCAGGGTCAGATGGTAGTTGTCAGGGACTATCCAGCGAAAACCGGCGGTTTCCGGTTGTTTGCGCCAGGTGGCTGCTGCCTGGCGGAGCTGCTCTCGGATCGGGGCTGGAGCTGCGAATCCCAGAAAGCAGCGTTTGCTGGGGCTGGGCTCTTCTACTGTGGAAGCTGTCGATGACTGACGCCGGGCCAGCTCGGCCAGCAGCTGTCTTTTTTCTCCGTCGGTCATCCGATGCCAGTCGAGAATTTCCTGCAGGGTCCGTTTGCAGCCCAGGCAAACATCCTGTTCGTCCAGGCAGCAATTGCGGACGCAAGGGGAGGCGGGAGCGTTTTCCGGGCTGGAAGCGCTCACGGCATCCTCCGCTAGTCTTCCAGACGCATGGACAGGTCGATCGCCCGGCAATCCTTGGTGAGCGCGCCAATGGAAATGTAGTCCACGCCGGTTTCCGCAACGGCGACCAGGGTATCCTTGTTGATCCCGCCCGAGGCTTCCAGCTTGGCCCGGCCATTGGTAAAGGCGACAGCTTCCCGGGTCTGTTCCAGACTAAAGTCGTCCAGCATGATGATATCGGCACCGGCTTCCAGGGCCTGGGCCAGTTCGTCCATGGTTTCCACTTCCACTTCGACCGGCTTGCCTGGGGCCTGGCGCTGGGCTGCGGCAACGGCATTGGCAATGGAGCCACAGGCCTGGATATGATTTTCCTTGATCAGGAAGGCGTCAAACAGGCCAATGCGATGGTTGTGGCAGCCGCCGCAAGTGACTGCATATTTTTGCGCCAGGCGGAGACCCGGTAGGGTTTTGCGGGTGTCGAGGATGCGGCACCGGGTGTGGGCAACAAGGTCCGCATATTCCTGGCACTGGGTGGCGGTGCCGGAGAGGGTTTGCAGGAAGTTGAGGGCGCTTCTCTCGCCGGTCAGCAGGGCGCGGGCCGGGCCGCTGATCTCAAACAGCACCTGGTTGGGTTGGACCTGGTCGCCGTCCTGGACTTTCCAGTCTAACTGCACCCGTGAATCCAGTTGGCGGAAGACCTCATCGACCCAGGGACGGCCACTGATGACGGCTGATTCCCGGGTGATCACCCGGCCACGGGCCATGACATCGGCGGGAATGAGCTGGGCGGTGATATCGCCGCTGCCTACATCTTCGGCAAGGGCGGTACGGACATTCTGCTCAATGGTGGGCAGTAGGTCTTGGATATCCATGATCAACGACTCTTGACTGAGGGGATCTGCGATGCGCGCAGGGCGCTTGGTGTTACGTCAGGTCCCGATTTATTGGGAAAGCGTCAGCACGCCATCCCGTTGGGTGAAATCCAGTTGGCGCAAGGCGCTCATGCCCAGTAGGATGGCGCTGTCGGCACCCATGGCCGGATTAATGCTAGCCGGCACATTATAAAGGATGATGTCGCCGATGCTAACGCTCTCCAGCAGGGTGCGTTCCACTTCAATCATGCCGTTAGCGGTCATCGCATAATCCGTACCCAGGCTTCTGAGGCGCAACCTGCGGGCAATCTCGCCGGGAATAACGATGTCGGTGGCGCCGGTGTCCAGTAAAAAGGTCTGGGGTTGGCCGTTGATTTCCCCTCGGGCGAGATAGTGGCCCTGGCGGTTTCGCTGCAAGGCTACTTCGATACGGCCTTCCCGGTTTTTTTGGGACAAGGGTGCATGATTGGGGTTATATTGGTGTCTCTCCCACATACCAAACAGCTGAGTGAGTACCAGAAGGCCCAGAATCCAGGCGATGATCAGCATGAAGCGGCCGGCCTTTCGGGTGCTGCCCGGCGGATGGGAAGGTTGTGGACTCATAGATTGTCATTCTAAGTTGTGAACCGGATCGCGCACTAACAAAACGTGACAAAAAACGGAACTTTGACGCTCTATACTGTAATTAGAGTCTGAAAAACGTCACTTTTTGCCGTCGTTCGACAGTTTGGCGGTTACTTGATCGGCAGCGCTGGGTTCGTTTGGTATCAGGTATCGGAGTATAGGTTTATGAGCGGGAAATCTAAAGTTGTGCATCTGTCGCAGGTGCGCAGTCATGACAACGGCACATTGCAGCCGCGCCTGCCATTACCTTTGATCAAGCTGCGGGATGAGCTGGCAGAGCAGATCCGGCAGCTTCTTCGCCCCGTCTTTGAGAACGCAGATGATGCGTTGTTTGAACTGGCCGAGCGGGCTGAGTCAAACCAGGGCCAGGGCCGGTTCTTTGATGCCATGCGGGAGCTGCGGCTGAAGCGCCAGCGCCTGGAAATGGCATTCATCCAAGGTTATAGCGAGGCGTTCAAGAATCTGACAGCCATGCCGGAGCGGCGCACCCAGGCGCCGGAAATCAGTTTGGAGTCCCTGAGCCTGGTGCAGAACGATGAGCTGGAAGAGCGGGTTGCCGTGGAGAGCATGGTCAGCAAGGCCAAAAACCGCTTCTCCATGGAGCTTGAGCATCTGACCCTGCGGATGGAAAGCCTGTTGGGCAACCAGCGCTTGTCGGACGACCGCAACCCGTTAGGCCCCCAGGTCTTGGGTGAAGCCTTTGCCGCCGCCTGTGGCGAGCTGGAGGTGGATATTGAAGCCAAGCTGGTGGTCTTGAAGCTGTTCGACAAGTTCGTGCTGTCCAATCTTCAGGGTATCTATGAGCGGGCCAACAGCTCGTTGATTGCCTTGGGCGTCATGCCGGACCTGAAATCCGTTCGCCCCGCCCGCAAGGCTTACTCCAATCCGAACCCGGCCAACCGGGCTGCACCGGTCACCGTTGATGGGCATACCGGCCAGCCGGTGGCGGATACGGGCGGTGCCGAAGTGTTTGGCCTGTTGCGTGAACTGATGGCCGAACATCGCGGCCAAGCAGGAACGTTAACCAGTGGTGGCCTGGCGGATCCGGCCGGGCTTGCCGGTACTCCCAATGCCAACCTGCCGGTCTTGAGCCAGGTGGAGCTGATGTCCCTGCTGTCCACTGCCCAGCAGCGGTTTGATACAACAGATGGAAACCAGGTAAGCGCTGCCAATAACGGCCTGATTGATATGGGTGCGCTGCTGCAGACGTTGATGCAGGGCCAGCTCCAGCCCGCTCGTCTGAACCAGATGGATGAGGATGTCATCAACCTGGTGTCGATGCTGTTCGAGTTCATCCTCAACGATAATCAGTTGCCTGCGACCATGAAGGCGCTGATCGCCCGCCTGCAAATTCCCATGCTGAAAGTGGCGATTATGGATAAGTCCTTTTTCGGCAAGGAAGGGCATCCGGCACGGCGCCTGCTCAACGAGATCGCTAACGCAGCCATTGGCTGGAACGAAAAGCCGGAGAACGAGCCCGATCCTCTGCGGGACAAGGTGGAAGCAATCGTCCACCAGCTCCTCAATGACTTCGACGATAATCTGCAGGTCTTCGACGACATCCTTGCCGACTTCCAGACCTTTGTCCAAGCAGAGCAGCGTCGCAGGCAGCTGGTGGAACAGCGGGTCCGGGATGCGGAAGAAGGGCGGGCTAAAGCTGAGCTGGCCCGTCGCGAAGTCCAGCAAACCCTGGAAGGCTTGACGGCCGGGCGCCGTTTGCCTGAAGTGGCGCTCAAACTGCTGCGGGATGCCTGGAGCAATGTGCTGGTGCTGTTGCATCTCAAGCACGGGACCGAAAGCGAGGAGTGGAACAGGGCGGTTCGCTTGGCTCAAGATTTGGTTTGGAGTGTCAATCCTCCCGAAGAGCCAGAGGCCCGTCGCCAGTTGTTGCAGATGATTCCGATGCTGGTCAAGGGCATTCGCGAAGGGCTGGCCGCGACCTCCTTCAATCCCTTTGAGTTGGATAAACTGCTCAAGGAGTTGGAGGCTTGTCACCTGGTGGTGCTCCGGCGCCTATCCGCAAAGAAAGCACCGAGTGCACCTGCTGCGCCTGAACGGGCAGAGCCCGCACCTGCCAAGCAGGCACCGCAAGCACTGGCCAAGCCCCAAGAGGCAGAGCCTGCAACACCTGGGGTGAAAGCGCCCGCGGCAGAGGTGGCCACTTCAGCAGCTGAGAGAGCTTCAGTAGCTGAGGAAGAAGCTTCAGCGACAGAAGGGAAAACTGTAGCTGCAGACCGAACGCCGGACCTGGTTGCAGGTAGGGGGGAGACGCCGACAGCCTCGGCTGTCGAAGGGATGTCTGCCTTTCAGGAGAAGGCGGCGCCGGTAGACACTGTGACGCCAGAGCAAGCAGTGGTCTCAGAGGCGAACATCACGGCGGCAGAGACTGAAGCGGCTGCCTCAGCGGAGGTGGAGCCTAAGTACCTCCAGCAAGTGGACAACCTGAGGGTGGGAAGCTGGGTAGAGTTTCACGAGGATGTGGATAAAAAATTCCGGGCAAAGCTTGCGGCGATCATCCGTGCCACGGGCAAGTACATTTTTGTGAACCGTACCGGGGTTAAGGTGGCAGAAAAGACCCGGGAAGGGCTGGCAATGGCGCTGCGTGCAGGGCATATTAGCCTGCTTGATGACGGCCTGCTGTTTGATCGGGCTTTGGAGGCGGTCATCGGAAACCTCAGAAACAGCCAGCGCGCCTGACGGAACCCGGTTCCCATGGGCCAAATAAGTTGGCGGCATCGAATTAGGTACGATAGCGGGTGAACCCGCCGCTCGGGGTTGGATTAGAGTGATCGAGGAAAACAAGCGTACTGTGATCAAGCTCATCCAGCTGGTTTGGAACCAAGGTAATCATGCCCTGGTGCGGCCTTTACTGGATGTGGGGTTTGTTTATCAAGGCTCTTTGAGCGAGGCTCCCATGGATGCCCAGGAATTTTTGGACCATGCCCGCTCGATCCGTGAATCGGTTGCGGACTTCCACGTAGCGATTGAAGAAATCGTTGCCGAGAACGACAGCGTCGTGACCTTTTCCAGTTTGGCGGGACAACTCGTTAAGCCCGTGTTCGGCTTGCCCCCATCCGATCGGGTTGTCTCCCTACCGGTTGTCTCCATCTACCATCTCCGCCACGGCAGAGTGCGGGATCTCACCACCCTTTACGATGTGCAGGCTATCAAACGGCAGCTGGGCGTGTCCTGAGCCTGTTTGGGGCCGATGCATTGGGACAGCTGCCTGACCGCGACAGTCCTGTGGGAACAGGCTATCCTAAAGTCACAGGTTCTTATCGTTTACCTGCCAGCACCGGAGTGCGTATTGTCCCCGGCGTGATGCAGGTGGAGCCAGACTGTTCTTGAGGTAGCATCGCAACCGATGATTTTGACTGACAAAATTGACCAGGGGTGGCTGGATGGAGCGCTCCGCAGGCCTTCCCCCAACTATAATGCCCGCCCGGATCCTAATGATCTGAGCCTGCTGGTGATCCATAACATCAGCTTGCCGCCGGGGCGGTTCGGCGGGCAACAGGTGGAGCAGTTATTCTGTAACTGTCTCGATTGGAATGAACACCCGTTCTTCGCAACGATCCAGGGGCTGGAGGTTTCTTCCCATCTGTTTATCCGCCGTAATGGCGAAATTATCCAGTTCGTGCCTTTCCATGAACGGGCCTGGCATGCGGGGCGTTCCGAGTTCCAAGGGCGCAGCGGCTGCAACGACTTTTCCATCGGCATTGAACTGGAAGGCACGGACGATACGCCCTATGAGCCGGTTCAATATGAGCACCTGGCCCGGGTAACCTGTACCCTGATGCGGGCCTATCCGGCCATCACCCTGGACCGGATCGTTGGCCACAGTGATATTGCGCCAGGGCGCAAAACGGATCCCGGCCCCAGCTTTGACTGGAACCATTATCGTGCGCTGGTTGCCCGTCGCTTGATTCCCGAGTCGGTTTAAAGAGAGCTTTCTGATGCGGTTTGTACTATTACTCCTGACCTATGTGATTCAGCGACGGTTCAATATGGCCTTGGGTCGCCAGTTAGATGGCTGGGCGCTCAGCCTGCAGCACTGGTTCCGCCATCGGCTGCCGGGCCGAGCCTCCCATGGCTGGGGGCTGTTCTCGGCAGCGGTAGTATTGCCGGTTCTGACGACGGGCTTGGTGAGTGTCCTGATTCAGGATTGGTTGTTTGGTATGGCCCACCTGTTCTTACAGCTCTTTATCCTGTTCCTGGCCTTGGGCAGCCCCTTGCAAAAAGAACAGTTCAACGCCTACCTGGATGCCTGGCGGGCCCAGAACTATGAGGCGGCCTACCGGTATGCCCGGGACATTGGCTACGTACCGGACGCTCCGCTGAAGGACGAGGCCCAGTTGCATTGGCTGGTGTGGCGCGCGTTCCTGGAGCAGACCTTTAGCCGCTACTTTAGTGTCTTTTTCTGGTTCATGGCCCTGGGAGCCGTGGGCGCACTGGCGACCCGGCTGGTGAACCATGCGGCCCATTCGGGGCAAACGGAGTCGCTGCGGGCCGTGGCTGCGCGGGTGGACCACCTGGTTCAGTGGATTCCCAGCCGGTTGCTGGCACTGACCTTTGCCTTGGTGGGGAACTTTGTAGAAGCGGTTCGCAACAGTCTGAACGAGATGATCGACCCGTCCGGGGCCTCATCGAGGGTCTTGCAGCAGGCCGCTGCCGGCGCCCTGGGCATGCGCGGTATTCCAGAGCAGGGTAAGGTGGAATTCCAGGATAAGGATGCCCAGAGCCTGCTCAGCCTGAGGGATCTTCTCAACCGGAGTGTGCTGGTCTGGTTTATGGTGCTGGCGGCGCTGGTGCTGGCCGGCGCCTGGTGAGAACTAAGCTAGAACTCCGCGTAAGGCTTCAGGTTGGGCTGGAGCTGGCGTAGAAAGTCGGCCAGGCTGTCGCAGAGGACTTCGTCTTTGCGCCGCCGGCCCGGCTGCTCCCGCAGGATCACCCCCCGTTCATTATCCAGGCTGATCACCTTCTCGTCTTGCTGGACACCAATAAAGAAGCTGAGTGGGCTGCGCTGCTTGAGACGCACAAAGGCGTGGCCCAACTGGTTGGCCTTGAGTTGTTCCAGATCCTGAGGATTCCACACCTGAATCAGCCCGATCTCTCCCCAGGGACTGTCCACCCGGATGCCATCGGCCCAGAGGCTGCCGTAAAAGGTGAGAAGATCCCGGTGAACGGCCACCTCCAGACCTTTTTCTACTTCCGGTAAGGGGTTTTCGTCCTCACGCTCCGTGGGCAGCCAGTAAATCCGTTCCTGTTGCCGGTCCACTTGCTGGATGCTGGGCGACTCCCAGTCTTCCTGCCAGGGGCTGAAAGGCAGTGAGCCATATTGGGATTGAAACCGTTGCACGTAGTCCTGGTAGAGGGCTCGGAGCGCTTGCAGTACGTCTTTGTTCACAATAGATCCTTGATACCTGCGTATTTGGGTTTTAAGGGCTGGGCCACAACCAGGCAGCGCCCCGGACGCCGCTGGAGTCGCCATGCTTGGCTTGCAGCAGGCGGGTGTTGACCTGATCAGAAAAAATGTACTGTCCCCAACGTTTGGGAACCTCCGTATAGAGGAGTTCGAGGTTAGACATGCCGCCTCCCAGTACAACCACTTCCGGGTCCAGGATATTGATTACGGTGGCGAGGGATCGAGCGAGGCGGTCCAGGTAGTCGTCCAGGCAAGTGTTTGCCATGGGTTCCCCCTCGGCTGCCCGTTGGACAATTTCAGCCGGGCTCAGGTTGGCACCGCTGCGTTCCCGGTAGGTTCGGGCAAAGCCGGGGCCGGAGAGCCAGGTTTCGATGCAGCCTTGTTTGCCGCAATAGCAGGGGGAAGCCTGCTCGGCGGCAGACCTGGGCCAGGGCAGGGGATTGTGTCCCCATTCCCCGGCAATGGCATTGGGGCCGGATACCAGGCCCCCATGGATCACCAGGCCGCCACCAACGCCGGTGCCCAGAATGACGCCGAACAAGCTGGCCGCCCCCTGACCGGCACCATCGGAAAATTCTGACCAGGCAAAACAGTCGGCGTCGTTGGCAATCCGTACCGGGCGATCAAGGGCTCGCTCCAGATCACCTTGCAGATCCTGGCCAATCAGGCAGACACTGTTGGCGTTCTTGACCCGCCCATGGTCGGGGGAGAGGGTGCCGGGAATGCCTAATCCCAGGGTGCCTGTCTGCCCCAGCTTGGCTTCGGTTTGGTGGATCAGCTCCAAGATGGCCTGCAACATGAGCTGGTAATCATGGCTGGGGCTGGCGGTTCGTTGGCGAAGCAAGGGAGTGCCTTGTTCATCTATAGCTATGATCTCGAGTTTGGTGCCGCCGACATCAATACCTAGTCTTACGCTCATCCATTAATCCGCTCAAATCAACCAGCCGCCCATCATACCCCATTGCCAGCGGGGCTGAAGTCAAGTTTTGCGCGATTTGCACATACTTACTGCGCCTATGTTATTGTGACATACATCGCCTTTTTACAAGTTCGACTACAATGAAGAAGGGCGGGTGTTCACTTTTTATGCCGAATTATAAGAACAGCGAGGAGCAAGTTGTGAAGAGTATCCTGTTGCCGGCCATCAAATTGATGAATCGGCTAAAGCTGGTTTACAAGTTTTCTTTGATCAGTGTCCTGTTCTTGCTACCTATTATTGCGCTCGGCTACAGCCTGGTTAGCCAGATGATTGAGGACATTGATCAGATCGAGCGGGAAGTGGAAGGGTTACAGGCTCTCGACACAGCTACCAACTTGCTGAAGGAGGCGGGAAAGTATCGGGATTTCAGGGCGGTGGCCAGGATCCGGGGGATTCCTGAGCTGGAGGAGGCTAGTTTGCGCCAGCGGGCCCAGATCGGCATTTTGCTGGAAGAGCTGGAAGCCCTGCCGCTGTCCTTTGACTCGAACCAGGATCTGGGCGGGCAGGTTACTGTGCTGCGGGATGAGTGGCGCAAGCTTGTTGCGGATGATGCTAACCAAATGATGATGCAGGCCCAGTTCACCTACTACGACGAATACGTCCGTAAGGTGCAGGCCTTGGTGACCAGCATTGCCCAGGTTTCCGGGCTGGCCCAGGATAACTCCAGTGAGGTCCAGCTTTTGCTGGAACTGTCCAACAAAAACCTGCTGGCGGCTGCGGATGCCATCAGCTATGCCCGCAGCCTGGGGATTTTCGCCCTGATTGAGACCCGCCTGGATGCGGAGACCAGTGAAGCCGTCAACAACAGCTTTGACCAGCTAACGGCTATCGACACGGCCTGGGCACCGGTTCTGGATGTGGTGGCCAGCCGCAGTGCAAAGATGGGCGGTAACCTATCGAAAAGCCTGGAAGCGGTGCGCCCGGTAGTGTTGGATGCCCGCGACTTCCTGGATGAACACGTCATTGTGCCTATCGTGCTGGATCTGCCCTGGCAGGAATACGAGCGGGTCATGACCCAACACCTGGAGCATCTCTACGGCTTCAATGGCGAGTTGCTGTCAGCGGTTGAAGGGTTATTGCAAGGGCGCCTGGAAGAGCAGTATACAGGCATGTACACCATCTTCGTGATCCAGGGCATCCTGCTGTTGGTGATTGTGTATCTCTACATGGGCTTCTTCGTCTCGGTCCGCAACACCATTGGTGGCTTTGCCCATGCGGCCCGGCAGGTGGCCGAGGGTGACCTGAGGGTACGCTTGCCCCAGGATAGCAAGGACGAACTGGGAGAGCTGAGTGTTGCCTTCAACCACATGACTGACAAGATCCAGCAATTGCTTCAGGCGGTCCGTGGAACCGTGGGCGAGGTGGCCCTGCAGGCCAATCGGGTGAATGACAGCGCCATGTCCAGCAGTCAGGCATCCCAGAACCAGCTCCAGGAAACCAGCCAGATTTCCGACTCCATGCATCAGATGGTCATGGCGGTCCAGGAAATTGCCAGCAGTTCCCAGGCCGCTACGGATGCGGCCAACCAGGCGGATTATGAAGCCCGGACTGGTAAGACCATGGTGGACGAGACTCTGGTGACGATCCATCGCTTGGCCGATCAAATCGAAAACTCAGCGGCCACCATCACCAAGGTGGATCAGGACAGCCAGGCCATCAGCCAGGTTGTGGTGGAAATCCGAGCGATTGCCGAGCAGACCAACCTCTTGGCGTTGAATGCCGCGATCGAGGCGGCCCGTGCCGGCGAGCAGGGCAGGGGATTTGCAGTGGTGGCGGACGAGGTGAGAACCTTGTCGCAGCGCACCCAGAAATCCACAGAAGATATCGAGAAAATGATCGAGCGCCTGCAGGAAGGGGTGCAAGAGGCGGTGCAATCCATGAAGGATTCCCACAAGGTCACCAATGACAGTGTGGTGCAGTCGCAAAAGGTGGCCGATGCCTTGAACCATATCGTGGAGGCCGTCTCTACCATTGTGGATATGAGTCACCAGATCGCCCAGACTGCCGAGGAGCAAAGCGCGGTGGCACGGACGATCGACGCCAACGTGTCCCAGATTTCCACCCTGGGACAGAAAACAGCGGGAGATGCCGAGGATACCCTGGGGGCGAGCAAGGAGCTGGCGGCCTTGACCGACTCCCTGAGGCAACTGGTGAATGCCTTTAAGGTTTAGCCGTTTGGGTGACCATTGGCGAGTGATACAAAAAGGCGGGCCAAGCCCGCCTTTTTGCTGTCTGCGATGAAGCCGTCAGCTCTTGGTGGCCGGCTCGGAACGTTCCCAAAGTATCTCCTGCCCCCCATCGCGGCGGGCCAGGATGCGGGCGCAGACGAAGAGCAGGTCCGAGAGGCGGTTCAGGTAAATGTTGCCCTGGGGGTTGATTTGCTCGTTTTGCGCCACGCCAACCATCACGCGCTCCGCCCGCCGACAGATACTGCGGGCTAAATGGCAGTATGCGGCGGCTTTGCTACCACCGGGCAGGATGAAATTCTTCAGGGGAGGCAATTCCGTATTCAGTTCATCCAGCCAGGATTCCAACCGTAACACATGGCTTTCGGCAATGATCTGGTAACCGGGAATCGACAGTTCGCCCCCCAGGTCGAACAGGTCGTTCTGGATCCATTTCAAGGGAGAAACTAGAGGGTCTTCCGGGTTGAGTTCGGCCAGCAGGACGCCAAGAGCACTGTTGAGCTCATCAACAGTACCAATCGCTTCGATTCGCAATGAGTTCTTCGGAACACGGGAGCCATCGCCCAGGCCTGTGGTGCCTTGGTCACCGGTGCGGGTATAGATCTTGGAAAGGCGGTTGCCCATGGGATTTCCTTAACGGTTCATTAAAGGGAGGATTCGATTGGCGCCAGCTTAGGGAATGGCGATGGGGCTGGCAAGTTCAAGCTGGTGTCCTGCTAAGGGTGCAGTGCCAGTACCCGCTGTACCAAGTCTTCGTTGATGGGAGCCTGGAGACCCTGGGCCTGGCTGAACTGGACCAGGTAGCCATTGATGGCGTCAATTTCCGTCCGGCGTCCGGCGCGGATATCCTGCAGCATGGAAGAAATGTTGGCCGCAGTGCCGGAGATCACCTCCTGCACCTGTGTCTGGAGTGCCGTAGCGGTCGTTGGGTAGCCTGCCAGGCTCATGGCTTGGGCCACCTCTTCGCACAGTGCAGGCAGGCGCTCATTGAAGAAGGCGTAGTGTATCAGTTCGCCGTTAGGGCAGTTGAGAACTGCGGTAAAGGGATTGATGGCGCAATTGATGGCCAGTTTAAGCCAGAGCCGGTGTCGGATATCCGGGGTCGCCTGGCTTTCCAGGCCTGCTTCACGGAAACGGCAGGCCGTGACATTGGCTCGGGCGAGGCTGGCGCGCTCATTGAGAGGGCCAATCCAGGACTGTCCCCGCCCGGCATGGATGATTTCATCAGGGCTACGGCGATTGGCGCCTTCCGTGGTGGTAACGGCATAGATGGGATACCGGGAGTACTGGCGAACCACGGCTTCCTGGCTGCCCAGTCCGTTCTGCATCAGGTAGATGGCGGTATTTGGCAACAGGCGATGACTGACTGCCTGGAGCGCGGGCAGAGCGTCATAGGATTTGGTTGCAACCAGCAGCTGTCGAATGGGAGCGCCAGGGGCGTTGATTGGCTCAACGGGCAAGGTTCGGCTCTGGGAGCCTTGTTGATCCTGCAGGTGCAGGGCCCGAGAAGGGGAGGTGGGGTTCCGTGCCAGCAAGTAGACCGGCATCAGTTGGCTGAGCCGGACCGCCCAGAGGCCACCCAGGGCTCCAGCGCCCAAGATATGCCAGTCTTCGTGAGGTGTTGGCTGTGTCATGGCAAGATGCCCCAAAAAGCCCCCTGAGTCGTCTCAGGGGGCTTGTGGGTTAGAGAGCCTTGATCTTTTCCAGCTGTTCCTGAAGCTTGTCCCGGGCCGAAGTCATGTCGGCCAGTTTGGCCCGCTCTTTCTCGACAACTGCGGGCGGCGCCTTGGCAACAAAGCTTTCGTTGCCGAGTTTGCCTTCCAGACGGCCAATTTCCTTGGTGGCCTTGTCGACTTCCTTGCTCAGCCGCGCAATCTCCGCATCCTTGTCGATCAGGCCGGCCATGGGCACCAGCACTTCCATGCCAGCTGCCAGTTGGGTGGCGGCAGGAGGAATCTCATCGCCCGGCTCCAGCCACTGGATGGATTCCAGCTTGGCCAGGGTCATCAGGAACCGGCGGTTCTCATCCAGACGACGCTGGTCCTCGGCGCTGCCGTTACGGAGCAGGACTGGAATCGGCTTGGCGGGAGAAATATCCATTTCGCCGCGAATATTCCGGATGCCCAGGATGACCGCCTGTAGCCATTCGATATCGGCCAGGGCTTGTTGGTCGATCTTGCTGGCGTCCGCCTCCGGGTAGGGCTGCAGCATAATGGTGTCGCCCTGTTTTCCAGCAAGCGGTGCCACCCGCTGCCAGATTTCTTCCGTAATGAACGGCATGAAGGGATGGGCCAGGCGCAGGGCGGCCTCCAGAACCCGGACCAGGGTGCGGCGGGTGCCCCGTTGGCGTTCGGCGGGGGCGGACTCATCCCAGAGTACCGGCTTGGACAGCTCCAGATACCAGTCGCAGTACTCGTTCCAGATGAACTCGTAGATGGCCTGGGCCGCCAGGTCGAAGCGGAATTGCTCCAGTTGGCGGGTCACTTCCTGCTCCGCATGTTGCAGGCGGGAAATGATCCAGCGGTCGGCCAGGGTCAGTTCGACTGGTTCGTTGTTAACACCGCAATCCTTGCCTTCGGTATTCATCAGCACATAGCGGGCGGCGTTCCAGATCTTGTTACAGAAGTTGCGGAAGCCTTCCACCCGACCCATGTCGAACTTGATGTCCCGGCCGGTGGAGGCCAGGGAGCAGAAGGTGAAACGCAGGGCATCGGTACCGTAGGAGGCGATGCCGTCCGGAAATTCCTTGCGGGTGCGCTTCTCGATCTTGTCCGCCATCTGGGGCTGCATGAGCCCCGTAGTGCGTTTCTGCACCAGGGTTTCCAGATCGATACCATCAATGATGTCCAGGGGATCGAGTACGTTGCCCTTGGATTTGGACATCTTCTGGCCTTCGCTGTCCCGTACCAGGCCATGGACATAAACGTACTTGAAGGGCACCTGGGGCTGGTCGTTTTCGTCTTTCATAAAGTGCATGGTCATCATGATCATCCGGGCGACCCAGAAGAAAATGATGTCAAAGCCGGTGACCAGCACGTCCGTGGGGTGGAAGGTCTTGAGTTCTGGAGTCTGCTCCGGCCAGCCCAGGGTGGAGAAGGTCCACAGGGCGGAGCTGAACCAGGTATCCAGCACGTCGTCGTCCTGGCGCAGGGCAACGTCCGCCTCCAGGTTGTATTTGCTGCGGACTTCCGCTTCATTGCGGCCCACATAGACGTTGCCATTGCTGTCGTACCAGGCGGGAATCCGGTGGCCCCACCAGAGCTGGCGGGAAATACACCAGTCCTGGATGTCCCGCATCCAGGCAAAATACATGTTTTCGTACTGCTTGGGTACGAACTGGATCCGGCCGTCTTCCACCGCCTCGATGGCGGGTTTGGCCAGTACGGAGGCTTTCACGTACCACTGGTCGGTCAACCAGGGCTCGATGACCACGCCGGAGCGGTCGCCGCGGGGTACTTTCAGCTTATGGGGCTCGATCTTCTCCAGCAGGCCCAGCTGTTCGAATTCGGCCACGATCTTTTTACGGGCT